>Ga0302325_10005941_pt1 | contig 27631 bp, 19 predicted proteins | sample Palsa_T0_2_FD_201948 | JGI IMG/M metagenome (GOLD analysis project Ga0302325, IMG submission 201948) | Peat permafrost microbial communities from Stordalen Mire near Abisko, Sweden - Palsa_T0_2 | ecosystem: Environmental > Terrestrial > Soil > Palsa > Peat permafrost | place: Sweden: Abisko... | reverse complement strand
CCCCAGTGGGTGGCCGCGGTCAGCCCGTCGAGCAGGCCGGCCGCCGCCAGCAGCAGCGAGCCGGTGCAGACCGAGGTGGTGAACCGGGTAGTCGCGTGCACCCGGCCCAGCCACCCGAGGAAGCCCTGGTCCCCCAGCAGCGGCCGGACCCCGCCGCCGCCCGGGACCAGCAGGACGTCGCAGGCGTCGACGTCCGAGTAGCGGGTCGGAACGTCGACCGGCAGCGAGCCGAGCACATCGGTGACCCGCCCCGATTCTGGTGCGACGAAGCGGACCTTCGCGCCGGGAACATGGGCCAAGATCTCGTACGGTCCTATCGCGTCAAGAGGCTCGAAGCGATCGAAGAGCAAGATCACAATGTCCATGGGCCGCACCCTAGCCGGGCGACAATGAGGCCGGCAAGGCCGCCGCTGCCATGCGCGGCGTCGGGGTCTACGTCGAACGCCGCGCGACCGATAGCGGCCCGAGCCATTGGTAACTGACAGCAGGCAGACATCGGGTCATTAACAAATATTTCCGTAGTATCCGGTTGACTCATGTCCAAAGCTGGGGGAATGTCACTGTCAGGAAGCCTGAAACGTCCGATGAACAACATCGGCCATGGACGCATCCGCCCTGCATCCCCGATCACGGAGGCTGACACATGTTCTCGATACGCCTCACCCGGCGGTGGGCCGTGCTGGCCGTGGCCTTTGTGCTGGCGGCAGCGCTCGCTATCCCCGCGTTCAGCGCCACGCCCGCGCGCGCGGCCACGCCCGAGCCGTGCGACATCTACGCTTCAGGCGGTACTCCGTGCGAGGCGGCGTACAGCACGACCCGGGCGTTGTTCGAGGCCTATGACGGGCCGCTCTACCAGGTCCAGCGTGCCTCCGACTCGACCTACCTCAACGTCGGCTTGGAATCGGCCGGCGGGGTTGTCAACGTGGCGCCCGAGAACTCGTTCTGTGCCAGCACGACGTGCACCATCACCGAGCTCTACGACCAGACCTCCAACGCCAACAACATGCCGATCTCGCCCGGCACTTCCTGCTCGGGTTGCAGCGGCGGGAACGCAGGCCCCGGCCCCGGCGGGGCGGACATCGGCGCCCCCGCCGAGGCGCTGCCGGTGTACGTCGGCGGCCAGCCCGCGTACGGGATTGACTTCGACCAGTTTGGCACTGGCTATCGCGACGACTCCGCCAAAAACCTGCCTACCGGCTCTGATCCCGACGGGCTGTACGCGGTCATGTCGTCCAACGTCACTAGCAACCAGTGCTGCTTCGACTTCGGCCAGGGCGAGACCAACGACTCCGACGACGGCAACGCCACGATGAACGCGATCTACTACGGCACGGACTGCTGGACGGGCAACTGCACTGGCCCCGGTCCCTGGGTGGGGGCCGACATAGAAAACGGCATGTACTTCAGCAACACCGGGGCGAACCCCCCGGCGTATCCGAGCGAGAACGGCACGTTCCTCTCCGCCTGGGAGGAGAACAACGGCGGGACCAACATGACCCTGCAGTACGGCAACGCCCAGTCCGGCGGACTGATCCAGACCTATTCGGGCGCATTGCCGAGCGGCGGGTATGACCCGATGAAGATCCAGAGCTCCATCGAGCTTGGCACCGGAGGGGACAATACGAGCCTGGGCGACGGAGAGTTCTTCGAAGCCGCCGACGTTTCCGGTTTCCCGTCCGAGGCCACCCAGAGCGCGGTGCAGGCGAACATCGTCGCGGCCGGCTATAGCCAGACACCTGCGGGCGAGGCCGCCTTCGGCGGCACCGCGGCCGAGGTGCCAGGCACCGTGCAAGCCGCCAACTACGACACCGGCGGACAAGGCGTGGCTTACAACGTCAGCTCGGTCAACGGCACGGCCGATAGCTACCGCAGCGACGGGGTTGACCTGGAGACGACCAGCGACACCACCGATACGACCGGCACCGGGGCAGGCTACGACCTTGGCTGGACGGGCGGCGGGCAGTGGTTCAGATACTCGGTCGACGCGGCCGGCGCCGGCACCTACACGGTGAGCTTGCGGCTGGCCTCTCCCAGCGGCGTCACTGACGGCCTGCACATCGCCAACCTCGCGGGTACGAACCTGTCGGGCAATATCAACGTCCCCGCCACCGGAGGCTGGCAGGACTGGACGACGGTGACCGCCACCGTCACGCTGCCCGCGGGCACCCAGACACTGGTCGTCGACGAGGACAACGGGGGGTGGAACGTCCACTCCATGAGCTTCGCCCCCTCCGGCATCAGCTCGTCGTGGTTCGAGGTGGTGAACCAGGCCTCCGGCCTGTGCGCAACCGCCGCCGGGGGCTCGACCGCCAACGGCACCGCCGTGCAGGACTCGGCCTGCACGGGGGCAGCCAGCCAGCTATGGAAGTTCGTGCCGACCTCGGTCGGCGGAAACTACGAGGTGGTCAACAACAACGCCCAGTCCGAGGGCGAGAGCTGGAACATCACCGGCGGAGTGAGCGCCACCGCGCCGGGCGACACGCTCCAGACATGGAACTACGGAGGGACCGGCAACACCAACGCTCTATTCTCCGCCAACCTGCAGAGCTCGGGCGACTACACCTTCGCCGCCGACAACTCGGGCCTGTGCATCGACGCCCCCTCGACCAGCAGCGGCGTTCAGCTCGAGCAGTCCACCTGTAACGGCACGACGGCCCAGGCCTTCAACCTCGTGCCCAACTCGGGCATCAACTCCTCGTCGTGGTTCGAAGTGGTGAACGAGGGCTCCGGCCTGTGCGCAAGCGCGACCGGCGGCTCGACCGCCAACGGCACCGCCGTGCAGGACTCGGCCTGCACCGGGGCCACCAGCCAGCTGTGGCAGTTCGTGCCGACCTCGGTCAGCGGAACCTACGAGGTGGTCAACGAGAACGCCCAGTCCGAGGGCGAGAGCTGGAACATCACCGGCGGAGTGAGCGCCACCGCCCCGGGCGACACGCTCCAGACATGGAACTACGGAGGGACCGGCAACACCAACGCTCTATTCTCCGCCAACCTGCAGTACTCCGGCTACTACACCTTCGCCGCCGACAACTCGGGCCTGTGCGTAGCCGCCCCTTCCACTGGCAGCGGGGTTCAGCTCGAGCAGAACACCTGCAGCGGCACCCCGGCCCAGGCGTTCAGCCTGGTGCCATGAGAGCAGAGTTGAGATTTGGTCTGGCTGTCCAGGTATTGACCGAGCCCTCGCTTACCTGTTCTTCGCACACCTGCCTGACAAACGTCGTCAGTCGCTCGACTGTCCGGCCCCAGCCTCCGTCCCACTCGCAATCAACGTCGTACAGCCGGCTGAGGGGAAGGCTCATCAGGTCGTTGGACGGGAAGCCGGACAGCAGCCGGTCGACCTGCTGGCACACCCAGAGCGCCCCGGCCTTGCCATCGAGGTGCATGCGCGCCAGGTCCGTATAGACGACGGCTACGGCAGCAGCCTCGGATTCTGGCAGTGCGACGCCGCAGTCGAGCAGTGCGTCGGGGAGGGCGTCGTTGACCTCACGGGAATCGTCACCATGCAGCCCGGCTAGGTGAACAACGTGCTCGCCGTCATAACCGGCTACCAGCCAGTGCGCCGCCCAGAGCGGAACCCGCTCGGACGGGATCAGGCCGAGCTTGGCCCAGACGGCCACCAGTTCAGGAGGGGACACCCAGTCGTCGGCTCCGAATGGCCATTCAGTCACACAAGCATCATGCCGGACACGCTCGTTGCTGGCGAGACGATTGCGGCCCGGGCGTCTGCCCGATGTCGGGTGTCATGGTGCCGGGTGGGTGGAACCGGGGACCGTTCGAGATGACGATCTTGATCTTCTGCTCTACTGCGCGCCTCGAGAGGCGAGACGCGGCTGCTGCATCCCTGCGGCAACGGTCCTGCCACGGAGGTGAACCCGGCCGTCGATAAATTGTCAGTGAACCCGGGCCGGAGCCGACCTGCTCCGGACAGGAGGATGCGATGCGAGCAGTGACCGTTAACAAGGCCGACGGCCCGGACGCGATCACGGTCGAAGACCGGACCGCGCGCGAGCCGCGCCCGGGCGAGGTCCGGCTGCGCGTGACCGCCGCCGCGGTCAACCCGGTCGACGTGTTCATGTGGCGCAGAGCGGTCGAACCGCCGTTCACGCCCGGGATGGACGCGGCCGGGACGGTCGAGTCGCTTGGCCACGCCGGCCGGCGGCTGACCGTCGGCGAACCGGTGATGGCCGTGGTCAGCCCGTGGCTGCCGGAGGGAGGCGCGCAGGCGGAACTGGTGGTCGTCCCGGCGGCGTCCGTCATCCCGATGCCGCGCCGGGCGAGCGCACCGGAGGCAGCCACCTTGCCGATGAACGGCCTGACCGCGCTCGAAGGCCTCAGCCTGCTCGACCTTGCCACCGGGTCCACGCTCGCCGTCACCGGCGGGGCCGGCCTGCTTGCCTCTTATGTCATCGGCCTCGCCCGGCAGCGGGGCATCCGCGTGATCGCCGACGCCGGACCTGGGGACGAGGCCCTTGTCTCCGGATTCGGAGCCGACCACGTGCTGCCCCGCGGCGACGGGTTCGCCGACGCAGTCCGGGCGCTGCTGCCCGGAGGGGTCGACGCGGTCTTCGACACCACCGCCGCGCTCGCCCGGGCGGTACTGCCGGCCATCCGCGACGGCGGCGCGATCGCGGTCGTGCGCGGCTGGGACGGCGGCGCGCCACCCGGCCGGGGCATCACCGTGCACCCGGTCAGCGTCGGTAACGCCATGCACAACACCGGCTGGCTGCAGCACCTGGCCGACCAGGCCTCGGCCGGGCATATCCAGCTGCGGGTGGCCGGCCTTTACCCGCCCGAGCGCGCCACCGAGGCCTACCACCTGATGGAAGCCGGCGGCCTCCGCGGCCGCGCCGTCATCACCTTCTGACCCCGGGGAGGCGACCTTTCCCGGCATCGGCCGGATCTACTGTCGTATCAGATAGTGAGACGGTTGTCTCGCATTATGGAGTCCGGTGATAAAGTCGGCGGTATGCCTGACACCGCGACTTACACTCACGGGCACGCCGAGAGCGTGCTGCGCTCGCACCGGACTCGGACGGCGGAGAACTCCGCCGCCTACCTGCTCCCCCGCCTGCGGCCAGGCCTGTCGCTGCTCGACATCGGCAGCGGGCCGGGCACGATCACGGTCGACCTGGCCGAACGGGTGGCGCCTGGCCCGGTCACCGCGGTGGAGGTGACCGAGGCGGCGCTGGCGGTGACCCGGGCGGAGCTTGAGCGTCGCGGGTGCACGTCAGCCCGGCTGGTCACGGGCGACATCCACGACCTGCCGTTCCCGTCGGGATCATTCGACGTCGTCCACGCGCACCAGGTGCTGCAGCACGTAGCCGACCCGGTGACGGCGCTACGGGAGATGGTGCGGGTATGCCGCCCGGGCGGCGTGGTGGCGGTGCGCGACGGCGACTACAGCGGCTTCACCTGGTACCCGGAGCTTCCCGGTCTGGATCGGTGGCGAGAGCTGTACCAGTCGGCGGCCCGGGCGAACGGCGGCGAGCCGGACGCGGGACGACGGCTGCTGGCGTGGGCCCATGCGGCGGGCATCACGGAGGTGTCGGCGACGGCGTCAACGTGGTGCTACGCGGACCCGGCCTCGAGGGAGGCCTGGGGCGGCATGTGGGCCGACCGCATCGCCGGCTCGGCGATCACCGAGCAGCTCCTCACCAGCGGGCTGGGGACGCAGCAGGACATCGACGCGATCGCCGGCGCGTGGCGCGAGTGGGCGGCCCACCCGGACGGCTGGATCAGCGTCCTGCACGGTGAACTGCTCATCACCGTGCCGTAGCCGATGTCGCCGCGGTGGATTCAGCGCCCTAGCCGATAACCGGGCCGGAGGAATCCTCTTCCGCGGCGGCCAGGGCGGAAAGCTCTGGGTCGTGGGTGGAGGAGCGCAGCTTGATTTCCTCGATCTTCAGATGCTCGTATACGCACAGGGCAGTGCCGGGCTTGAGCTGGCGGACGGACCGCTGCGCGGTGAACCGAGCAGGCCCGGATTCGTCCCGGAGCAGCCGGTCGGCGTAGTGCATGGTCGCCTCGTCCCGGGTGCCGGGCAGGATCAGCAGGGCCGAGTGGTTGTTGGCGATGTTGCCCGCGCGGGACGGGCCGTAGAGCGCTTCCATCTGCGACAGATCGTGGAAGACGCTGACGAGCTGGATCTTGGTGCCCGCCGCGGTGGTGGCCAGCGTGTTCAGGTTATCGATGCGGGCGATGTTGCCGGCCTCGTCGAGCAGTAGCAGCAGGTTCAGGTTGTCGCCTTGATATCGGTAGGCGCGCGCGACGACGGTCCTGACCAGGGCGGTGAAGATCGGGGCGAGCAGGTCCTGCTCATCAGGCGGCGCGCACAGGTACAGCGTGTTCGGTTCGCCGTTGAAGAACTCCTCCGGCCGAAAGCCGGTCGCCGAGTTGCGGCGGACCGCCTCGGACTCGTACGCGCGCAGCACAGTCCGCAGGGTGGCGTACACGCCGTCCCTGGTCATGTCCACCAGCTGCGAGAACGCCCCGAAGGTGCGGACGGCCTCCGGGTGGGCGTTGCTGACCTCGAGCCGGGCGATGACCTCGGCCCGTTCGGCCGTCCGGGCCCACCGGCTCACCTGGTCCATCGACATCCCCGACAGCGCCGCGGCGTGCAGCAGCGGCCCGAGCAGCAACGTCGACTGGGAGTACCAGAACGCGGCGTCCCGCAGGCCGGACTGGTCGGCGGTCTGCCCGGCTTCCGTCAGCCAGTGCGCCATGCGCAGCGCGGCCTCCCAGCTCTCGCACCCGTCGACCGGGTTCCAGGTGGTGGTCGGGACCTGGCTGCGCGAGAACAGGTCGCCGAACGGCTCGAAGACCCACGTCCTGCCGCCCATTTGCTCGCGGCGCGCGATGCTGCCCATGACCACGTCATCGCGGACCGAGGTGACGAGCACCGGACCCTGCCATTCGAGCAGCGCCGGGATGATGACGCCGGTGGTCTTGCGGCTGCGCTGCGGGCCGAGGACAAGGACGGGCCGGAACGGCCGCGCCGCGACCTCCTGGCCGCGGTAAGTCCCGAGGATCACGCTGCGCCCGCGCCGGAACTGGGCCAGGTCCTCGAACTTCTCCGGCGACGCGTCGCCGGCGATCTGGTCCCCGGGCGCCTCGAGGTCGCGGATCAGCTGCCGGACCGCGTTCCGCTCGTCCTCGGTCGCGCTGCTCTCGTAGTCGAAGCGCAGGCCGTCCAGCGCGGTCTTCAGCAGGGTGATGGCCTCGGGCACGTTGCCCTGGCTCTCGTACCCCGCGGCCACGATGACGCGGGCCAGTCCCAGGATGCCGCGGCTCTGGTCGCTTGGCATCGTCTCCATCAGCCGCTCGGCGTCCGCCAGGGCCTGGCCCGCCTCGGCCATGAGCTCTTCGTCCCGGTCCTCGTCGCTGAGCGCGGTCAGCAGCAGCAGGCGCGCCCCGACCCGCCCGAGCATGTAGTCCGCGACCGGCTGCCGGACGATGAGCGCGTCGAACGCTGCCAGCGCGCGCTGGGCGGCCAGCGCCGCCGCGCCGTAGTCTTCGCGGGCCATCTCGACGTCGGCCAGCGAGCGCAGCAGGAATGCGCAGTTACCCTCCGCCAGCGGCGCGGTCGAAGGATCGACGCGGCTGAGCAGGGCATGCGCGTCGGTGAGAACCTTGATCGCCGCCGGGTAATCGTCATCCGCCACGTAGATCTCGGCCAGGGTCAGGGCCGACATGAACAGCGCGCCCAGGTAGAGGGCCGGGCGGGTGGCGAATCCGTCCCGGCTGAACCGGTCCGCGCGCTGCGCTACCTCGCGTGCGCCCGCCACGTTCTCGACGCCGCTCAGTATCCGCGCGTGCAGTGTCTCCGCCAGGGCGTAGTTCGGTCCGTAGACGTCGGGCGCCCGCTGCACCAGACCCCGCAGCGCTTCGCTGGCGCGGTCAACCATGTCGAGGGCGAGTGCGCCGTTGGTCGACACCACCACCGTCGCCGCGCCGAGCTGGGTCCCGGCGAGGATGAAGTCACTGTCGTCCGCGCCCGCGCCCCGCGCCCTGAGCGCGATCTCCTCCGCGTCCTGCGCGGCTTCGCCCGCCTCTTCGACGCGGCCAAGGGTGGACAGCAGTATCGCCCGGAACAACTGCAGGGCGGCCAGCTCGGCGCTGCGCGGCCGGGTCGGGGAATCCGGGATCTCCGCGATCCCCGCCTCGATCACCTCCAGGGCGGCGTTGAGGTCCCCCCGGCCTTGCAGGATCTGCGTCTGGATCACCCGCATGGTGGTGCGCGGCTGGCCGGAGTCGACTGGGCTCTGCGCGATCGCCTGCCGCGCGACTTCCAGCGCATGGTCGATCTGGCCGGCCGCGATGTGCGCGATCACCAGCGACTGCCTGGCCTCGAGGAGCTGGACGTCATGCGCGCCCGGTTCCCTGGCGGCGAGTTCTTCCACGATGCGAACGCCCCGCAGCGCCGCTTCCAGTGCCACCCCCGGCCGGCTCAGCCCGGTGCTGACCAGCGAGCCGGCCGACAGCACGCGGGCGAGCGGCTTGCCCTCGCTGACCGACATGGCCGGGGCGGTCGACAGGTAGATCATCGCCCGGTCGATGGACTCCTGGGCGCCTTCCAAGTAGCCGGCCCGGGTCATGGCGGTGGCCGCTTTCGCGTCCAGGGTGGCGGCCGCGGCGAAGTCCTCCTTAGCCTCGGCGTCGCGCGCGGCGACCCCGTAGACCGACGCGGCCAGCACCTGGACGGCCACCCGGTCGGGAAACGTCACGGTCTGGAGCGCGCGAGCCGCCGCCTGCGGCGCGGCGGCCGTCTCGACGCAGGCGGCGAGCCGTGACGGCATGGCCCCGGCCTCGGGCCCGGGATCAGTGTTCCCGGCCGTCTGCTCGATCGCCTGCTGAAGCAGCCCTTCCAGGTGATCGTCGAGGACGCGGGTGAGCGCCGATTGCGTATCCTGCCGCACGGTTCCGATCGGCGAGCCGCACATGCGCAGCAGTACCTCGAGCATGCGCGAGCGCGGGCCCGGCGCCGTCACCTGGCTGACCACCGCCGCAACGCGATCCGGACGCACCACGCTGTCCGCGATGAGCTGCTCGCCGAGGAGGTCCGGCTCGACGCGGAGAAGCAGGCGGCCGTAGCGGCGCTTCATCCGCTCGGTGACCTGGTCCCGGTTCGAAGCGGGGCTGCCGGCGGCGGCGAGCGCGGCCAGCGCCTGAGCCAGGTCCTCGCCGTCGGCCGGGTTCTCCACGCCCACCAGGGTCGAGACGGCCACCACCCGGCGCCGGGTGTCGGTGGACTCAAGCAGGCCTGCGAAGTCCTGCTCCCAGAACCTGAGATCCTCGCGATCCAGCAAGTGCCGCAGCACGTCCTCGGGATCCTGCACGCCGGAGAGCTCCGGGTCGAGCAGGTCAAGCAGCGCCGCGGCGTGCACGAGCAGCGGCGTCGCCACGGCCGCCAGGCGCTGTTCCAGCTGCGGCGGGCTGAGCACCACCGGCGGCGGCAGCTGCTGATCGTCGGCGAACGCCCTGATCGCCGCGTGGTAGTGCCGCTGGCGCTCCCCGACGTCAAGCGGGCGGGCAGCCAGCTCCAGGTGCCATTCCTGGCCTTGGTAGTCGATGCTGCCCGCGCGCGCTAGCCGCAGGCGGTCGAGGAAAGCCTTGCCGTCGCGGACGACGGCGAGGACACGGACCTTGGACCAGCCCAGAGAGGGCAGCAGGTCCTGCAGCTCGGCCACCTCGTCCTGCCGGTGATCCGCGTAGTCGAGGACCAGGAGCGCCGGGCGCCCGGCATTCTCGAACGGTACGGCCGGCTCGATCCCGGGTGCGGGCCGCAGCAGGCCGGTGATCCATCCGGCGTCGGCGAGGTCGTCGCACAGCCGTCCGGCGAGCCTGCTTTTGCCCGCCCCGCCCTCACCGGAGAGCACGGCCAAGCTGACCGGCTGAGGATCGGTTTCGCACCAGCGACGCAGCCACTGCTGCTCGGCCAGCCGCGGCACGAACGGCACGACCTGTGACCGGCCGTCGAGCAGGGTGGTGACCTGGTTGCGGCGGGGCGACCGGGCGTGCGGCCGCGGTCCGGGGGCGGCCAGTTCGACGCGCCGCGAGCCGAAGGTCAGCGGGACCTCGTTGCTGACCCGGGGCTGGGGCCGGACCAGCCAGCCCTCGGGCAGGTGCCCGGCCAGGGTCTCGTCCGCGAGGACCGCCTCGATCGGGATCATCTCGAGGCGGTCGCCGGCAAACTTGAGATGGTCGGTCACGGCCACGCCGACCAGCAGGTTTCCGGGGCCGATGACGGCCGCGCCGGACATGCCGACCCAGTTCGACTTCGGCTGCGCCGCTGGGTCGGGAGCGGCGCCGCGCCCGGCCGACGGCACCGCGCTGGTCACGTCGAGGGGCACCGTGGCCGATCTGGATCCGGAGTCCAGCCGGATGTTCCCGCGGGCGGTCTCGTCGACCCGTCGTTCGCCCGTGCGGTGCGCCCGCGGAAACCCGCAGGCCTGGAACAGTACCGGGCTGGCGAGGTCGGCCAGTCCGGCCGCGACGCCGGGATCGCTGGCTACGCCCGGGGCGTCCCCGGCCAGCAGGAGGAGCGCGATGTCGAGGCCGGGGCTGGCCGGCGTGACCACCTGGGTGACGGCTAGCCAGTCCTCGTCGCCCGGCCGCGACAGCTGCCGGACCCTGATCCGACTGGGCTGGGCAAGCGCCGGAGTGACCGCGTGGCGGGCCGTCAGCACCAGGCGCGGCGCGATCAGGTACCCGGATCCCCGCTCTGGGCCGTCCGCCGCCCCGGCCGTCTGGCACAGCGTCTCGACGACGCGATGGGGATCGGGTGTCCCGGGAGCCGCGGTCATTGCTAGCCGTCCGTTTCCTGGAGTCCGTCTGGGCCCGGGGCCGACAGCGCTGTGGCTGCCCATGCGCCGTCCAGCTGCCGCCCGGCGGCGGCCGGCTCGACGACGGCCGGCTCCGCCACCGGAGGATCTGGCAGCCGGGTCGCCTGCACGTCGCCGAGGCTGCGCCGCCACGGCCGGCCTCGCAGGTCGCGGTACCAGACCGTCACCATGTCCTCGACCAGTGGCGGCTGGCCGGGATCAAGGCGCAGGTTCAGGTTGCGCTCCCCGCCCGGGACGAGCAGGCGCACCGGACCCCGCGGTGGTGCCTCATCCGGGGTGCGGGTGAGGCCGAGCAGGAAGGCGGCGTCAGGTCCGACGTTGCGCAGCTTGAAGACCCCGACGCCGGTCTCACCCGGGCCGGCGTCGAACACGTCGCTGTCGTCGAAGACGATGTTGACCGCCGCTCCCGCGATGGTCTGGCTCTGGCTGTCGACGGAGTCCTCCCACTCCTTCAGCCGGAGGTCCGCCAGGGTCTGCAGCGAGGAGGCAACGGTGTCCAGCCTGCGGTCGATAGCGGCGAACGTGCGGGACATCTGCATGGTCCGCCAGACGACGAATCCCGCCCCGTAGATGACAGCGATGGTGGCCAAGGCGACCAGGGTGCTGTCCAGGGCACTCAGTCTGCTCACGTGGCGTGCCTTCTGTGCATCTCGCGCACGGTCAGTCGCCGCTGTCGCCCATGTGCTGATGGTCGTCCGGCAGCGGCGTTCCCTGCTTATCGACCAGGAGCGGGGTCAGCCGCATTTTCAGGGTCTGGGTCGAGCTCGCCTCGCGAGAGTGGTCGCCGCCAAGCGCGAGGATGTGCCACTTCACGCCCGCTGAACCCTTGGACGCACGCGTTGCCCCGATCTCGATGGTGAGTTCAATCGGGTCAATCTTGAATCGCACGCCGACGGGTTTGCCGTCTCGCGGCGTGCCGTCCCCCCATGCCTCCTCCAGGTCCGCCCGCAATGCGGTAAGCGCCTCAGACAATCCCACCCAGCCGTGCCGGTCATCGCCCTCTGCCATTAGATCCCCTCTTGTAAAGGCTTCCTACCCTCAGCGGCTAGTAGCTAGCACGCCTCGCGATCTCGGCGGTCTCATGCGCTTTTTTCACATGCTTGTTCGGCAGGAAAATGGTAAAGAAGAAGGTTGCCAGGTACCAGGGGAAACCGATGGTGCAGAACTGCCACCGCGAGCAGGCTCAGCGCAACGATCTCACGCTTTTCCACGACCCCCCTCAGGTCCCAAGAACATCGCGCAAACCCGAACTATATGTACTGTCGTTAATTCAGCGGGCAGCGCTTGCGAACATATAAGCACGGCGGGCAATCTTATTCAACCCGATCTGCGTTTCCGGCGCTGTTGTCAGGGGAGGCGCCGGCCGCGCTGCACAGCGGCAGCATGCCCGCGTCGAGGACGGTCCGGCTCACGTCACAACGGACGGCGGAACCCAGGGACGAATCAGCGGGCACCCCGCGACCGTTCGGGATGATCTCTTTGCCTTTGCCCGGGGATGGGAGGAGCGGGCCCGGCAAGAAAGCAGACCCGGCCGCCGATAAAACTGGGCGCGCTCGCGTTTCGGTCGCCGGTTTGTCATCGCCGAGGAAATATGCTGCTCCGCGCGTCGGGGTCATCGGGAAGAGCCGCGGGGGATGATGCACACCGTTAAGGACGCATATAAGCACATCGCGGCGCTATCGGGGGGAGTGAAAGCCGTTATGGCCAGCGTCCTTGCGGCGGGTATCGCCGCGCTTGGCTTCTTTTCAGCGGGCGGCTTCAACGGCCCTTCCTTGGTAGCGCCCCCGTTCCCGGATTCCGTCAGCGCGCCCGCGGGGTACCAGGTGACCTACGCCCATGACTTCACCACCCAGGGCATGGGCGACTGGGTGACCCGGCCCGGGGCGGGCGCCACGGTGTCGGTCAGCTCCAGCTACGGGCTCGGGGTTGAGGTCACCGGCGAGGACCAGTGGGCCGAGGTCATCTCCTCGGATGCGGTCATCGGGCCAAATTCGTTCGTTCAGGGGCTTGTGTACATCCCGCCGGGCCCGAACGGCTATACCGCTAACTGGCCGGCGTTCTGGTCGACGGGCTCGACGTGGCCGAACGACGGCGAAATCGACATGCTGGAGGGCCAGGAAGGCCGCTCGTGCGAGCAGACGCATTACGGGGAACTGCAGCCAAATGGTCACGCCAGCGGTAATTCGGCCAGCAACTGCGGGGCGCTCGGCCCCAGCTCCACCGGCTGGCTCACGGTCTCCATGTTGCGGACGGGCGAGCAGGTCGAGGTCTGGTACAACAAGACGTTCATTGGCAAGGTTCCGCTGCCGACAACGGCCAATGAGGAAATGATCTTCCAGAACCAGGACGGCCCGAACAACAGCTGCCCCTCGTGCAACGGGCCGCTGGTTTTCCCTTCCACCGCGTGGCTCTCGCGGGTCGCGGTCTGGAGCAAGGGCTAACGCGGGGCCTGTCGGCTACGCCATCGACAGGGCGCGCGGTCTGTCGGCTACGCCATCGACATGGCCTATTGGGGTCGCTGGCGTAGCCGACAGCCTCTGCAGTTGGCCGGGCCCTCGATTTCCCCCAGCGCAGGCTTGGGGCGGCCGGTCGGGACTTGACGTATTCCTATATGGGAATACGAATGGGTCGTGGCCCGCTCCTCTACAACTTCGGACGTCTTCAACGCCATTGCCGACACCCGGCGCCGGGAGGTCCTGGACGCGCTGATCACGGGCGAGAAGGCGGTCGGCGAGATCGTGAGCGGCCTCTCGATGTCGCAGCCCCAGGTCTCCAAGCACCTGCGGGTGCTGAGCGAGGTGGGGCTGGTCTCGTGCCGGGCGGAGGGACGCCGCCATCTGTACCGGCTGGAGCCGGCCCGCCTCCAGCCGTTCCGCGAGTGGCTGGCCGCGTACGAGCAGGCCTGGAATGCCCGGATGGACCGGGTGGACGACTACCTCAAAGGGCTGCAACGACAAGGAGACGGCAGTGACGCTTAACCGGCACCCATCCGCGCACATCGAGTTCCCGAACGACCTCGAGATCGTCCTCACCCGGGACTTCGACGCTCCGATCGAGCTCGTCTTCGACGTGCTGACCAAGCCCGAGCACGTGCGCAAGACCATCGCCCCTTACGGCGAGGAAGTGAAGGTCTGCTCGATCGACCTGCGGGCCGGCGGTGAGTACCACTTCGTGTTCGTGACCGACGACGGGCGCGAGATGTCGTTTCACGGCACCTTCCTCGAGGTCGAGCCGCCGACCCGGACCGTCGAGACCTGGCTGTACGACGGGTGGCCGGGCGTGCAGGCGGTCGAGACGGTGGAGCTGCGGGAAGCCGACGGGGTCACGAAGCTGACCCACACGCTCGCGTTCCCTGACCAGGCCGGCCGCGCCCACATGAAGGCCACCGACGGCCTCGAGGCCAACTACGACAACGTGGCAGCCCTGCTGCGGTCGCTGCTCGACCCGCAGGAGTCGGTCGCCGGGTAACCGCGCTTCGCCGGCCTCTCTGGACAGCTTTTCCAGCAGCGGGGTGATCCGGGGCTCGATTCGCCTGCTCAGGACGACCTCGGTCCGGCAGCGGATCACGCCCGGGACCGCGATGATGGTCTGCACCACGCGCTCCAGGTCGGCGTTGTCGCGGGCCACGACCTGGCACAGCATGTCGGTCTCGCCGGTGATCGCGTTGGCTTCCAGCACTTCCGGGATCCCCGCCAGGCGGCTGCTGGTCTCGTCGAGCGTGCCCTGGGCCAGGTTCAGGTGGACGTAGGCGAGGCCGGCGAAGCCCATCGCGGCCGGGGCGATGTGCGGGCGGAAGCTGGTGAGCACGCCGGTGCGCTGCAGGCGGTCGAGGCGGGCCTGCACGGTGCCGCGGGCGACGCCGAGCTGACGGGCGTATTCGCGGACCCCGGCCCGGGGTTGGGCGACCAGGAGGCGGAGCACCGCCAGGTCCAGTTGGTCGAGGTCACCCGCCATCTCGCCTCCTGTACCAGCTGCCCAGCGACGGTCGCCGGGCAATTGTCCCGATCATGCCAATGGCTCAAATTTTACGATGACTGTTGACCGATTGGCAGTGCCCATGCCTACTGTTTGGTAACTCTGCACGGGATTTATCGGCAGAACTGGCCAGCTGGCCGCCGCAGCGGGACCGGGATGGATGACTCATGGACTATGCGCTGACCGACCGGTACCTGCGCGAGGACGGCACGGTCTACCTGACCGGCGTGCAGGCGCTGGTGCGCGTGCTGTTCGATCTGGCCAGGCGGGACCGCGCCCAGGGGCTGCGCACCGCGACCTTCGTCTCCGGCTATGAGGGATCCCCGCTGGGCGGGTACGACCTCGAAATCGGGCGCCAGGCCGGCCTGCTCAGCGAGCTCGACGTGGTGCACCGGCCGGGGCTGAATGAGGAACTCGCCGCCACCTCGGTCATGGGCAGCCAGACCGCCCGAGAGACGGGACGGCTGCGGCCGGACGGGGTGTCGGGGGTCTGGTACGGCAAGTCCCCCGGCCTGGACCGGGCGTCGGACGCGCTTCGCCACGCCAACCTGATCGGGACCGACCCGCGCGGCGGCGCGGTGGCGCTCGCGGGCGACGACCCGGCCGCGAAGTCGTCCACCGTGCCCTGCGTCTCCGAGGGCACGCTGGCCGGTCTCGCGATCCCGACGCTGTATCCGGCTGACCCGCAGGACGTGCTCGATTTCGGGCTGCACGCGCATTACCTGTCCCGGTTCACCGGGACGTGGGGCGCGCTGAAGATCACCACGGCGGTCGCCGACGGGGCGAGCACGGTGCGGGTGCACCCGGACCGGGTGGCGCCGCGAACGGGCGACGCCGGACCGGGAACCCACCGGCCGAGCGCGCGCCTGCTCGGCGCCAACCTGGCGGAACTGGAACGCAGCCTGCACACGATCCGGCTGCCGCGCGCGCTCGAGTACGCGCGGCTCAATCCGGTCAACCGGATCATGAGCAGCGCGCCCGGCGACCGGGTCGGCATCATCGCCGCGGGCAAGACGTACCTCGACGTGCGGGAGGGGCTGACGCTGCTTGGCCTGGACGAGGCCGGGCTGCGCAGGCACGGCATCCGGGTGCTGAAGCTCGGGATGATCTGGCCGCTCGAGCCGGAGATCATCGCCCAGTTCGCCGACGGGCTGGACGAGCTCATCGTGGTCGAGGAGAAGCGCGCCTTCCTGGAGACGAGCGTCAAGGAGATCCTCTACGCCCGCGCGGTGCGCCCGGCCGTGCACGGCAAGCTCGACGCAAGCGGCCGTTCGCTGTTCGCCAGCACCGGCGAGCTTGACGCCGACGCGGTGGCGGCCGGGCTGGCCCGGGCGCTCGACCGGCTGGACATCGACTCGGTGCGGGCGTGGCGTAATCAGCCTCTCCGGGAGCGCGCGCAGTTGCCGCTGCTGGCGCGCAGCCCGTACTTCTGCTCCGGCTGCCCGCACAACTCCTCGACTAAGGCCGATGAGGGAGCGCTGGTCGGCGGGGGGATCGGGTGCCATGCGATGGTCCTGTTCATGCCGCCGGAGCAGGTTGGCAACGTGGTCGGGCTGACCCAGATGGGCGGCGAGGGCGCCCAGTGGATCGGCATGGCGCCCTTCGTCGACGAACCGCATTTCATCCAGAACCTCGGCGACGGCACGTTCTGGCACTCGGGCAGCCTGGCGGTCCGAGCGTCGGTCGCGGCGGGGGTGAGCGTCACCTACAAGCTGCTGTACAACTCGGCCGTCGCGATGACCGGCGGCCAGGACCCGGTCGGCGGGATGTCGCTGCCCGGCCTGGTCCGGCTGCTGCAGGCCGAGGGGGCGGCCAAGATCGTGGTGACCTCCGACGACCCGGCCAGGACCAAGGCCGGCTCGCTGCCGCGGGCGGTCGAGGTCCGCCATCGCGACGACGTGATCGACGTGCAGCGGGAGCTGGCCAAGGTCCCGGGCGTGACCGTGCTGATCCACGACCAGGAGTGCGCGGCCGAGAAGCGGCGCAAGCGCCGCCGCGGCAAGGCGGTCACGCCGGCCGCGAAGGTCATGATCAACGAGCGGATCTGCGAGGGCTGCGGCGACTGCGGCGCGAAGTCCAACTGTCTGTCGGTCCACCCGGTCGCGACCGAGTTCGGGCGCAAGACGCGGATCCACCAGGCCTCCTGCAACGTCGACTACTCCTGCCTCGAGGGCGACTGCCCGTCCTTCGTCACCGTGGTCCCCAAGCCCGGCTGGCACCGGGCCGCCCTTGCCCCGGTGCAGGAGACCGAGCTGCCGGCTCCCGTCCCCGCCGTTTCCGCCGGGCGGTTCCGGATGAGGATCACCGGAATCGGCGGCACCGGGATCGTGACCGTGGCCCAGATCCTGGCCACGGCCGCGGTCCTGAATGGCCGGGAGGTCCGCGGCCTGGACCAGACCGGGCTGGCGCAGAAGGGCGGCGCGGTGGTCTCGGACCTGACCATCACCGCCGCCCCGGGCGAGTTCGCGGCCAAGCTCGGACACTCGCAGTGCGACCTCTACCTCGGCTGCGACGGGCTGGTCGCGACCGACCCGGCCTATCTCGCCGCGGCCGACCCGGACCGGACCATCGCGGTCGTGTCGACCACGGAGGTGCCGACCGGGAGCATGGTCGCCGACACCTCGGTCGACTACCCCGCGCCGGGCGCGGTGCGGTCGGCGGTGGACCAGGCCAGCGACAGAGCGGTCTACCTGAACGCGGGCTCTCTCGCAGGCTTGGCCCTGGGCGATGACCAGTACGCCAACATGGTGCTGGTCGGCGCGGCCTATCAGAGCGGCGCGCTTCCGCTCGGCGCCGACGTGATCGAGCAGGCGATCGCGCTCAACGGGGTCGCGGTGGACGCCAACGTTCAGGCCTTCCGGCTGGGCAGGCTGGCCGTGGCCGACCCGTCGAGGCTGCCCGCGGACCTAGGCCTGGGCGCGCCTAGCGCCGCCGTTAGCGTCACGCCAGCCTCGCCCGCAGTTATGCGGCTGGCGGCCGGGACTGGCGTGAGGGACGGCTCCGAACTCGGCGCCCTGCTCGTCTCCCGGATCGCCGACCTGGTCAGCTACCAGGACGAGGGTTACGCGCGAGCGTACGCGGAGTTCGTCGGGCGCGTCCGGGAGGCGGAAGCGGCCGCTGCGGCGGGCGGGCCCGGTTCGGCCGGCCCGGCGGGCGGGCACGGTTCCGGGGGCACGGCGGGCGGGCACGGTTCCGGGGGCACGGCGGGCTCGGCCGACGAGTGCGAGGTGACGGAGACGGTGGCCAGGAACCTGCACAAGCTGATGGCGTACAAGGACGAGTACGAGATCGCGCGGCTCGCCCTCGATCCCGCTTTCCAGCAGCAGGTGGACGCGACGTTCGGTCCCGGCAGCACGCTCTCCTACCGGCTCCACCCGCCGCTGCTGAGGGCCATGGGCCTGCAGCGCAAGATCGCGCTCGGACGCTGGTTCGACGGCGCGTTCGTGACCCTGCGGGTCATGCGCCGGGTGCGCGGTTCGCGGGCGGACGTCTTCGGTTACAGCCGCATGCGACGCCTGGAGCGCCAGCTCATCGACGAGTACCGCGCCAGCATCGAGGCGGCCCTCCCGCTGCTGCGGACCGACACCCGGCCGCTCGTGGTCCGGATCGCGGCGCTGCCCGATCTGATCCGAGGGTACGAGGGCGTCAAGCTGGCGAACGTGGAACGCTACCGGGCCGAACGTGAATCGCTGCAGGCGCAGTTGTCGGCGGCCGCGTCGTCGGTGCCGGTGGCGTAAGCGGTGACCGCACCGGCACACCGTTCTCATCGTCACCGCGCGCACCAGGCCGGGCGGGCATAAGGGTCAGCGTGGGCCTTTCGGGTCGTGTGACGCCCCCGCCGGCACACGATGACGCCTGCGGGCGGAAACGTGGACCCAAACGGCACACGATCACGGCGGCCCGCGCGGCTGCGGGAGAGACTGCTCCTTACCCGGAGGAACAGGCCCAAGCGGCCGGCCGCTGGTAAGTGCCCCGGCTTCACCCCGTAGGCGTGAGTTAACCGCAAGGTCGCTGGGTCATCATCAAGTATGGCCACGGAACAGGGGTCGGCCCGCGACCCCGCGATTGAGCTGCCCTCACCTGCCGAGCGGGGCGAGCCCTGGTGGCCGGTGGCCCTGGCGATCATCGTCGCGGCCGGCCTGCATGTGGCGCTGCCGGCTCGCTACCGGGTCCAGCCTGCCTGGGTGGTCCCGGTCGTTCTGGTCGGCCTGGTGGTAGTCCTGATCGTCGGGGACCCGGGCCGCATCGACAAGCAGAAGGCCTGGCTGCGGATCGTCACCGGCCTCGTCATCGCGTTCCTGACCGTGGCCAACCTGCTCGCCGCAGGCCGGCTGGTGGCGGAGATCCTGACCAACAACAAGCTCTTCGCCGCTCACCCGGGCGGTCTGCTCGCGGCCGGCGGCGTCGTCTGGGCGACGAACGTGATCGCCTTCGGGCTCTGGTACTGGGATCTCGATCGCGGCGGGGCCGCGTCCCGGGCCCACCATCCGGACCGGAACCCGGCCTTCGTCTTCCCGGAAATGCAGCACTCAGCGTGGGTGCCCGCCGACTGGGTGCCGCGGTTCGTCGACTACCTCTCGCTGGCCTTCTGGACCGCCACCGCGATCAGCCCGACCGACATATCAGCGATCAAGCCATGGGCCAAGCTGCTCATGATGCTCGAAGCGGGCTGCTCGATCGTCCTGGCCGCGCTCGTCATCGCCCGCGCCATTAACGTCCTCTAGGAGCCTGCGGAAGGGGACGTTGCGGCAGCGCCGGAGAGGCCCCGCGGTCTGACGGCGAGGATCTCGATGCTCACTGCCAGGATCCAGGCCGGAAACAGCAGTTCAACCCAGGGTGAGATGCCGACGCCGACCAGCAGCACCACCGCGGTCGCAAGCCCGGCAGCGGTGACCCATCGGGACACGATCTGGGTGCGGCGGGCAATGGTCACGGTGGTGAGCGTGAACACCGCCGCCATCCGCATCGAGTAGACGTTCAGCAAGATCGAGGTGACGTTGCGGCCGAGCGCCAGGGTGCCCGCCCCCGGCGAGCCGGATGTCGATATGCCCGCGATGAGGCCGCCGGCCACCGCGGCGGCCACGAACAGCATCCCGACGAACAGCAGGCCGCTGCCCAGGAACACGGTCGCGAAGAAGCGGTCCTCGTGCGCCCCGATACGATCCCGGATCACCCCGATGAACCACAGGAAGGCGATGCCGGCGAACGGGATGAGGTTCAGCCCGATCGCCACGGCGGTTCTTTTCCCCGAATCGGTCAACCACCCGCCGGCCACGGAAGAATCAGCCGGAACGGAAAGCCTGAGCAGGGCGAGCGCTGTGATCAGGAGCGCGGAAAAGGCGATGCCGGCGACAGCAGCCGCCCGGGGCGTCCTCAGCGCGCCCCTGGCGGCCAGCGAGCCCGAGTCCGCCGATGCGTCAGTCATGGACATCGTGAGCGCTCATCGCCCTACCATAACCCAGAGTGTTTAGTCGTCACCCTGAGTACACCAACTGTCCGAGCGACAAACCGCCGGCGCGCCGGAAGCTTCGCCTCGCTGCCGCTGTTATCTCCACTCGCAAAGCAGTCATTTCAACCGCAGTCACCCCTCAGGGAAGGACCCTGCGACATGAACGACGAGGCAGCGAGCGCTCTCGCCACCGACCAGGTCATAGATATCACCACGACCGGGCGGCAGACCGGGCAGCCGCGCCGCATCGAGATCTGGTTTCACCGGGTGGACGACCAGTACTACATCACCGGCACACCCGGCCGACCGCGCTCCTGGTACGCCAACCTGGTGGCGCACCCGCAGTTCACCTTCCACCTCAAGCAGTCCGCAACCGCTGACCTGCCCGCAACCGCACGCCCGGTCACCGACACCGCGGAGCGCGAGAAGATCCTGGGTCGCATCCTCGAGACCCTCGACGGGTTCACAAGCGCCCCCGGCCAGGAGCCCGCTGCCTGGGTGGCGGGCAGCCCGCTGGTCGAGGTGACGTTCGACAACTGACTCCGGCGGGCCGTCTCACCAGCAGGCGGGCGCGCGCCGGCTAGGAACGCGGGGTTCCTAGCCGGCGCTGGTCAGCCGAGTAGTTGTGCCGCTGGATGACCGGGGGAAGGATGTGGTCGCTGCCGCCGGAGATGAACAGCAGCGGGGCGCGGTCGTGTCGGCGAAGTCGAACGTCGTCGGTGCGTGCGGGGTGAGCGCGGCGAAGCCGCCCTGGCGATGATCGAGGCTACTTCCCTGCTGCACTCTCCCCCGATCGGGCTCGGCGAAGAGGCCGGTAAATCGCAATGGTTCAATGGTCGGCCACTCGCGGCCCGGCCGATCTTCGCCATGTACATTTGGAATATGGAAGGTCTTTCGGCATCGGTCGTGCTGATTGCGATCTTGCTCAGCATCCTCCTCGTGGTGGTCTTTGACGCGTTCTGCCTGCTGCGCCTTGGGACCGCCAACACCGCGCATTTCGTGCCCAGGTTCGTCTGGGCCGTTCTCATCGTCGGTGTCAGCCCGCTCGGGGGCGTCGTTTACCTGCTCGCGCAGCGTCTGCGGAGGCAGCCGGAGCCGATGACCATGCGGCCGCGGCCGTTGCTGGGAAACACCGCCTGGTACGGCCCTTCGCTTACGGAGTACCGGCACTCCCCCGCCACGCCGTTGGGTCATGGAGTGGCGGTGGCGGGCATAGCCGGCGCTGTCTATCTGGCTCTGGCAGGCCAGGTCCTGGCCGCCGTGGTGGTCGCGGTCGTCCTGGTGGTCATCGTGTTTCTCAAGAGCACTCCGCCGGGATAATGCGAGACAACCGTTTACAGGCCGACCTCCCGGGCGATCAGCATGAGCTGCACCTCGGTGGTGCCCTCGCCGATCTCCAGGATCTTGGAGTCGCGGTAGTGCCGGGCGACCGGGAACTCGTTCATGAAACCGTAGCCGCCGAAGATCTGGGTCGCGTCGCGCGCGTTGTCCATCGCGGCCTCGCTGCCGACCAGCTTGGCGATCGCCGCCTCCTTCTTGAACGGCTTGCCCGCCAGCAGCAGGGCGGCCGCGTGGTAGTAGGCCTGCCGGGCGACGTGGGCGCGGGTCTCCATCCGGGCGATCTTGAACGCGATCGCCTGGTTGCTGCCGATCGGGCGGCCGAACGCCTGCCGCTGGCCGGCGTAGCGGACGGACTCGTCGACGCAGCCCTGGGCCGCGCCGACCGCGAGCGCGGCGATCGCGATCCGGCCTTCGTCGAGGATGCGGAGGAAGTTGGCGTAGCCGCGGCCGGGTTCGCCGAGCAGGTTCTCCCTCGGGATCCGGACGTCGGTGAAGGTCAGCGGGTGGGTGTCGGAGGCGTTCCAGCCCACCTTGTTGTAGGCGGGCTCGACGATCAGGCCGTCGGTGCCGGCCGGGATCAGGAACGAGGAGATCTTCGGGCGGCCGTCGACGCGGTCGGTGACGGCGGTGGCGGTGATCAGCGCGGTGATGTCGGTGCCGGAGTTGGTGATGAACTGCTTGCTGCCGTTAATCACCCACTGGTCGCCGTCGGCCACCGCCGTGGTCCTGGTGCCGCCGGCGTCGCTGCCGGCGCCGGCCTCGGTCAGGCCGAACGCGCCCAGGGCGGAGCCGCTCGCGAGCCGCGGCAGCCACTCCTGCTTCTGCTGCTCGGTCCCGAACCGGTAGACCGGCATCGCCCCGAGCGACACGCCCGCCTCGAGCGTGATGGCGACGCTCTGGTCGACCTTGCCGAGCTCCTCAAGCGCCAGGCAGAGGGCGAAATAGTCGCCGCCCATGCCGCCGTACTGCTCGGGGAACGGCAGGCCGAACAGGCCCATGTCGGCCATGCCCGCCACCACCTCGTACGGGAACGTGTGGTGGGCGTCGTGGTGGGCGGCGACCGGGGCGACCACGTTGACCGCGAAGTCCCTGACGGTCTTGGCGAGATCGCTGTACTCGTCCGGCAGTTCGCCGAGCAGGCTCATTCGTGTTCTCCTTCGGTTGCGGTTTCGCCGCCCGGCGCGCGGAGCCGGGCCAGCGGCTGATCGACGCCGACCTGGTCGCCGACCTTGACCAGGACCTCGACGACACCGTCGATGGGCGCCTTGAGCACGTGTTCCATCTTCATCGCCTCGACCGCGAGGACCGAGGCACCGCGCTGCGCGTTCTCGCCGTCCTCGACGTACACGGCCACCACCGACCCCGGCATCGGGCTGGTGATCACGGCGACGGCGTCCTGGCCGGCGTCGGCGCGCCGTCGTTCTTCCGGCGCCAGCCTGATCGGGTAGGTCTCGCCGTCGAGGTGCACCCACACGCTGTCGGCCGCGGCGACGGCCGGGCAGCTGCGGCGCAGGCCGTCGATCGTCAGCGCGATCCCGCCGTCGGCTAGCGCGCATGCCAGGCGGCGGCTCTCGCCGTCGCCGAGGGTGGCGGTGGCTGCCTCGGGCGAGCCGGTGAGCGTGACTTCCGTGAGCTGGTCGCCGCAGGAGAGGCGGAACCGGGACGGGGCGCGGTCGCCGACTCGCCAGCCGTCCGGCCGGCTCCAGAGGTCGCCCGGATCGGCGTCCTGCCAGCGGTCCAGCCAGCGGAAGGCGGCGGCGGCCAGGAAGGCGGCGGCCGGCGCGGCGGCGGGCCTGTAGTCGGCGGCGATGCGGTCGAGCAGGGACGTGTCCAGGTGGCCGCGGCGAACGTCTTCGTCGGCCAGCAGACGGCGCAGGAAGGCGATGTTGGTCTGCACGCCGAGCACGCCGGTCTGGGCCAGCGCCCGGTCGAGGCCCGCCACGGCCTGCTCCCGGGTCGCGGCGTGGACGATGACCTTGGACAGCATCGGGTCGTAGTCGGAGCCGACGACGGTGCCCGTTCGCAGTCCCGAGTCCACCCGGACGCCGGGGCCGGCCGGCTCGATGAGCGCGAGGACGCGCCCGCCGGTGGGCAGGAACTCGCGGCCGGGGTCTTCGGCGTAGACGCGGGCCTCGACGGCGTGGCCGGTGAGCTGGATGTCTTCCTGGGTGAAGGGCAGGCGCTGGCCGGCCGCGACCCGGATCTGCCACTCGACCAGGTCGAGGCCGGTGACCAGCTCGGTGACCGGGTGCTCGACCTGCAGCCGGGTGTTCATCTCCATGAAGAAGAAGTCGCCCGGTCGTTCGGCCGAGACGATGAACTCCACCGTCCCGGCGCCGGCGTAGTCCACGCTGCGGGCGGTGTCGCACGCGGCGGCGCCGATGCGGGCCCGGGTGGCCGCGTCGAGCAGCGGCGACGGGGCCTCCTCGATCACCTTCTGATGACGGCGCTGCAGGCTGCACTCGCGTTCGCCGAGGTGGACCACGTTCCCGTGCGAGTCGGCGAGCACCTGGACCTCGATGTGACGCGGGCGGAGCACGAACCGCTCGAGGAAGAGGGTGTCGTCGCCGAAGGACGCCGCCGCCTCGCGGCGGGCGCTGATCAGGGCCGGGCCGAGGTCCTCGGGCCGCTCGACGACGCGCATCCCCTTGCCGCCGCCGCCGGCCGAGGGCTTGACCAGGATCGGGTAGTCGATCCCGGCCGCGGCGTCGATGAGCTCGGCGTCGGTCAGCCCCGGGGCGGCGACGCCGGGCACGACCGGGACGCCGAACGCGGCGACGGTTTTCTTGGCCGTGATCTTGTCGCCCATCGTGGCGATGGCGTTTGGCGGCGGCCCGATGAACGTGATGCCCGCCTCGGCCAGCGCCCCGGCGAAGGCGGCGTTCTCGGACAGGAACCCGTAGCCGGGATGGACCGCCCGCGCGCCGGTGGCCCGGCAGGCGGCCACCATGCGGTCGATCGAGAGGTAGCTCTCCCTGGCCGGCGCCGGGCCGAGCCGGTACGCGAGATCCGCGTCGGCGACGTGCCGCGCGCCCGCGTCGGCGTCGCTGTAGACCGCCACCGAGCGGATGCCGAGCGCCCGCAGGGTGCGGATCACCCGGACGGCGATTTCGCCGCGGTTGGCGACGAGGACGGTGTCGAAGGCTGGCATCGGCTGCCTCACATCCGGAAGACGCCGTAGGAGACGTCGTCGAGGGGCGCCTGGGCGCAGACGGACAGGGCCAGGCCGACGACGGTGCGGGTGTCGGCCGGATCGATGATGCCGTCGTCCCAGAGCCGGGCGGTGGAGTAGTAGGCGTTTCCCTGTTCCTCGTACTGGGCCCGGATCGGGGCCTTGAAGTCGTCTGCCTGCTGTCCGCTCCAGGGGCGGCCGGCCGCCTCGAGCTGATCGCCCCGGACGGTGGCGAGGACCGAGGCGGCCTGCTCGCCGCCCATCACCGAGATCCGCGCGTTCGGCCACATCCACAGGAAGCGCGGCGAGTAAGCCCGCCCGCACATCGAATAGTTGCCCGCGCCGTAGGAGCCGCCGATGATGACGGTCAGCTTGGGCACCCGGGCGCAGGCGACGGCGGTGACCATCTTGGCGCCGTGCTTGGCGATGCCGCCGGCCTCGTACGCCTGGCCGACCATGAAGCCGCTGATGTTCTGCAGGAACAGCAGCGGGGTGCGGCGCTGGTCGCAGAGCTCGATGAAGTGGGCGCCCTTGAGCGCGGACTCGCCGAAGAGCACTCCGTTGCTGGCCACCACCCCGACCGGATGACCGTGGATCCTGGTGAACGCCGTGACCAGGGTGGTGCCGTACTCGGCCTTGAACTCCTGGAACTCGCCGCCGTCGGCCACACAGCCGATGACCTCGCGCACGTCGTACGGGGTGCGCGAGTCGGGCGGGACGATGTCGTAGAGGTCTTCTTGCGACCGCGCGGGCGGGCGGGACGCCGCCGTTTCCCACGGCGGGGGCGTTTTCGGCGCCAGCCCGGCCACGATCTCGCGCACGATGTCGAGGGCGTGCGGGTCGTCGTCGGCGAGATGATCGACGACCCCGGACTTGCGGGCGTGCACGTCCCCGCCGCCCAGGTCCTCGGCGCTGACGATCTCGCCGGTGGCCGCCTTCACCAGTGGCGGCCCGCCGAGGAAGATCGTGCCCTGGTTGCGCACGATGACCGTCTCGTCGCTCATCGCGGGCACGTAGGCGCCGCCGGCTGTGCACGAGCCCAGCACCGCGGCGACCTGGGCGATGCCGCGCGCGCTCATCGTGGCCTGGTTGAAGAAGATCCGCCCGAAATGCTCCCGGTCAGGGAAGACCTCGTCCTGCCGGGGCAGGAAGGCCCCGCCGGAGTCGACCAGGTAGACGCAGGGCAGCCGGTTCGCCAGCGCGATCTCCTGCGCGCGCAGGTGCTTCTTGACCGTCATCGGGTAGTACGTGCCGCCCTTGACGGTGGCGTCGTTGGCGACCACGACGCACTCCCGGCCGCTCACCCGGCCGATCCCGGTGATGATGCCGGCCCCCGGCGTCGCATTCTCGTACATGCCCTCGGCCGCCAGCGGCGCGATCTCCAGGAACGGGCTGCCGGGGTCGAGCAGTCGCTCCACCCGGTCCCTGGGCAGCAGCTTGCCGCGGGACACGTGCCTGGCCCGGGACGCCTCGGGGCCGCCCAGCGCCCGCGCCCGGAGCCGGTCTCTCAGTTCGGAGACCAGTTCCCGGTGCTGCTCGCGGCGCTGCTGACGGAGCGGCGCGGACGTACTCTGGACGGTCATCGGCAACGGCACCTCTTCGGGTTAACGATGATTAACCGAATTTAAGTTAGTCGTCATTAGCCGAAACGTCCATAGAATCTCCCCATGAGCGAGCCGGCCCTGACCCCGCGCAAGCAGCTCAAGGCCGACCGGCGGGACGCGCTGCTGGCCGCGGCCAAGCGCCTCATCGCCAAGCACGGCTACCTCGGCGTGCGGCTGGAGGACATCGGAGGAGCGGCCGGAGTCAGCGGCCCGGCCGTCTACCGGCACTTCGCCAGCAAGGACGCCGTGCTGGCGGCCTTGCTGGTCGGGATCAGCCACACCCTGCACGACGGCGGACAGCGCATCCGGCAGTCGGCCGCCTCCCCGTCGCAGGCGCTGCTCGACCTGGTGGCCTGGCAACTCGACTTCGCGCTGTCCGACCCCGAGCTGATCCTGATCTACGACCGGGATCGGTTCCACCTGCCGCCGGAAGACTTGCACGATGTCCGTCGTACCCAGCGTGCCTACGTTGAGATCTGGGTGGACGTGATCCGGGCGGCCGCGCCGTCCGGCAGCGTGGCGGAGGACCGCACCCGCGCGCACGCGGTCATCGGGCTCATCAACTCCGCGCCGCGCATTCCCGGCCCGAGCCGAGTCGGCCAGACCCGCGAGGTCCTCAGCCGGATGGCGCTGGGCGCGATCGGTCTTCCGCTCCCCCGGTCCGGCGAACCGGTCTCGCTGCCGCCGGGATCACCTTGAACAGGTGACGACAGGATCGGCGCGGGCCCGTAGGGTCAGTGTTCCCGCGCCGCGCTCGACCGGGCTGGGAGCGAAGCTCGGATCGCTGGAGAGGTGGGGCCGAGCCGATGGTGATGCCTTTGGCGGGTCGCGCGGTGGCCGCGGTGATCGGCGGCGTGCTCGTGCTCGCCTCGATGAGCAGCGTCATCGGGACGATGGTGGTGACCCGCTCGGTCGGCAGCCGGCTGACCCGCTGGGTGGACCGGACCGTCGACCGGGCCTACCAGCTGGTGGCGTCGCGCGCGGCTGATTTCCGGCGGCGGGACGGGCTGCTCGCCACCGAGGCGGCGGCGATCCTGCTGGCCCAGCTGGTGTCGTGGCTCGTCGTCGCGTACGTCGGGTACGCGCTGCTGCTGTGGCCTTTCGCTCGCCTCGGGGTGGCGTCGGCCTTCGTCGACGCCGGGTCCTCGCTGTTCACCCTGGGGTTCGCGGTGCCCGCCGGGAGCGCCCCGGCCGTGATCGTGTTCCTGGCCGCGGCGACCGGCCTGGTCATCATCGCGCTGCATATCGG
>Ga0302325_10005940_pt1 | contig 27631 bp, 17 predicted proteins | sample Palsa_T0_2_FD_201948 | JGI IMG/M metagenome (GOLD analysis project Ga0302325, IMG submission 201948) | Peat permafrost microbial communities from Stordalen Mire near Abisko, Sweden - Palsa_T0_2 | ecosystem: Environmental > Terrestrial > Soil > Palsa > Peat permafrost | place: Sweden: Abisko... | reverse complement strand
GAATCGTACGTTTGCGTATCGCCGAGACCGGCTACTCGAAATGGATGTTCGCCGGCGTGGGGATCGCTTTACTTCTAGCCATTGGACTGGCCGTGCGGCCGATCCGGGAGCGCGTACTGGGGCACGGCGCCATCACGCTTAACATTGCGAAAAAGGCCGCAACGTCCCGCGCGAACGACAAGTTTGTCGGGGTGATGCCGCTGCGCGTGCTGGGCAACGACGCCGCGCTGCGTTATGAAGCCGAGGGCGTGGTGGATGCACTCTCGGCGAAGCTCTTTCAGATGAAGAACGTCCATCTGGCTTCGCCCGCGGCGGTGGAAAGGATTGATGCCGGCGCGCCGGTGGCCCGGATCGCGCGCCAATTGGGCGCCAAGCTGATTGTTCAAGGAACCATGCAAGGCGCGGGAGACAAGATCGATGCCGTGCTCAGCCTCAGCGATGCTAGCGGGCGCCAATTGTGGACCAAGGATTTTCCGGGAGTTCGCCAGGATCTGCTGACAATTGAAGATCAGATTTATAACGAATTGGTCACGGCCCTGGAGCTCAAACCCAGCGATGAAGAGCTGCAGCGGAATGCCCTGCGCCCCACCGAGAACGTCGCGGCGTACGAGTTGTATCTCAAAGGGCGCGACGTCCTGCGCGGCAAGCGAGACGTGAAACGCGTGGAGTCGGCCGTGGATTTGTACCAGCAAGCCATCAAAAAAGACCCCGGCTTTGCGCTGGCTTACGCCGGGCTGGCGGACGCGAGTATTGTCATTTTCAATCTGAGCCAGGACCCTGCCTGGTCGCGGAAAGCGCTCAGCGCCGCCCAGCAGGCGCAATCGCTCAACGACGAGATTCCCGAAGTCCACTTTGCCCTGGGCAATGTTTACCGGGTCACCGGCAAGACTGCCCAGGCTATTGTCGAGCTGAAGCGCGCCCTGGAGCTGGCGCCCAATTCGGATGAAGGCTATCGCCGCCTGGCGAATGCATACCTGGCGGCGGGCCAGAAAGACGACGCGTTGCGCGCCTACCAGCAAGCCATCGATGTGAATCCTTACTACGGGCTCAACTATACCCGCCTGGGCCTTGCATATAACGAATTGGGCGACAATCGGAAGGCATTGAGCGCGCTGAGCCGAGCGGTGGAGTTGACGCCGGACTCCGCGGCCGCGTATGGAAACGTTGGAGTCATCGATTTCCAGATGGGCAAGTGGAACGAAGCCATCACCGCCTACGGCAAAGCCTTGAAGCTGGAGCCATCCGAGGATCTGTACACCAACCTCGGCACCGCATATTTTTATCTGGGGCATCGCACCGACGCGGTCACCATGTTTCAGAAAGCCGTGGCATTGAACCCGAACAGCCAGCAGTGCGCCGGCAATCTGGCGGACGGGTATCGCTGGTCGGGCGATCGCGACAAAGCGAAGGCCGCTTATCAGCGGGCCATCGCGCTGGCCTACAAAGCGCTCCAGGTAAATCCCGGAAACGCCGACACGTTGGGATACCTGGCGCTCTATTATGCCAAGAACGGCGACACCAAACGGGCTCTCGATTTTATACGCCGTGCCCGGGGCATCGATCCGAACGGCAACGTTCTGTTATACGTCCAGGCAGTGGTAGACACCATTGCCGGCCGGCAGAATGAAGCGCTGGAGAGTTTGAAGGAAGCTTTCCAAAAAGGTTATTCGGCTGTTCTGGCGAAGAACGATCCGGAATTCAAGATGCTCGAAACGAATCCCGGATTCAGCAAGCTGTTCACTCAATTCGGTCCGAAGTAGCTTGCGATCGAGCGCGCTGGGCGCGAATGCGGTGAGCCGCAATCCCGCCGACGAGGGCCAGCAGCAGCACCGCATACTGCGACGGTTCCGGCGCGGCCGTGGGAATGCCGAAGGGGTTAATGGGATCTGTAAACAGAATCTCGAGCGTTTCGCCGGCAGCGCCGGCAGGATCTTCAAACCCGCAAAATGCAAACAGGTTACTTGAGCAGGTGAAGGTTTCCCCTTCCTGGGCCGGCGTGATGGTAGTAGTAATCAGAAATGACTCAATGTTCGGACCGACGTTTTCAAATTGCAGGGTGACGTTGCCATCGGCGTTGGTTTGGAAGTTGTAGCTTCCGTCAAAATCGATTGGGTCGCCTCCGCCGTTGAGGATCGCGCGAGGATCGTGGCACAGGCATTCCCAATCGTCAGCGGGACACAGCACATTTTGGCTGAAGCCGTCCTCCTCACTTGGCGAAAAGGTGCTGTTGGAGGTGGCGGTGAAAGCCTCGTCGCCGTCCCAACCGGTCAATTGAATAGTGAAATAGGGACTAGGCGGCACAGTCGAAGCCTGAACCCAGCCGGCGCACAGCAGAGCCAATCCAGTTGCCACCAGGAACGGTTTTGCGCTCATTCCTTCTCCAGCCTCCATAATCAAAAAATAAGGATAAGGATTATCATAACCTCGACGGATTGAGAAACGAAGTAGGAAGGTTTGAATTTAGTACTGATAGTACGGGTGGTTGGGTCAGTTTTGCCGTCATGAACGCGAATGGCCTAGCGCGGCTTGGCGGGCCGCTCCGCGCCGTCTTGGGTTGACCTGCATTTCCAATATTTTCAATGACTTGGGAAATTTTTAACAGTGGGGAGCGCGGCGTGACCGCTTCTCGGGCACCTTATGCGAGCACACGATTTACGGCGGCGGGCAACGGGCGGGGCCGGAATCGTTTGACACGGTGGCGCGGGCTGCGCATTCGAGCGAATGAATGATCCGGCGCCAGCCTCTTGGAAAATCTTAGCGCCCGTATAGCCGAGCTTCAATCCGCGATTGAGGCCGACGCCAATGCCGCAGCGAACATAGCGGCCCAGACGGGCAATCTGTGTGGAGCAACAGACGCGACAGCCGAGCCTCGCACCGCGAGTCTGCCGAAGCGCTGTCGAGTACTCCCGAGATTTTCAGTACGCCGCTAACTTCGTCGTGGGTCAGAGTCATGCATGACGATTTCTGCGTTCAAGGATCTCACCGGCCCAATTCCCTTTCTTTAGTCGTCTGGCTCGATCCGCCCTTTGAACTCCCTTGCTGCCCGGCAAGGTTTGATCCCAACACCCCGCCGTTTCCTGATCCCGCCTTGCAGCGTTTTCGAAACCTGGAGAACGGCCCCGGCGCCCCAAAAAACAAACGGGATGTTGAGCGTTGCAGCCCAGTTTCCCTCGGGCAATGATCCGTCCCTTGGTGAAAGCGACCTCCTCCCGGAGCTGAAGCATTCCGTCCCAGCCGGCGCGCTTCACGGCTGGGCCTATGAACATCGAGCAGATGTCTCGTTCGGTGAGGTCTTTCTTATTCACGCGCCCATCGTGGTCCGCTCGTATCCCTACTCGTGTCTTGACCCGTTTTTCTTATTGGCCGGGCCCATTTCGCGAGACATGCAGTTACGTCGATTTGAACATCCTGGTCGAGCGCAACGATGGAGTGTAGAGGCATTCTACGAAAAAGTGCTGGAATTCGGCGCGCCTTTTAGTTATGCCGCGCAGCTAGACGTTGAAGCGCCGCGGTGATCGGAAGGCACAAACGGCGCGCCTCGCCGGGCAAGAGCGTAAACCCGTAATGTTCGTAAAAACGTTGGGCTGCGTCGTCCTTGGCGTCAACCACCATGGCAAATACACCGATTTCCGCTGGTGCCGTGCGCTTCAATGCATCGGCCAGAAGAATGCCACCGAGCCCCTGCCCCTGGTAATCACGTGCCACGGCAAGCCTTCCTAGCAGCGCCGCCGGCACCACCGGATACCGGGGGAGTCTCTTAATAATCTGTGGTGAAAACGCATTCAGAGCGACGCTGGTGGCCGAGAGCGTATAGTAGCCGACTACGTTCTGGTCCGTGATCTTGATCGCGACGAAGCACGTCGCGATGCGCCGCTTGATATCCTGCGAGGCCTGTTCCCGAAAATACCGATCAAGCGCATCAGAGCCGCTGACAAATTGCGACCTGTCATGATCCGCCGCTAAGGGCTCAATCCGAAACGATTCCGCCACACTCACTCCGCGATCAGGGCGCGGTGACGTTCAAAGGCTTTCTTCAGGGCTGGCGTCGGTGCGGGCGGGTGCAACAGCAGCGCCGCGAATTTCTCCTGTGCCTCACGCGACAGCCGAATGATCTCGATTTCCGTGACGGTCTTTTGCGCCGCCTCCTGCGCCGCAGCAACGACAAAATCGCTGACCGAGCGGCCCTGTATTTCGGCGGCGCGACGGACCACAGCCAAGGCCTCAGCTGTGATACGCGCTTCCAGGCGGGCGGTTCGGGTCTTTTGTTGTGGCATCGGACACTCCAGGGTTATCGACCAACCGTAATGTACGTCATTTTAACGTACAAATCAAGGCGCCGCCTTATCCTGTCAAGGCAAAATAGAAATGTCCCCTTTTGCACGAGGCCCTGCGAAGCGCATGTTAATCTGCCCGCGCCCGTAAAGCGGAGACGGGCTCTCGTGGCGACCACCCGATCAAGGAATAGCCGGCCAGAACTCATTTTGAGACGATGGGGGAGGGCGCGTTCCTCCCGGTGCGCTCTGGAGTCTGTGTTCGGGGCCGACCGGCGAGAAGGTCGCCCGGCGCAGGCTTCGGGAGATGTTGTCCCGGTTTCATCGATGGATCGGGAGCGAGCGCATATTTCCGCACAACGTCCGATCTCCTCAGATTGCTTCGCTCGCCCTCACCGAGGCTGATTAGGTTCCGCTAGTCTTCTTGAACCGGAAGGTTTTGGAGGTTCGTCAGGTGACCGTTCAAAGCCTGCCTTCTCAAAGAGAGCTTGGAAAAGCTCTGGGACTAGCGCTACGAAGGCGCAATACTCAACTACCTGCACAAGTAGATGGATCAACTGAAGTGGCAACAGCTGACGCCATTCGAGGAACTCGCCGACATGCTGGTGAAGCATCTGGAGGGAATCTTGAACTACTGCCGGACCAAGGTTGGCTTTGGTGTGGTCGAGGCGCTCAAGGGAAACATTCCGATGCTCATCAAGCCGGGAAAGCCGCGTAGCATGGCCGCTCAGTCGATTTCCTGCTCAGAGCCCCTAAAAAGGATCGAAGGTGTTATGGTAAATTTCGTGGTGGATGGGGATTCTCTGCTGGAACAGGGTTTGGATCGCCATCGCTCCGGCAATTTCACGGAAGCTGCGCGCTGCTATCGAAGTTTCTTGCGGGAGAATCCAGGGCATGCGCACGGTCTGTATTTATTGGGTTGTCTGGAATATCAAAACGGTAACAGCGCCGCGGCTGCCGACCTTTTGCATCAGGCGATCGGCGCCGCACCGCGCATAGGCGATTACCACCACGCGCTCGGCTGCGCTTTCACTGCCTGGGAAAAGCTTGAAGACGCGGAACGCAGCCTTCTGCGGGCCATCGCTCTGGACAATCGAGCGGAGTTTCACAACAGCCTCGCGACCCTGCGGAAGAAGCAAAACCGCTGGCCCGAAGCCATCGCGGAATATCGAGAGGCGCTGCGACTGGACTCGAGCTTGGCCGACACACACTACAATCTCGGCAACGCTTTTCGCGCTAACGGCGACGCCGAGGAAGCCCTTCGAAGTTTTGGCCGGGCGTTGGAGCTGAACGGAGGCCACTTTCATGCTCTGGCCGCTCTTGGACAAATGACGCATGCGGCGGGCCGCAACGCGCAGGCAGCGGACTATTTCAAAAAAGCTTTAGCTCTCCAGCCTCAAGACGTCGATGTGCTTTGCGAGTGCGGCGATACCTTGCAGGAGTCGGGAGATTTGGCCGGAGCCGCCGCATTGTATCGGCGCGCCCTCAAAACGAACCCGCGGCTGGCGCGCGCCTGGTATTCGGGCGGCTGCGTTGAAATTGCGCGCCGGGAATATGTATTGGCGATGATGTGCTTCGAGAAGGCGGTTGAGCTCCAGCCGGACTGGTTGGAGGCCCGGCATAACCTGGCTCGCGCGCTCTATGAACTGGGCCAGGCGAGCGCCGCCCTGACTCATTTTCGATCCTGCGCCGCTCAGCCGCAAGAGGGCAGCGCCCAAGCGCGGGCGATGATTGCCGTGATCGTTCCCGGCGTTCCCGAAGCGGACAACCAGGCGATCCTGGAAGCGCGCAGGAACTGGGTGGAACGGGATCTGGCCCGCCAGACTACGGGAGCTGAACCGGTACCCAAAGCGATCAGCGGGCAAAGGCTGCGAATCGGGTACGTTTCTTCCTTCTTTCATCGCGAGAACTGGATGAAGCCCGTTTGGGGCCTGATCAACCGGCACGACCGGAATGTGGTGCAGGTCAACCTGTTTTCAGACGCGCCGGATACTGCCATACAACATGGTTACCGCCCGCACCCGGAGGACCGGTTTTTCGATACCACGCATCTCTCGAACGAGGCACTGGCTGGGCTGGTCCGGCAAGCTGAGATTGACATTCTGATCGATCTGAACGGGTACAGCGACATGCGGCGCCTCCCTCTATTTGCTCTCCGGCCGGCTGCAATAGCGATCGGGTGGTTCAATCTGTATGCGACCACCGCGATGAGCGGCTTCGACTATTTGATCGGCGACAAACATGTAATTCCCGTCCAGGAGGAACGCTTCTATTCGGAGAAAGTCCTCCGGGTCCCAGGAAGTTACTTGACCTTCGACGTCAATTATCCGGTGCCGCCGGTTGCGATCCCACCTTGCCTCACCAAAAATGGCCTCATAAAGAATGGAATCGCGTTTGGATCTCTCGCCTCTCAGTACAAAATCACAAACCAGGTTGTCGCCAGTTGGAGCCACATTCTGGAGCGGAGTCCGAACAGTTCCCTCCTGGTGAAGAACGCACGCCTGGCGTCGCCGGTTTCGCGCCAGTTTGTTCACAGCCTCTTCGCCCAGCACGGAATCGGGCCGGAGCGAGTCTTTCTGGAAGGTCCGGAAGAGCATTATGAATTCCTGAAGGCTTACGACCGAATCGACATCGTACTGGACACCTTCCCGTACAACGGCGGCACCAGCACGACGGAGGCGATCTGGCAGGGTGTTCCGGTGATCGCTTTCGACGGCGATCGCTGGGCCTCGCGAACCAGCGCTTCCATCCTGCGGGAGGGCGGCTTGGGGGAATTCGTGGCTCTCGATCTGGAAGGCTATATGGTTTTAGCGGCCCATTGGGCAAGTTCGCCGGACACTCGGGAGCGCCTCGGCGCACTCCGGCGCACGATGCGATCGAAACTGTCCGCTTCGTCGGTTTGCGACACGCTCCGTTTCGCGCGGGAAATGGAGCATATCTATAAAACCTGCTGGAACCGGAGCTGTCAAGTTCTTTGAACAAACGCGAACGTGCCGCCAATATTCCACCGGATCCAGGCTGCGGCGGCGCGGCAGGTCGCCATTCGGCCGCCGCGAATGAATCTTCCAAACTGGTATCCATAGAGGCTTAACTGGAGGTCCATCATGCTATTGCCTGCGCCGTGGTTGATATGGATCGGGGCTAGGGCTGCACGGGTGACCGCGAGATCCGCGTTGCCCAGCGGAACGCGGTTCAGCGCCTCGAAAAATGTCAGCACGTCCTCATACGTGGCGGAAAAAACTGCTTGCGCATTGCTCCACCCCTGACTCAATCGCTGTGCGCCGGGAATGCTGGAGGGAGCGGCATCGGCGATTTGCTCGTGCCCGATGATAAGACGCACGCAGATTTCCTCTTCCCACGGTAATTGGATCGTCGCGGACGCCGGCAGGGGAAAGCTGTAATTCACCCTCGAAGGGACCTCGCCATTTGGATGTACTCCCCAAGACCGCAAATAGCTCGCGGTTTTCGTGGGACGGAAGCCCATGTCCACCGCTGTCATGAAATGTCCCACCTGGTTGCTGGCGTCGCGGAAGCCTTCGCGGAAACCGCGGTCCCGGCACCCGTCAAAGATCTTGTCGAAGTGGGTTACACCGCCTTCGCTTCCGTCGGAGCTGGCATCGAAGATCGTCACAAGCCGGCTCTGCAGTTCGTTGCCGGTTCCAGTATTCGAAATGGTAGTGTCCTCGATCAATTGGGCTAGATATTCCAGGTCGTTAAAGTGGCCGTGCAACGTTTTTCTAATGTCGTCGGCCACGGCGTCTATGGTAGCCACAATCTCCTCCTTGATAGACGATGGAACCTTTATTCAGAGCTGTTAACAGCCTGTGTCGAAAACGGATTGCGAATGATCGCGCCTGGAATCGACCGCTCCCTCACGGTCGCGGCTCTGTAACGCGCGGCATCTATATAACGCGCGGAATCTACTGTAACGCGCGGAATCTTCTGAGCCGCGCGCGTGAGCAAGCGGTCTTTTCGGACTTTCCTCACCGAGACTCCATTTTTCTGGCGGCGAAACTGAGCACCGGCACCCGGTGTGGTAAATCAATCGTCTTCGAAAGTACTATCTGGCCATCGACTGCCGGTCCAGGCGGCCAGACGCGCAACGCGCCGGAGTCTTCTATGAACCGCGCGCCGGGCTCTACCGCGAAAGCGCCGATGCAAACGCGCACCTGGTGGGCCTCGGTGGGATTTTCGGGCACGATGATCGAACCCCGATTGGCTGCTGTCAGAACCATCTGGCGCATGGGGTTATTGACCTTGGCCGGCAGGGGGACCGCAAACTCTTCTCGAAATCTTTCGCCGTGCGGGAGTTTCGAAACCAGCGGCACATATTGAGCCGAAACCTGCATTCCACGGGGAACCGGCAGGACCTGTTTCATGAGTTCGAGCAGTCCGGAATCGAAATCGATATAGACATTGTCGGGGCCGGGCGCCGGCGGCTTATTTGCTTCCAGGGGCGTCAGACGGTTGAAGAGTCCAACGTCCGAGCCGCTCTGATTGCGGACTTCATAAAGGACGCGGAGCTTGTCGCGCTCGACGACGATTCCACAATCGAAGCCGAGCTGAAGTTTGGCCGGCATTACGGGTCGCCGCCTGGCCGAAGGCTAGAAGGAGTAGGGTCGGAGGGATTCGCAGCGCCTCCGTAATGGTTGTCCCGCGTGCCATATTGCGGACCGAGATCGTTCCGAAGGGAATTCTCCGTTGGGTAATCCCCGCTGTGACTGCCGGCGCCCACCGCCATCGCTTCGGCCTCCTTCATACCAGGCTCGGACGCAGGGGCGCTGGGATCTGTGGCGGTAAAGTTGTCGGTCCCTTCCGCATTTCTCAGGGCATGAATCAATTCGTGGCCGAGCATAACCTGACCGGGGAAGGGAATTTTCTTTCCGGTGCTGTCGAACGCGCTCACGTTCGCGGCCGGATTATAGGTGACGGTGGAACCGGTCCCTTTTCCGTTGGTTGCGTCGGAAGCGGAATTCGCACTGGTAAACGCATTATTTGTAACAGTGGTGAACTGGATATCGATCGGCTTTCCGGCTGCTTGAAGGCGCCGGAACAGCGCTTGACCGCTCGGTGTCATCCCGATGAAGACCAGGTCGCGAACTACCTTCTGCTGGTAAGAAGGAGGCCCGCCGATGGTGATCACGCTGGGGATGGCAAAAGCAGGGTCTCCAATCACAACTGTCGGACAGCCCGGGGCTACGATCACACCTCCATGCACGGTCAGGTCCAGGAGACGAGCTGCTGGCAGGCCGTTGACCAGTACGCTGAACGCCCCCATGACGATAACGTCCGGAGGCCCGATACAGACCAGCAGATCGGAGACGCGAGCCTGGTTCAAGCTGCCGGTCATGACGTTGAGCGAGCAGGGCGGAATTATGGGACCACCGACGTGAGGAATTATGACCGTAACAAGGGGGCAGGTGTGCATATCCGTAATTCGCGCTGCTGGCGGCATATTCTTTTCCTGTCGACCATCCTTTCTGTCGAATATAGCGAATACGAGCTACGGGTCGTCGGGCGGATCCACCGAAGGCATCAGTGGAGGAGTCGGGGGGACCGCCCCGAGAGGGTTCAGATTAATCATGGGCACACCGATTATGGTCACCCCGCTGGGGCCGATCACAATGGAGCTGGCGCCCGACATCAACGTGATGGTTTGCTCGGCCTGGAGGGTGATGGTCTGAGCTATGACAAGTTCGCCGGAGGTGACCTGAACGCTGCGATTTCCCTGATATTGCGCAGCCGAATCGCCCACCAGGGTGCGCATTTCTTTCCCTTCCACCTGATCCCGGGCATCCTTGAGAACATGCAGATTGTGATTCTTGAATACCTTCTCCTTTACGTCGCCCACCGGATTGCCATCCTTGTCCACGCCGCCGGTTGTAATATGCCGGTCCACGCCCACGGTGATGAACTGGCTGGCCTCCACGCTGTTGTGCATGGTGCGCTCGGCATGCAACAGCACGTCCTCCTGGCCCTTCTTGTCTTCAAAGCGGAAGAGATTGTAATTATCGGAGCTGCCCTTGGGGCTGCTGCGGGTTTGGATGCCGCTCTGGGTCTTGTTATCCGGGAGCGCGAACGGCGGCATGTTGTCGTGATTGTAAACCGATCCCACGATAATGGGACAGTCCGGGTCGCCATGTAAGAAGGCCACCATGACTTCGTCTCCCACGCGCGGCACCCATTGAAAGCCCCAACCCTTGCCGGCCCATTGCTGAGCCACGCGGACCCAGCAGGCGTACTTGGCTTCGCGATCCCAGGGAAACCGCACGCGCACGCGGCCGTATTTGTCGGGCCAGATCTCCTCCTTCGGCTCCGGGTTCTCGTCGATGACGAAAGCCGTTTGTGGTCCGCTGACGATGGGCTTCGGGGTGGTGCGCGCGGGCCGGAATTGCACGTTCGAGGGGATACAGGTAAATTGATTGCTGTAGCCTCCGCCGATGCGTCCCTCGCTGACGTAATCGGCATGCTGCAGCCCCGAATGACGGATGGAAGTAAGTAAGTAATCTCCTTTGATCTGCAACGCCGCCCCGCCGATTACTTTGAAAGTATGGCCGGTAGCCATGGTGCGCGCGTAGGAGGAGCCTTCCAGCACGGTCCAGTTCTTTTCGACGTTTTCGGTGGCTTCCCTTACCAATTTTTCGCCCTCGGGCCGCACGTCGCCGGCTCTTTTATCGGGCTGATTGAATTTTTTCGCGTATTCACCGGGATAATGGAACACCTCCAGGGGAGCGTTGACGTCCTGGGCGTACATCCCCTTTTCGGTGACTTCCAGCCGGTTGCGCGGCATCTCGAGATGATAGTCGCGAAAGGTCCAATTGCCGCTCAGAAATTCAACCTGGGTCTTCCAGGACGAGATGGTGTCCTCGAAGTCTCCGATGCCCGCCTCGGGATGGTAGCGGAACTCGGCCTCCGCGGGGCACGGCTTGTGCGCATCGGGCCGGTCCGCCAGCACCAGGACGTGGCTACGATCCGCTTTGTGCTCGAAATAGTAGTAGATTCCTTCGGCCTCCATGATGCGGGATAAGAAGGCGAAGTCGCTCTCGTTATATTGCACGCAGTAATCCCAGGATGTATAAGTGCGCGTAAGATCGCTGCGGTAGTAAGCCGACATGTTCCGGATCATCGCGGCCACGATCTCAGGGACCGTCTTATCCTGAAAGATGCGGCAATTGGTGCCGTAATCGAGCAAAGAAAACCAAGGAAGCAATATGGCGTGATAGTAGGCGAACCGATCGTCGATTCCCTCCATCGCAAAGTGGGTAACCACTCCGCTGAGCACTCGCGATTGGTGGTTTTTCAGCTCCACCTCGATCGCCATGCTCTTCCCCAGAAGTTTCTCCCCAACCACCTTGTTTTGGTTTCCGGCCCTGACGTCGGCCAGCAGCTTCACGTCAATGCGGAAAGGTTGCGAAATGCTCTCCACTCCGACGAAGCGCTCGATCAAAAGAACGTCGAAGTCGAGCGGGGTATAGATTTTCAGCAGCCTGTCCTGTTGGGTTATCGGCGTGGCCATAATCTCTCCTCCGCGCCGCGCGCGAAGCCCGCGGTAAACCCGAAGTTTGTCATCGCATCCACGGTCGACTTTCTATCCCGATTCGGAGCGTCCCAGCCCCTCTCAGGAGTTATAAAGGAACTTTCCGCCCTCGCCAATGCCTACGCGGATGGAACCGAGCTGCCGGCCCTCCGCCATGCTGGCCAGCAACTCCCGCGACATATCGGGCAGCAAAGTATTGGTCAGGATATTGTCTATGTTTCGCGCGCCGCTTTCCACTTCCGTGCAGCGGCCGGCCACGCTTTCAATCAGAGCGTCATCGTAGATCAGCTCCAGTTTGTGATTCTCGTGTAGCCGCCGCCGGATCTTTTCCAGTTTGAGCACAATGATCCGCTTGAGCGCTTCGTCTCGCACGGGGTAATAGGGAATGAGCACCATACGCCCCAGGAACGCGGGCTTGAAAATCTTGTTCAACTCCGGTTTCAGCGCGGACACCAGGCCCTGCGGACTGGGCGTGGTCTCAGGATCGGCGCACAGTTTCATCATCTGATCGGTGCAGGCGTTGCTGGTGAGCAGTATGATGGTGTTCTTGAAATCGATCTCCCGGCCTTCGCCGTCTTCCATGTTTCCTTTGTCGAAGACCTGATAGAAGAGCTCCAGCACATCCGGATGCGCCTTTTCCACTTCATCGAGCAGCACCACGGAGTAGGGCCTGCGCCGCACCGCTTCCGTCAAAACCCCGCCTTCACCGTATCCGACGTAGCCCGGAGGGGAACCTTTGAGAGTGGACACCGTGTGGGCTTCTTGAAATTCCGACATATTGATGGTGATTACGTTGTGCTCGCCGCCATACAGCAGGTCGGCCAGCGCCAGAGCCGTCTCGGTCTTGCCGACACCGCTGGGCCCCACCAGCATAAACACCCCAACCGGTTTGCCCGGATCGTCCAGATTTGCGCGGGCGGTGGCGATCCGCTGGCTGATCAAATGGAGCGCGTGCGGTTGCCCGATTACTCGCTGGCCAAGATACGACTCGAGGTCCAGAACCATGGAGATTTCGTCCAGCGCCATCTTGCCGGCTGGAATTCCCGTCCAGGCGGAGATCACCTCTCCCACGATGTGGCTATCCACGCAGACCCTCATCAGCGGCTTCTCTCCTTGCACCGCTTGCAATTCGGCCGAGAGCGCATCCAACTCCGCCCGTAGCGCCGGCACGTCCAGCGCGGGAGCGGCTGCCGCTCCGTTGCCTTCCGCCCGCGGGGGCGCGCCGGACGTCGCGGTTTCCAACTGGAGCCGTACATTGCGGATTTTTTCGACCAGCCCGCGGGTCTTGTCCCATTGCTCGCGAAGCGCGGCGAGACGCTCCCCGGTCGCGGTGTTTTCGCGCGCTATCTCGGCCAGGCGTTCGGTATGATCGGCGCCGGTGGCAGTCTCGCGCCTCAAAATGCGGTCCTGCACAGAGAGGTCGTCCATGCGGCGTACCGCCTCTTCGATTGGCGCGGGCGTAGTGTTCTGGCCCAGCGACAAACGCGCACAAGCCGTGTCCAGAACGCTGACCGCCTTGTCCGGCAACTGGCGGCCGGCCAGATAGCGGTGCGAGAGCCGTACCGCCGCCCATACCGCCTCATCGAAGATCCGCACGTTATGGTGCTTTTCGAGCGATGGCACGATGCCCCGCAGCATAACCGCGCACTGAATCTCGGACGGCTCTTCCACTTTCACCACCTGGAAGCGCCGGGCCAGCGCCGCGTCCTTCTCGAAATACTTCTTGTATTCGGACCAAGTTGTGGCGGCGATGGTCCGCAATTCCCCTCGCGCCAGCGCGGGTTTGAGCAGATTGGCCGCGTCGTTCTGGCCGGCTTGCCCGCCGGCTCCGATCATGGTGTGGGCTTCATCGATAAACAGAATGATCGGAGTGGGCGACGACTTTACCTCTTGAATCAGACCCTTCAGCCGATTCTCGAATTCGCCTTTCACTCCCGCGCCCGCTTGTAACAGAGCCAGATCCAGCGAACGTAGCGTCACGTTGCGCAGCGGCGGCGGTACATCCCCATTGGCCAGACGCAGAGCGAATCCCTCCACCACCGCGGTTTTCCCCACACCCGCTTCACCGGTAAGAATGGGGTTATTCTGACGGCGGCGCATCAAAATGTCTACCACTTGCCGGATCTCGAAGTCCCGCCCCAGCACCGGATCGATTTTTCCCTGCCGGGCGTTCTCCGTCAGGTTGACGGTGTACTGATCCAGGTTCGGAGTTTTGCCGCCGGAGCTTCCGAGGGCCGCATTCTGGGCCGGCTCCTCTGCCCCAGCCGTCCCGGCGTCCTCCTGGGAGCCGGCAACGATGGAAGCAAAATCCTTGCGCAACGCTTCACCTTGGATTTTTTGGAATTCCTTACTCACCTCCCGCATCAGCCGGATTAACTCGTCGCTGGTGGCCAAGGCCAGAACGATGAAGCCGGTGCGGATCTGCGCCGCGCCAAAGTCCAGCGAGCCGAGCGTCCAGGCTTCCGTCAGCATTTTCAAAAGCGACGGACTGAGAGTGGGCGTGCGGGCGTTCCCGGACTTGAGCTTGTCCAGTCCGCGCGTCAGCTCGCCGGTGAGACGGGATTTGTCGATCTCGAAATGCCGCAGGATGAGCGACAGGTCGCCATCGGCCGAATCCAGCGCCTTCAGAAGGAAGTGCTCTACTTCGATGTCGTAATGGGTGCGCGCGAGACACAGGCCGGCGGCGGCCTCCATGGCTTTGCGCGAGGTATCGTTCAACTTCCCAATCAAAGATCTGAGATTGGCAGGCATCTTCATTTCCCCCTTACGAAAGTTGCAGAACGGTGTCGGCGGGGTCGCGGTCCATGGGCTTCGATTTGGCCCAGCTCAAAAATCCCAGCAGGGGAGCCACGTCCCCTTCGGCGCCGAGGGCGCAATGCGGAGTTTCCCGGCGATCCAGAATCAATTGAACTTCGAAGTCGATCTCGTCGCCGGAAAACAGGCGCGTGATCGCTCGCAGCGGCGCATAGGCGGTCCCGGTGGGCAGGAAATCCAGGTATCTGGAAAGGGTGAGGGGCCCGATCACGATGCGGACCCTGGCCTGCGGCTCCCAGATCTCGTCGCCCACTACCGCCCCGACCCCGAGTTGACGCGATTCGGCGGGGCCTTGTTCAAAACAGCACTGGGCGTTCTCTTCCAGGCGATACCAGGCGCCGACGAACTGTTCAATTTCCACCGGGGCCTGAAAGTAATCGCTCAGCAGCAGCCGCAACGCTGTGGCCGAGCGCGGCTGCTGAGAGAGCAGCCCTGAATAATAAAGGAGCGAATCGTCGGCCAGTTCCTGGCGATCCTGTAATCCGCGGGTTCCCAGGCCAACCAGATCCAGCAGGTAATGCGAGAAAGCGTCGAATTCTCCCCGCTCCAGCCGGAATTGAAAGCGATACTTCAGCCAGGCCTGGTAGAACAGAGAGACGATCCGGTGATGGAAGACATCGAAAAAATCCTGCAGCGTGCGATCGCGGGCCGCGGCGCGAGCGACGATCAGCTCTGTATAGTGCAGTGGGAGCATGCCGCCAGGTCCGACCAATCCCATGAAGTTCACGGTCATGGCAGGCTGCCCCCGCTCGCCTTCGGTAAGGGATTGGATCTCACTGGCGGGAAACGACAGCGAGGGATGGGCGCGAAAGCGCACCACTTCATCGGCCGGACGCGCGAACTCCCCCACCGCCATCCGGTCCGGGAGCAGGCGCTCCAGGAGCCGCACCGCCTGGAAGAATTCGAAGCAGAAAGGCTCCGCGCGCAACCGCGCTGCAACATCCGCCGCGACGGCGGTTACGGCCTCGGTGGAGATCAAAGGAGGATCCGATGTCCGGCTCGTGGTGGCCACTCTTTGAGCGCCTCCTTTCTCTGGCGAGTGCGGACCGAAAGCTGGCTAAAGCTGTTCATCGTGACGTACAAGCCCAGGAAGTATTCCAGAACGGCGGCAAAAAGAAATGCGCCGCCGCCCACGAAGTGCTCTTCATCCAGCTCCATTTCCACTCGCGTCCCACGGGCAAAACTGATGCCATGTTCCGACAATACACGCGCAAATGTGCGCCGGCTGGCGAGCGAGGAGATGCCCGCAATCTGCCGGTCTAGAAACGTGGAGTCCGAAAAGTTGTAGAGACGCAGAATCTCCTGCAAGGCTTCCTTGCCTTCTTCCGCCAGGGAAAGATAGTTCAGCGAGAGGTGGGAGATTAAGCGCCACAGCCGGCCTTTTCCCATGGCGGGCCGCAGCGTGGCGGTGGGCTTGCGAAGAGCGACAATCCGTTTGACTACCGAAACGCCCTCGATCTCAAAGTCGCCGGCTTCATTGCCAAAAGGCAGGCGGGAGGGAAGATCGCGATTGCTGCAGGTACAGTGCACAGTCAACGTTTCCACCCCGGGACGCGCGGTCCTTCCCGACAGATCCACCAGCGAGACCCAGACTTCGGTTCCATCGTCGTTCTTGCGGCCGGAAGGCCGGCGCGTGGCCTTCCAAAAAGCTTTTCCCGCCTCTTCCTTCATGGCGTGGCGATAGGAGTAGATGGGATCGAAATGAACAACCTCCTGCGAGCGCGGATTCGAGCTCATCGCATCGTCCACCGCAATCACCTCCAGAGCGTTCTTCCTCCGTATGTCGGCGATCACCGGATACTCATGGCGGGTCTGGTCCAGGTGGATGGGCTCGGCCGTGTGGGGGAAAAGATTCACCACCGGCGAACAATTCAGGCGGAACGTTTTCGCGGAGACGCCCAGTTCCAGCGCCTGCTGGCGGTCGTTTCGCTCATAAGGAGAAATCAGAAAGATCACTTCGGCCCGCGATCCGAAGCCCGCCGCGGCAAGCTGCTCTAAGCCGGCCAGCTCGATGAAAAAGAATTTTTCCGGAAATGCGAAATATTCCTGCAATACGCGATAGCCGGTGAAAGACCGGCGGGGATATTCCAGGAGCGCTTCGTCGTCCGCGAATCCCATGGCTCGCAGGGCCCCGGGGCCAAGGCGTAAAGGCGGTTTCTGGAACGTTGCATCCGGGTCGCGGACCAGAATTTGCGTGCAATTGTTGAACAATAATTCGTAAAGAGTGTGAATGAGGTTGCTCTCGCCATTCAAGTAAAACCGGAGCGAGCGCAGGTCCAGCTTGCCGAACTGCACATCGGGATCGCAGGCGATTTCGATGCGGCACGCCGCCACCGCCTCGGGAGCCTTCAGCGGAGGGTCCAGCCGCTCGGGCGAACGCCACTGCGCCTCGCTGACGCGCAGCGGCCAGATGGTGGTGCCGAAGCCAGTGCGAAATTTGCACGGCACGCCATCCACCGGCTTGGAATAAAGCAGCGTGGAGCGCGGAATGGGAAACCCGGTCGACAGCTTGCCCTGCTGCGGATCCAGATGAAACTCCACCACCGACATGGAGGGAAGCGGCCGGATGTAGTGCGGGTAGAGCATGCTGAGCAACGACTCCGTTATTTCCGGAAAGTCGTCGTCGATCTTCAGGTGTACCCGCGCCGCCAGAAACGCGAAAGCTTCCAGCAGGCGCTCGACGTGCGGATCTTCGCAGCGGTCCGGTTCCAACACCAGCCGCGAGGCGATCTTCGGGTATTTCTCCGCGAACTCGGCCCCCGTGCCGCGCAGGAACGTCAATTCGCGCTCGTAATATTCCAGCAGTTCATCCCGCACCGGGTTCACCTCGGACGCGATACTCGCCGCCGGTTACATCCAGCACGGTATCGAAGCTGACGTGCTCCGGCATCGGATCGATAGCCAGCAGCCCTTCGATGATGAAACGCAGTTGCGGCAATGGACCGGGATTGGCCGGCGCCAGGGAAACCTTCGTTCCAAGCAGCCGGGGCTCAAAGGTCGCGATGATTGATTCCATAAGGCGCGCCAGGTCGCTCCGGTTCCTGGTGCTGATCAGGTTCATTGAGCAAAGATCCGGCAGGCCGAAGCAGTAGAGCGATTTTTCCAGCTCGTGCGCGCCTTCGGGAGGAGTTTGCACCGGCTCGCGGGCGTTTAACAGCCATTCCAAATCCCGCCGGACCGCGGACTTCAGCCTCCGTAAGGATTCCGCCCTGCTCATTGGGCCTTCCACACCGGACTTCGGCTCCTCGTCGATCAGGCGATCCAAAACCGACAACGTGACTGGACCTTCCCCTCTGCTTCCCGCCATGGCTTCAGCTCTGACTGACGTATCCTTCCTTGCGCAGCCACGCAATCGTTTCCGGATTGGCCGCGCCGGTGTCGTCCTGCATAATCAGGTTGGGGAGTTCCGGCAAGTCGGCCAACAGCGCTTTCAGTTCCGACCGCAGCGCTTTGGCGGCGTTTTTGTATCCCAATTCCTCGCAGGCCCGGATTGCATAACGCTGAATATCCAGCCAGCCCCGGCCGAACCCCTGGCTCATAGCCGTTTCGGCGGTTTCCAGAACCTGTTTCCAATTGGCGGCTTGCGAATGCCGGCGAAGGGCGGCGCGAATCTCGCCGGGCGGCGATTCCAGGATGTGCGAAATTTCCCCGTCCACCGCGTCCCGCAGTTCTCCCCAACGAAACGCCCGCAAAAGAAGGTAGGGAACCGGGCTGGAAGGCTCGCGTTGGCGCAAATAACGGGCCACGGCCGCCACCCGTAACAGCGCGTCGTCGCGCGAATGGATCTCGGAGCCGATCAGCAGGTCCAGTTTTTCCGGATCGATCTTCAGGTCCCCGATTCGCTCCACCGGCAGGCTGGAGCCGCCGGACTCCCCGTTGACGGGCGCCACAGCGTCCGCCACATATTCGGGCGCGGGAACGGGATCCGGATCCTGTTCCAGCTTCTTCAAAAGCAATACATGCACGGTAGTTTGCACTTCGTCCAGTCCGCGCTTCAGCTTGGTGAAGCTGGGAGCGGCATTTCCAAACTTGCTTTGACACAATCCGTCGAGTGCCTGAAGAGATTGGAGCGAGCTTTTCAGGTCCGTGTCCAGCGTTCGGACCCACTCTTTAGGGGTCTCTTTCAGGGCCTTGTCAAAAGCTTCCGGGGGGAGCTTCCCCTCTTGGATTGCGGCCTCGCGAGCCTTGCGGCGAGGCTCGTTGCTCTTGACTGCGTCCTCATAACCGATGGATTGCGCTTCCTTGAATTGCAGGCTATGCAGGCCCTGGTTGTTCAGCCCGACGAACTGAACGGCCAAAGCCGGCGACGAGCCTTTCTCCGGCTCCAGGTAGTTTCCCAGCCACTCCACCGGCGCTGCGCGCAATTCCGCATCTCCGTCCTCGATCGCCGGATACAAAGTATCCCAAAAGCGTTCGATTAGCGCGCCTAGCAGGTCCAGCCCCTCGCGCAGTCCAGCGAACTTATCCCGCGCAATCAGGGCTTCGGTAAGCCATGCCGCCAGCCACAGATCCTTGGTTTGGGTAGCCAGGGCCTCTTCGCACAGCTTGACGACCTGAACGTAATCCGCGGTCTTGACTTCCCGCTCCCAGGCGCCCATAGGGCCCGCGCTGTCCTGCCGCCGGGCTTCCTTGATCTTGTCGAACAGCGGCGAGTAATAGAGATTTGCGCCGCAAGGGTTATCTCCCGGAATCGGCTGTAGCAGGTCTTCCCGAAGGGGCATGAGAAATCATTCCGCCGGTACGCGGGCTGAGATCTCCAGGTTCCGGATTTCCAGGATGGGAAACTCTTCGCCGTCCACCAGCAACATCTTCTGACCGAACGGAGCTTCCTCGCCGGTCTCATCGGCGCACCATTCGGACACCCGCCCGAGCTTTACCTCGTCGTCCGAATGCTGGCAAGACTGCGGCGCGATGACGGGGATCAGCACTTCACCCAGATCCTGGTTCTTGCATTGAGGCCCGGTTCGAAGGCGGACCGGAGCCCACAAAAGATCGCGCAGCCGCTTCGGCGGATCCACTTGAAGCACCGCGATATCCTGCCAGGCAATCCATAGATAGTCGCCGGCCGCAAACACCTCCAGGCGCGTTCCAATTCTCGGGTCGGCATCGGCTAGCGAATGAAACGGCGTGCCGTTGAGCGTCCCTTCAATCTCCACCGGCTGGCTGGACTCGGCGCCCGGCAGCGGAAATGTTTTGTGTTCGAACATGTCTTGCCGCGTCCGCTCGGCATTGAGCGCCCCCCGGTAAAGCAGGGCGCCCATCGCCGCTTCTCCACTGGCTTGTTGCAACAGTTCCAGGTGCTTCTCCGCCCGATCGTAGTCGCCGGCGAAACAGAGCAACTCGAACAGAAAGGTGCGCCCCTGGTTGTCCGACGGATTGTCCCGAAGGCCGGCGCTCAAAGCATCGATCGCTTCCTGGAGCTTACCGGCCCGAAAGAGCTGTGAGGCGTCCATGGATTCGGCGCCGAACTATGCCGCGGCCGCCTTGTTGGTTCCCACGTTCCAGCCGTTCTGCATCTTGTCGCCCTTGCTGCCATCGGCATTCTGCGGATAGTACGTGACGACGATCTGCTTGAACGACATGCCTAAGCTCTCGCTGGGTTTTCCACCGCCGGCCGCCCCTCCCCAACTGATGCTGTCGATGAAAACTTCCTTGAAATCGTATTGGAAGTAGACCACCGGGCTGTTACCACCCGCCTCGCGGCAAATCAGGTTTCCGGTACTGATGTGGGTGCCGTTGCAGCAATTCAGGAACAATTTCGGAGAAGCTTTGTCCACCTGCTTCTGCAAGCTGAGGCTGGAAATATCCACTTTTCCCGCCCCGGAACCGGTGCCCGTCGACGCGCTGCTGGGGTTGCTTGCCCCGTTGCTGAAACTGAATATCTCGATCCAATCCTTGGCGCCGTCTTTTTGGGACTCGCCCTGGATACCATCGAGGTTCAAAAAAATCTCAACTGACATAACGATCCTCCTTCTGTATCTGTATGAATCTTAACCGACACACTGCTGGTTCTTTATCGTGTGGGCTGCGGAAGGTCGGCCACCAGCCGTAGCGACACTGAAAGCTCGTCCAACTGATAGTGTGGCCGCAAAAAGGCCACCGCCCGATACGCCCCCGGTTTTCCGGGAATGTCCACCACTTCCACCCGCGCCTCCCGGAGCGGGTTCTTGGCCTTCACCACCGCGGGCGCATCGTCGTCGCCGATGGTGTAATTCCTGATCCAGTTGTTCAGGAAAGTCTGGCACTGGCTGCGCGACATGAAACTGCCGATTTTGTCCCGCATCATCGCCTTGAGATAATGCGCGAAACGGGAGACCGCCAGAATGTACGGCAATTGCGTCGACAAGCGGGCGTTGGCGTTGGCCGCGTCTTTATCGTAAAGTTTGGCCTTCTGGGGGGACTGGGCGCTGAAGAACGCCGCGTAATCGGTCCCTTTGCAGTGGATCAGTGGGATGAAACCGCAATCGGCCAGTTCCTTTTCACGCCGGTCCGTAATTGCGATCTCGGTCGGGCACTTCAGCGCCACGTCGCCTTCGTCGGTGCGGAAGGTGTGGCACGGCAAGCCCTCCACCAGCCCGCCGCCTTCTACCCCGCGAACCGCGGCGCACCAGCCATACAACGCAAAAGCGTTGGTCAGGCGCGCGCCGAGTGCGTAGGCCGCATTGCCCCACAGGTACTTGGAATGGTCGGTCCCGTCCACGCCCTCTTCATAATTGAAGCCGTCCACCGGCTTGGTGTCCCGGCCGTAGGGCAAACGCATCAGGGTGCGCGGCAGGCATAGCCCCACGTAGCGCGAGTCTTCACTCTCCCGAAAACCCTTCCACTTGGCGTATTCGGTGGTGTCGAATATCTTGGCCAGATCGCGCGGGTTTCCCAGGCTGGTGTAGCTATCCAGGCTCAACAACTCGGGAGCGGCCGCGGTAAGAAAGGGCGCATGGGCCGCGGCAGCCACATGGGAGACCTTGTCCAGCAACTCCAGGTCCTCGGGATGCTTGCCGAATTCGTAGTCGCCGATCAACGCGCCGAAGGGCTCGCCCCCAAACAGGCCGTATTCTTCTTCGTAGACTTTCTTGAACATGGCGCTCTGATCGAAATCCGGCGCCCGCTGCAGGTCTCGCAGCAGCTCCTTTTTCGAGGAGTTTAGAATGCGGATCTTCAGCATCGGCGTCAGCTCGCTGTTGTCCACCACGTACTTCAGTCCCCGCCAAGTGCCTTCCAGCTTCTGGAATTGAGGGTGGTGCAGGATCTCGTTCAACTGAATCGAGATCAGATGATCGATTTGGGCGATACGCGCGTTGATCATGGCATCCGTGTCTTTGGAAACCGTGACCTCGCCTTGCAGAATCTGACCGACAAATTCTTTAATAATGTCCTTGCCGCGTTCCTGCGCGGCTGGCTCGCTACCGAAACGGCCTTCTTCTACGATCTGATCGAGCAGGCTGACCTCGGTAGTCTGAGCGGCCGCCGCAGGCGCCGCTTTTTGTGCGTCAGCCATTGGATTTCTCCCCCGCCTGGCTCTCCGGCAGACCCATCTCGGATCGCAGCTTGTTCAGTTTCTCGGTATTGGACACCGCATCCACCAGCAGCGCGTCCAGCTTTTCGTTGGTTTGCAGAGTGCCGCGCAGATCGTTCAGTTTCGTCCGCAACTCCAGCAATTCGCGCAGAGGCTTTACCTGCCGCGCCACCTGTTCCGGCTCGAAATCCTCCAGGCTCTTGAAAAGCAAGTCTACTTTGAGCTGCGGCGCATCGGCCTCGTCGCTCAGTTTGTTCTCCACCGCAAACGCCACATGCGGCTTCATGCTTTCGAGCACGCTATCGAAATTATCGCCCGTCACTTCCACGAACCGGCGATCCTTCAGCCTTGGCAACTGCTCCGCGGGCATCCCCGTAAAGTCGCCGAGAACGCCCAGCACGAAGGGCAGTTCCTTGAGTTGGATGGCATCGCCAATCTCCACGTCGTAGGTGATCTGCACGCGCGGCGGGCGCACCCGTTCCAGTTTTTTCTGAACGCTTTCTCTTGCCATTATGCCTCCCTATGCGGCTTCAACTTAGCTGTAGCAGGCTGCTGAAAAAAACGCTTGGAACCGACTCCCTGCACGGTCGCGGCTCGGTAAACACCTGCAAACAGCCGCGCGCGTCAGCAAGCGGATTTCCGCCTTTTTCAGCATCCAGCTAGACTGCCTCAACGAGCAATAGTTCTTTAGATAATCGGGCTTCAAAAGTTTACCAGAAATTAATCCGCTAAGACAGGGGTTCTTTGCGCCAAATCCGCCGTGTCCCCAGCCGGCTCGCCGCTTTTCTTCGCTCTTTGTGGGCATCGTGGGTTGCATGAACGCCTTCCAGAAGGCAATTCATTTGCCAGACGCGTGCCCATGCGCCGGCAATCACTTGCGGCGCAGCGGCCCGCTTCCTGAGAAGCAAATGATTTCTGGGATCGTTCCGCGGTAACCGTTCGATTCTCCCGGCGGGGAACAGCGGGGCATCATAGGGAGGATCTCCCGGCCTGAGAAAGGGGATTTTGGCGGCAAACCGTGAAAAAACGTTGTCGTGGCGGGGCTTTGTTGGCCACTCCCCCGTTCTGGTACTTGTCTTGCAGCGTTTCTCCTGTAACATGTATTGTGAAAAAGCTGTGGCTAATCTGCTGAAGGGGCGATATGAGATTCGAGAGTCGCTGGGCCAGGGCGGCATGGGCGTGGTTTACCAAGCCTATGACGAGGTGCTGAAGTGTAATGTCGCGATAAAGATGATCCGCGATACGCCCGACCCAATGGCCTTACAGCTATTCCATCGGGAATGCGAAGTACTATCTGGCCTGAACCATCCGAATATCGTCCCAATCCTGGATTTGGGGGAGTTCGAGCAGGACGGCCAGATGCACCCTTTTTTTGTAATGCCACTTCTCCCGGGTTCAACTTTGGACCGGATGATCAAGGGCGCCGGCCAGTTGACGATTCAGCGTTCGGTCGACGTACTGACCCAGGTTTGCCGCGGCTTGGGCGCGGCACACGAAAAAGGCCTGGTCCATCGCGACCTCAAGCCGGGCAACATCTTCGTGATGCCGGACGATTCCGTTGAAATCATCGATTTTGGCGTCGCGCACATCACCAATACCGGGTCCACCGTGGGGCAAAAAGGGACGCTCTTATTCATGGCGCCGGAACTGCTGGAAATGAAGGCCCCTTCGCCGCTTTCCGACATTTTCGCATTGGGCGTCATGGCTTATCAGATGTTTACGCGCCGGCGGGCCTTTGAGCGCCCCACGGAACGCGAAATCATCGACGCGATTCTGCACGAAACTCCTCCGCCCATCTCGGATCTGGACCCGAGCGTGAATCAAGCCATCAGCCGCGTGGTCCACAAGGCCATGGCCAAACAGCCCTGGAACCGATTTTCAACGGCGCGCGATTTCGCGGATTGTCTGCAGAAAGCTTACCGCGGCGAGGCCATCGAGATTTTCGACCCCTCCCGGATACGCCCCCGCCTGGAGCGCGCCAAGAAAGCCCTGGAGCAGGGCGACTATCAATTCGCTTCCGAAATTTTGATCGAACTGGACGCCGAGGGGCACCAGGACCCGCAGATGTCGCAACTGCGGCGTCAAATCGACGTCGCGTTGCGCCAGAAGCGGGTACAACAATTACTGGAGAGCGCCCGCACGCGTCTGGAGGAAGATGAGTGCCCCCTGGCCCTGCAGAAAGTGCAAGAGGCGCTGTCCCTGGAGCCGGAAAACGCGGAAGCTCTGGGCTTGAAATCGGAGATCGAGAGCGCCAGCAGCGAACGCCAGATCGAAGGTTGGTTCCGGCTGGTGCGCCAGCACATCGACAACAGCGCCTATGGTCACGCCCGCGAGGCGCTGGGCAACGTGCTGCAGATGCGCCCCCAGGACGCCCGCGCGAAGGCTCTTCTGGCCGAAGTGGACCGCCAGGAGCAAGACCACCTGCGCGCCCGGAAAGACAAAGAGGTTCTGTACCACGCAGCCGTGGAAGAGTATCAAAAGGGCGAGGTCAGTTCGGCGCTGGGCAAGCTGGAGAAAGTTCTTGAGATCGACCGCAAAGTGCCGGACCGTTCTTCGACGGATCGCGGCGCCACTTACCAGAACTTCTACAACGAGGTTCGCCTGGAATACGATTCCATGCGCAACTCCTATGCCGAAGCGCGCAAACACCTGGACGCCCAGAATTTCCCCAAAGCGCTCGACATCTGCGACCAGTTTTTGGCTAAGTTCCCGGGCCATGCGCTGTTTCAGGCTTTGAAGTTCGATGTCGAGGAGCGGAAACGCCAGCGGCTCTCCAGTTTTGTGGCGGAAATAGACCGGCGTGTCGAGGCGGAAGCGGATTTGGAGCGCAAGGAAAATATCCTGGAAGAGGCTCTGGTGGAGTTTCCCGGGGAGCCGCACTTCGAGAGCGCGTTGAAACTGATCCGCAACCGTCTTTCGCTGGTGAACTCCATCGTGTCCAAGGCTCGCTTTCACGAGGAGCGCGGTCAATTCTCGGAGGCGCTTAGCCAATGGGAGATCCTGAAGACCATCCATGGGAAGTATCCCGGCTTGGATTTCGAGATGGAGCGCGTCAAGAAGCGCCGGGATCAGCAGACGCGCATGGAAGCCAAAGCGCACTGGGTGGAACGGATCGACGGCCATCTGGAAACCAGTGAGTTCGACAAGGCCATTGACGCCGTGCAGGGCGCGCTGCAGGAATTCTCCGACGATCCCGAGTTGCTGGCCCTGCAAAAACAAGCCACCCAGGGAGTGGAGCGCAAGGGCGAGGCTCAGCAGGTATTGAGCGAAGGGAACGCGCTCTTCGAACGGGGAGAATTCGAGGAGGGTATTGCGGCTCTGAAGCGGGCCCGCGATTTGGATCCGCGCAACCCTGGCATCCGTTCCGCCTTGACCTCCCGGCTGACCGAGCGCGCGCGCCAGTTGCTGGACTCCGATTGGCGCGCCGCCGGCGCCCTAATCGATCAGGCGCTCGATCTCGATCCCACCCACGCCGCGGCGAAGAGCATTCGCATCTTACTCGAAGATCGCCGCCGCGAAGAGTTTGTGGACCAGGCGGTTGCGCAGATCCGGGGATTGCAGACCGCCGGAGATATGGCCGGAGCGCTGGCGCAGGTGGAACAATCCCTTTCCTTTTTTCCCTCCGAGCCCCGTTTAACCCGCCTGCAGTCCGTGCTGTCGGCGGCCCTTGCCGAGGCCGAAACCGCCCGCGCACATACCAAAGACCTGGAACAGGCGCGGGGACTCGCGGCCGGTGCGCAACTGCTCTCCACGCCCGCCGAACTCCGGGAGGTGGTGGATCTAATGTCCAGGATCGCCTCCAAATATCCCGTCAACTCCGAGTTCCAGGCCTTGACCGCAGGCCTACAGGAACGCTACCGGGCTGCCGTGCTTCAAACCGGCGGGACAGAACCGGAAACGATTGAAATTCCACAGTCTTCACCTCAAGTCCAGCCTGGGAAGCCTACCCGCGGCGCCTCCGCTTTGGCGGCCGGCCCTGGAAATGAACCGGACCTGACGGCCGTTTTTGTGTTGCCGGCGCCAATCCCCTTACAGACGGCAGCCGTCGCTCCACCCGCCGCGCCCGTTAAGCCTCCGACGCCAGTCTTCGTGCCGCCCCCCGCTCAGGCCGCCTCCCCGGTCCCCAACAGACCGGCGCCGCCCCTCCCAGCGTGGCTGAAGTTCGGGGTTGCGGCCGCGCTGCTGCTGGTTGTTGGCGCAGGCGCCTGGCTCCTCCTGCGGCCCAAGCGTCGGGAAGTCGTTGAGACCCCGGTCTCTTCGGAAGTGTTTTTTGAAATTCACGCCTCGCCGCCCGGTGCGTCCATCCTGTTAGGAGATCGAGCGCTAGGTTCGTCGGATTCTCAACTTCACCTCCGGGCGGGACAACATCAGTTGACCGCGCAAAAGGAAGGATTCCAGCCTGCAACCATCAATGTGGATCTTAAACCCGGCTCTTCCTCCCCCTACAACGTTACGCTTAGGCCGCTGGACGCCACCTTCCATCTTTTCACGCCTTTCAAGAAGGGCGATCTGTATTGGGATGACAAGTCCTCCGAACTGATCGCAAACGACGGCCAGCTTGCAATCGGTGCGCTGGACCCTGGCAAACACACTTTGCGGATCGAGAGCGCACCGTCGAAAGCCACCATTTCCTTCGAGAACCAGCCGCTGACGCTGCCCGTGCTTCAGAGACCGGCGGTCAGCGGGATCGATGCCGTCGCGGTAGCTACCTACCGGGACCAAGCGGTGCTGTCGTCTTCGATGGCCGATCTTCCCGTCCTCATCGACAACCAGCCCGCCGGAAAGCTGGCCAATGGCTCGCTGACCCTGAAGGACCTGGCGCCCGGTCCGCACACGCTGACGCTAGGCGAATGGACCGGCAATTTCGACGCTGGACCGGCCCCGTCGCTCAACGTGTATCTGGCCTCGCTCGCGAGCCAGGGCAAGCTTTTCGTGGACATCCAGGGCTCCGAGAACGCTCACGTCTTCATCGACGGAGCCGATCGCGGGGTCGCGAAGAAAGGCCGATATTTTTTAACCCTGGATCCGGGTAATTACGATGTGGGCGTGTCCGATCAAGGATTCATTACTCCCCCCTCCCAGAAAATTCAGTTGCGCAAGGGCGCTGCTTCCAAGCTCAGTTTCGTGCTGGCGCCGCAGCCGGCACCCCCCCTGATTGCCCCGGTGGTGGCGCCGCCTCCCAAGCTGGTTGGCAGCGTTACGGTGGGAGTAACTCCGGCCAACGCCGAAGTAAGATATACCCGCAACGGGGAATCGGCTTCTCAAGTGTTCCGCCAGCCTTCCATGAATATGGATGCCGGCTCCTATTTGTTCACGGCGCATGCCGCCGGTTACGTGGACAGCAGAAAGACGGTGGATGTGTTGGGGGGCGGATCGCAAACCGTGAATTTCGGCCTGAGTTTAGCGAAGGAGCCCCATCGTGAGCCGGATAAGATCGTCCACACCATGAAAGCTGAGGACTGGGACAAGCCCTGGAGCCAGGAAGGCGAGTGGGTT
>Ga0302325_10005939_pt1 | contig 27633 bp, 28 predicted proteins | sample Palsa_T0_2_FD_201948 | JGI IMG/M metagenome (GOLD analysis project Ga0302325, IMG submission 201948) | Peat permafrost microbial communities from Stordalen Mire near Abisko, Sweden - Palsa_T0_2 | ecosystem: Environmental > Terrestrial > Soil > Palsa > Peat permafrost | place: Sweden: Abisko... | reverse complement strand
AGCCGGTCGGACGTGACCACCCAAACCTGCCCTGGCTGCTCGGCCGCGAGCCGTCTCACGATCTCATCGTCGGCGGCGTTGGCGCGCGGTCGCGGGGCGTGCGCGACCTCGATCACCGTCGAGCGGATTGGCGGCGACGGCCGTCGCTCGAAGACCACAGTCACGTCCTCGCCGCTCTCTGCGACCCAGCGTTCGAGCAGGTCGACCAGCCGCGCCATCGCGGCGTCGCGGTCCCGCCACCACGCGTCGGGACGCGAGCCGATCACGTTCATCCCGTCGATGAGCCAGCGCACGCTGTCAGCGTAGGGCTACCCGGTCTTGGCCCAGGCGCCGGGCAGGACAAGCCGAGCGAACGACTTCGCCGAGGACGCGTGTGCGAGCGCCTTGAGCGCGAACAGGTCCTCAATCGAGCGCAGCACCGAGTAGGGCGTGTACCGGTTCGCGGTCGTGCTGTCACGCTTGGTGTATCTGGAGATCACGAGCATGCCCGTGCGGATCGGATGGGCGTATGCCGTTCCCGGGGCGAGCTTGGTCGTCGAGGAGGCGAAGACGATCATGAGGGCGCCGTCCTTTCGGTAGGCGGGTGAGTGCAGCACCAGCGGGACCCAGTGCCGCAGGAACGCGTCGGCGGCGGCGGGACCGCTCGGCGTCACGCCGGGGCAGGGGGTGTCGGACCCGTCGTCGCATAGACCGGGAGCGATGTAGACGAGGTTCGGGGTGTGCGCCGCAGAGCCGAAACCGGCCGTCAGCTTTGCGAGCGGCAGGTCATCGCTCTGGCAGTCGCCCAAGTCGAGCAGTGAGCCGAAGTACACGAACGGGTTCTGGCTGGTGGCGTAATCGTCTTCGGCGAGCGGCGCGGTCGTGGCCGCGGCGGCGCTCGTCGTCGCCGCGGCGGTCGTCGGGGTCGTCGCCGTCGGGGTGGTCGCCGTCGGGGTCGTCGCCGTCGGGGTGGTCGCCGTCGGGGTGGTCGCCGTCGGGGTGGTCGCCGTCGCCGGCGTGAGCGTGGGGTCGACGGCGTCGGAGTTCGGGTGCTGGCAGCTCTGCTGGGCCGCGGGCAGCCCGCTTCCCATGTCCTCGACGTAGCCCTTCCAGCCCGTGTCCGCGGCGTCGAGCTGGTCTCCGACCGTGATGATCGTGTTCGGATACACGCAGCCCGATCCTGGCACGTCGCCGGCCTTGTTGGGCGCCACCGTGTCAGGGAATGCGGTGTAGGTCGTGCAATCGCGCTCGGTGTCCGGGTTCGGGGCCTGACCGCTGACCATCGCCAGGTAGTCGGGAAGGTCAGTGCGGCCGAGCGTGTGGTAGCCGGTCAGGAGATCTCCCCTGGGGCGCAACTGGTGATCGAGGTAGCGCATCGCCGAGCCCGATCCGAACGCCGCCCGATAGCTCGGCGCTGTCACAGCGATGATGAAGACGTGCTTGACCTTCGACGGCAGCGGTTTGCTTGCCGGTGTCGTCGTGGTCGAGGTGGTGGTCGTCGTGGCCGTGGTCGTCGGCGCCGCGGCCCCGGACGAGGAGCTGCCGGTCGAGGTCGCGGCGCCCGCGTCTGGGGCCGGAGCGCTTACCGCCGCCGGCGCGGGCGGTGCGGCACGTCGTGGCAGCACGACGCGCTCGACGCGGGGGCGCTGCAGCATCGCGATCGCCTGCGCCGGGGTGCTGGTCCTGCCAAGCGCGGTGGCGATCACCACCCCGGTGGCGAGGACCGAAACGGCGCTCACCGCGCCGAGCTGCGTGAGCGTCAGCCGCACCGCGCGCAGTCTGCGCAGCGAGCGCATCATCCTTTCGTGAGGGCGTACGCGCATTGCGAGCAGTACGCCGCGCCCGGAAGGTGACCGGCACCACAGGCCGGGCAGTGGCCGGCCACGGGATGGGCCGGCGCGACGGCATCCGCCCCCGGGTCCTGCTTGAGCCGGCGGTCGAGCTCGGCGAGCTCCGTCTCGACGCCTTGGAGCTCGGCGGCCTTGCCGATCAGAACGTCCATCCGGACGTGGTCGCGGATCGCCATCTCGTAGAACACGCCTCCGAGCTATGACTGCATCATCGTCATCCGCTCGATCAGCCGCGCACGCCGGCTGACGAGCTCGGGATCCGGCCCGGGCGTGGATCCCCCCGCGCTGCCATCCGAGGCGTCGACGCCGGGCCTGGCTCGCTTGAGCGCCGGGAGGTTCACGGGACGGACACTGACCCGGGCAGGCTGTTCTGCGCGTTGACGTAGCCACTGCCGGTGCTATGGCTGATCTTGTTGACTTCCTTCGCCCCCTGCGCGGTCTGCGCCTTGCTCACGTGGGTGCTGATCTGTCCGGCGCCGCTCGAGCCCGCGCTCGAAGCGCCCGCCGAGCTCGAGTGGGCGACCGCTCGCACGGCGATCACGATCGCTCCTGGGAAGTGCCGCTTCAGCTTCGCCAGCGTCGCGTCAGCCTCGGCTTTGGTCTTGAACTGCCCGGAACACACGACATAGGGCGCTCCTGACGGTTTCGGGCTGACGTTGAAGTCCTTCTCATTGATCACCCCGACCGAGGTCGCGCCCTTGCCCCTGGCCGCCTGCTCGGCCCTCGCCACCGCCGCCGTACCGGTCCCCTGAGCGGGGAGCGTCTGGAGCTCGACCGCGAAGCCCTTAGGCAGCGAGAAGGTGCTGGCGACGGTGCCGGTGGTCACGCTCACCGGCGCGGTCCTCGCGGCCGTGCCGCCCCCCAGGACCCTGACTATCGGCGCCTTCTCAGCGCGGATCGCGGCCTCGAATGCCTTGGCGCTGTTGCCCGCGCTGTCACGGCCGACGATCACCCCAAGCGCGACGGCCAGGGGAATCGCGACGATCACCGCGACCGTGCCGATTCCCGCCGTGCGGCGCCGGCGCGCGGCGCCCGAGCGGGACTGGGTGGCCGCCCGGGAGCGGCTCGTCGCAACCGCCAGGTAGGCGGCGACCGGATCCTCGGCGCGCCGGTTCCTCGAACCGCACGCTACGCAATACCGCTGCCGTTCGTCCACCGGCGACGAGCACTGATCGCAGCGCTCGAACACCTTCTCCGTCGGCTGCGCTGCGATCGGGGTTTGTGCCTCACTCACGGTCCGCGTCCTTACTGGAACATCGTTGGTAGGGCTTCAAGCTCGACCGACGCCGGGCGCCGGGCGCCGAGGAGGGTGAGCGCGATCGTTTCGCTGCTCCCCGTCCCGAGATGGCCGACCGTCGCCCGGCCGGCCGCGACGTAGCGGCCGCGCTCGAGCCCGAGTGCGTAGACCTGGAGCTGGTATTGGGGAACCGCAGACGGATTCGTCACCGTGACCCGAAGCTGCGAACCGCGCGAGAACGGGATCGGTGAGCCCGGCGTGGCGACCTCGATGCGGGGAAGCACGCGAACCGTCGTCGGCGGCACGGACGCCTTCGCACCCACCGCGGCGAACGGCCTCGCCGAGGCCGGCAGCTGACCTGCCGTCGTGTAAACCCAGGTGACCGAGCTATGGGCGCCGATCGACGCCAGGTGTGTCTTGAAGTAGTAAAGGTTGGCGGCTGCATTCAGGTACACCTTCCGCCCACCCTTGACCACGAGCCCGACAGCAACCGGGAGGTCGTTGAGCGGGTGCGTCGCGGTGCTGCGCAGGCGCACAGTGATGGCGACGCCGCCCGTTCCGCGCAGCAGGGTCACGCCGACGACCCTGACATCCGGGTTGCGGCGCCCCACGACCGTACGCGACTGACTCGCGATCACCCGCATCGCGTTGAGGCGCGCGCGCGCGGCCTTCTGCTCAGTCGAATCGCAGCCGGTGAGCACGGTGAGCGCGAGCACGGTCATGAGGCAGCTAGCCGAACGCGCCGCTGACATAGTCCTTCGTCCGCTGCTCGCGTGGTGCCGAGAACAGCTGCGGGGCACCGGCGTACTCCACCAACTCTCCGAGGTACATGAACGCAACGTAGTCGGCGACCCTGGACGCCTGCTGGAGATTGTGGGTGACGATCACGACCGCGACGTCCTCGCGCAGCTTCACGATCAGGTCCTCGATCACCTGGGTCGAGCGCGGGTCGAGCGCCGAGCACGGTTCGTCGAGTAACAGCACCTCTGGGTTGGCGGCCAGCGCGCGGGCGATGCACAGGCGCTGCTGCTGGCCGCCCGAGAGCCGGAGCGCCGGATGGTCGAGGTCGGCGGCGACCTCGTCGAGCAGACCCGCCCGAGCCAGTGCCTCCTCGACCGCGCCCTGCAGCACCCGCTTCTTGGGCCGGCGCGACGCCTGTTCACGCAGCACGTAGGCGACGTTGTCGAACACGCTCATGGGGAACGGGTTCGGCTGCTGGAAGACCATCGTCACGCGCCGGCGCAAAGCCGTCGGCTCGATCGTCGCGGTATCGATGCCGTCGAGCGTGACGCGGCCCTGCGATGTCGCCGTCTTGGTCAGCTCGGTGAGCCGGTTCAGCGATCGCAGCAGCGTCGTCTTGCCACAGCCGGACGGCCCGATCAGCGCGAGCACCTCGCCCTGCCTGATCGGGAGCGAGACCTCGCTGACCGCGCGCTTGCGACCATAGTCCACCGAGAGGTCCTCCACCTGCATCCGGTCGATCGCGATCGTCGCCGGGGTAACACGGGGACGGAGGCCGACGAACGCCGGCTTGTGGTTCCCGTGGCCGTTTCCATTGCCGTTTCCGTTTCCGTTCGAGTGCGCGCCCGGGCTCCCGGTCGTGCCGGAGAGGCGGCGAACGGGCGGGGGAGTCAGGAATTCCATCGCAGTTCCCTTCCGCGTCGACCCACGATGTCGACGCCGACGTTGAGCGCAAGCATCATCAGCAGCAGCACGAAGGCCGCCGCGTATGCCTTCCCGGGCTGGTCACCGTCTCCGGTCGGGGCGTTATAGAACACGTAGCTGGTCAGTGTGCTGCCGGTCCCGCGCAGGAAGCTGAGGATCGGCAGCGATCCGGACGGATCGTTGGTCGGGGTGTTCCCGAGCAGCAGCAGCACGATCGCCGTGTCGCCGATCACCCGCCCGAGCCCGAGCATCGACCCCGTCAGCACGGACGGACGGGCCGCCGGGAGCAGCACCCGGCGGGTCGTGGTCGTCTTCGTCTTGCCGACCGCGTAGGAGGCCTCGCGGACGTGGCTCGGGATCGCCTGCAGGCCCGTGCGCACGCTCGACACCACCAGCGGTAGCGCGAGCAAGGAGAGCATCGCCGCCGCGCCGAAGAACGAGCGCCCGAACACCACGTGGCCCGAGGTACGGCTCAGGAAGCCGAGCCACGGCGCCTCGAACAGAAGGGTGCCAAACAGGGCGAGCAGGATCGAAGGGGTGCCCGCCAGCATCTCGATCGTCGACTCGACGACCCGCGCGAGCGCCGCGGGACGGCCGAACTCGCTCAGCCAGACGGCGATCGCGATCCCGACCGGAACCGCGATCGCCATCGACATCACCGCGATCACGACCGTGTCGAGCAGCGGGTCGAAGAACCCGCCCGTCTGGTTCTCGTTGAAGCCGGCGGTCGGGTTGGTGACGAGCATCGATGGCCGCAGGTACCTGATCCCCTGAACGAACAGATACAGGACGAGCCCGGCGGTGATCACACAGAAGAGGACGCCGAGGAACCACGCGAAGGCGAGCCCGAGTCGATCGGTCAGGCGCCAGGACGCGCTTGAGGCGTTCCGGCGCGGCGCCGGCGGCAGCGGAGCGGTGGCGAGCGCGTCGGTCATATTCACGCCACCACTCCGTATCGTCGCATCGGCTGCTTGGCCGCCCAGCCGGCAAGCGACAGCATCGCGGCCGAGAAAAGCAGCACCGCTCCGATCGCGTACAGCGTGTGGCGCATCGGCGGTGAGGTCAGCGCGTCGATGTTGTCGATGATCGTGGCCGCGAGCGGCCGCGACGGCTCGAAGACGAAGACGATGCCGTCGGAGAGATTTGGCGCGAACCCGACCGAACCCGAGACCATCGAGAGCATCACGGCCTCCCCGATTCCCCGTGCGGTCGCCAGCACCGTGCCGGCGACGAGTGCAGGCCGCGCCGTCCTGACCCCGACCTTCCAGACCGTGCGCCAGGGGTTGACGCCGAGCGCAAGCGACCCCTCCAGCCATCCGCGAGGCACCGCTCGCAGCCCGTTTACGAAGATCGCGATCATCAACGGGGCGATCATCACGGCGAGGATCACGACCGCCGCGAGCAGGCTGTAGCCGTCCAGCGTGACGATCGGCGTGACGGACGCCTTGCTCTGCTCGCTGATCAGGTCATTGTTGATGAAGGGCACGAGGACGAGCACTCCGAGCAACCCGTAGACGACCGAAGGAACCATCGCCAGCAGCCTGACCACCGGCTCCAGCATCGCCCGCATCCACCCCGGAGCGAACTCGACGATGAACACGGCGACGAACAGCGAGCAGACGAAAGCGATGACCACCGCGCCGCCGACGATCAGGATCGTGCTCCAGATCAGCGGCCAGGCGTGGAACGTGTAAACGGCGTGCGCGGCGTTCTCGCCCGAGGTGTAGATCGCGTTTATCTGGTTGTCGACATCGCCGCCTGCCCCGAACCAATGCCAACCGTTATGGGCGAACGACGGCCACCCCTCGTGCAGCACGAAGACGAACATCGCCAGCACCAGCCCCACCACGACACAGACCAGCGCGCCGAGCATGAGCTCGGCGCGCCGGTCGCGGTCAACGGGTGCTTCGCTGTCGATCAGGACGTCGTCGTCGACATCCATCTAGGTTTCGCCATTACTTGATGTTCTTGTTCTCGTAGGTGGCCACGGCGCCGGCCGCGTTGATCACCTTGGCCGCGTTCTTCGTCCGGATCCACTTCGCGAACGCCACCGCTGCCTTGCTCGGCTTCGTGCTCGGAACGACGAACCAGATGTAGCGGTTGAGGAGGTAGCTGCCCGACTTGATCTGGGGCGCCGCGCACGGCACGCCGTCGACCGTCAGCTTCTTGATCCCGCTGCCCTTGCCGCTGTGCGCGAGCCCGACGTAGCCGATCCCGGCCGGGTTCCGCTTGACCGCGACCGCCACCTCTCCGTCCGTGCTCTCCTGGGCGACGTTCGATGCCTGCGCCTGGCCGTTCAGGATCACGCTCTGAAAGAACGTGTACGAGCCGGCGCTGGAGCTGCGACCGAATGGGGCAATCGTGGTCGAGAGCCCGGATCCCGCGAGCGAGCTCCAGTTCGTGTAGTCGCCGAGGAAGATGTTCTCGACCTGGTCAGCCGAGACGTTGGTGAGCTGGTTGGCCGGGTTCACCGCGATGCAGAGCCCGTCCTTGAAGATCTTGTTGTACGTCAGCCCGGAGTCGGTCGGCAGCGGCGCGCGTGTATTGATCGCGAACTGGCTGCGGCCCTGCTGCACGTCCTTGGCGCCCTCATTGCCACCGTCGGCGGTGTAGATGAACTTCACGCTCGGCTGCACCTTCCCATACGCCGCGAACAGCGCGGTCAGGATAGGTTGCTCAGCGCTCGAACCCGATCCGATCAGCGTCGTCGCGACGGCGGTCGCCGGAATCGCGAGCGCGGGAACGACCGCCGCGACGGCGGCCAAAGTCCTGGTCCGTGAGGTCAATTTCGGTTTCCCTTTCCCTAATTCCGATAGCAGCTAAATGCCACAATCCTGATCTGAATTACGGGATCACTGTACCAAGAAGCTTATCGATGCATCTAGTTGAGAAAGCACCGGCTGCCGCGTGACCATTTCGTGTTCATGCCACATCGATCGCCCGCTGCGCTACGCTCCCGGCTACACCAGCCTTTCGCTCGCGACAGTCTGGGCGGAGCGCCTTCGGGCGCGCCGCTTGGCAGGGATCCGAGCCGGCACCCCCCTGGCAGCGAGCCGAGCTGCCCGGTCAGTGGTCTGCCGCCACAAAACGCGCGTTCGATCGATGCGGTAGAATGCTGCGTCTATGCGTTGTCGCAGCGGAAGTCATTGCCCCAATCCGGCCGAATCGGGCCGTCGGTTCTGCGCGGATCATGCCGCGGAGCTCGATCGCATGCGCGAAGAGCTCAAGGACGCGGCGGCTGCGCGCATCGGTCGAGGCCGCCCCAAGCGCTCCTCGACCTGTTGCCGACCTGGATGCTACGAGCCGCGTGTCCCGCCCGCCGCGTACTGTGATGCGTGCTCGGCCGCGGGTTACGTCGAAGAAGCCGCGTAGCACCCCGAAGCCGCCGGTGGAGACCGGCAAACCACTCATGGCTACGCCGGGGATAGCCCCGGCGCGGTCGTCGGTGGGCGAGTTCGTGGCGAATCGCATTTGTCGAGCGAGCACCCGGGCTCGTACACCGCGCTCCGGATAGCGTTCGTTCTGACTGGACCTCCTGCGGGTAGACCTACCAGGATCGATCAGGAGATTGGGGACATGGACACGGCAGGAATGGGACATTTCTCCGGACGCGCCGTCGGGCTGGCGTGCGCACTCCTGGCTGCGGTGCCGGCCGCCTGGTTGGCGCCCTCGGCCGCCTACGCCGGCGACTGGATGCAGGTCTCCTGCGTCAACCCGACCGGGTCGATCGCCCCGAGCGAGGGATGGACGAACTTCGACACGAACACGCCAGAACCCGGGTCGAACAGCTCCACGGGCTGCGGCCCCGGTTCGCCGATGTACGCGGACCGCTTGGACACTGACCTCGAACTGTTCTCCCGGCGCCGCCGACCCGGCCGCCTACTCGGGCGTGGTCGCGGTGCCGGCAAACCGTGGCGGCAGCTTCTATGTCTCGGCGGCCTGCGGCGGTAACCCCACCACCGGGGTCTGCGATCAGAACGCGAGCGGCGGAGCGTGGGCGAGCATGCAGGTGCTGTGGGCGCACTTCCTGCTCTTCAATGGCGCCTCACCTGCTGCGAGCGGATTCGGAGGCAGCCTGCTTTCGCCCGATGCGTACGGAACTGCCGACGTGTCCTTCACCGCAAGCGATCCGAGCGGACCTGGCATCTACAACGTGACCGTCGAAGTTGACGGCCGGACCGTGTATGAGGCCACGCCCGACACCGAGTCGGGCCGGTGCGTATCGGTCGGCACCGACGCCGCGAGCGGCGCCCCGATGTTCGACTACGAACAGCCGTGCCCGTCCACCGAGTCGGTCGATATCCCGGTCAATACGGCCGCGCTGAGCGACGGCGAGCATCAACTGAAGGTGACGGTGACCGACGCCGCCCAGAACATCTCAACGGTGCTCGACCGCTCGATCACGACCAAGCAGATCGGCCGCGGCACCGTTTCCACTCCCGTGCCACGGCGACATGCCCACCACCTCAAAGCGACGCTGGTCATCAGCTGGACATACAGCGGCGCCCGGACGCGGCTCGTGAGCGTCAAGGTCCACCACCTTCCCCGCGACGCCCGCATCAGCGTCCGCTGCACCGGCCCCCGCTGCCCGCGCCCGAGCGCCAGGGCCGCAAGCTCCCAACACGCCGGGCAACTCTGGAAGGCACTGGCCGGACAGGCCCTGACGGCCGGCGATCGGGAGATCTTCACGATCACCGCACCGGGCTTCGGCCCCGACCGGACCGAGCTGCTGATCCGGAACGACGCGGGACCGGTGGCGAAGCGGCTCTGAGCTCCCGCGACGCGCGCCGAGGCGAATTAGCCGACCGGACGCACCGGAACCCCGGCTTCAGCGAGGTGGTCCTTCACCTCCGCGACCGAATGCCGGCCGTAGTGGAAGATCGAGGCGCACAGGACCGCGTCCGCGCCGGCCTCGATCGCGTCGACAAGATCCGCGAGGCCACCGGCGCCGCCTGAGGCGATCACGGGCACGCTCACGGCGCCTGCTACAGCGCGCGTCAGTGGCAGGTCGTAGCCGGCGCTGGTGCCGTCACGGTCCATGCTCGTCAGCAGGATCTCCCCCGCTCCGCGCTCGACGCCCTCCCTCGCCCACGCCACGGCATCACGCCCGGTCGGCCGGCGGCCACCCGCTACATACGCCTCCCAGGTCCCATCGGCGCGCGCCTTCGCGTCGATCGCGAGGACGACGCACTGGGCTCCGAGCGCCTCGGCGAGCTCGTTGATCAGCTCTGGCCGCGCGAGCGCCGCCGAGTTGACCGAGATCTTGTCCGCGCCGGCGTCGAGCACCGCCTGGGCGTCCTCCACCGAGCGGATGCCGCCGCCGATCGTGAACGGTATGAAGACGTCATCGGCGGTCCGGCGCGCGAGGTCCACGACCGTGTCCCGCTTATCGGAGGTCGCGGTGATGTCGAGGAACACAAGCTCGTCCGCTCCCGCTGCGTCGTAACGGCAGGCGAGCTCCACCGGGTCCCCGGCATCGCGCAGGTCGACGAAACCGACGCCCTTGACGACGCGGCCGCCGTCGACGTCAAGGCAGGGGATGACGCGCTTACAGTGGATCGCCCGCCCCCTGCCGTTCACTGCGCGGCCACCTCGCCGGCTCCTCCAGCGCGGCCTGCGCCTCGGCGACCGTGAAGCGACCTTCGTACAGCGCCTTGCCCACGATCACGCCGGCGAGGTTGACCTGGCGGAGCCTCGCAAGAGACTCCAGATCGGACAGCGACGCGATGCCCCCGGAATACAGGAAGCGGCCACGCACCGCTGCCGCCATTCGCAGCACCTCGTCGAGGTCGGGGCCTGAGAGCATGCCGTCCCGCTCAATGCTCGAAAAGACGAAGCTGCGCACCCCTCTGCGTCCGAGACGCTCGAACACCAGCTCCGCGGGGATCTCGGTCTGTTCGAGCCAGCCGGACGATGCCAGGCGCCCATCGCGGGCGTCGACGGATACGACGACGCGGTCGGCGTGCTCGGCCACGACCTCGTCGAGGAAGTCAACGTCGGTGTAGGCGGCGGTCCCGAGCACGACGCGCGTAGCGCCGGCGCTGACGGCGTCCCTCACGGCCGCCACCGATCGCAGCCCGCCGCCGACCTGCACGGGGACGTCGACTTCGTGGGCGATCCGCTCGATCTGGTCGAGATTCGCCGGGCTCCCAGTTCGCGCCCCGTCGAGGTCGACTACGTGAAGGACCCGGGCGCCGGCCTGCACCCACCGGCGTGCGGCATCGACCGGGTCCGCGTCGTAGACCGTTCTGGCGTCGAAGTCCCCGCGGGCGAGACGGACCGCCTTACCCTCGAGGATGTCGATCGCCGGGTGAAGAATCACGCCGCCACGCCCTGTGCGTTCCCCGCGCACACTGACGCGAAGTTGCGCAGCAGTGCGAGTCCCTGCGTGGAGGACTTCTCCGGGTGGAACTGGACGCCGAATACCGAACCACGCCAGACGGCCGTCGCGAAGCGCTCACCATAGTCGGAGGTCGCGAGGACGTCGGCCTCCTCGGCAGGGCGCACGACGAGCGAGTGCACGTGGTAGAAGTAGGCGCCATCCGCGGGCAGGGACTCGGTCAACGGCGAGGACCGCGTGAACTCGGCGCGGTTCCAGCCGATGTGGGGCAACGGCAGACCGCCGCTGCGCAACCCTGTGACGTCGCCCGGGATCAGTCCGAGGCCCGCGGTCGGCTCGAACTCGACCGAGCGCTCGAACAGGAGCTGCATCCCCAGGCAGATGCCGAGCACGGGCGACCCAGCAGCCGCGCGCTCGGTGATCAGCTCAGAAAGCGCGAGCTCGTGGAGGTTGCGCATCGCGCGGGGGAAGGCCCCGACACCGGGGACGACGATGCCGTCAGCGGTCGCGATCGCATCGTGGTCGCGAGTGATCGTCGCTCGCGCGCCGATGTGCTCGAGGGCCTTCTCGACCGAGCGCCGGTTGCCCATGCCGTAGTCGACGACGGCGATCCGCGGGCCGCCGCTCATCCGGTCAGCGTGCCTTTCGTGCTCGGTACTCCGTGCTCGGTGGAGTCCAGGCTTACAGCGGCGCGGAGAGCACGCGCGAACGCCTTGAAGACCGCTTCGATCATGTGGTGCGCGTTCGTGCCCGCCTCGATCACCAGATGAAGCGTCAGCTTCGCGTTGAGCGCCACCGCGCGAAAGAATTCCTCGGTCAGCTCGTGATCGAAATTGCCGATCGCGCCCGGTGGCAGGGCGGCGTCGAAGCAGCAGTAGCCGCGACCGGATATGTCGATCGCGCAGGCTGCGCGTGACTCGTCCATCGGCACCGTCGCCTCACCGTAGCGGGTTATCCCTGACCGGTCGCCGAGCGCCCGGTCGAGCGCCTGGCCAAAGCAGATGCCGACATCCTCGACCGTGTGATGGGCGCCGGTGTCGAGGTCGCCCGCGGCGTGCACGTCCAGATCGAGCCGGCCGTGCCTCGCCAGCAGGTCGAGCATATGGTCCAGAAACCCGACGCCGGTCTCGCGCATGCCCGCCGCGGCGCCGTCGAGCGTAAGTGAGAGGCGGACGTCCGTCTCGCCCGTCTTGCGGCTGATCGTCGCGGCGCGGCTCATGAGGATCCATTCTGGCGAATGCGGGCCTCCATCGAGCGGGCATGGAGCTCGAAACCCTCGGCGCGGGCGACGGGCGCTGCCGCGCGCGCGAGCGACTCGGCGCCGTCGCCGATCCGAACCTCGGAGAAGCGCCGGCGAAAATGCGCGGGCGACAGCGCGGAGGCGAATCTCGCCGCCCCGCCCGTCGGCAGCACGTGATTGGAGCCGGCGATGTAGTCGCCGAACGCAGCTCCACCGGCGGCCCCGACGAACAGGCAGCCTGCTCTGGTCACGCGCGGCGAGAGCGCCTCGGCAGCTGTGCCGAGCAGCTCGAGGTGCTCGGGCGCGAGCGCTTCGGCCAACGCGAGCCCTGCGTCGAGATCCGCCACCGCCACGAGGCGGCGGATCGCCCCGGTGTCGGGCGCCTCGGACATCCGCTCGGCCACCTCGTGCAACAGCTCGCGCGAGTCCGAGACGCCGATCACAAGCGTCCCCGGCCCGTGCTCACCCTGCGCGAGCAGGTCGAGCGCGACAAGCTCCGGGTCGGTCTCGGCGTCGGCGATGACGACCACGTCGCTCGGCCCCGCGAAGCCTTCGATCCCCACCTGGCCGAGCACCTGGTGCTTGGCCTCCTGAACGTAGAGGTTGCCCGGTCCGACGATCACGTCCACGGCCGTGACCGACTCGGTCCCGTACGCCAGCGCCGCGATCGCCTGCGCCCCACCCATCCGGTACACGACGCTTGCCCCGGCGAGCCGGCACGCACCGAGGATCACCGGATGGATGTCGCCGTCAGGACCCGGGGGTGCGCACGCGGCCACCTCGGGAACCCCTGCCACCCGCGCGGTGACGACACCCATGATGACCGTGCTCGGGTATGGCGCCCGTCCTCCCGGCACGTACACCGCCGCGCTGGCGACGGGGACCCCCCGCAGCGCCACCTCGTATCGCGCGTGCGCGGCGCCCGCGTTCGAGTCGCCGTCGAGCGCCACCACCGTGTCTGACGCAATGCCTGCGGCGGCCACCCGGCCGACGTTCTCCGCAGCGCGCATGAGCCCATCGCGCACCGCGGGGTCGAGGAGCTCCGCCGCGGCGTCGAGCTCGCGCTCCGTGACCACCAACGGTCCCGGCTCGGCGCCGCCGGTGTCAAACCGCCGCGTGTATTCGCGTACGGCGCGGTCGCCGCCGGCCCGCACGCCGGCGATGATCTCGGCGACGGCGTCGCGGACCGAGCCCGAGTCGGGCACAAGCGATCGCAGCTCGCGGGCGAGCGCGCCCGGATCTCCGTCGAGCGCGATCGGCTCAGGCACCACGGACGCGCTCCAGGACGGCATCGATCGCTTGGGCCTTCAGCTTGTGCGCCACCGGGTTCGCGATCAGCCGCGCGCTGCACTCGGCGATCTCCTCGCGTACGACGAGGCCGTTCTCGACGAGCGTCGTCCCGGTCGCGGTCAGGTCGACGATCGCCTCCGCGAGACCGGTCAGCGGAGCCAGTTCGACCGAGCCCTTGACCTCGACGATCTCTGCCTGGCGGCCAGTCTCGAGAAAGTGGCGGGCCGCGATCCGCGGGTACTTGGTAGCGATCCGGACGACCCCCAGGCGCCTGAGCGCTTCCGCGCCGCGGTCCTCACCGGCCTCGCTCGCGAGCACCATGCGGCAGTACCCGTAGCGGAGATCGACGAGCTCGTAACACTCGCGCTCGGATTGCTCCATCAGCACGTCCTTGCCTGTGATCCCGAGGTCGGCAGAGCCGGCCTCGACGTAGGTCGGCACGTCGGACGGCCGCATCGTGATGATTCCTGCCTCTTCGAACAGCAGCTTACGGTCGTTCTCGCGCACCTCTTGGGTGTCGACGCCGAGACGGTCGAGCAGATCGAGCGTGTCGCCGAACAGTGCGCCGCGCGGGACGGCGATCCGGAGGCCGTTCATCGACCCTCCTCGCCGGTGAGCGCGATGTGCAGGCGCTCGACGCTGAGTGCAAAACCGACGGCGGGAAGCGGGCGGCCGAACTTCGCGAGCAGGTCGTCGTAGCGCCCGCCGCTGCCGATCGGGACCCCGAGCGCCGGATCGTAGACCTGGAATACGGCGCCCGTGTAATAGCCGAGGCTTCGCACGAGGCCGAGGTCGAAGATCACCCGTTCTGCAGCGCCGCGCGGGAGCAGCTGGTGAACGGATCGCATTCCCTGGACGGCGGAGTCGAGGGGCTCGGGAACATCCTCGAGCACCTCCGGGCCGCCGCGGATCTGCGGAACTCGCAGCAGGAGCTCGGCCGAGTCGTCGTCAATCCCCAGCGCGGCGACCTCGCGCTCGACTCCGACGAAGTCCCCCGCCACCAACTCCTCGACCAGCCGTCCGCGCCGTTCCGGTGCGACCCCTACGCGTTCGAGCAGCGCGGGGTATAGCGATGAGTCGCCAAGGCCGACGCTGTAGGTCTTCAGGCCGACATCGTCGAGCGCTGCACAGAGCACCGTCAGTGCTTCGGCGGTCCCCTCCGGTGCGGAGGCTCCAACCAGCTCCACCCCGGCCTGGAGCAGCTCGCGTGCCTGCCCGCGCTGGGGCCGCACTCGCCGGTAGGCATGCGCGAAGTAGCAGAAGCGCAGCGGCGGCTCGGCGCCGGCGTATCGCGTCGCGACCAGCCGGGCGATCGGAACCGTCATGTCCGAGCGCAGCGCCAGCACCTGTCCCTGCTCGTCGAAAACGCGGTATGCCGGCATCGCTCCCGCGACGTCCCCCCTGGCGAGCGTTCCCTCGTATTCGAGAGCCGGCGTGTACACCTCACCGTATCCGGCGCGCTCGAACTGCGCGCGCAGGCGCTCGGTGATGGCGCGAAGCTCCCGCATCTCATCCGGGAGGACATCGCGGGTGCCACTGGGGATACGATCAATCATGAGGTCGGTGCTTCGGGCTCGGGGAGGTGCTGGGGAGCGAGGAGCTTACGGGTTATCGCGCACGGGCCAGAGCGTCCGCCGCCGGGCCCGCTAGAGGGTCGGGCCGCCGGCCAATTGCGTCCGCGCCCTACACCCCGCGAGTGCCCTAAGCGAGAGAGCCCTGGCCGCCGGCGGACACCCTGCGCCCGCTCAGGCTGGAACGGGAACGTCGTCCACGCGCTTGATTCTGGCGCCCAGCTCGCGCAGCCGCTCGTCGATCCGCTCGTATCCTCGATCGATCTGGCCGATGTTGTCGATCTCGGTAACGCCGTCGGCGCACAGCGCCGCCATCAGGATCGCCATCCCGGCCCGGATGTCGGGCGACTCGACCCGCGCGCCCCGCAGGCGGCGCGGACCGACCACGACCGCCCGGTGCGGATCGCAGATTGTGATCGCGGCGCCCATCCGTTCGAGCTTGTCGGTGAAGAACAGGCGGTTCTCGAACATCTTCTCGTGGATCAGGACAGAGCCCTCGGACTGAGTGGCGAGCGCAAGCGCAACGCTCGTCAGGTCAGCCGGGAACGCGGGCCACGGCCCGCTGTCGACCTTCGGCTGGATCCCGCCGGCGTCGTCGCGAATGACGAGCTTTTGGGCGCCGGGAACGATCACGTCGTTCCCTCTGAGCTCGCTGTGCAGCCCGAGGCGCTCGAACACGATCCGGATCATCCGGAGGTCCTGCGGAAATGTGTCCTTGACGACCAGTTCGCCGCCTGTGACCCCGGCGAGCGCCATGAACGACCCGATCTCGATGTGGTCGGGCGCGATCGTGTGCTCACATCCGCGGAGGCTCTTTGCGCCATGAACGGTCATCACGTTCGATCCGATCCCGTCGATCTGTGCACCCATGCACGCGAGCATCCGCGCGAGATCCTGCACGTGCGGCTCGGACGCGGCGTTGCGTATCACCGTCGAACCGGGCGTCAGCGCCGCCGCCATGAGCGCGTTCTCGGTCGCCATGACCGACGGCTCGTCCATCAGGAAGTCGCACGGGCGCAGTCCGAACGGCGCCTCGAGCACAATGTCGCGAGCATGCTCAACGGTCGCGCCGAGCGCCTTGAAGGCGTCCAGATGCGGGTCCAGTCGCCGGCGTCCGATCACGTCGCCGCCGGGCGGCGGCATCCGGGCGTGCCCGAACCGCGCGAGCAGCGGTCCCGCGAGCAGGAACGACGCGCGGATGCGCTCAGACAGCGGGCGGTCGACGTCGCAGTTCAGAATGCCGGCCGCATCGACGGCGACCACGTTCGGGCCGCGCCACTCGACGTTCGCGCCGAGATTGTCGAGCAGTTCCACCATCGTCTCGACGTCTGATATGCGCGGCACATTTCTGAGCACCACCTCATCCTCCGTCAGCAGGCAGGCGGCGAGGATCGGCAGAGCGCCGTTCTTGTTTCCGGCGGGAGCGATGGTGCCGGCCAGCGGCACCCCGCCGTTGATGATGAACTTCTCCATGGGGGGCGTTCGGCGACGGGTCCCGTTTACGGCGTTGGGCCCGAAGCGCTGAGCTAGGGTAACAGCCATGCAGCCTGAGATTTCGCGCACAGCGGCCTGGAACCTCCTTTGCGAGTGGACGCAGGGAGAATCCTTGCGTCGTCACGCACTGGCCGTCGAGGCGGCGATGCGGGCGTACGCCGGGCGGTTTGGTGAGGACGAGGAGCTGTGGGGAACGACCGGCCTCATGCACGACCTCGACTACGAGCGGTATCCGAGCCTCGACGACGGGCATCCCAGGTACGCGATGCGTGAGCTCGAGGCGAAGGGCTATCCGCCAGAACTCGTCCGCGCCGTCGCGTCGCACGCCGAATACATGGGCGTAACACGCGATACGCCGATGGAGAAGACCCTGTTTGCCGTGGATGAGCTGTCGGGATTCGTGCTTGCGTGCGCGTACGTCCGTCCCGATGGTCTCACGGGCATGACGCCCAAGTCGGTCAAGAAGAAGATGAAGTCAGCGAGCTTCGCCGCGGCAGTTGACCGCGATTACCTGCGGCGAGGCGCGGAGGATCTGGGGGTCGACTTCGACGAGCACGTCGAGGTCGTCATCGCTGCGCTCGAGGCGCGAAGCGCCGACCTGATGAGCAGCGGCGGAGGAGTTCAATAGGTCGGTCGGGTGCTGGCCACCTACGGCTCGATTCTGCGGACGCCGGGCGCCCGGCGTCTCGTGATCACCGCGTTCCTGGCGCGGATCCCGGTCGGGATCAACGCGCTGGCGATCGTCCTGCTGGTCCGCCGAGAGACCGGGTCGTTCGTCGACGCCGGGGTCGTCGACGCGGGGCTTGCACTCGGCGCGGTGATCATCTCGCCGGGCCAGGGCCGGCTGACCGACCGGTTCGGGCAGCCGAAAGTGCTGGTCCCTTCGGCACTGGTCAGCTCGGCCGCGCTCACCGCGCTCGTGATCTTCGCCCATCTGCACGTCCCCGTCGCCGTACTGACGGTGCTCGCCGGGATCGGCGGCGGTGCGGCGCCGCCGATGTCGGCATCGATGCGAGCGCTTTGGGTTTCCCTGATTCCCGAGCCCGGGCGCCGGGACAAGGCGTTCGCTCTCGAATCCGTCCTGACCGAGGCTTACTTCATAGCGGGACCACTGCTGACAGGGGCGATCGTTGCGGTTGCGAACCCATCCGCCGCCGTCATCACATCCGCATTCCTCACGGTCGCCGGGACGATCGGATTTGCAACCTCTTCTGCATCCCGAAGCTGGCTCGCGGAAGCCGGCACACGAACGATCGCGGGGTCGCTCGCCGGACCCGGAATACGCACCCTGATCGTCTCGATCGCGCCGATCGGGCTCGCATTCGGCACGCTCGAGGTCGCGATGCCCGCGCTCGCCACCCGGCACGGCGACCCGCCGGCGGCCGGGCTGTTACTCGGTGCGCTCGCGCTCGGGAGCCTGATCGGCGGTCTCCTATACGGAAGCCGGACATGGCGTGCTCCCGTGGCGCGCCGATACCTGCTGCTGATCGCGCTCCTGGCGGGCGGGATGGCTCCACTCGTAATCGCCGGTGCGATCCCGGTCATGATCGTGCTGATGGCATTCGCCGGCCTGACCCTCGCGCCGGGGATCGCGTGCGCGTACGCGTTGATCGAGGACGTCTCGCCGCCCGGCACGACGACGGAGGCGTTCTCGTGGACCTTCACCGCGAACATGGCCGGCGCGGCCGCTGGAGCCGCCCTCGCCGGCACGGTGATCCAGAGCTCAGGCATCCGAATCGCGCTGCTGATCCCCGTGTGCGGCGTGGCGCTCAGTTTCGTGCTCACTTTCGCCCGGCGCCGGAGCCTGACGCCGCTGAGAGCACCGGCCGTCCGGTCGCCCGAGCAGGCGGTGGTGCCGGCCGGGGGGGCGCTCCCGGCGGCGGTGCCGGCCGCGGGGGCGCTCCCCCCGGCGGCGGTGCCGGCCGCGGGGGCGGCGACGGGTGGCTCTCCGGCGCCGACGCCGAGTCCTGCCGCGCCGGATCCTCCCCGCGTCAGGCCGGCCGTCGCGGCGAACGACGCCCTCCCAGAGCGCGCCAAGCGCCCGAGACTCCTCGCTGCCGGCATCGTGGTCGTCGCGGCCGTACTCGGATATCGTGCCCGTGATGGCCGACCGTATCCGCGTCGTCGTTCTCGACGGAGATGAGACGGGACAGGAGCTGCTCGAGCAAGCGGTGAGGGTGCTCGAGCCTTCGCTGCTCGAGCTCGACGTCGAGCTGAAGCGCTTTGATCTTTCGCTGGAGAATCGGAGAGCGACCGCCAACGAGGTCGTTACCGACGCCGCCGCGGCCATGCGGGAGTGCGGCCTGGGACTGAAGGCCGCGACGATCACGCCGGAGGGAGCTGACGACGTCGGCTCACCTAACCGCATCCTCCGCGAGGCGGTGGACGGCAAGATCATCGTCCGCACGGGCAGGCGACTGCCGGGCATCCCTCCGATCGCCGGCGTGCATCATCCGATCTCCGTGGTTCGGATGGCGGTCGACGGCGCCTACGGCTCCAAGCAGTGGCGCGAGGGTGACCCTGGATCCCCGGCAGAGATGGCGTACTGCACCGAGCATGTCACGCGCTCGACCTGCCACGCCGTCGCGGAGTACGCCTTCCGTGCAGCCGCGAAAATGCAGGCGCGCGTCTACGGCGGCCCGAAATGGACCGTATCGCCCGTATACGAAGGGATGCTGAAGGAGGAGCTCGACGCCGCCGCAGCACGACACCCGGACATCGCCTATCAGCCGGTCCTGATCGACGCGACCTATGCGGGCCTGCTGTCTGGCGCCACCGACGCCCCGCTCGTGATCCCGGCACTCAATCGCGACGGCGACTGTCTTTCTGACCTCGTCCTACCGATGTTCGGATCGATCGCGGGTGCCGAATCCGTCCTGCTGGCCTTCGACGAGGAGTACAACACGATGGTGGCGATGGCCGAAGCGCCGCACGGGACCGCCCCTGCGCTGCAGGGGAAGGACCTCGCCAACCCGCTCGCCATGATCCTCGCCTGCGGGGCGGTACTGCGACACGCGGCGGATCATCACGGCGCGGGCGCCGCTCGCGCGGCCCGCGCGATCTACGAATCGGCATTCGAGACGATCGCATCCGGTACGAAGACGCCCGACCTCGGCGGCCATGCCGGGACAACCGAATTCACGACCGAGGTCGTGAAACGGATCGCCGCCAAGGTCGACGTCTGGTCCGCCCTCGGGTCCGCGGCGTAGAGCTTCGTCCCAAAACGGGGTGCGTGGCTGACGAGCGCCGGATCGAGCGAGGCAAGGACGGAGGGCGTGAAGGCGTGGCTCAGCCTCCGCCCGCGCCTGGATCGGCACTCGATCTGTGTGGCTGGACTCGGTACAGGCGGAGTCGGTCGAGATCGACTGGGTGTTGCTGCGATCAAAGATCGAGTTCGACTACGAGCAGCTCAAAGGCGAGCTCGGGCTGGAGCACTACGAATGACGCTGGTGGCTGGGGGGGTATCACCCGCCGCAGGGGTGGCGGGCGTGCACGGGTTCCTGACCCTGGAGCGCCGGCACCCCACATCACCCGTGGCCGGCGTGACCCTCCCTTGAGGCGATCCTTCCGTTCCAGTCGCTGTTCAGGTGCTGGACCGGTCGCTGCCGAACCTGCGAACACCAATCGATCCCGACCGACTCCGCGTGCATCGGACGGCGGTTTCTCTGGGGTCAAGATGAGTTTTCGACAACTGTTGTCATGAATTCATCACGCCAGATTCTGGTGTGGGCCGATTCGCGCTAGACGTCACACGGATGAGACATAATCGCGACCTGCGCGTGACAATCCGACAGCCGGCGACCCCCGGCCCCGGGGACCCGGCCCGGCGAACCGGCCCGCCCGCCCGGCGAACCGGCCCGCCCGCCCGGCGACCCAGCCCCGGCGACCCGGCCCGGCGGCCCGACTGGCGCCGACCGGCCGCCGCCAAACCTGCACCAACACCCAAGTGACGGCCTAACAAAGTGCTACTAGAGCCTGTCTCAAAACGGGGTGGGTGATGGCGAGCGCCGGATCGAGCGACGCGAGGAGCTTCGCCGGCGACCGGCTCAGACCGGCGTTCTCGCGCTCGCGGCTTTCCGTCCGGAGCGCTCTTTAGTCTTACGAACATATGTTCCGTTCTGCGCTCAACCATGTACTCGAATGGGCCGAACATGCGCTCGCCCCGTGCGAGGGTCCGTTCGACGCGGCTGATGAGCAGCCCGGCGTCGCCGGCGGTCGGACCGCGAGCGCGCCGCCGCCCGCGCATTCGCATCCGCACCGTCGCGAGCTACGGTGGGAACGCGAGCGACGGCCGGGTTCGGTCCCCCACCGCCCTTCACACTGCATCTCACCGATCGCTCTGCGCAGCGACGGGACGCGACCACGTCAGGCGAGCGCGCGGTAGGCGAGGTAGGGCCGTCGCGGTCGGTGATGTCACCCTCACGCGAGCGGGCATGCTGAGCGAAGTTGGTAACACACCCGACCTCAAAGACGCGGAGGTGCGACTTAGCTTCTCCAGCCCGGGCGGACGAGTCCGGATTCGTAGGCGTAGACGACGAGTTGGGGGAGAATTCATCGCCGATCCTCGAGAAGGCCAAATCAGTCTCCGGAGACCCGGGCTAGACTGAGGCTGAGGTCGTGAGGGCAGAAACCTGGCTCTCTCACCGGTCACGACGGAGGATTGTTCCTCGTTCTGCGAGCCAACCCTGCCGCCGGCCGCGACAATGGTTGCGCGCTAGCAGCCTCCCTTCCGCGTGCTCAGCTCGGCCATCCTCGCTTCGACGTAAGCCTCGCCGCAGACGCGCCATCCGCGTCTAACGACCGAACCGTTCTTACGCGTCTGGAACGAGCCCCCCTCCAGGTGCTCTTCGTATCCGACGCCGGCATGGCTCAAGATCGCTTCCGCCCGGATCAGGGACTTTCCCTGAACGTCGGGACCGGGCGGCCGCCTGCTTGACCCTCCGCAGCCGCCTACTATCGCGGCCACCGCGACCGCGACCGCGGCACCACGAGCAGCTCGATCAGCACCCTGGCGCAAGACGTGCATCGCGTCGCGCAGTTGTGTCACCCCGGCACTGACAGTCGCTGGTCGTCGGCGCCGCCAAGCTTCCATTCGTCTGGCACGGGTACCGTGCCGTGGTGCGACGCGTCGGACAACCAGACGCTGGACTCGAGGAACTGCCCCACGTTCAGCTCAAAGCACCTGACGCGGCTGCTGCTGTCCTCTGGTCGGCACGCTGTCCAAGGGATTCCGCGCGGCCCGCGGGCTCTTCCCAATTCTCCTGGCGGCCAAGGGCCGTCATGTCGAGGTAGTAGTGCGTGCCGCCCACCTGCTCGGTGCCGCGCCCGTAGGTCGAGTAGGTGTGGAAGACGCGATGCTCGACGCGAAGGAAGGCACTCGTTCCGTGAAGCTCACTCGGGAGCTTGGCCAAGCCGTACTTGGCCTTGAGCGCGGCCGCGGAACGGTAGTTGTATCGGGGATCGTCGACGGTGTCGTCGAACGAGACGCCGTAGTCGAAGTTGAACCGGCTGCCGTAACTCGAGTACCAGGGGAACGTCCAGCCCAGCTTGTGCTTCCACCGCTCGATCTTCTCGATCGGCGCCCGGGAGACGACGGCGATCGTCGTGTCGCGCTCGTGCAGGTGAGCCGTGTTCCCATACTGGTCGACCCGGCCGGCGCAGCTCATGCACCCGTCCTCCCAGTCGGGATCGAACATGTAGTGATCGACGATCAATTGATGGCGACCCTCGAACAGGTCGAGCAGTGTTCGTGAGCTGCCGTCGGTCGCGGTGAACCGGTAGTCCTCGGCGACTTCGACCATGGGCAGTCGGCGGCGCTCGGCGGCGAGCTCGTCGCGCGCCCGTGTGAGAGCCTTCTCGCGCTCGAGCAGAGCAACACGAGCGCGAATCCACTCCTCGCGGCTGACGATCTCGGGCAGGCTCACGGCCGGTTCCTCTCGTGTTGACCTCTCATCTCAACACCACTGTAGACCGCCGACCGCTCGAGATCTCATCGCACCCCCGGATGACCGATCCCACGTTGCCGGGGCTTTGCTGGCTCCACGACCAGCTCCGTCGAGGGAAGCGCGATGGCGAGTCCACGCTGCGGAATCAGTCCGGCGAAGGCACGAGCATCGCGTCGCCGGCGTTCCAGTTCAAGCTTGTGAGGATCAGCGCGGCGGCGTCCGAGAGCCCGTGTGCGCGGTGGGTGACGTTCCCTGCGCGGCGTACGAGGATCGCTGGGAGCCCGACCGCTTCGGCTCCCTCGATATCGGCGATCGGGTTATCCCCGACCATCCAGACGGTTCCGGGGTTGCCGCAGATCCGTAGCGCAGCCCTGAACGCCTCGGGGTGGGGCTTCTCATAGCTGCTGCAGGCCGAGGTGATCACGCGCTCGACATGCGGAGCAAGGCCAAGCCCGTTGACGAGATCGGGCAGCTCGGGAACGTGGTTGGAAAGGATGACGTGTGACCATCCTGCGTGCGAGAGGCGCAAAAGCGCAGGCAGGGTGTCCTCGAATACTTGCCAGCCCCGGGACGGGTCGATGAATCGCTGGCGTACGGCGCAGGCCACGTCGTCGGCCTGGCTCCGGGCCATGTCCACACGCTGAAGTGCGGTCGCGATCAGATCGAGGATCGGCTCCCACCACGCATCGGCATCGCTCAGGTGTGGATGCGGAATGTCGGGCGTATTCCACGGAAAGCCGCCTCGCAGCGCGTCTCGGACCGATTCGATCGCCACGCCATGGCCAGGCTCGAGCTCGTCGAGCACCTCGACCACGCAGCCGCCCCACAAACCAGGCCTCCACGCCAGCGTGCCGTCGAAGTCCCACAGTACGACCCGATCGGTCATGACCGCAGTCTCGCAAACCAAGAACCAACGCTCGCTCCGAACATCTGATCAGCGCGTCCGATTCCGGCGCCGCCGGCGCCTTCGCAGTCACAGCGCGCCATTGCACGCCGTTCGGTGGACGCCGGCTTCCCCTTCCACGAAGCCTTCTTACACCGCGGCCGCCTATCGTCCAGCTGCGAGCTTCATCCCCATCAGGATGTCGCGCCCGGTCGTGGACGTCCCTTTGCTGTGCGGTGAGAAACCGAACGCCTGATACAGGCGGATGGCGCGGGCGTTGGCCTCGTTGACGTCAAGTTCGATGCGGCGGCATCCGCGCTCGCGAGCGTGCCCGCAAGCAGCGTCGAGCAGAGCCCGGCCGAGCCCGGTCCCCCGCAGCGGCTCACGGACGTAAAAGTCCTCGAGCCAGCAGTCTTCGGCTGCTGTCCACACCGAGAGGCGAAAGCGCAGCTGACAGACACCCTCTGGTCGGGCGTGTCTAGATGGTGAGCCGAGCAGAAAGACCGTGTCGGACTGCTGCAGCAACGTCTCGACCGAACGCAGGAGCACGTCAGCTGGCGGCCACGACGTCCCGAACCAATCGCGAAACTCCACCAGAAGGCCCACGACGACGCCCGCTTCATGCGGTCCGGCTTCCCAGACCGCGGGAGGAGTCGCCACGCTCACGTGCTCAGCCTTGTTGCCGGTCGCGTACAGCGGGCTCGAGATCGAGGTTCATCCAGTCCCAAGCTAGCGGCATCAGCTGACCGATGACGTGGGTCAACCCTGTATTGGCCTGGGAGCAAGCGTCGCTACCAGTCCAACGATGGCGATGATCAGCGCGACCGTAGCCAGTGTCTCCCCACCGCCGGCACGCCAGGCAAGTGCGTCGGCAAATCGCGCCGGAAGCGTCCGCGCGAACTCGCGTGGCACCGTCGGGCCGGGGGCATCGACGATCTGGTCGATCGTGAAAATGAGCCCGGCGCCCGTTGCGATCAGCACGAGGCGCCGCACGCCGCCCCTGTTGGAGAGCGCCGCTGTCGCCACCGCAACGGCCAGCCCGGCGAGGCAGACGTCACCTACCGAGTAGGCCTGCCACGCGGTCTTGGTCCCGGCGGCAGAGAACCCGCCGGACCGATTCACGGCGCCGAACACAACGAGTAGATTGCGGTACGGGCTACGACTCCAGGTCAGGAACAACGAGGCGAACAGCAGCGCGCCACCGACGGCCGCGATCCAACGGCCCGTGCGGGCAACAGCCGGGGTCGTCACCGGCGCGACCCTAACCCGCGACGAGGACATCCGTTGTCATCAGTCACTGCGTTGGAACGCCAATCATCCGGCCGAGCGGCCGCGCGAGTCGCCGTGCAACGCAGTCGCCGAAGGCGGCTACTGACTGTTAGCCGGCGCTGATGGGAGCCACGTGCTGGCAAAAGCGATGCTGGCGATCGGGTCCTGACCGAAGTAGATGTACAGATGGCGCGCCAAGCGCGCCCCGCAGTAGGGAAACTGCGGATAGTCGCTGCCCTTATCGGCGATGCCGCAGTACAGGATGCCGCCGTAAGCCTTGCGTGCTCGCGCGAGGGAGTCGCCGACCCCCACCCCCCGGTTTGTCCTCGTGCCGGGAGTGGTGACCGCAAAGTAGTACACCCCTGCGCGCGTGGTGCTGACCAGGAACACCACGTTGCGATACGCCACGGTGCGAATAGTTCCGAGCCTCTTCCGGAGAGGCAGTGTGCTGGGCGGTGGAGCTGGGCCGTCGACAGGCAGACCGTTCTGGTCGGTTGAATCATTCGCGCCGACAGGATCCGTTGGCACGTCGTGCGAAGTCGTATCGACTGGCGCCCTGCCGAGCGTCGCGATGAGGTGGGCATGGGTGTCACCAAGCGACACGCCCCGATAGGCTGGGCGCGCGTCGTTGATGACAATAGTCGCATTCGAGCGCCCGGATCCGGTTCGAGATCCGCACGCGCCGATCGCCATGATCGAGATCAGCGCGACGAACGCCGCCCGGCAGCTACCCTCGAGGCCGGACCGGAACCTCGCCGCGAGCCAAACGAGGGTGTTGGATGCGCTGGCGTTCAGTCTGTACCGTTCAACCGGTCTTGCTCATGTTGAGCGCGACGCTGACGCTCGCGCTCCCAGACGTCCTGGTCAGGAACGTCGGCCTCCGGTGGGCACGCCGGCGAGCGGCCGGGCGAACGGCTCGAAGGCGGTCGGCTATGCCGTGCTTGTGAGGGGCCTCGGAGACGCCTTCGTCGCCCTGGTTGCGCAGCCAATGTTGCTCCTGCTCAAGCTCCCGCTTCTGTCGCTCCTCCTCCGCGACTGCCTGCAGCACCTTCGGAGGCGGTACGTAGTAGGAAATGTTCGGTCCTTTATCGCTTCAGGGCACGGCGTGGCACGCCGACACTCACAGTCTTGCGGCCGTTCGTGTTCCCGTCAACCCGACCCCTTGACCCAATGGCGGGGCCGCCATCGTCGGTATCTACGGGATCGTCCTCGATTTCGCCTGCGCGCAGTGGAACGGCACATAGCCGGGACGGGGGACACATGGCGGATCACGGTGCCGACGTCCGTCCCGATCACCGGGCAGTCGTTCTATGTGGTCGCGTCGCCGATCCACCCCGATCGCGACAGACAAGGCCCCGCGCAACGGTCGGCGACCAGGACAACGGCGATCACAAGATCCTCGAGGAAGCCCGCCGCGGGCGGCTGCTGCTCAGGGCCCGCCGACGCCGCCGCTACTGGCCTGGCTTGCGTCGAGCACCAGTTCGGTCCCGGGCAGCAGCGTGATCGGTGGGTTGACGATCGGTACGTAGCCGCCCACAGCCTGGCCGACGGTGACGGGGACGTGCTGGCGGCTGTGACCGGCGAGGATCACGTAGGCGCTGCCGTCGCCGCTCGCGTACAGAGCGCCGATCGGCAGCGCGAGCGTCGGGACCGCGGACGACTGGGCGTCGATCGAGATATGCACTTGGGACCCGATCTGGGCGCCTGCGGCGACCCCGCTCAGAGCAATCGTCGCGGTGGCGGTCGGCCGCGAGACCGAGCGCTTGATCGCGCCGACCACGCCGACCAGGGGGCGGCCCCGGCTGACCGCGACGGTGGCGCGGTCGCCGGGCTCGGCGAGATAGCCTTGCGCGGCGGTGAGCGTCGCGTCGACGACCACCAGTCCGTAGGTCAGCGTCACCGCCGGAGTACCGATCGACTTGCCGATTGGCTCCTTGATCGCGGCGACGGTCGCCGGCAGCTCGTGCAGGAACACGATCTCGCTCTGCGGCTCCACGATCAAGCGGTTCGCGTGGCCGCGGCCGTACGGCGCCGCCGGCGGCGGCGTGTAGCCGTCGTGCCGGTAGAGCTCGGCGAGGGCGGCGCTCGTGGATGGCCCGTAGGAACCGGCGTTGTCGGCGATGCCGTAACCGATGCCGGCCAGGTCTTGCTGTAGCTGCGCGATGTCGGGCCCCGATTCGCCGCCGCCGAGGCTGCGATACATCGGGGTGTTACCGGCGAACGCGAGCACCGGCCGCCCGGCGACCTGGGCGACGACCGCCCCGTTGCCGATTCGCTCGCCGACGTGGAGGACGTTGGCGGTGACGATTGACTCGGCGCCTGGGACGCTGATCGCGCCGACGGTGACTGTCTCGCCGCCGGCCGCGACCAGGCGGCCGGTCGCCTGCAGGGTCATGCCGAGTCGCTTTCGCACTACCGGCGCCGTGAGCACCGGCGCGTTTGGCGCGGTGGCGCGGTGGGCGAGCCCGGACGTCGTCGTGGTGGCACGCCCGGCCCACCAGCTGAGCGCCGCCACGGCGAGCAGCACGAGCCCGGCGAGGATCACGGTGCGCCGGCGCTTGCGGGCGATGCTCCCGCCGGACTCGGCGGCGCCGGGAACCTGCTGCGCGGCGTCTTCTCGCTGCTCGCTCGAGCCCGGCGCGGGCCCCGGTCGATCATCGTGCACGCTCACCGTCGCAGCGCCTCGGCCGGGTCGAGCCGGCTCGCGCGGAACGCCGGCAGCAGGCCGGCCAGCGCGCCGACGCCGGCGCCTAGCAGCGGCGCCAGCGCGACGGCGCCGGCGTCGAGCACCGGCAGCCAGCCGTGCGCCTTGGCGATCACGACCACGGCGCAGACGCCGAGGGCGATACCGACGACGGCGCCGCCGGCGC
>Ga0302325_10005937_pt1 | contig 27634 bp, 27 predicted proteins | sample Palsa_T0_2_FD_201948 | JGI IMG/M metagenome (GOLD analysis project Ga0302325, IMG submission 201948) | Peat permafrost microbial communities from Stordalen Mire near Abisko, Sweden - Palsa_T0_2 | ecosystem: Environmental > Terrestrial > Soil > Palsa > Peat permafrost | place: Sweden: Abisko... | reverse complement strand
TGAAAACGCCGGGTCATACGCTGACGAGAAGCAGTGTGACGTCTTTTGGGACAAAGTGGCTGAGCTTGACGTCCCCGTTTATCTACACCCGCGCGATCCTCTCCCGAACCAGCAAAGAATTTACGAGGGACGCCCGGAGCTTTTGAGCGCAGCATGGGCCTTCGGAGTGGAAACTTCGACCCACGCGTTGCGCCTGATTACGAGCGGGCTCTTTGATCGGCATCCGGGGGTCAACATTATTCTTGGCCACCTGGGCGAAACCTTGCCGTTTGGCATCTGGAGAGTGGAGCACATCATTAAGCGGAGAGGGATGTGCGAGTACCTGAAGAAAAACATCTCTAGCTATCTCGCAGATAACTTCTTTATCACTACGAGCGGTAATTTTCGCACTCAAGCCCTGTTGAACACGATGCTGGAAGTCAGCTCCGACCGCATCCTGTTCTCAACTGACTACCCCTATGAAAGCGCCGAAGAAGCTGCGGAGTGGTTCGACAACTGTCCCATCAGTGAGCCGGATCGGGCAAGGATTGGACGCGAAAATGCAGCCAAGCTTTTTGATCTAAAGACTGCGGCCTAGAGCTAGGTGCTTAGGAGACTCACATGCGCGCAGTTGTACTCAATTCATTCGACGGACCCGGTGCCGTCACCGTCGCCGAAGTGGATGACCCGATGGTGGGAGACGGACAGGTACTGGTCCGGGTCGAGGCGGCCGCTGTCGGACCGTGGGATCCGCAGACCACGCTGGGGTACTTCACCGCACAAGGCGGGATGGCGACGTTCCCACAGATCCTTGGCTGGGACCTCAGCGGGACTGTGGTCGAGATAGGACCAGGCGTCACTGGATTGAGCCTCGGGGACCCTGTCATGGGCTACAGCGCACAGCCGTGGACTGGCGTCGGGGTGTTTGCCGATGCGGTCAGCATGTCTGCGGCGCTGCTGACCGCCAGACCCGTTGGCCTCGACGTCAACGTAGCGGCAAGCCTCCCGGTGGTGGCGCTGACCGCCGACTTGGCATTGCGCGAGTCCGGCCTGGCGGAAGGCGCGACGCTGCTGTTGCTTGGCGCCGCCGGCGCAGTGGGCAGCCTGGTCACGCAGCTGGCTGTGCAAGCGGGGATCCGCGTCGTCGGGTCGGGCGACGCCGGCGACCTTTCCCGCATCGAAGCCCTGGGCGCTCAGGGCGCGGTCGACCGCAACGCCGACGTCGCCGCCAGCGCGATGGCGGCGAGTGGTCCGGCCGACGCCATCATCGACCTGGTGGGGGCGGCGGCTCGCCCGAGTGCCATGGCCGCGCTGCGCCCCGGAGGTCGCTTCGTCACGACAATCCACGGGCCCCTTCCCGACGGGCTTACGGATCCACCCCGGGCGATCGGCGTGCAGCCCAACCCGGACCGGCTGGGCCAACTAGCCCGATTGGTGTCGGCCGGGACGCTCCAGGTGGCCACCGGCGCGGTATTGGCCCTGGAGGATGTCCGGCAGGCGTACCAGCTGGCCACGAGCGCTGGCGCAGCCAAAATCATTCTCAAGCCGTAGCCCGCACCCGTACGGTTCGCCAACGGGTGTTCGTCCTCGCTCCGCGGCGCGCTCGACCTGGGCGACCCGGCGACGGGGACTTCACAACAATTCCAAATAGCGTTGCAGACGACACACGACCGGGCAGCGTCCACCGTCATCCGCTGGTCCACCGAGGCGACGCCAATCGGCCAAGTCGGCGCCGGCAACCCACGACCAGCCGACCAACCCGCATCGTCCAGCCGACGACACGAGCCTCGGACCTCGCCTGGTGACCGTCGATTGTGCAGCACGACTGCTCGGCGTCGGCCGCACCACCCTCTACGAGCAGATCGCCGCGGGAGAGCTCCAGGTCGTCCACATCGGCCGCGCCGCCCGGGTCCCGATCAGTGAGATCGACGCCTTCGTGGTCGAGCTTCAGCGCAGGAGCACCGAGGCGACAGCCGCGGGTGTCCGCCGGTGACCGAAATCATGGCTGGCGACGACACAACCACACTTCAGCTCATAAAACCCTTGTATCGCGCAATATATGGGGCCAACCTGGGTCACATGGCAGCTGGACCGCTTGTTGGGCTCCGAGAGATAGCCGACATGCTCGGAGTGAGCCACCAACGGGCCGACCAGATTGCCAAGGCCTACGAAGACTTCCCCGAGCCCGTGGCCGTGCTGGCCGTCGGGCGCATCTGGAGCCGGGAAGCGGTCGAGACGTGGGTCTCGGCGCACCCGGCTCGACCCGCCGGCCGGCCCCGGCGTACCCCGCCGCAAGAGCCAGGAGCCCGGTCGTCGCCGCCCAGGAGGAAGGCATGAGCATCGTCAAGCGTGGAAGCCAACGCGACGAGTTCGTGTACCTCGTTCGCCTCCGCGATCCGGACGGCAAGGTGTACAACCGCACCTTCCGCACCAAGAAGGAGGCGCAACGCTGGGAGCTCGACCAGCGGAGTCAGCTCGCCCGAGGCGGATGGATTGACCCGCGGGGCGCCGACACCACGATGGCGGAGGTCGCCAAGTGCTGGCTCGACGCCAACCCGTCAAAGCGAGACAGCGGGTGGGCACGAGACGAAACGATCATTCGGCTGCACCTGCTCCCGGCCCTCGGCAGGCGACCAGTCGGCTCGATTACACCCGGCGACATCCAGAGCCTCGTCAACGACTGGGTGGCAAGCGGGAAAGCCCCCCGCACGATCCGCCGCCAGTACGGGGTCCTTCGGGCCGTCTGCAACGCAGCCGTCGCCAACGATCTCATCCTTCGCTCGCCCTGCCGAGCCATCAAGCTCCCAAACGTTGAGCCCCTTGATCGACACCTCCCCTCGGCCGACGATCTGGCCGGTCTCGCCAGCGCTCTCGGCGACGACGCGGCCATCATGTGGGTCGGCGCCGTCCTCGGCCTGCGCTGGGGCGAGACCGTTGGGCTTCGAGTCGGATGTCTCGACCTGCTGCGGGGTCAGCTGACCGTGGCTGAGCAGCAGACCCGCGGTCGCGGCGGTGCTCCGGTGTCCGGACCACCAAAGTCCTCCGCCGGCCGGCGGACGCTGAGCCTCCCGGACGTCCTCGCCGACATGCTCTCGGCTCATCTCCGGCGGAGAGGTCTCAGCGCGGTGGACGCCGACGCGTTGGTGTTTGTTGCTCCCCACGGCGGCCCGGTCCGCTACGACGCGTGGCGGAGGCGAGTGTGGATGCCAGCCTGCAGCGCAGCCGGGCTCGAAGGGCTCGCCTTCCACGACCTGAGACGGGTCAACGCGACCGTCCTCGTAGCCGGAGGGGTCGACGTCAAGACCGCACAGACCCGACTGGGTCACAGCGACCCTCGCCTCATCATGGCGATCTACGCGCAGGCCACGTCCGCTGGAGATCGGAACGCCGCCGACCTCCTCGGTGACCGCCTGATGCCGCCGCCGGCCGCCGACGTTCGCCGCCGTCCGCGCTGTCCGCGCGCAAGACGCGCACAGGACAGAACCTCAACGACGGATCCCCTGCCAAAACCGCCCCTGACCCACGAGTCGGGAAGGCGGGATTCGAACCCGCGACCTCAGCGTCCCGAACGCTGCGCGCTAACCAAGCTGCGCTACTTCCCGGTGCCCCCGAACGGGCCGCGGCCCATGCTAGCGGTCGGCGCTCGCACCACCACCTTGGAGATCCGGCGCCGATCCATCTCCGCGACGCGGAACTCCCAACCCTCCCATTCGTAGCAATCGTCGGCCTCGGGGATCCTGCCGAATCGCTCGAAGAGGAATCCGCCGATCGTCACATAGTCACCGTCGGGCAGCCCCACGCCGAGCGCGGCGGAGACGTCCTCGACCGGCGCGGCACCGTCGACCAGCCAGCGCGACGCGTCGATCGGGGTCACGTCGGCGTCCTCGGCCTTGTCGAACTCGTCGCGCAGATCGCCCACCAACTCGCTCACCAGATCCTTGATGGTGAGCACCCCTTCGACCCCGCCGTACTCGTCCAGCACCACGGCGAAGGCGTGTCGCTTGGCCCGCATGGTGGCCAGCAACTCGAGCACCCGCCGGCCCTCGGGCACCAAAAAGGGCGGCCGCAATCGCTTGGCGATCGACTCGGTTGCCAGCCCCTGCGGCCAACTCCCCATCCGAAACAGGTCCTTGACAAACAGCACCCCCAGAAGGTGATCGAGATCTTCCTCGTAGACCGGGAATCTGCTGTGCCCCGACTCCTTCACGGCGAGCGCCACGTCTTCGAGCGAGACCGGCATGGCAAGAGCGATGACATCGACTCGCGGGGTCATGACCTCCTTGGCCGTCGTCTCCCGCAACGACACGAGGGCGGTGCGGATGCGCGTCTCCTCGACGGTCGACGCCGGCGAAGAGCCTTCCCCTTCATCACCGGCTCCGGCGTCGCTGTCAGCAGGAGCCCGCCGCCGCCACCACGGTTGGCTCAATCGACGTCAGCCCGAGCCGGGTCCGGACGCGACCAGACCGGCTACGGTCGGTGGGCACAGCGTGGTGTCTTCGTAGATGTCCCCGTCGAGGAGTGCGGCGATCGCCTTGCGCAGGCGGATGGGATCGAGCGGCTTGACGACCCAACCCTCGGCCTCGGCTCGCCGGGCCAGGAACACATCGGCCCGACGGTCGAGCAGGATCAAGACAGGGACGTGATCGAGGCGCCCGCCGCTCTCTTCGAGTCGCAACTCCATGCAGGCGGCCATGGCCCCCATGCTGCCGATCTGCATGTCCAAGATGACGAGGTCGGGGATGAGGCTGCGGGCGGCGGGCAGGACTGCTGCGCCGGAGTTGACCTCGTGCACCACATCGTCGGGTCCGCTCAGAACGGCGGCGACCTCGTCGAGGACCCACCGGGCGTCGCTGGCGACGAGGACCTCAGGCACGACGAAAACCTACCCGTGATCGCAAGTACCATCCACAGCGATGCTGGACATTCAGGTCGATCTCGACCGCGGTTGCACCATTTGCCGACCGGTCGGCGAGCTCGACGCCTTCACCGTGAGCCAGTTTCGTCAGTCCCTGGCCGAGCTGGCGTCGTCGGCCCAGTTGCTCATCGACCTCTCGGGCGTCCCGTTCGTGGACTCGGCCGGCCTCGGTGCGCTCATCGGCGGCATCCGCCGGGTGCGTGAGCTCGGCGGCGATGTCGCGGTGGCCTGCCCCCGGCCGACGCTGACGCGACTGCTCCGTACCACTGGTTTCGATCGCATCGTGACGGTCACACCGACCATCGATGAGGCGGTCGCCAGTCTCAGTGCCGACCAGTCGCGCCAGGCGGTCGACGAGCCGTAGTAGGCGAATGTGGCCCGGCCGAGTCGGACCCGTCACCCTTCGTCAGTCGGATCCCGACCCAACAGATAGGCGCCGATCAGGCCAAGTCCGTCGAGGTCGTGCACGTCCCCGGCCATGAAGGGGACGCGGCTCACAGGCGCCGGTGCCACCTGCTCGGCGAGGGGTTTGAAGTGCGCCTCCTCGCCGGCCGCCACCAGAGCGAACTGATCAAGGTTGGCGCGCAGCACAGCGAGGGGTGAGGTGTCATCGGTCGGTCCGTGCGTCGGCTCGCCGAAGCTCGGGTGGAGGCGGTTGACGACGAGGGCGGCAACGTCGATGCCCGACTCCTCCAACTTGGTGGCGAAGAACGATGCTTCTTCGACGGCATCGAGTCGGGGCGATGTGACAAGGACGAACGCCGTCTCCGGCGCCGTCAACAGGTCCCGCACCGCTTGGGCTCGGTCGCGAAACCCGGCCTCCATCCCTTCGAACGCTTCGAAGAAGGCGATGGCGTCGCCGACCACCTCGGCGCCGACGACGCGCGAGATCGTGCGGAGGAAGGTCTGGGTGGCCACGCTGACGGCCTTCAGATAGGCACGCGTCGGCATGATCAACACCCTGAACAGTCGGTTGTCCAAGAAGTTGGTGAGCCGCCGCGGGGCGTCGAGGAAGTCGAGCGCGTTACGGGTCGGAGGCGTGTCGACGACGACGAGATCGAAGTCGGGGACGTCGGCGATCCCACCGTGATGAAGCTCGTAGAGCTTCTCCATCGCCATGTACTCCTGCGTCCCGGACAGGGCGCCGGAGAGGTTGCGGTAGAGGCGGTTGCTCAGGATCGAGCGGGCCTGATCGGGCGTGGCCGAATATCGGCCGACCAGCTCGTCGAAGGTCCCCTTGGTGTCGAGCATGAGCGCCCACAGTTCGCCGGGCCAGTCTCCGGGAATGCGGTTGGGGCGGTTGGTGAGTGACTCGAGACCGAGGGCGTCGGCCAGTCGTTTGGCGGGGTCGATGGTGACGACACACGCTCGGCGGCCGGCACGCGCCCCTTCCAGGGCCAGCGCGGCGGCGGTCGTCGTCTTACCCACACCACCGGACCCGCAGGCCACGATGATCGAGCGGGACGCGACGAGCTCAGCCAGCTCCAAGGGATCCCACTTCTTGAGCCAGAGCCGCCGCCAGGCCGCTCAGCTCCTCGAACCCCAACGGGTCGGAGAACACGAAGGGGAGGTGGAGCTGGGGGAGCGGCAACGCATCGGCCAGGCGCGCCATCTGCTCGGCCTGGAGCTCTTGGCGCTCACGTCGGAAGGCGGCCGCACGCCGCAGGCCGTCAGCCTCGTCGGCGGTCAGCTTCACGCCCTCGTCCTCGGCCGCTTGGGTCGGATCGACCTCGAGCCCGTCGAGGTGCGGGTAGACGGCGTTGACGACCACTGGCGCCAGCTTGATCCCGACACGATCCTCCAGGGCGTAGGCCGTCTCGACCAGCTCGTTGACGGGCGTCTCCTCGGCGAGGGTGACGAGCATCACGCTCGTGCGCTCCGGGTCGCGGAGGAGGTCGGCGACCTCCTGGGCCTGCGTCCTGATCGGTCCCATGCGCACGGCGTCGAGAAGTCCCTGCGCGCTTTGAAGGAATGTGACCGCGTGCCCAGCGGCCGGCGCGTCCACGACGATCAGGTCGGCCAGATGGCCTCGCTCCGTCTCGAGGTCAGTCCCTCGACCGCCGCGCTCGAGTTGCTTGACCTTGCCGAGCACGAGGATGTCCTTGATGCCGGGGACGGCGGTGGCCACGACGTCGATCATCCCGGTGCGCGAGAGGCGTTTGGAGATCCGCTTCATGCCGTGATCGTCGAGGTATTCGACGAGGGCGTCGTCGGGAGTCAGCGTCCGAGCCCTCACCTCCCCCTCACCGGGGTGCTGGTCGGCGTCGAGCAGGACCGTCTCGTGATAGTCGAGCTGGTCGGGCAGGCCGAACAATCCGGCCAGTCCGCTCCGCCCCTCGATCTCGACCAGCAGGGTCCGAAGACCGGCGAGCGATGCCATGCGGGCCAGAGTCGCGCTCACTGTCGTCTTGCCGACGCCGCCCTTCCCGGCGACGATGAGGACCCGGGTCGACGTGCAGAACGCCCGTGGATCCAAACCCGCCCTCCAGGGACCGATGAGACGACGACCCACCATAGCCACTGCGACCCGTGGCCTTTGCGCCTTCTTGGTACTCGGCGCTCTCGTCGTGATGAGCTCTGGCACAGCTTCTGCCGCCTCGACGTCGGCCAACGTCGACATTGTGAAAGTCACGGGGCTGATCGACCCCCTCAACGCCAATCTGGTCGCCCGCTCGCTTGTCGGCGCCGCGCACCAGCACGCTCTCGCGCTCGTCATCCAGCTCAACTCGACGGGAGCGACGATCTCTCCGACCTCGATCGACAGGCTGGCCGGCCAGATCATGAGATCACCTGTGCCGGTGGCGATTTGGGTGGGGGGGTCAGGCCGGTCACGGGCCGAAGGTTTGGCCTTTACCTTGTTGCGGAGCGGCGACTACACCGGCGAGGCACCGGGGTCTCGGGTGGGGGGCGGTCCGCCGCCGCCGGGTCAGCAGCCCGACGGTCTCGAACATCGCACGATGTCGGGCGACGATGCCGTCGATGCCCACATCATCACGACGTCGGATCCGACCCTGGTCGACTTCCTCGGCGATCTGTCGGGCAAGACGATCAAGGGCACGGACGTTGACTTGGGTAGCGGACACGGCTTCCGCAAAGACCTCAACTTCGACTTCAGCCAGCTCTCGGTCATCCCCAAACTGCTGCACACCGCCGCCAGTCCCGACGTGGCGTTCGTGATGTTGCTGATCGCCTTGTCGCTCGTCGTCTTCGAGTTCTTCACGGCCGGGGTGGGCGTCGCCGCCGGTACCGGGATCCTCTTCGGCCTGATGGCCGCCTATGGCTTGGGCGTCCTTCCGACCCGACCGTACGCCGTGGTCCTGCTGGCACTCAGCGTCCTCGCCTTCGGCATCGACATCCAGGCCGGCGCCCCCCGCTTTTGGACGGCTGCCGGCGCCATCGCCTACCTCGTCGGCGCCCTCGAGCTGTATGACGGCCACGCCGTCGCCTTGTGGGTGGTGGTCGTGATGGGACTCCTGCTCGGCTTGTTGATGATCAACGGCATGCCCGCCATGGTCCGGACCCGCTTCAGCACGCCGACCATCGGTCGCCAGTCGCTGATCGGCACCATGGGACTGGCCCTGTCCGAGGTCGATCCCGACGGCACGGTCCGCATCAACGGTGCCCCGTGGCGAGCCCGGACCAACCGAGCCACACCGATCCGAGCAGGCGACGTCATCAGGGTAGTGGCCATCGACGGGTTGCTCCTCGAGGTCGAACCGGAAACGGGTGGAGCCAAGGATGCGCATCACTGAGCGCCGGGTCGACCGGAAAGCCCCTGGTCAGGTGGTCGCTTGGCGCGTGCTCGCGACTGTTCACCCCTTGTCCGACTCGGGGCGCCGGGGGTAAGGTCCATCCGCGTCGCACATTTGAGGGGGACTTGCCGTGACGATGACCCAGGTTGACACCTCGTGGCAGATCAAGGCCGCGTGCCGGGGTCCGCAGGCCACGGTCTTCTTTCCGCCCACCCACGCCGAGCGCAAAGAAGAGCGCACGGACCGGGAGGATCGGGCCAAACACATCTGTGCCACGTGCTCCGTGCGCAAGCCCTGCCTCGATTATGCCCTGCAGATCCGTGAGCCTCATGGCATCTGGGGTGGTCTCAATGAAGCTGAGCGCAAGGCGGTGCTCGCTCGCCACGCTGGCTGAGGTTGCCGCTCCGCTAGCACAAGTTGGTGCCATGGCTATCGTGGGTTCACCATGGCGTTACCGGCAGGACCGCCCGACGTCGGCGACCATCTCGTGTGGAAGCGCACCACCGTCGACGGCCGATCTGCTCTTTATGGCGTCGCGGGTGAGGGCCTACCCGTGCTCTTCCTCCACGGGTGGGGGTTAGGCCAGCACTCCTATCGTCGGGCGCTCAAGCGGCTGGTCCACATGGGGTGTCAGGTGTACGCACCCGCCCTGCCCGGCTTCGGCGGCACCGGCGATCTGCCGTCGCGTCACTTCTCCTTCGCTGGATACGCCGAGTGGGTCGACAGCTTCCTCGAGGCCGTTCACGTGACCGAGCCGGTGTTTCTCGTCGGTCACTCCTTCGGCGGAGGCGTCGCCATCAAGTTGGCCCACGACTTCCCGAAGCGGGTGCGCTACCTCGTCCTCGTCAACTCCGTCGGCGGCTCCACCTGGACTTCTGCTGGCAGCACGGTCAAATCCATGGCGCAACGACCGCTCTGGGACTGGGGCATCCACTTCCCGAGCGACGTCCTTCCCCTGCCGCAGTTCACTCGCATCCTTCCCGTGCTCTTGGAAGACGCCTTACCCAACGCCGTCCGCAACCCGATTGCCCTTTGGCGGGTCGCTCAGCTGGCCCGCAAGGCCGACCTCACCCAGGAGCTCGAGGATCTCAAGACTCGCAAGGTGCCGGTCGTCGTGCTGTGGGGCGACAAGGACCAGATCATTCCCCGGGCGAGCTTCGATGCTCTCTGCGCCGCCGTGGGGTCTGAGGGCGAGATTGTCCCCGGCAACCACTCGTGGTTGTTGGCTGATCCCGACGCCTTCGCCGAGGTCATGACCAACGTGGTGGCGGTTGCCCAGACGGCCAGGGAGATGGAGACGCTGCCCAAGACGCAACGTCTCCGCCGTCGGGATGGAGCGAGCGCAAAGCCGCGCCAGCTCCAATCACTGGCGCACGCCAAGCCGGGCGACGAACGTCGGGGCGCTGCACCAGGTGAGACCCGGCCAGGCTGACTCCGACTGTGATCCGGACGTTCCTGCGTTGGTTTGTGGTCACACTGGTCTGCACCATCGGCGTGCCTGTCGTCGCCGGGACCACCGTGCTCGGGTCGCTGATCTTCTTACCGCTGCCGGCCACGTTGCCGACACCCAAGCCCAGCTTGTCGTCCCGACCGAGCCAGATCTACGACGCCGAGGGCAACCTGATCGGCACGTTCGAGCAATTCGACCAGAGCGTGCCCGTCGAGCAATCGGACATCCCGCAGGTGCTCAAAAACGCGCTCGTCGCCTCTGAGGATGAGAACTTCTACCACGAGGGCGGTGTCAGCCCCCGAGGTACGTTGCGAGCGTTTGTGCGGGACCTCGAGGGTCACGGCTACTTGCAGGGCGGGTCCACGATCACCCAGCAGTACGTCGGCCTGACCTACACGGGCAAGAGGCGCGACCTGATCCGAAAGCTCAAGGAGGCCATTCTCGCCAGCCAGTTGGCGCGTCAGGTCCCCAAGGATGAGGTGATCTACAAGTACCTGGACTCCGTCTATCTGGGCGATGGTTGTTACGGCGTCGGCGCGGCCAGCGAGAGCTATTTCCGGGTGCCGGTCGATCAACTCAACATCGGGCAGGCAGCCACCCTGGTCGGGCTGCTCCCGGCGCCCAGCCGCTACGAGCCCCGCGGCAACCCGCAGCTCGCCGAGCAACGGCGCGAGACGGTGCTGCTCAAGATGTATCAGCAGCACTACATCAATCTCGTCCAGTACCGCTATTGGCGCGTCGCCCAGATCTACGAAGCGACGGCCCCGCCGCTACCGGCCGGCGCGCCGGAGACGCTGGTCTATCCGCCCCAGGTATCCCCGACCAGGTATCCCTACTTCGTCGACTACGTCCGCAGGTATCTCGAGGACCAAGCCAACATCGATCCGGACCTGCTGTACGAAGGCGGTCTGAAGATTCAGACCACGCTCGACCCGACTCTCCAAGCCGAAGCGCAGGAGGCGGTCGATACCACGCTGCAAGGTACCTCCGAGCCTCTCGAGATGGCCCTGGTGTCCATCGAACCGCAGACCGGACACGTCCGGGCTCTGATCGGCGGTCGCGACTTCACCGCGGACCAGACCAACCTCGCCCTCGGAGGGTGCCAGGACGAGTCGCCGTACAACGTGGTGGTGGCCGCCACCTGCGTGAGTCAGTCCGTCCCGCAGGGCGGCGGGACAGGGCGTCAGCCGGGGTCGGCGTTCAAGCCATTCGTCTTGGCGACCGCCTTCAACGACGGCGTGCTGCCATCGGAGGACTTCGACGGCCCGCAGTCGATCGAGCTGCCGCGGGCGTGCAGTGGCTCGGGGTGCCAGTTGATCCACAACGCCGGCGACTCCGAGTCGGGCGTGTTCAGCCTGGCCCAGGCCACCTGGTACTCGGTCAACACGGTCTACGCCCAGCTCATCCTCGATCCTCGGGTCACCGTGGAGCGGACGGCCCAAACCGCCAAGGACATGGGCATCACCTCGGCCTGGTACTCCCCCGAGGTCCACGGAGCGAGCTACGCGCTGGGCTCGTTGGACGTGTCACCGCTCGACATGGCCGCGGCCTATGGCGTCTTTGATGATCACGGCGTGCGAGTGCCACCCACGCCCATCATCCGGGTGGAGGACGCCAACGGCAAAACGCTCATCGACAACAGCGCGCCGGTCGGGATCGCCGGGCTCGGGGCGTCAGGGTCGTCGGGCGCGTCCGGCGCATCCGGTGGGGGTGGGTCGTCGCCGTCGCTGCCGGCGTGCAACGGGTCGGTGACCGGCGTCTGTCGGGCGCTCAGCGCGACCGTCGCCGACAACGTGACCAACGTGCTCACCGGGGTCATCACCCAGCCCGGTGCGACCGGTTACGGCACGGCCAACATCGGGCGACCGGCAGCAGGCAAGACAGGGACGACATCGAGCTTCGTCGACGCGTGGTTTGTCGGCTACACCCCGACGCTGTCGACCTCGGTGTGGATGGGATACAAAAACACCGAGGACCCCGCCCACGGGGCCAGCATGACGAGCATCTACTCGGCCGGTCGGCACCAGACCTACTCGCCGGTCTACGGGGGCGACTTCCCGGCCGAGACGTGGGCCGACTACATGAAGCAGGCCATGCAAGGCGTGCCGGCCACGGACTTCAACCAGCCGGCGCCCCTCGAGCCGGTGGCCGACGCCCTCGACGAGCTACTGCGAGGGGGGATCAATCCAGGACCGGAGCTCGGACCGATCCCCATCAGTGATGGCGGACCGTACGTGACGGGCCCTCCAGCGCCGGTGGCGGAGGCGCCCACGACGACAACCGTCCCCGTCGAGGCTCCCACGACGACGACCCCCCCTCCCGAGAGCCCCACGACCACGACACTTGGCCCCGGGCTCCTCTTCGGGGCCGGTCCGGGCCCGTAGCCGGGACCTAGTCGCCGCCCGGCGCCCCGGTGCCACTCGACGGGACCGGGGTGCCGTTGGGGCAGACGAGGATCTTGGCGCACGCTCCGGAAGGCGGGACGGCAAACCAGACGTCGGCTACGCCGAAGCCGACCGGTGAGTAGGTGCGCGACAGGATGCCGACCACCAGACCGTCGGAGTCAAGGAGCGGGCCCCCCTGGAACTGCGGACCAGTCGCGGCGTCGTACTGGACGCCATCGGCGGACACGTCAGCCACGAATCCTTGGGTGACGGCCGCTCCCGCGGCGCCAAGACCCGACACGGCATAGACGCGCTCGCCCACGGACGGCGCCGCCGATGCGAACTTCAGGGTCGGCAATCCCCCTTGGGGCATGATGATGAGAGCGAGATCCCGACTGGCGTCCCACGTGTAGACGGTGACCGCTTGGTCGGTGTTGTCATGGCGGACGTAAAGCGTCGGCCCCGGCTTGCGGGTAGCCGCCTCGACGGTCGTATAGGAGGTGATCAGGAGGGTCTGGTGGGTGTCGCTGGCGACGGCGAAGGCCGTTCCAACTGCCGGTTGACCGCTGCCATCCAGCGTGTGTACGAAGTACACCGCCGGACTGATCTTGTCGATGAGCTGCTGCACGGTCTGGCCGGTCGCGAGGACCGACTTCAAGGGGGCGATCTCTTGGCTGATGAGGCTTTGCGCGGCGGCCTCTTGAGCCTTCAAGGCCGCCGTCGCGGCCTCGACCTGGATCGGAATGCTGGCCGTCAGGTTGGCCACCTTGTCCTCGTTTTGGGTCAGGCGGTACTCGTAGTAGGCGTAGAGCACGACCCCTGACAGCGACGCGCCGAAAGCGAAGAAGAGCACGGCGATGCTGATCCCGATGGCCGTCCGCGGCATGATCCGGTGGCGGAGACCGGATCCCGGGGCCGCGCCAGCGTCGCCCGTCTGGTTGCCGCCGACACGGCCTCCGGCTTGGCGGGGCCACCCGATCACCGCGCCGATTCGGCCTATCGCACCGCCGCTGCTGGTTGTCTTGCCCGTTGAGGCGGGGCCGGTCCGCGGGATGCCCTGGGCGGCGGGTGCCGGCGTGGCGCGGGGCGGTGGCGGCAGTGGCACCTCCCGGCGCGGTGGACCGGCGATCGGTTTGGGGCCGCCCGCGCCAGCGCCCGGCTTTGCACCTCGTGACGGTGGGACGCTGGACGCCATCGGCGGCCACGGTAGCGCCCTACGCTCGGCCGGCCCCGAAAGCTGACCGGGGAGCGGGTAGGTGAAAACGTTTCCGGCGTCGAACGTGATCGAATAAGAACGATCTCATGGTCGAGCCCCGTCCCAACTCCCACCATCTTCGCCTTTCCGCGGCGGCCGGCTATCTCGAGCTGGACGAAGCGGCAGTGCTCGCTCTCGTGGATGTCGGCTACCTGCGGCCCACCGGCGAGCCCGATGCCCCCGAGTTTGTCCTTGCCGACCTCAAGGCCTTCGTCGCCCGCAACGCCGACAACGGGTCAGGCAACCTCTTGGGCCGCGCCGGAGACACCGATCCGCAAGCGCTGCTCGACGCCCTGGACGGGCGCTGCGAGGAGATGGCCACCCGCGCCTTCGACATCTTCTCGGCCGCTTTTCCCGAGAGCAGTTCGTGGTCACTCTCGGAGCAGGCTCGATTCGTCGAGCAGTCCCGCAACCGGTTTGAGGCGATCCTGGCCGTCACCGGGCAGGGGTCCGTCGTTGACCAGGCGCTCGTGGGGGACCTGCGGGAGGTCGGCGCGGCGGCGGCGGGGGCGGGCTCGCCACTCCCGCAGCTCCTCGCCATCCTTCGCATATCAAGGGACCTGATCGTTCAGACCGCCGTCGAGTTGGCCGAAGAGCGCGGCGGCCACTGGGGTCTGGCGCTCTCGTTGCTCCTGACCCGGATATTGCCCACCATGGACCGGCTGACCGACGCGCTGGCCCATGGTTATTGGACCACCTTGGTGGGGCGGTCGGGCACCCCGCCGACCTGAGGCGGCTACTCGGCGGTGGCCACGCCGACCGGGCCGAGGGCCGCCTCGATGTTGTCCAACATCCGGGCTGTGCATCCGGCCAGCTCCACCGGCGGTGCCACCTCGGTGACGATCAACTCGGCGATCGCCTCAAAGGCGGTCGCGGCCGGGCCTGCGCTCAGGGCGGCCGGCCGCCCGAGATCGCCGCCCGCGGCCACCGTGGCCTCGATCGGGATGGACCCGAGCAACGGGACCCCCAACTCGGCCGCCAAGCGGGCTCCTCCGCCGCTGCCGAACAAGGCGTACTCATCACCGTGGTCGCAGACAAACGCGGTCATATTCTCAATGACACCGGCAACCCGCAGATACCCTCGGCGGGCCATATCGGCCGCTCGGGCGGCCACCTTTTGGGCGGCCAGCGCGGGCGTCGTGACGATGATCATGTCGGCGCGGGGCAGCATGCGGCCGAGCCCCATTTGCACGTCGCCGGTGCCTGGCGGCATGTCGATCAGGAGGTAGTCGAGGTCGCCCCAGCGGGCGTCCTCGAGGAAGTGTTGGAGGGCGCGGTTGAGGATCAGGCCCCGCCACATGATGGCCTCATCCTCGTTGGCGCCGCCGATGAGACCCATCGAAAGGACTCGGATCAGGCCCGTGCCGACGCGTTGCTCGATCGGGACCATCTTGTGGTCCTGGCCGGCCACCTGGCCCTCGATGCCGAGCATCCGGGGGATGCTGAAGCCCCAGATGTCGGCGTCCAACACGCCGACCGTGAGGCCCCGGCGGGCCAACGTCACGGCGAGGTTGGCGGTGACCGACGACTTGCCGACACCCCCTTTGCCGGAGGCGATGGCCAGGACCCGTGTCGACCCCGGGATGTCGGTGGTGATGCCGCGGTCGCGAGCCTTCCAGCGGGCCCGCGCCATGAGCGCCGCCTTCTCCTCGGGGTCCATCTCTCCCATGCGGACCGTGACCCCCGATACGCCCGGCACGCTGCCCACCCGACCCTCGACATCGGACCGGAGCTGCTTCTGAAGAGGACAGCCGGCCACGGTCAGGGCGATGGTCACGGTCGCGTGCCCGTCCTCGGACAGCTCGATCGCTCGCACCATGCCCAGATCGACGACGTTGTCGCCGAGCTCGGGGTCGATCACCCCAAGGAGCGCGGTACGGACGTTGTCCTCGGTTGGTGTCGGCATGTTTGGCTCCACAAGAGAGTTTACAAGGCCTAGGCCGGTAGTATTCCGATCAATGGATCGCCTGCCCGTCTTCAAGGCCCTCGGCGACAACACCCGCTATGCCATCTACTTGGAGTTGGCGCGTTCGTCCGTGCCGCTGTCGACGGGCGAGATCGCCGAAGCGCTCGACCTGCATCCCAACACGGTCCGGCCTCACCTGGAGCGCATGCGCGACGCTGGGCTGCTCGGTGTCGACACCGATCGCCAAGGCCAGGTCGGGCGGCCCCAGCACCGTTACTCGGTCGCAGCCGACGCGCCATCGTTGGGGCTCGAACCTTCGGCGTTCCGGCTGTTGGCCCGCCTCGTCGCCGGCGTGGCGGCCCGGTCGGGGCTCAACGAGGATGAGGTGGCCGAGGTCGGGCGGGAGCACGGTCGAGCGCTCGTGTCGGCCGAGGTCGGTGCAGGCGGGGGCCGTCCTGGTCCGGGTCGCCCTGGCTCGGGGCGTCTTGGCTCGGGGCGTCTTGGCTCGGGGCGTCTTGGTTCGGGGCGTCTTGGGCGGGGGGCCGGCTGTCTTGCTCTCCTCGAAGCCCAACTCGCCGGGCTCGGGTTCGACCCGGCGACAGCAGAGGACGGCGGGGTCGTGACCGTGGCGTTCACCCGCTGCCCCTTCCAACAGTTGGCCGAGGAGTTCCCCGAGGTGGTGTGCCACCTGCACCGGGGGCTGGTCGAGGGCATCGTCGAAGCCGCCCAGGGCGCCGAGGTCAGTCGCTTCGCCACGCTGGCCGACCGCGACCCGTGCCAGGTCGACCTGATCGCCGGCTAGGTCCCCCCTCTCCTCGAGTGGCCGTCCTAGTGGTCGGAAGGGAGTACGCTGGCCGCAGACTCTTTGGAAGCAGGAGGCGTCACACGTGAGCCAGATCACCAGCACCGAGACCATCATCGTGAGCGACGCCGCGGCGACCAAGGTGGCCGAGCTCATCGCCCAAGAGGGGTCGGCCGAGGAGCTCGCCCTCCGCGTGGCCGTGCGCCCCGGCGGATGCTCGGGCTTCAGCTACGAGATGTTCTTCGACTCCGAGATCGCCGACGATGACCAGGTGACCAGCTTCGGCGGCATCAAGGTCGTCGTCGACCCCGTGAGCGCTCCGCTGCTCACGGGCGCGACCCTCGACTACAAGGACGGGCTCCAGGGCGCCGGGTTCGCCATCAACAACCCCAACGCCAGCCGCACCTGCGGCTGCGGCAACAGCTTCAGCTAAGCCCGGGCTTTCACTCGCCCGCGGCGGGCCCGTCCGGGCTGGGCGGGCCCGCGCCGTCTTCACCTGCCAAGCTCCTCGCATGGCCATCTCGCTGTGGGTTGACGGTGAAGCCGTCGACCTCGATGACGATGGCGCCTCCCTGTTGGAGGCCCTACGTGACCGCCTTGGCCGGCGGTCGGCCAAGGACGGGTGCAGCCCGCAGGGACAGTGCGGCTGTTGCACGGTGCTCATCGACGGCGTTGCTCGGGTCGCCTGCGTCACACCGGTACGGCGGGTCGCCGGCCGGCGAGTCACCACCCTCGATGGGCTCGATCCCGCCGTGCGCCTGCGGTGGGCTGAGACCTTCGCCGAGCACGGCGCCAGCCAGTGCGGGTTTTGCACGCCGGGGATCATCATGCGTCTCGCCGCACTCGCAGCCGTTGGGCCCCTCACCCCCGACCAGGTCAGGGCGTCGCTGGTCGCCCACCTCTGTCGCTGCACCGGCTGGCAGACCATCGTCGATGCGGCCGTCGCGGCCGTCGCCGCCGGTGGCCCCGCGGCTGGGCCCGCCGCCGCGCCCGCCGTCGGGCGGACCCCGGAGCGCGACTGGGCGGCGGCGACCCGGCGGGCCACGATCGAGGGCGGGGCGCCCCAGCGGGTTGGGCCGGACGTCGCCCTTGGGGAAGGCGGGTTTGCCGACGACACGGCTCCCCGTGATGCCCTCGTCGCCGTGCCCAGGGCCGACGGTGGATGGGCAGTGGCCGAGACCCTTGCAGCGGCGCGAGCCGAGGCCGGGAAGGTCCAGGGCCGTCGGACCACCGCCCGCCTGACCTGGCCGCTCGAGGTGCCACCGGGCGACTGGGATGTCGTCCTTCGCACGACCTGGGTCGAACCCGCCTATCTCGAGCCGGACGCCTCGTGGTGTCGGCCGGGAGGCGAGCCCGCCACGCCTTTGGCCAACGGTGGGGCATTTGGCGGCAAGGTGGCGTCACCCGCAGCGGACGCAGCTCGCCGGTTGGCTGACTTGCACGGGCGGCCAGTGCGGGTGGTGCTGGCCCGCGAAGACGTTGTGCGCCAAGGGTCGAAGCGTCCGCCCATCGCGGCCGGCGTCAGGGCCGACGGCACCGGCGTCATCCGCGTCGTGCGGACCGCCGGTATCGCTCGAGTGATCAACTCGGTCGCACCCGGGTTGAGGGTGGAAGAGATTGATGTGGCCGGGCCGCCGACGTCGGTCGCCATCCGGGCCGCCGGATGGGCCGAGGCGGCGATCCTGCTGGTGGCGTCACCGTGGGCGGCCGCCCCCGTGGCGCCGGCCTCCGCGGGCCGGGTGTCTGTGACGATCGTCAGTCCCTGGGGGTCACGGGCGTCGGCCACCGTGGCGCCGAGCGGCGCGATCCATCTCTCGGTCGAGGCTGGTGCGGTGCTGGACGCGACGGTGCTGCGGTCCTACTGCATCGGCGCCGCCCATCAGGCGCTCGGTTGGGTGACGAGCGAGGGGCTCGCGCTGGGTGCCGACGGGGTGCCTGAGGACCTCACCATCAGGTCGTTCGGGGTCCTGCGAGCCCGCGACATGCCAGATGTTACGGTCGAGTTGATCGACGGCTCGGGGCCGCCTGTCAACGGATCGGACGCCGTGCTGGCCGCGGTGGCGGCGGCCGTGTGGATCGCCCGGGGCCTACCGCCCACCTGGCCTACTACGAGGAGTGACTGACTACCGATGACTGAGCCAACCAACAAGCCCATCGGGCCCTACACGCCGATCGTCCGAGCGGGCGAGTGGCTGATCTGCTCCGGCCAGATCGGCATGCGTGACGGCGCTCTGGTCGACGGGGGGGTGCAGGCCCAGGCCGCGCAGGCCATCGCCAACGTCAAGGCTCTCCTCGAAAGCGAAGGGGCCACGCTCGACAATGTGGTCAAGACGACCGTGTTCCTCACTCACATCAGCGACTTTGCCCTCGTCAACGAGACCTATGTCGCCGGGTTTGGCGACCACCGCCCCGCCCGTTCGGCCATCGCCGTCGCTGCCCTCCCCATGGGTGCGCTGGTAGAGGTCGAAGCTTGGGCCCGGGTCTAAGCTCGCCTCGATGCTCGGTCCGATCATCATCGTGGCCCTCGTGGTCCTCGTGATCCCCCCCTCGGTCCTGATCATGGGGATGGTCTTCAGCGCGTTGCTCGGCTGGCTGGCCACCGGGTGGGCCGAGGACACCCACGAGGACAGCGAGCTCATCGACCTCAACACCTGAGAGCCCTCAGAGCCTGAGAGCGCTCACCGCGCGTACGGTTTAGCCCCCCGCGACCCTTAAACCGTACGTCCCATGAGCGCGCTGGGCCTCAGGGCCGACGGCTCGGGCCGGGCCCGGCGGCTCGGGCCGGGCCGACCGCGCTGGGCTTCAGGGCCGACGGCTCCGGCCGTGCCCGGCGGCTCGGGCCGGGCCCGGCGGCTCGGGCCGGCCCGGCCGCTCGTGGCCACGGCCGACCGCGCGGCCTCAGGCCGGGGCTGGCCGCCCGACCAGGGCGGGCACACCGCCATACCCCCCACGACCAAGGGCTCAGACGGCCCACCGGGGCTGGCCGAACCGGTAGCCGACCGATCGGACCGTGTGGATGAGGCCGGCGTGCTCCTCGCCCAGCTTGGCCCGGAGCCGCCGGATGTGGACGTCGACCGTCCGGGCGCCGCCGTAGTACTCGTAGCCCCACACCCGACTGAGGAGGACTTCTCGGGTGAAGACCTTCCCCGGATGGGTGGCCAGGAACTTGAGCAGCTCGTATTCCATGTAGGTCAGGTCGAGGGGTTTACCGGTGACGGCGGCCTGGTAGGTCTCGAGGTTGAGGACGAGGGCGCCGTACTCGATGAGCTCAGGCCGGGTGCCACGCCCCGTCCGCCAAAACAGGTGCTTGAGGCGAGCTTCGAGCTCCCGCGGCTGGAACGGTGTGACGCAGAAGTCGTCGAACATGTCCTCGCGCAACTCGAGATCGCCGAGCTGGGTGACGCTGGCCAGCAACAACAAAGGTTCGAGGGGGACGTCGCGCCGCCGCAGGGCCCGGCAGAGGGCGAAGGCCCCTTCGGGGTCCTCGTCGGCACAGACGATCCCGCCGGACCATCCGTCCTCTGGCTCTTTGCGCTGTGCTTCGTCGGCGGACGCCACCTCATAGAAGGGGTAGCGCGCCAACTCCAGCGCTTGGAGGAGCGCTGGTGGCGCCGGGTCGGGGAACAGCAGGAGGGCTTCCATCGAGACAGACAGCGGCCTACAGCGCCGGGAGGTAGCGGTCGAGCTCCCACTGGCTGACCTGAGTCTTGTAGCCGGTCCACTCTGCCCACTTGTTGCGGATGAACCATTCGAAGACGTGCTCGCCGAGCGTCTGGGCGACCAGCTCGGAGTGCTCCATCTCCTCGACCGCCTCGGCGAGCGAGCCGGGCAGCGACTGGATCTTGTCGGCGAGGAGCTCCTCGTTGGAGAGCTCGAAGAGGTTGGCGGCTGCCTCCGGGGGTAGCGAGTATCCCTCTTCGATGCCGCGCAGCCCGGCGGCGAGGACCAGCGCGAACGCCAGGTAGGGGTTGCAGGCGGGGTCGGGGGCGCGGTATTCGAAGCGGGTTGACTCCGGGTGGCCCTTCTTGACGACGGGTACGCGGACGAGCGCCGAACGGTTGTTGCGAGCCCAACTCACGTGCACCGGCGCTTCGTAGCCTTTGACGAGGCGCTTGTAGGAGTTGACCCACTGGTTGGTCACGGCGGTGATCTCGCGGGCGTGGACGAGGACGCCGGCGATGAATCCCTTGGCCACGGTGGACAGCCCGTACTCGTCGGCCGGGTCGTAGAAGGCGTTGGTGTCGCCCTCAAAGAGGGAGATGTGGGTGTGCATCCCCGAGCCTTGCTGGGCGGCGAGCGGCTTGGGCATGAACGTGGCGTAGATGCCTCGCTGCATGGCGATCTGCTTGACGAGCAAGCGGAAGGTGATGACGTTGTCGGCCATGCTGAGGGCGTCGGTGTAGCGCAGGTCGATCTCGTGCTGGCTGGGGGCGTCCTCGTGCTGGGAGTACTCGACGGGGATGCCCATCTCCTCGAGGGTGAGGATGGTGTGCTTGCGGAGGTCGCCGGTCAGATCCGAGGCGATCAGGTCGAAGTAGGAGCCGGAGTCGAGTGGCCGTGGCGGCGCCGAAGGGTCGCTCGACCCGAAGTAGAAAAACTCCATCTCGGGCGCCACGAAGAAGGTGAAGCCTCGGTCGCGGGCGTGCTCGAGCTCTCGGCGCAAGACCTGGCGAGGGTCCCCGTCGAAGGGGCTGCCGTCAAGGTTGAGGATGTCGCAGAACATGCGGGCGGTGACCGCCCCGTCGGCCACCCGCGGCAGCAGCTGGAACGTCTTGGGGTCGGGCTTGGCCAGCATGTCGGACTCTTGGACGCGACTGAACCCGTCGATGGCCGAGCCGTCGAAGGTCATGCCCTCCTCGAGGGCGTCCTCCAACTCGGCGGGTGTGATGTCGAAGTGCTTTGGCGTGCCGAGCACGTCGGTGAACCAGAGCTGCACGAAGCGAACCCCGCGCTCTTCGACCGTTCGCAGCACGTAGTCCTGCTGGCGTTCCATCGCTTCTCCTCCACCGCCAGCACCTGCTCGACTAGCCGGACCAGGTGGGCGTAGGACTATCTTCGCAGCCCGCGGCTCGGCTTCCGAAACCTGGCCTACGCGATCTAGACGAGAAGGTAAGGGGGAGGGACGTGGAGCAACGCACGCCGGCCGAGGTTGTGGCGCTCGTCACCGACGAAAAGGTGGAGTTCGTCGACTACCGGTTTTGTGACCTCCCTGGCCTGATGCAGCACGTGTCGGTCCCGGCGACGCAGCTCACCGAGGACACGTTCACGGAGGGGCACGGCTTCGACGGGTCGTCGATCCGTGGCTTCCAGGAGATCCAGGAGTCGGACATGATCCTCATCCCGGATCCGTCGACGGCGACGCTGGATCCGTTCCGGGCTCGTAAGACGCTGATCATCAACTGCTTCGTCCATGACCCGGTCACCGGTGACGCCTACTCCCGCGACCCTCGCTATGTCGCCAAGAAGGCGGAGGCGTATCTGGCTTCCACCAAGATCGCCGACGCCGCCTACTTCGGGCCGGAGCCGGAGTTCTTCATCTTTGATGACGTCCGCTTCCAGACCAACAGTCATTCGTCTTTCTATTCGGTCGACTCGAGCGAGGCGGTGTGGAACACGGGCAAGGACGAGGGTCCCAACCTCGGCTACAAGCCCCGCACCAAGCAGGGCTACTTCCCGGTGCCGCCCATGGATCATCTCCAGGACCTCCGCTCCGAGATCGCCGCCACCCTCCACGCCGTCGGCATCCCGACCGAGCTGCACCACCACGAGGTGGCAACCGCCGGGCAAGGCGAGATCGGTATGCGCTTCGACACGCTGCTGGCCATGGCCGACAAGCTCATGCTCTTCAAATACGTCGTGAAGAATGTGGCATGGACGGCCGGCAAGTCGGCGACGTTCATGCCCAAGCCGATCTTTGAGGACAACGGCTCGGGCATGCATACCCACCAGTCGATCTGGAAGGGCGGCGAGCCTCTCTTCTACAACGAGACGGGGTACGCGGGTCTGTCCGACATCGGTCGTTGGTACATCGGCGGGCTGCTCAAGCACGCGCCCGCCATCCTCGGTTTCGCGGCGCCGACGACCAATAGCTACAAGCGACTCGTGCCCGGCTATGAGGCGCCGGTCAATCTGGTTTACAGCCAACGCAACCGCTCGGCGTCGTGCCGCATCCCGCTGGCCCAGCGCAGCCCGAAGGCCAAGCGGGTCGAGTTCCGTTGTCCGGACCCGTCGTGCAATCCGTACCTCGCGTTCAGCGCCATGCTGCTAGCTGGTCTCGACGGCGTGCAAAACCGGATCGAGCCCCCCGAGCCTGTCGACAAGGACCTCTACGACCTTCCTCCCGAGGAGCTGGCGCGTGTGCCGCAGGTGCCGGCATCGCTCGACGCTGCGCTCCTCGCGTTGGAGGCCGACTGCGACTTCTTGAAGGCGGGCGGCGTGTTCACCGACGATCTCATCGAGACCCACATCGACTACAAGCGGGCCAACGAGATCGACGCCATCCGCTTGCGTCCGCACCCGTACGAGTTCGCGCTGTATTACGACATCTGAGCGGGGCTCACACCCTGCGGGAGGCGGAGATTCCCGGACCGACAAAATCGGCGCGAGGTGCAGGAGCGACGGCCGGGTTGGCCTACATGCCCTGGCTGGACGGGCTGCGGGCCGTGTCGGTACTCGCCGTCATAGGCGACCACGAGTACATCTCTTTTGAGAAGACGGCGTGGGTGCACCGGCTGGCGCGGGGCGGGTTCGTCGGCGTCGACGTCTTCTTCGTGATCAGCGGTTTTCTCATCACCAGCCTGCTGCTCAGAGAACGGGAGAAGACGGGCAGGATCGACGCCCCCGCCTTCTACCTTCGCCGGGCCCGCCGCCTCTTTCCGGCGCTGGCCGTCTTGCTCATCGCTGTGCTCGGCGGCGCCGTCCTGTTTGAGTCCAATCACGAGCACCAGGTGCTCGGGGCCGTCGTTGTCACCGCGTTGTACGCGGCCAACTGGGTGCAGGCCTTCGGCGGTGTGCACCTCGGCGCGCTCGGGCATACGTGGTCGCTTGCGTGCGAGGAGCAGTTCTACCTCCTCTGGCCCGCACTGCTCACGGTCCTGGCCATTGTCGGCGTTCGCGGGCGGTGGCTGGTTGCGGTGCTGACGGCTGGGTCGGTCGCCGCTGTCGTCTATGTCGTCGTGGCCGTCCAGTCCCACTGGGGGTTTTACCGCGTCTACTTCGCGCTCGATACGCACTGTGCCGGTTTGTTGATCGGCGCCACGCTGGGCGCGGCCTGGACCCTCGACCTCCTGCCGTCCGGTCGGATCTGGACGGCGGTGCGCAGACTGAGTGGCGTGGTTGGGGCCGTGGCCCTCCTCGCGACCATCGAGGCGGGTGTGACGCTGCCGCGCCATCTGGCGTCGACGTTTGCCCACTTGCGGATCGTCACCAGCTACCAGTGCACGGGGGCTGATTATCTGATCGCGTCCTTCGCGGCGGCGGCCATCATCTGGGCTCTGGCTGCTGAAGCCCCGACCAACCCGGCGGCGCGAGCGTTGGGCTGGGCGCCGCTACGGGGCCTCGGCCGCATCTCCTATGGCCTGTATCTCTACAGCGCGCCGATCACGATATGGCTCACGCCATCCACCACCGGGATACATTCCGTCCCGGCGCTCATGAGCCTTCAGGTGGGCCTCTCCATCGTCCTCGCCTGGCTGTCCTTCGAGACCATCGAGCGGCTCTTCCGAGTGCGGCGGCCCGCCAGCCCCCCACCCGATACACTTTTGGCAGGCGATGGGGCTCGCCGACAACCGCCACCCAAAAAGGCTGATAGCTCCTACCAGTACGCCAGCGCTGCGTCGGTAGGGCTACGTCCGGGGTCAACCGGGTCGGGCGGGGCCGGACGGAGCGGCAGCAGTCCGGTTGTGGAGTGCTGATGCCCCGCCTGACTCGAACCTACGCCGTCGTGCGGGATCTCATCCGCTTCGATCTCGAGGAGCAGGCCCGCCTTGTCGGCCACCTACTGAGGTGGATCGCGCTCGGTGCCGTCTCCGGGGTGTTGGCCGGGTTGGCGTCGGCCGGCTTCCTGGAGTCGCTGGACTGGATCACCAACTTGCGCTTGGCTCATCCCTGGTTGCTCTTCCTCCTGCCCGCCGGCGGCTTCGCGATCGGGCTGGCGTACCACTACGGCGGGGGTCGGTCGGCCAGCGGCAACAGCATGATCATCGACGAGATCCACGATCCCAAGGATTGGATCCCCAGGCGGATGGCGCCCCTGATCTACGTCGGCACGCTTGTCACCCAGTTGTTCGGCGGCAGCGTCGGACGGGAGGGGACGGCGATCCAGATGTCCGGCAGCCTCACCGATGCCTTCTCCAGGATTGCGCACCTCTCGGAGTCGGATCGTCGGATGATGCTGATCGCGGCGATCGCCGCGGGGTTTGGCTCTGTCTTCGGGGTCCCGCTGGCGGGCTGTGTCTTCGCCCTCGAGGTCCAGGCTGTCGGTCGGATGCGGTACGACGCGCTGGTCCCGGCGCTGTCGGCATCGGTCGTGGGCGACATGGTGGTCCGCGCCGTCGGCGTGCATCACACCGCCTACCCCCAAATCGCGACCGCCAGCGTGGAGCCCGTCTTGCTGCTCAAGGTGGCGCTCGCCGGGTTGCTCTTCGGACTTTGCAGCGTGGCGTTCTGCGAGTTGACCCATGGCATCGAGCGGTTGTGCGCCGCCACCTTGAACTGGCCGCCGGTGCGACCCGTGATCGGCGGCGTGGCCGTGGTCGCCATGACCTACCTGGTCGGCAACCGGGACTACCTGGGTCTGTCCCTGCCACTCATCACCCGATCGTTCGAGGTCGGCGTCGGCGTCGCCACCGTGGCTTTCGCCCTGAAGCTGGTTTTCACATCTGTGACGCTGGGGTCCGGCTTCCAAGGCGGAGAGGTGACGCCGCTCTTCGTGATGGGCGCCACCCTCGGCGCCACCCTCGGCCATCTGTTGGGCGTCTCCCCGCCACTGATGGCAGCTGTCGGGTTCGTTGCCGTGTTTGCCGGCGCGGCCAACACGCCGTTGGCTTGCACAGTGATGGGCCTGGAGCTGTTCGGCACTGGCATCGTTGTGCCGCTGGCGATCGGGTGCGTCGTGAGCTACGTGTTCAGCGCCCAACGTGGCATCTACGGGACGCAGAGGGTCGACACTCCTAAAGGCGGGCTGCCGCCGGCCGCCGGCGACGCGGCGCTCACCATCAATGTCATCGCGCGAGCCCGCCGGCAGTGGCTGCCCACCCGGAGTCGGTCCGACCCGCCCGCTGACTCAGGGCCCGCCGGGGGCTAGCCGCGCTCGGCCCGGTCCACCAGTCGATACCCGACACCGGGCTCGGTAAGGAGTCGGCGCCGGGTCGGATCCTCGCCCAGTTTGTTGCGAAGGGCGCGGGCGTAGACCCGGAGGTACTCGGTGTGGTTGAGGCCCTCCGGTCCCCACACCTCGGCCAGGATCGTGCGGTGGGTGAGGACTCGACCGGGATAGCGAGCCAGGAGGGCGAGAAGGTCAAATTCCTTCGGCGTGAGATCGACGAGCACGCCGCCGACGCTGACCCAGTGGTGGGCCACGTCGACGACCACGTCCCCGACGGTCAGGACCGCCTCGTCGGGTCCGGACAACGGTCGCCGGCGAAGGGCGACGCGAACGCGGGCGAGCAGCTCGCGCATCGAGAATGGTTTGGTGACGTAGTCGTCGGCGCCCTGATCCAGGGCGTCGACCCGTCGGTCCTCGGCGCCGTCGGCGGTCAGCACGATGATGGGGACCTCCGACCAGGCCCGGATCTGACGGCAGACGTCGATGCCGTCCATGTCCGGCAACCCCAGGTCCAGCACGACCACGGCGGGGCGCGACTCGGCCGCGGCGGCGATGGCTTCCGAGCCGGTCGACACGGTCCGGACCAGGTACCCGCGGGCGGCGAGACCTTCGGTGAGGACGGTCGCCATCGCCGGCTCGTCCTCGACGATGAGCAGGTGACCGTCAGCCATCGAGCGCGTCACGCATGGAGGGGCACCGTGAAGTCGAAGCGGGCGCCTCCACTCTCACTCTCGCCCACACTGATCGTCCCGCCATTGGCTTCGACCATGGCTTTGCAGATGGCCAGCCCGACGCCGCTCGAGGCGCTGCCCGGCCCTCGACGGAACGGCTCGAAGATGTGCTCCCGCTCTTCGGGCGCCACCCCCGTGCCCTCATCGCTGATGGTCACCATCACGACCTGGCCCGCGGGCTCGGCGGCGATGTGAACGGTCGAGCGGGGTGGCGCATGTCGTGCGGCGTTCTCGAGCAGGTTGCTGATGACCTGATCGAGCTGAGAGTAGTCCGCGTTGACGAGCGGCAGACCAGGGCTCAGGTCCACGACTACCGAGAGGTCTCTGAACAATCGCCGCAGTTTGTCCAGCCGATCGGAGACCAGTTCGTCGATGGCTACGGCTTGGCGCTCGGGAAGGAGTGAGCCCGACTCGATTCGGCTCAGGCTGAGCAGGTTGGCAACGATCCGGTTGAGTCGTTCGGCTTCATCGCTCACCAGCCCCAGGAGTCGTTGGCGGGTCTCGGCCGGATAGCCGGGGTCGGCCACGTCGTCGCGCAGGTCCGACGCGACGGCCTGGATGGTGGCGAGCGGCGTGCGGAGGTCATGCGAGACGGACCGCAGGAGTGCGGAACGCTGGCGATCGAGGTGCTCGAGGAGCACCACCCGGTTGGCCTCCTCGCGGAGGCGCTCGCGTTCGGCCGACAGCTCCACGTTGCGGTCGTAGAGGATGCGGATCTGGTGGGCCCGGTCTTCAGCCACTTGACGCCGGTTGGTCTGGACCGCCATGAGGGTGCCGACAACCACGGCGACGAGGACGAAGACGACGAGGGCGGCCACATCCTCAGGCTCGGCGATGGACACCCGGTCGTAGGGGGGGACGAAGGCGAAGGAGTAGACGGCGGCCCCGGCCATGGCCGTTGCCACCGCGGCGATTCGGCGACCGAGGATCCCGGCGGCGACCACAGGCAGGACCAGCAGCAGCGCGGGCGTGGCCCGGCTGATGCCCGATCGGAAGGGGAGGAGCGACGCCGCCACGGCGGCCACCAAGGCGAGTCCGACGCCGAGGCCGAGCAACCATCCCCGAGATCCCCCGGGCGAATAGCGCCCGCTCTGGCGCGGCGCACGGGCGGGACCCACCTCCGTTGTCGAGGTTT
>Ga0302325_10005936_pt1 | contig 27634 bp, 24 predicted proteins | sample Palsa_T0_2_FD_201948 | JGI IMG/M metagenome (GOLD analysis project Ga0302325, IMG submission 201948) | Peat permafrost microbial communities from Stordalen Mire near Abisko, Sweden - Palsa_T0_2 | ecosystem: Environmental > Terrestrial > Soil > Palsa > Peat permafrost | place: Sweden: Abisko... | reverse complement strand
TTGTTTATCCTGCCTAATGCCTTTACGCCCAATGGTGACGGTCGCAATGACTGCTTTGGCATCCAGTATTGGGCAGCCGGCGTATCCATAGAGGCTTTCACCATTTATGATCGCTGGGGAGGAATGATATTTTCAACGAAGAATTCTTCCGACTGCTGGGATGGCTTGTATAACGGGCATCAGGAGCCGTCGGGCGGCTATGTATATGTCATCAGGGCCAAGTCACCGTGCGGGGAAATTGTCCGGACGGGAATGGTGATGTTAGTGCGGTGACAAAAAAATTGTTAGTCTATTGTAAAGAGATCGTGCGGTTACCGCTGGTGAACCGGGCGCTGCGGACTGCGCATGTTCCGGTGAAGCGGTACTGGACGCCGACGATATCCGAAGGTTCGTGAGGAAAGCTAACGGAGGCGGCCTGGCGCCCGTTGACGAAGAAACTGACCTGCCGGTGGTTGCTGACGACCTTGAGTGTGCTGAACTGTGTGAGGTCGCAGCCGAAGCCTGAAAGATCGGCTTCCTGGCTGCTGAGGCCTTTGCCTGGGGTCCACAGGTTGATGGCGCCGGTGCAGGCTTTGGCGGCGAGTGGAATGATGAAGACGTCATTCTTACATTGAATCAGCACTTCAACATATTGGCAAACGCCCGATCCCTGGTTGAACCCATTACTGAGGGTGGTTTCGAAACTGAAATCTGCGTCACTAAGCCCTTCCATATCTTTTATATAGAACAGCCGGACCTTTGGGGCTTCGGGCAGCAGGGAAAGGTGATAGCGGGCGAGTGTGGTGGAGTCGACGGCAACGCCTTCCTTCCTTCGGATCTCTTCTTTGGTGAAATAGAGCGGGATAGGGTCGTTGTCCACGAGGGCCAGCCAGCCGCCGGAGGAGATCATGAGATTTTGGGTTTTAACGATCTGAGTATCGACCACGAGTTTAGCGTTGAAATAGCCCGGATGATAATAGATCGATGAGTATTCGGTGCCGTTAGCCGGGACGGCTTTTTTTCTACGCATATCCCAGGTCTGGACGATGAATACTGAGTCGGTAGGGGCGACAGGGGCTTTGTAGTGGAAGACGACGGAGTTGGGGACGCCTTCCGAAACCGCTTTGTCGCAGGTGAAGGCAAAGGAGGCCGACGGTAAGGGGTGGCTGCCGGATTTGCGATTGAGGACAGAGTAGCCCAGCAGGGCAATGGGGATGAGGAGAAGGGGCCACCAATGGGTGAGAGTACGGCGGGGGGTGCGGCCGGAGGAGGCTATGGCATGCGAGGTGGGGGGTATGGAGGGTGCTGACGCCGCAGAAGGGGCGTGGGGCGTGGCGTATTGTTGCCGGAAGGCTGTCCAGTCTTCATAGCCGACGAAACGGGCGAGCGTATTGAGCGTATGTACGGAAGGCAGGTTTGTATAGGATACTTTGCCGAAGACACGTTTGAGGGTGGATATACTGAGGGAGACGCCGGTCGCTTCACAGATGTCTATGCTCAGCCGTTCAAAATCATAACTTTTCCATTCGGCACTACTACCGCGCTGCCATTTGGCTTCGATGAGCCGGAGACATTCCCCGAGATAAAAGGCTTCTGTTGTAATCATGAATACGATTGAATCAACTTGAATGGGTTTGAAAAGGTGCGGGTTCGACCGGCTGTTCATCTTTGTGTGATCCGATCATAGATCCTAAAATTAATCATTACATTATGACAAAAGTATTTTTTGTTGCCGGCTGGTGGTGTTTAGCGCTGGCGGCGACGGCTCAGCGAAAAGACGTTACGGTAACGGTGCCATTGCGGGCGGAAAACTGGACTTTCCGGCCGGGGACCGTAGAATTTGTCGGAGGCGCCAGTCCGGCGATGAAGATTGGTTCTTCGAGTGGGGCGGTGGTTTTGAAGGACTTCGATTTTACGGATGGCACTATTGAATTCGATGATCAGCCGGTAGAAGCCCGGTTTGCTTCCTTTTATTTCCGGTGGCAGGACTCGCTGGAGAGCGAGTGTTTTTATTTCCGGGTCCCGCACAGCGGAGATGTGGATGCGATTCAGTATGCGCCTATCATCAAAGGGATCAATTTCTGGAATGTGCTGGAGTATTACCAGGGCAATGTGGTGATTCAGCAGCAGACGGCGAATCATGTCAAGCTGGTGATCTCGGGCCGGCAGATGCGGGTATATGTGAATGATCGGGCGCTGCCGGCATTGGAAGTGCCTTATCTGGAAGGCAACACTACGCATGGTACACTGGCTTTCGACGGGCAGGTCATTATTTCCAATCTGGTGGTGCGGCGGGGGCAGGTAGAGGGGTTAGCAGCTGCGGAAGGACTTGATCCGACCTATAATGACTCCCGGTATATCCGGCACTGGCAAGTGACCGAGCCGGACAGCATTCCAAGGGGCATCGAATTCAGCTATGACCTGTTGCCGGGCAAGTTGACTACCTGGAAACCCATTGCTGCGGAGCGGCGGGGGCTGATCGATCTTTCGCGGATATATGGGGGGAGCCGTAGCCGGCGGATTGCCTGGCTGAAGACAACGTTGCATGCCGGGGAGGCGCGTACATGTCAACTGCGGCTGGGCTTTCTGAATGATGTCTGGGTGATGGTCAATGGCAAGTTTGTGTATATAGATAAGAATATTTATGGGCATCCCATGGCAAAGGTGCCTGATGGACGATTATCTATTGATAACGCGACCGTTGCCCTGCCGTTGCAGCAGGGGGATAATGAGTTGATAGTGGGTGTGGCTAATGATTTTTATGGCTGGGGGATAATGGCGCGGCTGGATGATCTGCGGGGGATCACACTGGAGAAATGAATGGTGCCGGGTACGTACAGGCAATGTATCAAAAGCGAACGTTTATTTGATCATGCCGAATTGTTAATGATTTGATTTATAGGTAAATGAGCGGCTGGCACCGGGCTTGTACCCTATGGTGTATGTTAGCGAGTTACCTGATCACAATCATTGTGTTGTTGAGTGTTACCGGCGGATTGATCCTGCTGATCGCCTGTGTTCATTTTTTGGGGTGTCTCGCGCTGTTGCTGGCAGGGTTGGGTTTCATGACAGCGATGGTCGCAGGTAATTTCCTGGGTCAATTAAACGGTGAGAGATAAAGGAGCTGAGCGTTCAGTTCCTTTTCCATTTTCAGGGCTTTGGGGATCAGTACCTCTTCTTCGATGTGGGCGTGGACGGAGAGATCCTGTTCGAAGGCCTGCAGTTGGGATAGCAGGATGCGGTACAGGGATTCGTTGGTCTTGGGAGGGTCATAGAGGCGGATGGTCTGGCGGATGTCTTTCAGTTCGTCCTCGGTATCATGGTGATCGCCGAGGAACTGGTTGATGGAATAATCGCGGCGGGCGATCAGGAAGCGGGAGAACTGTGCAGGCGTCTTTTCGGCCTCCTGGAGTACCTTAATATAAGGCAGCAGCAGCTGTTCTTCTGCATGAATATGTTCGGAGAGGTCCTGTACATAGCGATGGAAGAAGTTTTGCAGTGCGGCCAGGATGGGATGATGAGATTCGTAATGACCGGATAGCAGGAGTATGCTTTGTTCTATTTCGGGCAGTTTTTTTTGAAAGTAAAAGATATGAGTGCGCTGGATGTAATCGACGATTATTTCGACGGGAAAGGTATCGAAATCCCGTGCGTTGAATAATTTGTCTTCAAACACCCGGAGGAGGGTTGCAATAAAAAATTCTATATGTTCACCAGGCATGGACGGCTGTGATGGATACCGTTGCATGACCTGGGGGTAAAAATCGCTGTTTTCAGGCATGGCTTTCCTGCTTTTTATACAGATCCGGCTACAAAAATAGGTAATTCCCCGTAAAATCAGCAGACTAACCTGTAGGACCCTTATTGCGCGAAAACGTTTTCGTAGAAAAAGGGGGTATATGGGGCCACGGGCTTGCTGCGATACATTATTTTTAACTTTCATTTTTAAACCTATTCTATATGAGAAAGCTTCCTTTTTTCTTTTCTCCCATCCTTTTATTCTTTCTATTGTCGATGGCATCCTGCCGGAAGAACCTCACGGGGTCTTCTATGGGAAAGACAGAGCCGCGGGCGTTGACCGGATCGTTCAAGGTTGTTGGGTATCTGCCCTCCTGGTCGGGGGCAGTGAGCCAGGTTCAATTCGGTGATCTCACGCACATTATTTATGCTTTTCTGATCCCGACATCCAGCGGGGGGTATGAAGCGGTCGATGATCCCGTCAAGCTGGACAGTATGGTGACGTATGCGCATGCGAATGGAGTGAAGGCGATGATCTCCGTCGGTGGCGGTGGCGGCGGCGGTGGATTTGCGGGTATCGTCGCGAGTTCTTCCAATATTACCGCCTTTGTGAACAACATGATGAGCTTTGTCAATCAGTACAATTTGGATGGGGTCGATATCGATTGGGAATATCCGAGCACCGGTACGCAGGCCAATAATTTTTTGACGATGATGCAGCAGCTGGGCACAGCCCTGCATAACAGTGGCAAGCAGCTCAGCATTGCCGTTATCGGCCTGGACGGGGATTATGTGGTCAGCGGGATGTTCAGCGTCGTGGATTTCCTGACCATTATGGCTTATGATGACAATAACTTCCAGCACTCTACATATGAGTTGGCCACGCAATGTATGGCTTACTGGCTGGGCAGGGGCGTACCTGCTTCGGAGGCTGTGTTAGGGGTGCCTTTTTACGGGCATGATTCGACGCAAAGTGAAAGTTCGGATGCCGATGAGGTGGAATATAACACTATCATTGCCGAGGGGGGTAATCCGCAATTGGATGTCTTTGGTTCTATAGGGTATAACGGGCTGCTGACGATGAGGAGCAAGACCAGCTATGCCATCGCCAACGGGGGCGGTATCGGGATCTGGGAGTTGTCGGGGGATGCGACAGGCAGCAGTTCCTTGTTGTCGGCCATCCACCAGGTGGTGGCGGCCGGAGGAACCGTCAGCACCGGAGCGCCCGTCGGGCAGATCGTGACCTTCAAGGGGTTCAACGGGCTGTATGTGACCAGCAATGACGGTGATTCTTCCATGGAATGTGACCGGGCTGTGGCGCAGGCCTGGGAGGATTTTACAGTCATCGATGCCGGGTATGGCAAGGTGGCTTTGGAGGCGATGAGCCATTATGTTTCTTCGGAGGACGGGCTGATCCCCATCACCTGCAACAGGACGAGCTATAGTACGTGGGAAGAATTTGACTGGATACCCGTGCCGGGGAGTTCGACGCAGGTATTCCTGCGGGGAACCAACGGGTTATTCATCTCCAGTGAGGACGGGTTGAAGGCGATGACCTGTAACCGGCCTGTGGCTTCGGGTTGGGAATCATTTGGGGTCAATCAGTAGTGAACGATGTGAACTATGCATTCGGTTTTAATAAGAGGCCGCCCCGTTCCCGGGGCGGCCTGATTTTTTCGGTGGCCTGATTTTTATTATTGCCCGTTATAGAGTTGATTGAAGAGCAATTTGAATGTTCCGTGGGTCTGGGCGCGGAAGGTGATCTCGGGTCCGATGACATACAGTTTGCCCTGGCCGACGTTGGCCACGAATGCGGCTACGCCGTCACGCAGATAGGCCTGGCCCCAGGCCCAGCCGCTGCGGAGAGGTTTGTCGTCGGCGAACCAGGCGATCGGGCGGACTGTACCATTGGCGTAGGCGGCGGGATCGATGTTAAAGACGGGGCTTGCGTCGAAGTAGACGTCAGCCGTGCCGCCCATTCCCCATGTGGGTTGACTGGTCGAATCGAGAGAGACCTGTAGCACGCTGCCCGGGATATAGTATTTTTCGCCCGGCAGTTTGCGTTCTTTGCCGCCGACCAGTTCGACGAGGGCGTCATGTACCGGCAATTTCAACTGATAAGCCAGGTTAGCACCGGAGCCGATCGTCACGATATGGCCGCCGGCCTTCAGGAATTTTTCCAGTTCAGGGATCGAGTGTTGTGGCGTGATGCGTCCCAGGTGCGTACGATATTCGGCGGGGAGGCTGTCGGCGTTAGGTTCGGGCCTGTTGCGCCAGGGGGATTCGCCCGTCTGGGAGACCGAGGGTATGGAGCCGTCTACGAAGACGATCACGTCATATTTCGACCGGAGGTTGCCGGAATCGATGTCGCGGCCGTAGATGACGGTGATGGGGAAATGGTATTGTTCAGCAATCCACCTGATCCAGCCGGAGGGCATAGACCCGCCGTAGGTGTCCCAGAGCGCGATGCGGGCCGCGGTAATTTTGACTGTGTTCGCGGGATGGTGACCGGAGACATAGAAATCACCGTTCGAAGTGCTGCGGTAAACGGGTTTACCTGCTCGCAGGAGGTCGTTGACAGCGACAAAGGAAGCGTTGCTGCGGGCATCCAGCCAGCCATTTTTTGGGGTGACCCCGGCTACTATTTGGAGCTCGCCGAAAGGAATGCGTTGGAAGGGACCGTCGAAGGCATCGGGGATGCGGTCGAATTTGATGCCCATCGTATAGGCCAATGTCCAGCCGGCGGCGTCATAGGGTGGAATGGGGGGCCCTCCGGGATAGGCGAAATCGTTAGGATGGTCCTGAGGTTCGAACATGTCCAGCACATGGGGCCGGAAGGCCTGGTCCGTCTTGACGATATAGGAGCCGGCGGGGTATTGTTTGCCAGCAACGGTGAAAGGGGCCGTTGCTTTGGAGACGGCGATACCGTTGCCGATCAGGGCATTGATGAAACGTATGGCGGTGGGATAATCAGGCTGGTCCGAGGGGATGATATAGCCGCGGGCATCGCGGTAAGCGGGATTGCGCAGCACGCTGTCATAGAACCGGGTGGGAATTACCGTCTGACCTTCCCGCTCGCCGCCGCCGGGGGATTCGAGGGCGGCGGAGTCTGTGGCAGGGGCGCCTTTACCGCCTGCGGCGGGTGTACGGGGGGAAGCAGTGCTGCGGCTGGAATCGGTGCGGAGGCGGCTGGTATCGGAGTGTGGGCGATTAGATCCACGGCCTGTGGGGCCAGCGGTAGCGGAGGCAGTATAGAGATCGTTGATCTGCGCGATACGCCGGGGTGAAAGTGTCCAATAGTCTTTGCTGCCTCTTTCGATCGAATTGCGGCCCATCTTATAGATATTATACAGCAGTTCGTCGCGGTAGCGTGAGGCATAGTCCAGCACGGCGTAGTTGAGTGATATGGAGTAGTCGATGGATTGACGGAAATACCATTTCTGCGGGGTGACGGGAAAGGGAGTGGCGCCATTGGGGATGAGCCGCTGGGGTACCAGCGGTACGTCTGCCGGGTTAGGGCCGCCGATGATCTCCGTCAGCAGGCCGATCATATTGTGAAAATAAGTAGTAGTCCGCAGGCCGCCGTTGTACCAGGTGGAATAGACCGAGCCGGCGCGTTCGGTATAGCCGGGTTTGCCTTCTTCATTGAGGCGGCTGACCATGGCTGCGCCGACGGCATCGAGGCTGGTGATGACGAGGGGGTCGAAGACATAGTTAAAGGGATCACGATAGGGCGGGCCTGCCAGGATGGAGCCGGCGGGGCCTGCCTGGTGATGGTTGTACATGATCTGCGGTATCCATTCGACGAATAGCTGGCGGGCAATATTCTGCGTTTCTTTCAGGTTGAGCATGTAGAAATCGCGGTTGTTATCATGGCCTGCATATTTCTCCCAGAGACGCGGCACCTGTTCCAGCGAGCGTTTTTCCGGAATGGGATTGCGCATGTACCAGTCCGATACCAGCTCCTGGCCGTCAGGGTTGGCATGTGTCAGGAGGATGATGACGTTGTCGAGTATGCGCATCGTTTCGGGGTCCGTCCGGCTGGATAGCTGGTAGGCAGTCTCGATGAGCTGGTGGGCGCCGACGACTTCCGTGGCATGCAGACCGCCGTCGATCCAGACGACCGCCTTGCCTTCAGCGGCCAATGCATGGGCCTGTTCATCGGTGAGGCCTTCGGCGTGCGCCAATTTCTGCGAGATATCTTTGTAGCGATCGAGCATCTTCAGGTTTGCCGGGGAAGAGATGATCAGCATGATCTGGTCGCGTCCTTCTTCGGTCTGGCCGATCACGGTCAGCCGGACCCTGTCGCTGGCGGCGGCGATCTTTTTGAAATAGGCTGCTGTCTGGGTGTAGGTAGCCAGCATATAATTGTCGCCCATGGAGAAACCGAAATGATCTTTGGGGGTGGGGATGGCAGGGACTCCGGAGGGGGTGGGTTGTGCCTGCAGGAATGAGGTCAGCAGGAGGAAGTAAAAGATGAAGAAAACGTGTTTGTTCTTTCTCATGTGTAGTTAGTTTTAGTTGGTGAAACAGGCGCCCGGAGTGCGGCCGGTACCTGAAAATATCAATAATTGGGTTTCCCGGCGAAAAAATACACGAGCGGGGATTTGTCGGGAAGAGTAGAAAAAGGCACCTTCGGTGTCTATAAGAGAGGAATATGCCATCATGAGATATTTAATCATTGCCCTATTGATCCTGGTGAGCGGGTATGGGGAGGCGCAGACCTGTACAGGGGGGTTGGGTGATCCTATTGTAGATATAACGTTTGGGTCAGGGGCAGGATTTGGCGGTTCGCTGGCGGCAGGCATCACGAACATGACCTATATTGCGAACCAGTGTCCCAGTGATGGTTCCTACACGATCACCGGCAGCACGGCCAATTGCTTTGGCAATACCTGGCTGAATGTTACACAGGATCATACCGGCGATCCGAATGGCTATTTCATGCTGATCAACGCCAGCTATCAGCCCAGCGTTTTTTATACGCAGACCATCAACGGGCTTTGTCCGGGCACTTCTTACCAGTTTGCGGCCTGGATCCTTAATATGGTTGACATACAGGGGTTGATCCTTCCCAATATTACTTTTACCATATTGAGCACGAGCGGCGCCGTATTGCAGAGCTATTCAACCGGGAATATCCCGGCCTCGGCCAGCGTCGACTGGACGCAATACGGGTTTTATTTCAATACGCCGGCCAATGTCACTTCGGTGGTGCTGCAGATGACCAATAATGCCAGTGGCGGTGATGGCAATGATCTTGCGCTGGACGATATCACATTCCGGGCGGCGGGGCCCACCATCCAGGCGACAGCGGTCGGCTATAGCAGCGATAGTATCAGTCTTTGTCAAAATGATCCGAGTACGGTGACCCTCAACGCCACGGTAGAGAACTGTTATGCAACGGCTGCTTACCAATGGCAGGAGAGCACCGATGGCGGGACGACCTGGGCGAATATTTCCGGGGCTACCAACCTTAGCTATTTGCGGCAGCCGAGTGGCACCGGGGCCTATGAATACCGGCTGACTGTCGCGCAGACCGGCAATATCGGTATCTCCAGCTGTGAAGTGGCGTCCTCGCCGATCAGTATCAGTGTGGTGCCTATCCCATCGCCGGCAGTCTCTATTACTGCCAGTACTGACAGTAGTTGTGCGGGAGCCTCCGTCACTTTCACGGCAATGCCGGACAGCGGGGGCGCCTCTCCGGTCTATCAGTGGATGGTCAATGGGATTGATTCAGGGACGGGGGCCGCGACGTACACCACTTCCAGCCTGACCAGCAACGATGTCGTCAGCTGTATGATGACCAGCGATGCGACTTGTGTGCTGAACCCTGTCGTTGTCAGCAATAACCTGTCGCTTGTGGTGACCGCGATACCTGTTACGGGTGTATCCATTGCTTCGTCGGCGTTGAGCATATGCCAGGACAGTATTGTTGTTTTTACGGCGACACCTTCTAATGGTGGTGGCGACCCTGCTTACCAGTGGACAATCAATGGAGTGGCCGCCGGACCTGATACGCCGGTCTTTTCAGACTCGCTGCTGAATAACGGGGATGTCGTCAACTGCACGATGACCGGTAGTCTGTTGTGTTCGTTGCCTGTTGCCGCAGCGCAGTCTGTGACGATGACCATCTATCCATTGCCTGTTATCGTGTTACCTGGGGATACGGTGATTGCGGGCGGGCAGAGCCTGCAGTTAAACCCAGTCATTACGGGCACTATCTCCAGCTATCAATGGAGCCCTGCTGCGGGATTAGACAATGCGGCGGTGGCCGATCCGGTGGCGACGCCGGAGGGAACGACGACTTACCGGCTGACGGTGGTATCATCTGATGGCTGCAAGGCGGCTGCCAGCGAGATCGTCGGGGTTTTCTATTCCCTGCAGATGCCGGGCGCTTTTACACCCAATGGGGATGGCCGCAATGATCTTTTCCGGGTGCCGCCGTTGATTCCGATTGCGATCCGGCAACTGGCCGTCTATAACCGGCAGGGGTTGATGGTCTTTTCGACCAGCAATGTCAGCGTAGGCTGGGATGGTACTTTTAACGGGCATCCGCAGCCGGCGGGGGTATATGTGTGGGCGTTGGTGTACGATAATCCGCTGACTAAACGGACCGAGTCGGCCAAAGGGACGGTGGTGCTAGTGCGATAAGAGACTGCGACTATAGCCTGCGGCCCTATTCTGTCTTCAGGCTTTCTGTCGGGTTCATGCGGCCGGCGCGGATGGCATGGAAGCCGATTGTGGCGAAGGCGACGATGAGTACTGCAACACCGGCGAAGGGGAAGTTCCACCATGGTAACGGGATGCGGTAGCTAAAGTCGTTCAGCCATCTGGCGGAGACTATCCAGGCGATGGGAACGCTGATACAGAAAGCGATGGCAATGAGCATCAGGAAATTCCTGGCGAGGAGGAGGGAGATGTTCAGGAGATCTGCCCCGAGTACTTTGCGGATACCGATTTCCTTCGTGCGTTGTACCGTGCTGATAGCGGCCAGGCCAAAGAGTCCCAGTAGGGCCAGGAAGATGGCGAGGGTCGAGAAGAGGGTGAACAGTTGACCGGTGCGTTGCTCCGTCTGATAGAGACTGTTATAGTCTTCATCGAGGAAATGGTAATCGAAGGGGCGGTCAGGCACAAATTTTTTCCAGGTGGTCTGCAGCCGGTCGATCTCTGCGGGCAGTTGTGCGCCATTGATACGAACCAGCATATACCGGACATAAGCCGTATCGGGGAAGATCATGAGCGGGCCTATCGGTTGGCGCAGGGAGGAGAAATTGAAATCCCGGACGACCCCTTTGATGATCCCGGGCTTGTCTTTGGTGACCGTTTTGCCGATGGCTTCCTGTGGCGTCCAGCCAATTTTACGGACGGCAGATTCATTCAAGATAAACCGAACATCAGCCCGGTTAGAGTCACCGAAGTTGGAAGGGAAGTCTGTGGCGGTGAAATCGCTCCCGGCCAACAGGTGCATGCCCATCGTAGAAATGAAATGGAGATCTGCCGGGATGGCATGCACGGAAAGGCTGACTTCTTCACGACCATTGTTGACGTTGAGGCCGTCGCCCCAGCCTACGGATACGGGAAGGTCATAGGAACCTGAGACATCGACTGTGCCGGGCAGTTGTCTGATGGCCGTCTTCAGTGCATCATAGCGATTGTGGATCTGGTAGTCGACAGGCAGGACCAGTACATGGTCCCTGTCAAAGCCAAGATCTTTGTGCCGGATATAGTTCATCTGCTGCAGGATAACCATTGTCGTGATGATCAGGAAAAGGGAGATGGTGAATTGAACGATCACGAGCGTGCGGCGTAACCCGGCATTGCCGCCGGTGATGCGGAACCCTGAGCGGAGGATGCTGATCAGCCGGGTATTAGAGAGGATGAGGGCCGGATAGGCTCCGGCCAGTAGCCCGATAATAAGACCTGTTAAGAGGATGATGGCGAGTGGGCGGGGAGCCAGCAACACGCCCGCGGTCAGGTGTTTGCCCGTCAACCCGTTAAAGGCGGGGAGGATGCCGAGGCTAATGAGCAGCGCCAGGGCAAGGGCGATGAAGGCGATCAGCAGGGCTTCGCCGGTGAACTGTGTGAAGAGCTGGCCCCTGAGCGCACCCAGGACTTTACGGACGCCGATCTCGCCGATGCGTGCGGCGGACTGAGCGATGGCGAGGTTCGTATAATTGAAACAGGCGATGACCAGGATCAGGAGGGCGATAGCGGTGAGCACATACACGGTGATGATGCTGCCATTCGGGGTGAAGCCATCCAGTGAAGAATACAGGTGCACCCTGGTGAGGGGTTCCAGGTGGAAGGAGAGGTAGTCACTGCCTGCGAGGTTCGCCTCCGCACGTATAGCGGGCGAGCGCATGTAGGCGTTGATCTGTTTTTCCAGGGGGGCGAAGTTGTCAGGCCGCCGCAGTAAAAGGTAAGTGATCCAATTGGCTGACCACCACTCATCCGGGTTGCCCAGGTTATCGAAGTTAACGGCCATATCGAATTGCAGCTGGGAATTTCCGGGGGGATCGGCGACGATGGCGGCGACCCGGTAATCTTTGATGTCTTTTATCCTAAGCGTTTTGCCGATGGGGTCAGCCGTACCGAAATATTTTTGTGCGGCGGAGGCCGTGAGAACGATGTTGTTGTGGTCATCGAGGGCGGCGGGATCGCCCTCCAGCAAGGGGAAGGAGAATATCCTGAAGAAGGAAGAGTCTGCGTAGAGGAAATGTTTCTCGCCAAAATGGGTGGGGCCATTGCTGACGATGGTGCGACCGACATAGGTGCGGGTGAAACCTTCTATATCGGGATAGAGCTGTTTGAAGCGTGGTCCCACCCTGGTACCGGTAACGGCGATCGGCGAAACGGTGTTTCCGCGGCTGTATTCCATCGTGACCCGGGCGATGCGCGGGGCATTGTCGTGGAAGGTGTCGAAACTGAGCTCGTCGCTGATGAACAGACCGATAAGGATGCAACTGGCCAGGCCGATGGTGAGGCCGAAAATATTGATGAAGGAAAAAGTCTTTTTCCGGATGAGGTGACGAAAAGCTAATTTGAGATAATTTTTGATCATGTGATCGGTTTTTAGGTGGTAGATTGCCCCCGGTTAGTGTTCTGATATAATAATAATATTTATATACGGATTGTCACGCAAATAGTTACAAGGGCATTAGTTTTGTTGCAAATTCATAAAAATCAATAGATGAAAGCAATTATTCTTAAGGATTTCGGCGGAGTGGAGCAATTGGAACTGACGGAACTGCCTACGCCGGTGATTGGCGAGGGAGAGGTATTGGTACAGGTAAAGGCGATCAGCATCAACCCGGTGGATGTGAAAACGAGGGCGGGGAAGGGGGCAGCAGGGACACTGAAAGGGGAGAACCCGATGATCCTGGGTTGGGATATTGCGGGCATCGTGACTGAATCCAGGTCGGAACTGTTCGTGGTGGGAGATGAGGTATTCGGGATGGTGAATTTTCCGGGTATTGGCAGGGCCTATGCGGAATATGTGGCTGCGCCGGCGGATCAGCTGGCGTTAAAGCCTGAGTCTGTCGACTTCGAGTCGGCTGCGGCTGCGACGCTGGCGGCATTGACGGGATGGCAGGCCTTCTCGGATCATGGCAGGCTCCGGCCGGGTCAGCGGGTGCTGATCCACGCGGCGGCGGGCGGGGTAGGGCATTTTGCCGTACAGATTGCGCGGCATACCGGCGCCTATGTCATCGGCACGGCTTCGGCTGAAAACAGGGAGTTCGTGCTGAGTTTGGGGGCCAATGAGTGTATAGATTATAAAACACAACGTTTTGAAGAGGTCGTCAAGGACATCGATTTTGTGCTGGACCCTATCGGCGGGGACTATATCGATCGGTCGCTGCAGGTGATCAAAAAAGGCGGGACGCTCGTGTGCCTTCCTTCGTCGGCGAATGCGGGTGTGCAGGAAAAGGCCAGGGCGAAGGGGATTTTGGGGTTGCCTATGATGGTGCAATCCAGCGGGGAGGACATGCAGCATATTGCGCAATTGCTGGGGGATGGGGATTTGCGGGCGGAGGTGTCGAAAAAGTTCGCTTTTGAGAAAATGGCAGAAGCCCACCTGGCGGTGGAAACCGGGAAGACGAGGGGAAAAGTGGTCGTTATTTTTTGAAGTTACCCAACCTTTAGAACCGGCGCTGGCGTAAAATAGACAAATGCATAAAAAATATGAAACGTCTATTTTTGACATTGTCTTTTTTAATATTGTCACTGGCGGGGTTCATAGCTTGTAATAAAAATGCCAGCCCTGCATCCGGTTCAAAGACTGCCGGAACCGGCAGCACCACCTTAACCCTATCTGCCACCAGCGTACAAAAGGGTGCGCCGTTGATTGCCACGGTGGATAATTCTGCGGCTGAAAATATACGATGGACGGTAACTCCTTCGACGGTTACGCATATTGCAACCGGTAATGGTCACGCGATGATCTTATTTGCAGAGGCAGGAACGTATCAGGTCAAGGCCAGTTATGTGTCAGGTGTGGGCTCTGCCGACAGTGCAACTTGCCCCATTACGGTAAGCGACACCGTGTATACGCCGGTACCTCCTCCTGCTACTGATACCACTTCCCTGGCCGGAGTGGGGATTACGTTGACCCCAATGCTGGATACCATCGGGCGCCTGGTACTGCTGGCGCAATCTACCACTGTATACAATTGCTTTCCGACTTTTATCTGGTCGGTCAGTCAAGGGCAGTTCGGCAGCACAGCGATGGAGAACGGCGAAATATCGCTGATATTCTATGAGGTCATTTCGACTGCCAGCGGGTCGGGGTGCGATGGCGCACAAAATCCGGCCTCGGCTTATTTGTTTCCGGAGCAGTTCCTGACGGGGCCGCCGGCAGCAGGGACCTATCCTATTTCCGTGATGGTAAATCAAACCTTATATCAAGGCACTTATACTGTGACAGCCACGGGATTCAACTTCAACTGGCCTTATACTTCCGGTGTCACTATCTCGCCTACACAGTTAAAGCAACCATAACAATTGTTGATGTTAGCTCTTGACCTGCAACAAGTCATACAGGGCTGCGTTCGGAATGAACGGGTGAGCCAGGAACGATTATACAAGGAATATTATGTTCCCCTGTTCTGCATGTGCCGGAGATTTTTCGAGAACGATCATGAGGCTATCGAGTCCGTGAATGACGGGATGATGAAAGTGTTCGGACATATTACCGATTACCGGCCGGAAAAGGGTCAATTCTTCAATTGGGTTTATACGATAGTCCGCCATACGGCTATCGACAAGGTTCGGGCGTCGATGAGGCCTTCGATACTATCCGGTCCGTATGATACAGGGGAAGGGGTGCCGGAGACAGCAGCGGATCATAATCCTATTGCGGCGCTCGAGAGAAAGGACCTCTACATCCTGCTAGATCAGTTGAATCCGGGCACAAGAGTAATATGTAATCTTTATTATATCGAGGGATATTCGGTAAAAGAAATCGCGGAGAATGTGGGACTGACAGCCGGCACGATAAAATGGCACCTGAGCGAAAGCCGGAAGAAGTTAAAATCCGTATTAGAAAGCCATTTCAACAGATGACTATGAGTGGAGAGAACAAACACAATTCATTTTTTACACCGGAGGACAGCCCGATACCTGTACCGCCGGCAGAGGATGCCTGGTCGCTCATGCGGCAGAGGCTTGATACGGGCATGCCCATCATGAAGGTGAAAGGGTCCTGGTTGCGGAGCTTTCGTTGGCTGGCACCGGCTGCTGCGGTGGCTGGGGTTACTGTATGGTTGGTGGTGTATAAGCCCTTGCGGCGGGATACCGGCCGGGTGGTGAAGGAGAGGGTGAGTGTCGGGACGAAGAATAGCGAGACGAGAAGGCCGGAGGCCGGGGGAAAGAGTGAGGCCGGGGCGGGGGAGCGCGTGCGAGCGGCTGGGGCATCGGGAACCGAAGCAGGAGAGGGAGAGGAATCGGGACTGAAACCCGGCGGAGGGAAAGATTCTGTGAAGAGGCGGGGAAGTGAAACAGTCATAACTGATAGACGCGGAGGTGGGCAAGCCGGGAGAAATGGGGTAGTGAGTCCTGCGGCCGGAGCGACGGTGAAGCGATCGGGTGAGGGGATTGGGCAAGCCGGGAGTACGGCGGAGAGGTCAGGGGGCGGGATAGCGGAATCTGGGGGTACGGCGGAGAGATCCGGGGGCGGGACGAGGATATCCGGGAAGGGGAAAGGGCGGCAGCGGGGGGGAAGTGAGGGGTCGCGGGGGCGCAATGAGAGGGAACATCCCCGGCATGAGGGGAGGGCGCAAATTCCGCCTTTGGCTTTGATCGGTTCGGGTTATGACCGTTCGTCGCCTGGTAGTTATGCTTCTTTGCCGGTTGGCAGATTAAAGACAGTGAAGAGCCTGCTGCCAGGAAAAGCGTCGCCGGCAAAAGGGGGTAAAGAAGGCAAAGGAGAGCAAATTCTGGCCTTTGGAGTGTGGGATGGGCTGAATTTCGCGATGGACGGTCAGACAGTCTATCGATATACTTCGTCGGACGGACCGGATTTGTTGGTGGATCATTTACCCGGAGCTTATGTGCGGATGTATCTGGGCGACAGGGTCTATATCGACGCAGGTGTGCGTCTTTACAGTCCGCAGTATACCCGGTTTCAGCGGATTGACAGTACAGGCGGCACTGATACTGTCTACAGTCCCTTCCAGGTGACCGTCAAGGATACTGTCGTATCTCTTGAGAAATTATACTATACAGATATTCCCCTGACCGTGTATTACCGGGTGGTCGCCGGGCTGTATCTTGGAGGGGGATTACAATATTCCCGGCTATGGGATGGAGCGGCGGTAGAGCGTTTCGATTCGCGGCCAAATGGCTCCAGTATCGTCGGCAGCAGTGGAAATTGGAATCTCGACCTGAAGTATGACCCTGGCGCCCTTGCCCGATTAAGGAGGTCGGATTGGCGGGTCCTGCTGGATGTGGCCTATCGCTGGAAGCGGGTTACGCTGGACCTGCGTTACCAGCAATCGCTGACTTCGTATGTGAGGCCGGGACAAGGCGGATCGTCGCCGCACAACAGCTCGCTACAATTGAATCTCAGCTATGACATCTGGCGGCAGCGCCGCAAGAAATAAAGGGAGTCTTATATTGGCAGACCAATGGGTGAACGCAGAAATGGGAAAGTTTTAAAAGAAATGATTACCTTTCAGGCAGCTAACCCTACAACTTAAACCTGTTGCCATGTCTACCGTGGAGACACCCTGCTATTATACCGAGAGATCCTTTCAGCATTTTTTCGACCACTTTAAAGACCAGTTATATGGCTTTGTGCTGGTCATCGTCCGCAAGCCCCACATAGCGGAGGAAATCACACTTGACATTTTTTTCAGGTTCTGGCTATGCCGGGAGATCCTGCATGGGGTGAGCGACCTCGAGGGGCATATTTTTGCAATGGCCCGCAGCAGGACACTGCATTACCTGCGGAAAGCGGGCCATGATTTAAAACGGCTGCCGGACTTGCACGATACGGGGGTGGCGGAGGGTGGCCTCGAGGGGGCACACCCGCTGGTGTCCGACTATGACCGGCTGGTGCAGGAGGCCCTGGAGCTTTTGTCCCCTCCACGAAGGCAGGTTTATCAGTTGAGCCATGAGAGCGGCCTGTCCTATAAAGAGATTGCACAACGCCTTCATCTGTCGCGTTTTACTGTCAAGAATCATTTGTCTAAAGGGGTATGGTTCGTCCAGCGTTATTTGGCCGAGCATGGAATAGAACTGCCTTAAATCTATGGAACCTTCTCAACGATTACGGGAATTATTTGGCCGCTATGTGCGGAATGAAGCTACGTCCGAGGAGGCGCAGGAATTGGCCGTGCTCCTGGGTGAGGCGGATGCGGAAGGTTTGTTGTCGGGGCCTATGCGCGGGCTGTGGGAGCAGTTGAAGTTACGACCTGTCGAACACTCTGTGGATTGGAACAGCATGTACCGGCGGATGAACCAGCGGGAAGAGGAGCTTTTGGCATTGCAACAGAGAAAAGAGGGGGCGTTCCTGCACCCGGCCGGGCTTCGGATGGGGCAGGCTGTTGCAGAGGGTTATGGGAAGGGGCAGCCCGTAGGGATAAACGGTATCGGGGAAGACGATGGTGAAGAACGGTGGACCGGTGTGTGGGTCATGCGCGTGATAGTCATATGCCTATTGGTAATGGCTGCGGCAGCAGCTTATTTTTCGATCAAGATGGCGGAGGGCAAGGCGGCGGAGCATGGGGTGATGAAAGTAGTGAAATAATGGCGCGTTCGCCCTATGCGGCGGTAAGTTGTATCTTAGTTGAGGAGGAAACGTTTATGCGCCGGATATTTACTTCACTCGTTGGATCAGCGATTTTTATTTTGGGTGGTTTTAGTGTTTCGGGGCAATCTTTAAGCCTCGAGGGTTCGATCGACTCGGATAGCGGGACAGTGTATTTGAATTACGTTAGCGACGATGCTTATTACCGGCGTGGCAGCGGGTCATTGGAGGTTGCGGTGCATAATGGTAAATTTGTATTTCAGGATTCGCTGGCTTTTCCTAGTGCTTTTCAGTTACTATATAAGGCTGACAAGACTGACTCGGTATGGAAATATATTTCGGGTATTTTTTTACTTCAGCCTGGCTCTCAAACTATTCGCTGTCATGTCGATTCCATGTTTGCGATACCGGATGTCGACAATGCGGGTACGAAGGAGTGGAAGGCGTGGGCGGTGGGGATACCGGGCAACGGTACGGGAATGTACCGGCTGGCATATGTCAGGGCGCATCCTGATTCTTATGTGGTGCTTTGGGACTTGATCAGCATATTGGGTAATGGGTATAAGCCAATATTCGATTCTATTTACGAAGGGCTTTCAGTGGCGGTAAAGAGCAGCTATCCGGGAATGGTGCTGAGGGAAAGGCTGAGATCCCTGGCGCTGACGGCGCAAGGGCGGATATTTCCCGCGGCGGTGCTGGCCGATGAGGGGGGACATGAAGTGCGGTTTTCCGGGGCAACGGTTCATGCCCGGTATACGCTGGTCGATTTTTGGTTTAGTCATTGTGGCCCTTGTATTGGCCGGTTCCGCGATCTCAAGGCGGTTTATATGAAGCATGGCGGTCGGGATCTGCAAATTGTGGCTATCTCTACGGATGGGCAAAAGGATTTGGGAGAATGGCATGCTGTCATTCAGCGGGAAGGGTTTGACTGGAAACAGTATTTGGATAAGGGAGGCCCGTTTGCGCATCAGCTGTCCATTTTCAATTACCCCACGAATTTTTTGCTGGATGAGAAGGGTGTGATCGTCAAGCGGAATATTATGCCGGCGGAGTTGGAGAAAATATTGGATGGGTTGTGAGTTACCTGGTCAGGTCGTGCAGGTTCATTACCGTTGTGAGGTCTTCCATACCGTTGGCTCTTAATATTTGAATAATCTTTCTGAACGGGGTATCATTGTCTGCCAGGTTCGAGAAGCAGACAATGCTCCATTCATCCCCCGGAATTTGCAAAACAAAATTGGTAAAGCCACAGGTACTGCCTGAGTGGAACAGGATCAGCGGGGAGTTGCCGGTGATGAACCAGCCGGCGGCGTAATAGCTGTCAGGTGTACCGGCGATCGCGAATCGGAGGTTGCGCAGGGTGGTGGGCAGCTTGATGAGTATGTTTTGCTGCAAGGCGCGGGTCCATTTGCTATAATCTATCAATGAGGTGTAAACGCCGCCATCGCCTTTGGTTGCGCTGGTGACGCTCTGGTCCGAAGGGATGACAGAGCCGGTACTGTCTTTGGCATAGCCCATGGCACGGTTGGCGATTGGCTGACCCTCTTGGTAGACAGTGCTGTTGTCCATGTGCAGGGGAAGGAAGATCCTTTCCCGGATAAAAGCGGCGAAGGGCTGATGAGAAGCCCTTTCGATGATGAGCGCCAGCAGGCAAAACCCTGAATTGCTATAGCGGAACTGGCTGCCGGGCGGGAAATAGGTGCTATCGTGTTGCGTCAGCAGGCTAAGCACATCTGCGTCGAGCACCTGCGCCGTTTGGACAGAGGGGATGAGGGATTCGTAGTCGAGCACGCCGGAGGAATGGGTGAGCAGATGGCGGATCAATACCCGGTGGCCAATACCGGCCGGTAATTCGGGCAGCCAGCGGCCGATGGGATCGTCCAGGGTCAGTAACCGATCTTTTTCCAGTAGCAGGATGCCCATTGCGGTGAATTGTTTGGTCAGTGAGGCCAGGCGGAAATTGCTGAACGAGTCCAAGGGCGTTTTTGTGGAGAGGTCGGCAAGACCGGCGGTGTTGCGATAAATGACTTCGCCGTGTTTTTCGATGGATAAGGCGATGCCTGGGGAGGTGGTGGATTGGGTGCGGAAAAAAGAATCGAGCCCCCTGGTCAGGGGGGATTGCGCGGTGACGGTTTGGGTGAATAAAAGAAGGAGGATGTATAGGCGGTGCATGGGGTGGTTTTAGCTAAAGTTAATTTTATTTGTGGAATCGGTTGACTGCGCGATAGCAGCGGTGAGGGTGGCGGATCGAAAAACTTATCCACCTAATTCTTTTTTTAGGGTATCGAGCATTAGTTTCCCGTGTCATTTTATGGAAAATTTAACGATCTGTCGGGGTATAGTGCACCGGTAGGTCAGCTAGTAAATCTTATCACCTTAAAGTTGCCACAATGAAACAAAAACAAGACCTTATGTTCGCCCGCCAGGGCATGGGAATCATGAGCGCCCTGATCGGCGCGGGAATGATCGTACTAATGATTACTGCAAGTTCCTGCAAAAAAAATCTGAAGGCGGAAGGAGGGTCGGGGGGGACCATTCCGAGGGCCGTTACGTATCAATTGATCTGGTCCGATGAATTCAACGGCAGCAGCCTCAACACGGCCAATTGGAATATCGATGTCGGCAATCCGGGGGTCAACAGCGAGCAGGAGTATTACCAGGCGTCCAATATAGCCGAGACGGGAGGCAACCTGGTAATCACAGCTCGGAATCAATCGGTTGCCGGGCAGCCGTATACGTCCGGGAAGATTGATTCTTACGGGAAGTTTTCGACTACGTATGGGCGGATCGAGGCACGTATTGCCTTACCGATGGTACAGGGGATGTGGCCGGCTTTCTGGATGCTCGGCAATTCCATCAATACGGGGACGAGTTGGCCGCAGTGTGGTGAGATTGACATCATGGAACAAGTCAATACCAATAATACTATCTTAGGGACGATGCATTGGTACGATGGAGGGGATGCTTCATATGGGGGCAGTACTTCAACCAGCAATACGCCGGCCGACTTTCATATCTATGCGGTGGAATGGACTAGCACAGGTATCAACTGGTATGTGGATGATAATTTATATTTCTCAGGGAATACCACCAATGATATCAACAATACCGGGGCGTTCCAGGATCCGTTTTACATCATTCTGAACCTGGCGGTCGGCGGCACCTTGTCCGGATCGACGGTGAATACCGGTGCATTGCCGACGCAGATGCTGGTGGACTATGTGCATGTGTACAATTTGAGCAGTGCGGCGCCGCCGGTGGGCCAGGTAATCACGCTGAAAGGAAGCAACGGGCTGTACGTGACGAGCAATAATGCAACGCCCGACTCGGCTATGCAATGTAACCGGACCACGGCACAGGCCTGGGAGCAATTCACGGTCGGCGATGCGGGCAATGGACTGATCACGCTGAAAGGAAGCAACGGGCTATATGTGACGAGCAATAATGCAACGCCTGACTCAGCCATGCAATGTAACCGGGCGACGGCGTCGACCTGGGAGCAATTCAGGTGGATTGTGAATTCCAACGGCACGATCTCGCTGCAGGGGACGAATGGCGACTATGTGACGAGCAATAATGCACAGGCTGATTCGGCCATGCAATGCAACCGCCTGCAAGCGCAGGGCTGGGAACAGTTTACCTATAGCATTGTCAATTGATGAAAAATACATTGCAATCCTTCCGGCGCACAGCCGGGAGGATTTTATTATTGTTACTGTCGGCCGGTGGGCTCCTGCTGGCCGGGCTGCGGGTAAAAGCGCAGGAGGAGGGTGAAAAGTTGCTGGTCCGGGTTTCTGCGGGCTATCAGCACCAGGATTTCCGGTGGTCGATTGCGGGGAACAGTGCGGGCCAGGACCCTAATGTTTATTCGGAACTGAAATGGCGGGGGGTGAGCGGCCCTACCGGAGCGGTAGACCTGCACTGGAAAGCATGGAAACGCTGGCGGGTGTTCGCGAGCGGCAGCCGGGTATTCACGCGTTCGGGAACGATGACCGATACAGATTATGGCCTGGACAACCGGCACGACATCTTATATCAAGAGTCTTTTCCGGCTATCGGCGGCTATGATGAGGGGGTTGCGGCAGGGATAGGGTGGTGTGTTTTTTGTAGCGGGCCATTCAGACTGACGCCCTATATCGGCTATGGCATCAACGCGCAATACTTTCCCATCACCGATCCCGGCGGTCCTTATGATGGGTTGAACAGTTCCTATTCGTCGAAATGGTGGGGACCGATGGTGCGTGGTGAAGGGTCGCTTGCCCTGGGCCGGCGCTGGCAGGTAGTGGCTGATGTAGTCTATCACCAGGTCGCGTATCACGCGACGGCAGATTGGAACCTGATCCCCAGCTTTGCACACCCGGTCAGCTATCGGCATATGGCAGACGGTTATGGTGCCGAAGCAGATGCGGGCCTTCGGTATTTTGCCGGGAAGAGGATTTCGCTGGAGGCCACAGGCGGATATTTCAACTGGCAAACGGGCACCGGTATCGATCAATCGTATCTCAGTACGGGAAGTTCCGACCAAACGCAATTAAATGGGGTGGTGAGGGAAGGATGGAGGTGTAATGCTGGGATTATTGTTGAGTATTGACGTTGGTAGAATCACTACCAGACATGCGGGCCTTTTTTCTTTCTTCAGCCCGTTGTTTCTGCTCTTGTTTCCATTGTGCATACTGCAACTGCTGGTCCGTATCGAGCAAGGCATAAGTCCTGCCATCGGCGTCCTGGTTGATGGATTTGCGGGCCCTGCCGTCGGCTTTGGGATCGCCCGATGGATTATTATTGATGCTATCGAGGGCAATGACTTTATTCAAGAGGATCATGCGGAGCTGTATGACCTGTCCCTGGTTAAGATTGAGCTTATTGGCCAGGACTTTGAGTTGTTGGGCGGCCCTTTCGGGAGGAGATTTCTTTGGGCCGGGGGCGCCTTGCTGAGCCATGCCGGGTCGTACGGGAGTGTCGTACAGAGAACTGTCTGTCGATTGTGCGTGGATCAGACCGTGCAGGCCTATTCCGAAGATAAGCAGTAACAGGATGGATTTCATAGTCGACAACAAGATTATGGGGGTGAGACTGCCGGAAAAACAAAAGGTTTAAAACGGCTGCATAAAAAGGTTTCGGGCGCTAAGTTATTAAACTTTTGGCTTCCAATCGCATCCAATCCCATTGGGGAGGGTGTATAAGAACCCGGCATCGAATATGAAAACAATCTTTAAAATTCTGGGTATTGTGATGGTGTTGCTGGGCGGGCATCTTCTTCTTTCTTCCTTTATGGTGGGGATGCTGCCGATGCACGTGTTCGATGGGACACGGATACCGCCCTACCGATTTCCTTTCCGCCAGGCGGGATTGACGGAGCGGCAGGCCGCGGCGCACTTGTTAAGCCGGTTCACTTATGGAGCTACGCCAGGGCAGGTAGATGCCGTCGTGAAGATGGGATTGGAGAGTTGGTGGGCACAGCAGTTGGCTGCCGATCTGGCGGATGATTCGCTGGCGCAGTGCCTGAGCCCGTATGATGCTCTTCAACTGACCAATCAGCAAGTAGCGGCGCTTTATCCCAGGATGGGGCAGGTGGCCCGGATGGCTATTAAGGACGGTGTGATCGATAAAGACTCAGTCAAAACGGATCGGGCGGCCTATCGTGAGGCCATCCGGAATTATATGCAGGAAAAGGGTTTGAAGCCGGAACAGGATTTGTTCCGGCAATTTTTTTGTCAGAAGGTGTTGCGGGCTGCCTATAGCCGCAATCAATTGCAGGAAGTGATGACCGATTTCTGGTTCAACCATTTCAATGTATCTATTACGAAGAATGATTGTGCGGAGTTCATTCCGGCATATGAGAGGGATGTGATCAGGCCTAACGCTCTCGGTCATTTTGGCGATCTGTTGCTGAAGACGGCGAAATCGCCGGCAATGTTATATTACCTGGATAATTTCAGCAGTTCGGCGCCACTGCCGGAGGGGCAGGGGGGAGGCCGGGGGCCGGGGGCGCGAACTGTGGCGGATGGTGATGGGGGAGCGATCGCAGGCGGTGATTCGACGGTGACGGCGCAGATCCAGCAATTCCGGAAGAACAGGGGGCTGAATGAGAATTATGCGCGGGAGGTAATGGAACTGCATACGCTGGGGGTTGATGGAGGATATACTCAACAGGATGTGACACAGGCGGCGCGGGTACTGACCGGATGGACCGTTTACCCGATGAACGATGCAGGCAAGGGTATCATTAACCGGTTCAGCGAGGATCAGCTTGCCAGCAAGGGTTTTGTGCATGAAGGAGATTTTTTGTTCAATGCCAACCGGCATGATAAAGGCGAGAAAATCGTGTTAGGCCATACTTTTCCGGCCGGCGGCGGCTATGATGAAGGGGTGACGCTGCTAGAGATGCTGGCGCATCATCCTTCGACGGCACGGTTCATCGCGCGCAAACTCGCTGTCCGCTTCGTGAGTGACGATCCGCCACCCGCCTTGATCGATAAGATGGCGAAGACCTTCCTGGAAAAGGACGGCGATATCCGGCAGGTGCTGATCACGATGGTGAGCGCCCCGGAGTTCTGGAACGCTGCGGCAGTGCGGGAGAAGACAAAATCGCCATTCGAGCTGGCGATCGGGGCGGTGCGCAGTCTGCATGGCACTATCGAGCAGCCTTATCCTTTGTATAACTGGGTGAGCCGGATGGGAGAAAAAAAATATTATTACCAGGCGCCGACAGGTTTTCCCGACAAGGGATCTTACTGGATCAATACCGGCAGTCTGCTGAACCGCATGAATTTTGGGCTGGCGTTGGCGACGGGCCGGATACCGGGCGTGCGGATCGACCTGGTAGCGCTGAATAACGGGCATGAGCCGGAGGACGCGCAGTCCGCCTTGCTGGCTTATAGCAGGATTATCCTGCCTGAGCGGAACCTGGATGCGACTATCAAGCGATTGACACCGATGCTGAATGATCCGGGCTTGTCGCAGAAGGTGGATGTGGCAAGTGGGAGGCAACCAGACAATGATATGGTGGCCGCGAATGATGCAAAAGCGGCTCAATTGGGACAGGTAGTGGGCATTATTATCGGGTCGCCGGAATTTCAACGACGTTAATGCGGGGGTGAGACAACGAGGGAACGACGACGTTAATATTTAAAACATACGATCATGGTAACGAGAAGAGGTTTCCTGAAGGGCGGTGGTCTGGCTTTATTAGGTGTAGGCGTGATGGGCGGCATCCCCGCCTTCATGGCGGAGGCTGCAGCCAGTGACAAGCTATTCCGGCCCTATAAACGGAAACGGGTGTTGGTCTGCATCTTCCAGCGCGGGGCGATGGACGGGCTGATGGCGGTGACGCCATTTGCCGATACCTATCTGCAGGCAGCGCGGCCTGGACTGTCGTTATCGGCGGCTAAGAGCGGCAATGGGAACCCTCTGATCGACCTGGATGGCCGCTGGGGCCTTCATCCGGGGATGAAAGCATTCGACAATTTGTTCCGGGAAGGCAGGCTGGGCATCGTCCATGGTATCGGTTCGCCCAACATCACCAGGTCGCATTTCGATGCGCAGGACTACATGGAATCCGGCACACCATTCAACAAAGGCACGGCGAGCGGATGGCTGAACAGGGCCGTAGGGTTGCTGGGCCATGATGCCATAACACCTTTTACCGCCGTGAGCCTGACTTCGGCATTGCCGCGATCTTTTTATGGCGATCATCCTTCGGTGGCCATCAGCAACCTGCAGGATTTTGCCATCGAACTGAAGAGTAACCCGGCAGCAGCGAATTCGGCGGCCCGTAGCTTTGAAGACCTGTATGACCAAACCTCTTCGGGGTTGTTGCAGGAAACCGGCAAAGAAAGTTTCGAAGCCATGAAGCTATTGCAGGCAGCCAATATCCGAAATTACCGGCCGGCTAACGGCGCCATCTATCCTAACTCTCCTCTTGGCAACTCATTGCGGCAGATCGCTCAACTGATCAAGATGGATGTGGGGCTGGAAGTGGCCTTTACTGAATCCAATGGCTGGGACACCCATTTCAACCAGGGAACCGACAACGGGATCTTTGCCCGGAATGTGACAGACCTCAGCAATAGCATTGCCGCATTCTGGAAGGACCTGGATGCCAGCCAGGACGACGTCACGCTGATGACAATGACTGAATTTGGCCGGACTGTACATCAGAATGGTACCGGTGGTACCGATCACGGACGGGCCTCTTGCAATTTTATCCTGGGTAATGATGTCGGCGGCGGCAAAGTGTATGGCAATGTCGCGACGCTGGCGACCGAGAACCTGGAAGACGGGCGGGACCTGCCGGTGACGACGGATTTCCGGAGTGTTTTTAGCGCGGTGGCTGATGGGCATCTGCAGATTGCCAATGATAGGGTATTATTTCCCGACTGGGTTGGGGCGAAAGCGCCCGTGATGAGGGGGTAGGGGGCGGGCATGATTTTTTCATAACTGCCTCAAAATGAAACGTTATGGAAAATTATAATAAGGTTCCGCAGGATGAATCCAGCCGTATAGGGGATCCCAATGACTTTACTTCGACATTTCCCTTTATGAAGGCGCTCATGACAGGACTCTTCATCGGTATTACAGATACCGCCATTTGCCTGCTCTACAACCTGCTGTATCGGGATGGAGGGCATGGATTTTTTTCTTCCGATCTTGTTAATGTGTCTTCGATCATTTTCGGCACGAACATCCTTTTTGTGGTGATCGGTATTCTTTTCTTTGCGTTTTCCCGGGGGGCGATGAAAGGGGAGGTGGTTTTCAGCATCCTGTTCATTGTGCTTACCGTTATTGGGGCGATTGCGGCTTCGCATGTGCAACGATCGACCGACCCGGCAATGAATGCGAGGTTTCACGGGTTATTGGTGGGTATAGTCCTGATCATCGGGACCAGTGCGGCGTTTGGGATGCCGGTGTTATATCATAGCAGGAAGTTTGGGCAGTATGTGTTGTAGAAGGATCATTTCCTGACATCAAACGGTTTCTGGTTTGAATCCTAATGGGGTCTGTGAATAAAACGCTCATCAGAAAGAGAGGCAAAAAAAGCGAAAGCTTCATCGACGAATTTCTTAGCGGTCTTTGGCAGCCCTTCGCTTTCTATATACAGGGCAATACTCGCAACTTCCTCAACGGCAGGTTCGAGAATTGTTACTTTCCTTTGGCCCATTTATCAATGAGTTTGTAGGCAAGCTTCTTTCCGTCGGGGAGAGACAGCTTTTTAGCAGAAATTGTTTTAACAGCTGCTTTTGTACGGAGATCCTCATATTCCTTTCGAGGGATGACAACGTATTCTTTATTTTCGAGATTCAAAGTGTTCATTACAAGTAATTTCGGTACAATTTACTAAAAATTTCCAGAACAAATATAGCTGATTTGACCGGCACCCAACTTGCAGCCTGCTGTTATTCAAACGTTTATCGCAGCCAAAGCAGTAAAGTCACCGACAAAGAAATGGTTCGATATTCGCCCAGTTGGGTCAACTTGCTAGGAACCCGAGTTCATGAAACTGTCTCCATACCCCCGCCGATGCTCGTTCCCGCACGATCACTGTATCGAAACCGAACATCGTTGTCTCTCACAGGCCTTGACAGAACAATGATCCTCAAGACTTTATAAACCCGGCATTCTTTTGGGATCGCCCTGATGATTTGGCAGCTTTACTCGTCATAAAAC
>Ga0302325_10005934_pt1 | contig 27635 bp, 18 predicted proteins | sample Palsa_T0_2_FD_201948 | JGI IMG/M metagenome (GOLD analysis project Ga0302325, IMG submission 201948) | Peat permafrost microbial communities from Stordalen Mire near Abisko, Sweden - Palsa_T0_2 | ecosystem: Environmental > Terrestrial > Soil > Palsa > Peat permafrost | place: Sweden: Abisko... | reverse complement strand
CTGCCAGCGGCACGGTGAGCGAGATCCTCGTCGAGGAGGGCGACACCGTGACCGTCGGCCAGGTCATCGCGCGCATCGCCGTGGGCGATTCGAGCCCCGCCGAGGCCGGTGCAAACGGCGGTCGTTCGCCCTCGGAGCAGGCGGTGCCCGAAGCGACGAGCCCGCCCGCGCCAGGCGTCCCTGTGCAGGCAGCCGACGGCGTGAACGCCTCTCCCGTGGCGGCGCGCGCCGCGGCGGTGGAGGGCGTGAACCTCGCGACTGTGCCCGGCACCGGACCGGCCGGGAGAATCACCAAGTCAGACGTCCTCAGCGCCGCCTCCGGCAACGGCACCGCCACTTCAAGCGCAGCAAGCAGCGGTGGGGCCAGGGCAGCCGGCGCGCACGACGAGATGATGAAGGGCAGCGCCGCGGCGCTCGCCCGCTACATGGAGCAGTCGCGCGCGATCCCCACCGCCACGAGCTTCCGTACGCTCACCGTCACCGTGCTCGACGCGCGCCGGCGCGAACTCAAGGCAGCCGAGCGCAAGGTGTCCTTCACCCATCTGATCGCCTACGCGATCGTGCGTGCAGTGGAGGACATGCCGGTGATGAGCAACCACTTCGCCGAGGTCGACGGCAAGCCCCACCGGATCGATGACGGACAGGTGAACCTCGGCCTGGCGGTGGACGTGGAGAAGCGCGACGGCTCGCGCACCCTGATGGTCCCCGTAATCCTCGACGCCGGACGCCTGCCGTTCGACGGCTTCCTGGAGGCCTACGACGCTCTCGTCGAGAAGGCTCGCACGAACAAGCTCACGGCCGACGATCTCGTGGAAGGCAACATCACGCTCACCAACCCGGGCGGACTGGGCACAATCGCCTCGGTCCCTCGGCTGATGGTCGGCCAGGGCACGATCATCGCCACCGGCTCAATCGCCTACCCGGTGGGGCTCGGCAACATCGGCGCGATGATCGGCGCCGAGAAGGCCATGACGATGACCTCCACCTATGACCACCGCATCATCCAGGGGGCAGAGTCCGGCCGCTTCCTGGCGCTGATTGAGCAATACCTGCAGGGCGAGCACGACTTCTACGAGGGAGTGTTCACATCGCTCGGCGTCGAGCTCGGCCCGCTTCCGTCACTTCCCGCACCCGCGGCCGCAGCCGCGGCGGCATCCGCGACGAGCACGCAGGAGTCAGGGGAGGCGGTGGGCGAAGAACTGCTGCAGGCCGTCCAGGCGGCCAGCACGCTGCTCTCGCGCTTCCGCAGCCACGGCCACCTGGCAGCGCGCCTCGATCCGCTTGACTCAGAGCCGGAGGGCGATCCCGGGCTCGACCCCGAGGCTCTCGGTCTGACCCCCGAGCTGCAGGCCAAGCTCCCGGCCAAGATCTTTCACATGTACGTGCCCGGAGCAACGCTCGCCGACGCGCTCCCGCATCTGCGCGAGACCTACTGCGGCACGATCGCGTATGAGATCGAGCACATCGCATCGCACCGCCAGCGCGTGTGGCTGCGCGAGCACATCGAGTCCGGGGCGTTCCGCCAGCCGCTGACGGTCGACGAGCGCAAATGGCTGCTGGGGCGCCTGGTGAAGGTCGATGCGCTGGAGCGCTTCATGCACAAGGCCTACCTCGGCCAGCACCAGTTCTCGATCGAGGGCCTGGATATGACCGTGCCGATGCTCGACGAGCTGATCCAGTTGTCGGCCGCGAACGGCGCGGGCGAGGTCGTGATCGGCATGGCCCACCGTGGACGGCTGAACGTGCTCGCACACAATCTCGGCCGCGCCTACGACACGATCTTCGCCGAGTTCGAGGGCGCCTCGACGCTCGAGGCCGTGACAACGATCCCCCAGGGAGGGACCGGCGACGTCAAGTACCACCACGGCACCCAGGGCTCCTACCAGCTCCCGAATGGAGAGGCGATCCAGGTGAACCTGGAGTCCAACCCGAGTCACCTGGAGTACGTCTCGCCGGTCGTCGAGGGCGCCACGCGCGCCGCGCAGACCACCCGCCAGGGTCCCCACGCCCATCAGGACACCGATGCCGCGGTGCCGATCGTGATCCACGGCGACGCATCGTTCCCCGCCCAGGGCGTCGTCGCCGAGACGCTCAACCTGCAGGCCCTCGACGGTTACAAGGTCGGGGGAACCGTGCACATCATCACGAACAACCAGATCGGCTTCACGACCGATCCAGACGACGCGCGTTCCACGCGCTGGGCCTCAGATCTGGCGAAGGGCTTCGACGTCCCGATCATCCACGTCAACGCCGACGACGTGCCCGCGTGCATGAGCGCCGTGCGACTCGCGTTCGCATTCCGCAAGGAGTTCGGCCACGACGTGCTGATCGATCTGATCGGCTACCGGCGCTTCGGCCACAACGAGTCTGACGAGCCCGCATACACCCAGCCGGAGATGTACGCGAAGATCAAGAGCAAGAAGCGCGTGTCTGAGCTGTGGGCTGAGCGACTCGTATCCGAGGAGGTGCTCACCCGGGAGGACGTCGAGCGTCAGGCGCAGGAGGTCTGGGACAACCTGACGCTCCTGCACCAGCGACTGAAGGCGAAGATCGCGGCTGCCGAGCACGACAGCAGAGAGCACAGCACCGGTGAGTACCAGCTCGATCGCTCCCCCAGCCCCGACGTGGAGACCGCGGTTCCGGCCGCGCGTCTACGCCAGCTCGGCGAGGAGCTGCTGCGGGCGCCCGAGGGGTTCACCGTCCACCCGAAGCTCGTCAAACAGCTGGAGCGCCGGCACGAGGCGCTCGCGCCCGATGCGCCGCCCAGCATCGACTGGGCACACGGCGAGGCGCTCGCTTTCGCCTCTCTGCTGACCGAGGGCACGCCCATCCGCCTCACCGGCCAGGACACCGAGCGCGGCACCTTCAGCCAGCGCCACATGGTTCTTCATGACGCGAAGACCGGCCAGACGGTCTGCCCGATCCAGAGCCTGCCGCAGGCGCTGGCGCCGCTCGAGTTGCACAACAGCCCCCTCTCGGAGCTCGCGTGCATGGGCTTCGAGTACGGCTACAGCCAGGAGGCGCCCGAGACGCTCGTGCTGTGGGAGGCGCAGTTCGGGGACTTCGTCAACTCCGCGCAGGTGATCGTGGACCAGTTCATCGTCTCGGCGCTCGCCAAGTGGGGGCAGACCTCGAGGCTCACACTGCTCCTGCCCCACGGCTATGAGGGATCGGGCCCCGAGCATTCCTCGGCGCGGCTTGAGCGCTTTCTGACGCTCGCCGCGGAGGGCAACATCCGCGTCGCGAGCCCGACGACGCCCGCACAGTACTTCCATCTGCTCCGCCGCCAGGCACGCGTGGCCAAGCAGCGCCCGCTCGTGATCATGACCCCCAAGTCGCTGCTGCGCCTGCCCCAGGCGACCAGCTCCATCGCCGATATGGCTGAGAACACGCGCTTTCAGCCGGTGCTGTCAGAGCCCGGCGTGGACCCGAGCCAGGTCACCCGTCTGGCACTCTGCACCGGGAAGATCTACTACGACCTCGTCGGCCATCCGGACCGTCCGGCGCATCCGGGCCTCGCGGTTGCGCGCATCGAGCTGCTGTACCCGTTCCCCGAACGCCAGGTACTCGAGCTCATCCGCAGCTACCCGCAGCTTCGCGAGGTGGTGTGGGTGCAGGAGGAGCCGCGCAACATGGGCGCGCGCGCACACATGTTCCCGCGGCTGATGCAGATCATGCCGGAGGGCATGCACTTCGGCTACATCGGGCGTCCCGAGCGCGCCAGCCCGGGCGAGGGCTACCCGGCAGCGCACATCGATGAACAGAACCGCATCGTCACCACGACGATCGACCTGGGCGAGCCGATCTCGCAGTACCCGCGCAAGGCACCCGGGGACCGCTGAGTCAGCGGCCCCGCCAGACGGGGTCGCGCTTCTCCTTGAACGCGCTCGCGCCCTCACGCGCGTCCTCGGAGACCATCACGGGACCCGCGATCTCGCCCTGGCGCTCCCACATCTCGGCGGTTGACCAGTCGAACTGCTCCTGCAGGATGCGCTTGGAGGCCGCCAGCGCGAGTGGTCCGTTCTTGGCCAGCTCAGCCGCGAGCTCGAGCGCGACGTCGACCGCGGAGCCGACCTCGGACAGACGGTTCACGACACCCAGCTCGTGGAAGCGCTCGGCGGGGAGCGGGTCGCCGGTGAGAGCCAGCTCCATCACCACGTGGTAGGGCATCCGCTGGGGCAGGCGCAGTAATGCTCCGCCGGAGGCCACGATCGAGCGCTTGGCCTCGGGGATCCCCATTTTCGCGCCCTTGGCCGCGACGATCAGATCACACGCCAGCGCGATCTCCATCCCCCCGGCGACGGCGAAACGCTCGATCGCCGCGATCAGCGGCTTGCGCGAGGCGCGCTGAGCGATACCGGCAAAGCCACGGTCACCGAACCAGGGCGACTCTCCCTTGACGAAGGCTCCGAGGTCCATGCCGGCGCAGAAGAAGCCGCCGGCTCCCGTGACGATGCCAACGGACAGGCTGTCGTCCTCGTCGAGCTCGTCCAGAGCATGGGCCACGCCCTCAGCCAGGGCGGCGTTGACGGCGTTTCGCACCTCGGGGCGGTTGAGCGTGATCAGCAGGACGCTGCCGCGCCGCTCCGTGAGGACCGGCTCGGGAGCGGCGGCGGGTTCATCGGCAGTCATCGAGAGCTCCTTGGTCGGAAAGGAGCAGCCTATGCAATCAGGCCGCGAACAGCGTGAGCTCGGGCTCACGTTCGCCGCGCAGGACATCGAGGTCAACCTCCACGCAGGCGATCCCGCGCGCCTGCGCGAGCACCCGCGCCTGCGGCTTTACGACCTGCGCAGCGAGCACGCCGCGGCAGGAGCCCAGCGCGGGATCCAGGCGGATGCGCTCCAGATAGCGGGTCAGCTGCTCCACGGCGTCGATGCCCGCTATCCGCTTGATCTCAACGGCCACCCAGTCATCATCGCCGTCCCTGCACATCAGATCGACGGGGCCGATGTCGGTCGGCCACTCGCGCCTGACGAGCCGAAAGCCCTCACCGCACCACCGCGGGTCTCGCGCGAGCAGTTGCTGCAGCTCCTGCTCGAGCCCCTCCTTCTCAAGCGACGTCGAGGAGTCCAGCTCGTGCTCGATATCCGAGAGCACCTGCGTGATCCGAATCTCCAGGCGGTCCTCTCCTCGCTGCTTGCGCACGAGCAGCCGGCACAAACGGCCATCCGCATCGGCCTGCTCCTCGACGACCGTCGGCGGGATCATCCAGTTCAGCGGCTTCACATTCGGACCGCCACCATCGGCCCACACCATGAACGTGCCGTCAGGCTTGAGCATCAGGAGCCTCACCGCCTCGGGCAGAATGGTCGTCAGCCGACCGGCGTAGGAGACCTCACAGCGAGCGACTATCAGGCGCATCCTCCGACCGTATCGGCTGCGCCGGATCCTCCGTGTGCTCGTGCTCAGGAGCCGCCCCATCCGCGATCGCCTCGCGGAACTCGCGGATCCCGTGGCCGAGAGCACGAGCCAGGTCCGGCAGGCGCTTGGGCCCGAGCACGATCAACGCCACGGCCCCGATGAACAGCAGGTGGATCGGATTCTCGATGCCCACCCTTTGAGGCTAGCGTGCAGCGGCGCCGGTTGAGCACGTCGCATCGTTCTCTGCGCCCCGCATGCGATCTCGATCACCTCCGACCGTCCGCTTACCCTCCCACGCAATGGCCGCTGAAGCCTCAGACCCGCCCGGCCGGCTGTATCCCCCACCTGCGGACCCCGAGCCCTTCTGGCCTGCGCAGGCGACGATCCTCGCGGCGATCGGCCTGCAGCTGCTTCTGCCGGCACGACTCACTGTGGGACCGTCATGGCTGATCCCCTCGCTCGAGGGAGCGCTTCTGCTCGGCATGTTCCTGGCGACGCCGCGCCAGCTCGAGCACGAGCACCGCGTCAGGCGGAACGTGGCGCTGGGGCTGACCGCGTTCGTGACCGCCGCGAACATCTACTCGCTCGGCGCGCTGACGCACTTCCTGCTGCACCACAACGTCGGCAACGGCCGCCAGCTGATCGTCTCGGGGGTGCTCATCTGGCTGACCAACTTTTTGATCTTCGGCCTCTGGTATTGGGAGATGGATCGCGGCGGTCCCGGCAGGCGCGCCGCCGGGCATGACGGACCGCCCGACTTCCTGTTCCCGCAGATGTCAGACGACCATGTCCTGCCACCGGATTGGCGGCCGATGTTCATCGACTATCTGTATGTCTCGCTCACGAACAACGCGGCCTTCTCGCCCACCGACACGATGCCGCTGAGCCCGGCCGCCAAGATGGTGATGGGCGTCCAGTCGGTGGTCTCGCTGCTGACGATCGGGCTGATCGTCTCACGCGCCGTCAACATCCTCTAGACCGCGGGCGCCACGGTCGGCTCGATCGCAAGCGCCGTCGCGATCAGCTCACGCAGGTCCTCGGTCGCGCCGAGCGCCAGCGCGCGCTCAAGCGCCTTCAGCGCGCCCTCGCGGTCCATCAGGCGCAGGCGCAGCCGGCCGAGCCGCTCCCACGCACCGGCGTCGGAGGGGCCGCGGAGCGCTGCGCGCTCGGCCGCCTCCTCGGCGAGGTCGATCGCGCCGATATCTTCGTAGATGCGCGCTGCGAACCGGTGCGGAGCCGGACGCCTGCCGTCCACGCGGGCCCAGTCGCGCACCGAGCGCGCCGCGGCGTCGAGGTTCCCGGCCTGCCAGAACGCGAGCGTCATCTGCCGAAGCACCGCGACGTTCCTCGGTTCGGCATCACGCGCATACACGAGCCGCTTGGCGGCAAGCTCGTATTCGCCTTCGGCCATCGCCCGCTGCGCGGCGATCATGAAGCGCTCGGCGCGCTCCTGCGCGGGGTCGGGCTTTGAGAAGTCCACGAATCGCATGCTTCCGGCCGGCACCGTCCGCACGCCGTGGCTGAAGCGCACTCGCGCCCATTGCAGCTCACCGCCCGTGGTGGCCGAATCACCGTTCTCGCCGACCTCGTCGGGGTTGCCGCTGAAGTAGATGCCCTTGACCGTGCCCACGCCCCACTCCGGGTAGGAGATGCAGCGAGCGTAGCGGTGCACCACCGAGTGGTCGGGCACGCGGCTGGCGAACGGATCGTGCTTGGCCTGCTCTGAGGCGTGGGCTCGCGCGCGCTGCTCGGCTTCATAGGCGCGCTTGCCCGCCTCCGCGCGAGCGGTGCGCGCCGCCGCCGCACTGGCGCGGACCGCATTGCGCGAGACGTGCCCGCCGCGCGAGCCCTCCGCCAGGCGCTCGAGCTGGTCGGCCGCCTCGTTGATGGCCTTCAGATGGCGCTCGTGCTCGAACTGGCGACCCTGCGGCGCGACGTCGGGGTGCCAGCGCTTGGCCATCCTGCGACGGGCGAGCTGAACGTCTCGCTTGTCGAACGGCGCCTGCAGCTCCAGCAGCAACAGATGCTGCTCTATGTCCAGGACGGTGGTGGGCATAACGCACCTACGTTAGCGACACCGCGGGGCCATCGGTTTATCCCTGGTGGCGCTGTTGCTCGGGCGCCAGCCCTTCTATGCTGCCTGCGGATGTCCTCCCAGTACATCTTCACGATGCACCGCCTGTCCAAGCTGCATCCACCGGACAAGACGGTGCTGAACGACATCACCCTCGCGTTCTACCCCGGCGCGAAGATCGGCGTGCTCGGCTACAACGGGGCCGGCAAGTCGACGCTTCTGCGGATCATGGCGGGAATCGATCAGGAGTACCGCGGCGAGGCCGCGCTCGCACCCGGCGCGACGGTCGGCATGCTCGAGCAGGAGCCCGTGCTCGACGAGTCCAAGGACGTCAAGGGCAACGTCGAGGACGGCGTGGCCGAGACCAAGGCGCTGCTCGACCGCTTCAACGAGCTCGCCGCCAACTACTCTGAGGAGACGGCCGAGGAGTTCGGCAACATCCAGGCCAAGATCGACGCCGCGGACGCGTGGAACCTCGACACGCAGCTCGAGTATGCGATGGATGCGCTGCGCCTGCCACCGCCGGACGCAGATGTGAGCACCCTCTCCGGCGGCGAGCGCCGCCGGGTCGCGCTCTGCCGGCTGCTGTTGCGCGCGCCGAATCTGCTGCTGCTCGACGAGCCCACCAACCACCTCGACGCCGAGTCGGTGGCCTGGCTCGAGCAGCACCTCTCCGAGTACAAGGGCGCGATCGTGGCGGTCACGCACGATCGCTACTTCCTCGACAACGTCGCCGGCTGGATCCTCGAGCTCGACCGTGGCAAGGGCATCCCCTACGAGGGCAACTACTCGAGCTGGCTTGAGCAGAAGCAGGCACGCATGGCCCAGGAAGAGCGATCTGAGAAGGGCCGCGAGCGCACGATCGCGGCGGAGCTCGAATGGGTGCGAACCAACCCCAAGGGCAAACGCACGAAGTCAAAGGCTCGCCTCGCGCGCTATGAGGAGCTCGTCTCCGAGGAGCGCAACATCAAGCTGGACGAGGTTCAGATCCACATCCCCCCGGGCCCAAGGCTGGGTGACAAGGTGCTGAACGTGAACTCCCTCAGCAAGGGGTTCGGCGAGCGCCTGTTGATCGAGAACCTGAGCTTTGAGCTGCCCCGCGCGGGCATCGTCGGGGTGATCGGCGCGAACGGGGCCGGCAAGACGACGCTGTTCCGGATGATCACCGGCGAGGAGGCCCCGGACTCCGGCACGCTCGAGCTCGGCGAGACGGTGCAGCTCGCGTATGTGGACCAGTCGCGCGACGCGCTCGACCCCGCGAAGACCGTCTGGGAGGAGATCTCTGAGGGCTACGAGCACATCAAGATCGGCGATCGCGAGGTCAACTCGCGTCAGTACACCGCCGGTTTCAACTTCAAGGGCTCAGATCAACAGGCGCGGATCGGCGCGCTCTCCGGCGGCGAGCGCAACCGCGTGCACCTGGCCAAGCTGCTGCGCAGCGGCGGCAACCTGCTGCTGCTCGACGAGCCCACCAACGACCTCGACGTGGACACGCTGCGTGCGCTCGAGGATGCGCTCGAGGCCTTCCCCGGCTGCGCGGTGATCATCTCCCACGACCGCTGGTTCCTTGACCGCATCGCCACGCACGTGCTGGCGTTCGAGGGCGACTCCCAGGTCAGCTGGTTCGAGGGCAACTTCGAGGCCTACGAGGAGCATCGCCGGGCGCTGCTCGGCGCCGCCGCCGACCGGCCTCACCGAATCACCTACAAGCGCCTCGTGCGTGGCTGAGCAGAGCGCGCCGGAGCCCGGCGCGTTCGACCGCGACACAGCCGTGACACGGGAGCAGCGGTCGGCCGGCGGGAGCGTGTTCGCGGCCGATGTGTCTCCCAACTGGCGCGCCGGGCGCGGACCCCACGGCGGCTATCTGGCGGCGATGCTGCTACGGGCGCTGATCGAGACCGTCGATGACCCAGCCCGCGCGCCGCGGTCGCTGACGATCCACTACGCCCGTGCGCCGGAGCCCGGCCCGGTGAGCATCCACACGGCGATCGAGCGCGCCGGGCGCTCGCTGAGCACCCTGTCCGCGCGCATGGAGCAGAACGGGAGGCTGATCGCGCTCGTGTTGGCGGCCTTCTCCGTTCCCTGGAACGCACCGGAGATAAGCGACCTCGAGATACCGGATGTCGCACCGCCGGACAGCGACCGTGAGACCGGAAGGCTCAGGGAGCTGGGCGCACCGCCGTTCACCCGCCATCTGGTCTTCCAGCCGCGGATCGGCACCGTTCCCTTCGCCGGCTCCCCTCTACCGATGGAGGTCGGCGGCTGGCTGGGACTCGGCGAGGAGCACCCGATCGAACCGCTGCTGCTGGCGTTCTTCAGCGATGCGCTGTTCCCCGCCGTCTTCGTTCGCCTGTCAGAGCGCGCGGTCAGCCCCACGATCGACCTGACGGTCCACTTCCGCGCTCCGATGCCCGCGGCCGAGCGCGGCCCGCACGAGCTGTGCCTCGCCCGCTTCCGCTCCGGATTCGTGCAGGAAGGCTTCTTCGAGGAAGACGGCATCATCTGGGCAGCCGACGGCACGGTGCTCGCCCAATCGCGCCAGCTGGCGCTTCTGATGCCGGTGCCAACGGGATAGGATCGGCGCCGATGGCCGATTTCACCGCCAAGCGCATCGACGACATGGAGGCCGCCTTCGGCGGAGGATTCGTCAAGGTGCGGGCCGAGCTCGGTGTGAGCTCGTTCGGCCTGCAGGTGATCCAGCTGCCCCCGAACGCCGTCAACTACCCCGAGCACGATCACGTCGATGATGCTCAGGAGGAGGTCTTCGTCGCCCTGAAGGGCTCCGGGTGGCTCGAGATCGACGGCGAGCGCGTGGATCTGGACGGCGACACGCTGGTGCGGGTCGGACCGGCCGCCAAGCGCAAGATCTTCTCGGGGCCGGATGGCCTGCGCGTGCTCGCACTCGGTGGCGCCCCCGGCGAGGTCTACAAGATCAAGGAGTTCAGCGAACTCACCGGCGCCGGCTGAGCTCAGCGCGCGAACGAGGTATCCGCCTGCAAACGGAGCGCGGCGGCGGCGATCAGTCGCGCGCAGGCGTGTACATCGTCGAGCTGCACCAGCTCGACCGGCGAATGCATGTAGCGGATCGGGATCGACACGAGCGCCGTGGGCACCCCGCCGCGGCTGATGTGGACCGCGTCGGCATCGGTGCCCGTCGCGCGTGAGGAGGCCTCGAGCGTCAGCGGGATCTTCTCCGCCTCGGCTGTGGCATAGAGATGCTCAAACAGCGCGGGATTGAGGGTCGAGCCGCGACTGAGCACCGGCCCCGAGCCGAGCTCATGCTTGCCGGCCTCCTTCACGTCGATCCCCGGGGCGTCGGTCGCGTGGGTCACGTCGACCACCACCGCCGCGTCGGGCTCGAGCGCGAATGTGCTCGTACGTGATCCGCCGAACGTGATCTCCTCCTGGGCTGCCGCCGCGGCGACGAGCTCCCACTGCGCCCCGCCGGCCTCTGAGACCAGACGGGCCGCCTCCAGCGCGACGAACGAGCCGAGGCGGTTGTCCAGGGCGCGTGAGGTGAGGCGGCCGTTCGGAAGCTCAAGTGGCTGTGCGTCGATCACCGCGACGTCGCCGATCCGCACACGCCCGCGCGCCTGATCCCCGTCCTTCGCGCCGATGTCTATGTGCATCTCGCGGACGTCCGCCACCTTCTTTCGCTCCTCCTCGCGCAGGAGGTGGATGGGCTTCTTGCCCACGACACCCGCCACCGGGCCCTCGCGCGTGTCGAGCACCACCCGCTGGCCGACGAGAATCTGCGCGTCCCAGCCGCCAACACCCTGGAACCACAGATAGCCCTCGTCGTCGATGTGCGTGACGATCAGCCCGATCTCATCGATGTGACCCATCACCAACAGGCGCGGCGCCGCACGCTCGGAGCCGTGCTTGGGGGCGACGTGCGCCAGCGGCGTGCCCACCACATCGATGCTGACATCGGCGAAGCCGCTCGCCGCATCGCGCCACACCGCCGCCGGGGCGGTCTCATAGCCGGACGGCCCGCGCGCTGTGAGCAGGTCGAGCAGCACCTGCGGGGTCTCGGCGCCGGCGGGCGGCTCTGCGCCGGGCGACGCCTGAGGCTCACTCATGGCGACAGCAGCTGTCGCAGGGCATATTGCAGGATGCCGCCGTGCCGGAAGTAGTCGGCCTCGCGGGGAGTGTCGATACGCACACGCGCGGCGAAACGGATCGGCTCGGCGCCCTCGCGCTCGGCGGAGACCTGCACCTCACCCGGAGAGGGGCCGCCGTTCGCCATCGCCTCCGCCATGCCCGTGATCGCGAACACCTCCTCGCCGCTGAGCCCCAGGCAGGACGCGCTCTGCCCGTCGGGAAACTGCAGCGGAATCACGCCCATGCCGATCAGATTCGAGCGGTGGATGCGCTCGAAGCTCTCCGCGATCACAGCGCGCACGCCAAGCAGCTTGGTGCCCTTCGCCGCCCAGTCGCGCGATGAGCCCGAGCCATACTCCTTGCCGGCGAGCACGACCAGCTCGGTGCCCTCCCGCGCGTAGCGCATGGCGGCGTCGTAGATCGACATCGCCTCGCCATCGGGCAGATGACGCGTCACACCGCCTTCGGTACCCGGGGCCAGCTGGTTTCGCAGGCGGATGTTGGCGAAGGTCCCACGCATCATCACCTCGTGGTTGCCGCGCCGCGCACCGTAGGAGTTGAAGTCCCGCGGTGCGACGCCCAGCCCCTGGAGGTACGCGCCGGCGGGCCCGTCGCGCTTGATCGACCCAGCCGGAGAGATGTGATCTGTGGTGACGCTGTCGCCCAGCAGCGCGAGTACCCGCGCACCTGCGATGTCCGTCACAGGCTGCGGCGTCGCCGGCATGTCCTTGAAGTAGGGGGGTAGGCGAACGTAGGTGGATTGCTCATCCCAGGCAAAGCGCTCACCGGCGGGCACCTCAAGGCCGTTCCAACGCTCGTCACCCGCGAACACCTCGTCATAGCTCTTGCGGAACATGTCCGAGCGCACGGCCTCCCCGATCGTCTGCGCGATCTCCTGCTCGGACGGCCAGAGATCCCTCAAATAGACATCCGTGCCCGCCTCATCGGTGCCGAGCGGCTCCTCGAGGATGTCGATGTCCATCGTGCCGGCCAGCGCATAGGCGACGCACAGCGGCGGCGAGGCGAGGTAGTTCATCTTCACGTCCGGGTTGATTCGCCCCTCGAAGTTGCGGTTGCCCGAGAGCACCGAGACGACCGCGAGATCCGCGTCGTTCACGGCCTGGGAGATCTCGGGCGACAGCGGACCAGAGTTGCCGATGCAGGTGGTGCAGCCATAGCCCACGAGATTGAAGCCCAGCTCCTCAAGTGGGCCGGTCAGCCCCGCGCGGTCGAGGTACTCGGTGACCACCTTCGACCCCGGCGCCAGCGACGTCTTGACCCAGGGCGCCGAGCGCAGGCCCCGCGCGACAGCGTTGCGAGCGAGGATGCCGGCTCCGATCATCACCGAGGGGTTGGAGGTGTTCGTGCAGCTGGTGATCGCGGCGATCACCACGTGCCCGTGGTCGAGCGCCACCTCGGTCCCGTCGGCGAGCGTGCACGATGCCGCGCTCGGCGAGGAGACCGTGACGGCGCCCACGGCCTCCTCGTCGACATAGCTTGGGCCGCCGTCGTTGGGCGCAGGGTCATCGTTGCCGTTGGCGGGAGGATCACTGGAGGGAAAGCTCTCGGCGGAAGCCTCGTCGCGGCCGTCGTAGTTCTGAACGTAGCCGCCGAGCGCCTCGCGGAAGGAGCTCTGCGCATCGCTAAGCGCCACGCGGTCCTGGGGCCGCTTGGGGCCGGCGATACTTGGCACGATGCCCGCCAGGTCGAGCTCGATCGTCGCAGAGAAGGTCGGCTGCTCGGACTGCTCGTCGTGCCACAGGCCCTGAGCCCTGGCGTAGGCCTCGACCAGCTCGATCTGCTCGGAGGACCGCCCAGAGAGCGACAGGTAGCTCAGCGTCTCTGCGTCGATCGGGAAGATCGCACAGGTCGAACCGAACTCCGGGGACATGTTGCCGATCGTCGCCCGGTCGGCGATCGGAAGGCCCGCGAGGCCCGCACCGTAGAACTCCACGAAGCTGCCCACCACGCCATGGCGGCGCAGCAGCTCGGTGACGGTGAGCACAAGGTCCGTCGCTGTCGCGCCCTCGGGCATCTCGCCGTGCAGTCTCACACCGAGCACGTGCGGGATCAGCATCGGCAGCGGCTGTCCGAGCATCGCCGCCTCGGCCTCGATCCCCCCGACGCCCCAGCCGAGCACGCCCAGGCCGTTGATCATCGTCGTGTGAGAGTCCGTTCCCACCAGCGTGTCCGGGTAGGCCTGACCTGTTCTCTCATCCTCGAAGACGACGCGTGCGAGGTACTCGAGGTTCACCTGGTGGACGATCCCGGTGTCCGGGGGCACGACGGCGAAGTGTTCGAACGCGCCCTGGCCCCAGCGCAGGAACGCGTAACGCTCCTGGTTGCGTTCGAACTCGCGCTCGGCGTTCACGCGGAAGGAGTCGCGCGTGCCGAACGCGTCCACCTGAACCGAGTGGTCGATCACCAGCTCGGCGGGCGAAAGAGGGTTGATCTTCGAAGGATCGCCGCCCATCTCCGCCATCGCGTCGCGCATCGCGGCGAGGTCAACGACCGCGGGCACTCCGGTAAAGTCCTGCATCAGCACGCGCGCCGGTGTGAAGGCGATCTCCCTGCTCGGCTCGGCGGCGGCGTCCCAGCCGGCGAGCGCCTCGATGTCGGCGGCCGTGACAGAGCCGTTGCCCTCTGTACGGAGCAGGTTCTCAAGGAGCACCTTCAGCGAGAACGGCAGCCGGGCCACATCGAAGCGTTGTTGCAGCGCGTCCAGCCGGAAGATCTCATGCTCGCGGCCGCCGACCTTGAGCGTGTCTCTCGCGTTGAAGCTGTTCTCCGACATGGGCGTCTCCTGGGCGATCTGCTGTCTACGGGACCGCCAATCAGTCTCGCAGAGTCGCCCCGCGGTCAGAGTGCTCGGAGAGTGTTCGTCAGGAGATCGAGTGCGACGCGCTGGTCACGCGTCCCTTGCCCTGGCGCTTTGAGCGCAGCAGCGCCAAGTCACACGCCTCCAGGAGCTGGTCGGTGGCCATCGGCGCCTGCCACTGCGCCACACCGATCGAGGCCGAGACGCCCGAGGAGGCGTCGAGCGAGGGCAGGGCACGCAGCCGTTCCAGCGCCCGCGTGGCGGCCGCGGTGGCGCTGTCGAGGTCGGCGTTCGGGAGTATCACGACGAACTCATCCCCGCCGTAGCGCGCGACGCGATCGAATGCACGGAACTCGCCGACCAGTGCCTGCACGACCTCGCGTAGCGTCGCATCACCGGCCTGGTGGCCGTGGCGGTCGTTGATCAGCTTGAAGTTGTCGAGGTCCATCAACAGGCACGACAGCGGGTTGCCCGTCCTCGCGGCGCGGACGATCTCCTCGTCAAGGCGCCGGCGCATCGCGCGGTGGTTCATGCAACCGGCGACCGGATCGGTACCGGCCTCGGCGCGAGCGCGCACCAGCGCAAGCGCCGTCGCGGCCTGGTCCACGAGCGTGCTGGCGAGCTCGATCGAGCGCTCGTCAAACGCCGCCGACAGCCGCCGCACGAGCATCACGACCGCCGCCACCTCGCCCCGCTCGGCGAGCGGCAACAGCAGCGCGCAGTTGGTCTGCCCGGTGGCCGTCAGCCGCGGCACGCTGGCGGCGAGCTCGCGGTCATCGGTCGCCAGAAGGCTCTGGCCGGTGCTCGCGACCCAGCTCACTCCCGGCGGGCGCTCCTCGCCGGGGAGCAGGTACGTGAGCCGCCCGTCGGCCTCGAACATGTACACAGCCACGAGGTCCTCCTCGGCGCCCGCGACGGCAAGATGGTGCACCTGCACCTCCTCGGCGCCCGGCACCGACAGGAGCTCGCGCGCGAGCGCCCTGAAGATCGCCTCGGAGTCGGTGGCCTCGTCGGCGAGCAGCGTCAGGCGCCGGACGCCCGCGAGCAGAGGGTTGACACCTGCGATCGGCCTAGAGGTATCCGTACCTTCGATGACGTCCATCCCTTCAATCTAGGGCATCGGGCGGCAGTCGGCCACCCAAGTCCCACGCGGCCCTCCCATGAGAGAGGGCCGCGGAGGAGGAGCTTGAGCTCAGGGGGCGGCCGCACCGCCCCCTGAGTGGCTGTCTAGCGGAAGACCACGTTCACGTGAGCGACCGACGTCGGGGCGCCCTTCTTCTTGGGGAAGAAGCCGACGCGCACGTTCGCCGTGAACGGACGGCCCTTGCTCTTTCCGCCGCTTGACAGCGGGACCCTGATCGTCGCCTTTTTCTCGGCCGAGTTGAAATGCCGCGCGACGGTGTTGAGGTTCTTACCGCTGCCGCTCACCCGCCCGGCCGAGTAGGTCTCGACCGTGAGCACGGCTTCATTGCCGACGACCTTCCGGCCGATGACCTGAATCGGGCATTTATTGACCGCGATCTTCGTGTTCTGTTTGACCACCTTGCCGTTCTGGCCCGTGATCGTGGTGGGCATAACCAGCGAGGTGGTGCAGAAGTTCGCAACCGCCCCCAGCGCGGAGTGCGGACCGGTCGGGAGGTTGACGGTGATGCTCGAAACCGGCACATCGGGAGTGGTCACGAAGCTGGTGGTGGTGATGCCTTTCACGATGTTCGTGTTGCCGACCACGATCACCCGCACCCCGTTGGCTTCAAGCACCAGGTCGAGGTCCGGGAACGCGGCCCCGCCGTGGGAGACGAGCACGGCCGGCCCGGTCATTTTGCCCGGCAGCACGGGCGTGTTGGCCCTTGCTCCACCGACATATGAGCCGGACGGGCAGCCGTAGGGGTTGGCGTTGAACGTCGCTGCCGGACACGCTTTCTGAAGCGTCGTCAGTCGCGAGGGCATCGCCTTCGGCAGCGTCACGACCGCCGATTTGATGTTCGCTTCTTTGCCCGGCTGGTTGAGCGTCGTTTCAAGGCTCGCCCCATTGTTTTTGGACGTCAGGGCGGTGGTCGTCGCCTTGAAGGACGGCTTGAACGCGAGCGCACTGCAGTTCGAGGCCTGGAACGGCGTCGACACGTTCTGCAGGGTGTTCATGGTGGACGTCAGCGTCGATTCGGTCTGGAACACGCTGCAGTTGGTCGGGTTGAGGATGTAGTTGGGCGTCGTGACCGCGACGACCAGCGTCTGCAGCCTGACCGGGATGCCGCCCTTGATGGTCGGCAGTTTCGGAGTGTTCACCGTCACCCGTGCGGTGTTGGGGTTCACTTCGATCTTCGAGCGCGTGACTTCCGTGCCGAGGTTGAACGGCCCGGCGATGACGGGCACGACGATCGACAGCCCGTACGGTGCTCCCTGGTAGGGGCCCGTCAGATAGACGGTGCCGCTGAACGGATAGGGCGTACCAGACCCCGCATACGCGAGGACCGTGCCGATTTTGCTGGCAGCCGGGCAGCTCCCGGCGTTGGCCTGCGGTTCTGGGCAGAGGGCAACAGCAGGGATCTTGCCGACCAGGCCCGGCGGAAGCTGCACGCTGGTCTTTTCAAGGTACTGCTGTCCGTCGGCCCGCGACAGGGTGAACGTGAACGCCGAGGTGGCGCCACCGGTCGTCGGCACCGTCGCGGCCGTCTGAGCCCAGTTGAACGGCAGCGGCGATGGGCAGCCCGTGACCGCGAACGCCGACGACGGCGACGCGGTCGTCAGCGGATTGGCAAGCGGCACAAAGCTCGTCGCGGTCGTTGCCGTCCCACAACCCAGCGGGTTGGCGATCGGTGAGAGCGCGCCGCCCCTGATGTGCAGGGTCAGGTTGGTGAAGGGCTGTTCCGGGTTTTCCGTGAAGTTGGCTGTCACCTGCCCCGTCGTCGGGTTGGCTTCGACGGTGCCTTTCACGCGCACCGAGATGCCGTATCTCGGCGACTCGGCGTCGAGATACATCGTGTAGGTCGGGAATCCCCTGCTCGACAGCGGCAATCCCGTGATCGGACCGGATTCGGGCCCGCCGAGGTAGACGTTCCCTTCCGTAAAGGACCCCGGGGGGAGGGTCGGGACTTCCAGGGTGGCCGTCCCGACTTTCGAGCCCACCGGGCACGATACGCCGCCTGGCAGGAGGTTGATCCTCGCCTGAGCCGGCGTGCAGGCTTCAAGGCCCGCCGCGGCCGACGGGTTGAGCGTCATGCCTTCCGGCAGCGTTACCGTCGCAGTCTTGACCTGCGATGAGTCGATTTCTTTCCCGGTGACATGGGGCACTCCGAAGCTGGTCGTGATGCCGTCGGGTTGGTCCTGCTGCGTGGTTTCCGGAGTCAGCGCGAATTCCGGCACGAAGGGAACAAGTGCGCATTTTTCGAGCGCGAGCGGAGTTTCGAACGACCCGCGCTGTGTTTCGCCTTCGGTGTCTTTCAGCGTCACGTACGTGGTGTGGTCACCTGGGCAGTTGGTGCCGTTCGTGATGAAGTTACCCGTGCCGGCACTTGTCGCGCCGTTGGGGCTGGTGCCGTACAGGACCTGCCTCGAGCTGAGCAACGGGAGCGCCGGGCTGACTTCCACTTCGAAGTAGTCGTGGTAGTCGCCGACGTTGGTCCCCGCCGTTTCTTTGGCCCATTCCACGCTGCCTTTGACGAAGCCGTGCACGTAGTACGGGCCGCCGGGTATGCCTTTGCCTTCGGTGACCGCTTTTGGAAGCGCGAGCGCGACGCCGTAATAGGACGCGAGCCCTTGCGGCTGGACGAGGTTGTACACCGTGCCGGCGATCGGCAGGTCGGACTTCCCGGCCCCAAGCGCGTTCGGGCCCGCGTACAACGTCACCTGTTCGGTGCCGATTTCGGTTTCGGCTTTGCACGTGGGCGCGAGATAGAGGCCCGTGCCGGGAGACAGTTCTGTTTCGCCGAATTCCGCCCCTGAACACGTCGGCACCGCCGCCGGGGCGGTGGCGAGCGACGTGGCGACGTCAACCCTGACGTGATTGACGACCCCGTCCGGTATCGCATTGGGGTATTCGCCCGTGTGGGTGACTTCGAAGTGCGTGACGCCGTATGGGACACGCCCAGCGGCCTGCGTGAAGCCTTCGGCTTCGGCTTCCGGGACGCTGATTTTCGCCTTGGGCCGAGTGTAGAAGGGTTCTGTGGGCCCAAGCGGTCCTTCTTTTTCTTCGCTGCCGCATGCCTTGTGGCCGAATTTGCAGTTGGTCGCGACGAATCTTTCGACGCCGAATCCAGGGGCGGCCTGCGAGGCGGCGGGCGCCAGGGCGGCGACGACCGAACACGCGACGAGCATCACCAGCGAAACACGAATCTTGGACCTCACGGCTACCTCCCCTATCGAAGCACGGACACGGCCAACAAGTCTTTAACGATCGAACCCGTCTATATCTTCCGAGACTCCGAACGGGCCCGGAAGTTGCGGCGGTTCAACGCTTGTATTAGGCATATCGACCGGATTTCCTCCCGTCTAGACCTGTAGCTGACGAGAATCCCGGAAATTGCGTGGTTCGAGCAGCCCGCCGGCGGCGGACGGATGGGCTCGGCGGACGCGGCGCTCAGGGCGCCGTTGGCGTGAACTCGACCGGCGGGCCGAAGCTCACGCGCAGCAGCGCACCGCCGCCGGGCGCGTTCTGGGCCTCGGCAAAGCCACCGCCGGCCTCGGCGGCCTGGCGGACGATCGCGAGTCCGAGGCCCGAGCCGGGGAGCTTGCGGGCGTTCTCGGCGCGGTAGAAGCGGTCGAACACGAACGGCAGGTCGTCGTCCTTGAAGCCCGGGCCCTCGTCGCTCACGGTCAGCACGCCATCCTTCAGAGCGACCGCGACGCTTCCCTCGGGCGGGCTCCACCGGCGCGCGTTGTCCAGCAGGTTCGAGACAGCGCGGTTGATCCGATCGGCCTGCCCGCTCACGATCGTCGGCTCCAGGGCCAGCTCGAAGCGCTGCTCACCGCGGCGCCGGCTGCGCTCCACCGCCGCCTGGATGACCTCGTCGAGGCGAACGTCATCGACCGCCGTCTCCGGCGCGGCTCCACGCGCCAGCTCGACCACGTCGCTCACCAGCGCGGTCAGCTCGTCGAGCTCCTCGATGATGTCCCGCCGCAGACCCTCCTGGTCCTCTGCCGGCAGACGCTCCGACTCGCCGAGGATCTGGATGTTCGCGCGCAGCGAGGAGATCGGCGTGCGCAGCTCGTGGCCGGCGTCGGCGATCAGATGGCGCTGTGCCTGCACCGAACGCTCGAGCGCGTCGAGCGTGGCGTTGAAGCTCTCCGCCAGCCGCGCCAGCTCGTCACGGCCCTCCACCTCCAGGCGCCGGGACAGGTCGAGGCTGCCGGTGAGCGTCTCCGTTTGCGTCGTGAACCGCGCGATCGGCGCAAGCGCCGTGCGCGCGACGAGCGCGCCGAGCAGTCCCGCCAGCACGATGCCACCGCCTCCGATCAGCGCGAGAATCAACAGCAGCCTGCTCAGCTCGTGTTCGACCTCTGTCAGGGGACGCGCGATCAGTACCGCGCCGCTTTCTCCCGTTCCGAGCGTGAGTACGCGCAGCTCGGTTCCGTTCACGCTCCTGTCCGTGAGCAGGCGGCCGCTGCCACTGCGGGCGATCGCCCGGTCCGCCGCCGTCACGGCGATCTTCGTGGGCGAGGAGCCCTGCCCGCCGGGCACCTCCACCGTGCCTTCGGGCGAGATGAACTGCACGTACCCCGATGCCCCGCCAAACGGAGCCGGCTGAATCGTCTGAGGGAACCCACCGGGACCTCCGAGCCCGTCGGCGTCCCCCCGGCCGGCCGCCGCCCCGGCGCTGCCCGGACCGACCGGCTTGCCAGGGGCCGCGCCGCCCTGGCCGCCGGCGGGCGAGCCCGCGCCGGGGCCGGTGCGCGAGGGCGTGGGAGCGGGAGCCGGCGCGGCCGGAGCGACGAACGCCTGCGCGCGCTCGCCCAGCTCTTTGTCGATTTCCCCGCGCAGGTCTGAGCGCACCGCGACGTACAGGCCGATCGCGGCCGCTAGCACCGCCAACGCCACCGACAGGCTCGCCACGGCGGCAATGCGCGTGCGCAGCGTCATCGCCCGTCACACCAGCGTGCGGGGAGCCGGGTTTGGGCGTTCACGGCTCGCGCAGAACGTAGCCGACACCGCGAACAGTGTGGATCAGCTCACGCGCACCCGCGCTCTCGAGCTTTCGCCGCAGATAACCCACGTACACGCGCATGGCATTCGAGGCCGGCCCGAAGTCATAGCCCCACACGCGGTCATAGATCAGGCTGTGCGAGAGCACCTGCCGGGGGTTCAGCATCAGCAGCTCGAGCAGCTGATACTCGGTGCGGGTGAGCTCCACGAAGTTCTCGCCCACCTGCGCACCGTGACGGGCGGCGTCGAGCCTCACCTCTTCGAAGGACAGCTGGTCGGGGTCGCCCTCCGGGCTCGCGCGGCGCAGCAGCGCGCGCAGGCGCGCCTTCAGCTCGCCGATGTCAAACGGCTTGACCATGTAGTCATCAGCACCGACGTCGAGGCCGTCGATGCGGTCGGCCACGGCGTCGCGGGCGGTCAGGATCAGCACCGGTACACGGTTGCCCAGCATGCGCACCCGCCGGCAGACCTCGAGGCCGTCGATGCCGGGCAGGCCGACATCGAGCACGACCGCCTCGGGCACCGCCTGCACGATCAGCTCCAGCGCCTGCTCGCCGTCCTCGGCGACCTGAACCTCGTATCCAGCCAGGCTCAGCGCCCTGCGCAGGGCTTCGCGCACCGCACGGTCGTCGTCGACTACGAGGATCCTCACGGAGCCTATTCTCGCGCCCCCGCGGCAAGGAGCGCGGCTGCGTGACCCTCACAGTCATACAGCTTGCCTTCTGAGCTGGCCGTGCCGGCCCCGCTCGTCCCGGTCGCACTGCTCGTCGAGATGCTCACCGCCGTACACACCTTCGCCACAGCCGCCATCGCCGCCTTCGAGCCCTGCCGGGTATCACCGGCCAGGCGCGGACCGCCACCCGAGCCTCCGCCCTGTTCGGCGAGCACCCAGCGAATTTTCCCATCGCGCACCTCCTGCGCGAGCCAGGAGATGCTCACGTCGCTCTCGCGACCGGAGAAGCCGCCGATCCCGGCCACGCTGGCGTCCTGATCGATGATCGGCTGCGCCGCACTCGACTGGCTGGAGACCGCGATCGTGCCTCCGCCGTGATGCTTCGCGTAGGAGATCGCCGCGCTGATCGAGGCGGAGTTCCCGAGCGGCGCCCCGACCGCGCCACCACCACCGGCTCCGCCGGGCCCGCCGCCGAAGCCGCCGCCGCCCGCCGCGCCAGAGAGGCCCGGAGGCCGGCCCGAGCCGGACGCAGCGCTTGCGAGGCCGGGAGGCCCGCCCGCAGGAGCTCCCCCCGCGCCCGAGGAGGGACCGCCGGCACCGAACAGAGGCTGGGCTGCGGCAGCCGCGCCGGAGCCGAGGCCCCGTGCGCCCGCTCCACCGCCGAATCCGCCGAAGCCACCGGCGCCACCTGCGGTCTCAGCCGAGGCCGGTCCTCCCTGAGGGAACGTGCTGCTGGTCGCGTATCCGAGCGTGTCCACCGCCCACACCGAGGGTGCCAGCAGGAGCACCGAGACAGCGGCGCCGACGGCCGCCATCCGCACGCGGCGAGAGCTGAACGCGGCCAGCGCGAGTGCTGCCAGCGCTCCGACGACGATCAGTACGCCCGGAAGCCATTCCAACTGACCGGGGTAGCGGCTGCGAACCACGAGCTCGCAGACCACTCCCGCAGCGATCGCCAGCGGGCCGAAGATGCGCGCGTTCAACCCGCCGCCGAGCAGCTGCGCGGCGCCGGCTCCGACGAGCGCGGCGACGAACGGCGCGAGCAGCGAGACGTAGTAGGGGTGGAAGATGCCGCTGGCCGAGCTGAACAGGACCGCGGTCGTCAGGAACGCGCCGCCGACGGCGATGAGCCAGCCGGTGCGTGGATCAGAGCGCCTGAACCGGCTCGCCACAAGGATGCCCAGTCCGCTGACGGCGGCGAAGCCCAGCAACCAGCCCGCCTGACCGCCGAGCGCCGAGTTCAGCAGGCGCAGCGGTCCGGGCGTACCGCCAAACATGTTGCCGCCACCGCCCGCACCGGCCGGCCCGCCCGTCTGTCCGTCGACGCGACCCAGGCCGTTGTATTCGAAGATCAAAGACAGGATCCGGTTGTCGCTCGTGCCGGACACCCACGGGCGGTCCGCCGCAGGGGTCAGTTCCACGAGCGCGGGCCAGGCCCCACCGACGAGCAGCATCGCCACGCCGCCGGCGAGCAGCTGTCGAGAGGCCCGCAGCAGTCCCCGCCCACGGGGAGCGAGCCACAGCCACGCGGCGACGATACCGGGCACGACCACCAGCGCCACTCCCATCTTCGTCTCAAAGCCCAGGCCGACGCACACGCCTGAGAGCACCAGCCAACGCGTGCGGCGGTCCTCGAGCGCGCGCGCCGCGAACCACAGCGCGGCGACGCAGCAGAGCACGAGCAGCGCGTCGGGGTTGTTGTGCCGCGAGATTCCGACCGTGATCGGGGTCGTGGCCAGCGCGAGCCCCGCCACGAACCCGCCGACGCGGCCGAAGCGACGGCGCACGAGGTCATACACGAGCGCGACGCTCGCCACCCCCATCAGCGCCTGCGGCACGAGCACGCTCAGCGAGTGATAGCCGAACACGCGAACCGACAGCGACTGCACCCACAGCGCCAGCGGCGGCTTGTCGACCGTCATCACGCCGCTCTTGTCCAGCGAGGCGAACAGGAAGTCGTGCCAGCTCGAGCTCATCGAGCGGACCGCGGCGCTGTAGTAGTCGTTCGCCCAGCCATTGCGGCTGAGCGCCCACAGGTTCAGCGTGCCGGCGATCGCGATCAGCCCCACGAGCTCGGGGCGCAGACGCATGACCGCGGACCGAGCCCTCGCCCGGGCATGCCCGGCAATGCCGGCGACTGTGGCGACCGGCGCAACAGACGCCGGCTCAGAGGCTGGTGAACTTGTCTCCCATGAAAAACTCATCGGGGCAGCATCGCGACCGCTTGTAGGAGCAGCGTGAGAGGAATCTAAAGTTCGATAAGCGCCCGCGCATTTGGATATATGGACGCGGGTCCATCGGCCGGCGGGGCCATCTCGGACGCGGGTCCATACAGCCCAGACGCTCGGGACGCCAGCATTGTGAGCCTGTCCGTACTCCCCTCACGCCGAACAAAGCGAGCCATGCGACACAGGACCCCACAGATCGTCGCCCTTGGAGGTGGCGGCTTCTCGATGGAGAAGGATGGATCGCTGCTCGACGAGTACGTGCTGTCGCTGACGGATGCCGCGCGCCCGCGCGTGTGCTTCCTGCCGACCGCCTCCGGTGATGCCGACCACTATGTGGTGCGCTTTTACCGGCGCTTCTCTCCCGACTGCGAGGCCAGCCACCTGTCGCTGTTCCGCCGCGACCAGGGCACCGGCGGCGTCGAGGACGACTTCGCGACCCACCTGCTGGCGCAGGATCTCATCTACGTGGGAGGCGGCAACGTGGTGAGCATGCTCGGCGCATGGCGCGCGCATGGGCTGGACGAGGTTCTGCGCAAGGCCTGGCGCAAGGGCGTGATTCTCTGCGGTCCCTCCGCCGGCTCGCTGTGTTGGTTCGCCGAAGCGCTGAGCGCCTTCCACGGCGCGCCGCGAACCGTCCAGGGACTGGGCCTCTTGCCCTACTCCAACTGCGTCCACTACGACGCGGAGCCCGCCCGCCGTGAGGAGTACCACCGCTTCGTCGGCGACGGCATGCGCCCGGGGTTCGCGGCCGAGGACGGCGTGGCCCTGCACTTTCGCGCAACCCGCCTGGCCGCAGCCGTCAGCTCGCGCCCCGACGGGCGAGCCTTCCGCGTCAAGTCTTCCAGGCGCGGCGTGATCGAGAAGCCGCTGCACGTCGACTACCTCGGAGCCACTACCCCGGCGCGCGTGAGCGGCGGCACGCTGCCTGCTGCCTGCGCGCGAACTGACGCCGCCTCGGAATCAGTCGGTCCGGAACCGGTCGCCGCGTGAGCACGGCGGGATCGGCGAACGTCGATGATCGGCTGATCTTCGCGATGGGCGGCGGCGGCTTCACGATGGAGCCCAACAACCCGCTGCTCGACGACTTCGTGCTCGGCCTCGCCCAGGCGAAGGAGCCCCGCGTCCTGTTCCTGCCGACGGCCTCAGGCGACACGACCGCCCAGATCAACGCCTTCCAGGCGCGATTCGCCGATCGCATGTGCGCCCCCGAGCACGTGTCGCTGTTCCGGTTGCGAGAGATGAAGCGCCCGCTCCAAGAGATCGTGCTGAGCGCGGACATCATCTACGTGGGAGGCGGTTCGATGCGCAACCTGCTCGCCATCTGGCAGGCGCACGGGCTCGATCGACTGCTCGTCGCGGCGTGGCAGTCCGGCACCGTTCTCGCGGGGCTGAGCGCCGGTGCGATGTGCTGGTTTCAGGGGGGCGTGACACGATCGAGCGGTCCGCCGGAACCGATCGAGGGTCTCGGGCTGCTCGACGGCTCCCTGACCGTGCACAACGACGGCGAGCCCGAGCGACTGCCCGTCTGGCTCGCGGCGGTGCGCGACGGCACGCTGCCGGGCGGCTGGGCGCTCGACGACGGCGTCGGGCTGCTGTTCCGTGGACGGCAGCTGCAGCGCGTCGTGAGCTCACGCCCGGGAGCCGGCGCCCAGCGCGTCGATGCGATCGCGGGCGAGCTCGTGCGCAACCGCCTCGAGCCCGAGCTCCTGCAGGGCGACAGCGACGGTGCGCTGGGCGGGATCGATGAGGCCGTCGAAGAGCTTCGCCGCGTGCAGCGGCTGCGCCGCGGAATGGCCGGCGGTCGCGGCTGAGCCTCTGCTAGCTTGCCGCGTCAATGAGCTCTCCCTTTCAGGGAAAGACGGTGCTCGTCACGGGCGCCTCACGCGGCATCGGCCTGGCGACCGCAAGGCGGTTCGCGTCGCTCGGCGCGCAGGTCGGCCTGGTCGCGAGCAACGCCGAGCGACTGGCCGAGGCGGCCACCGATATGGAGGGAAAGCACCACGTCGTGGCAGCCGATCTAACCGACCCGGCGCAGTGCGCACGGGCGCTCAGCGAGGTCAGCGCAGCCCTCGGGCCAATCGACGTGCTCGTCAGCTGTGCGGGCGTCCTGCGGCGCGACTTCATCGAGGACGTCTCGCCGGCCGATTTCGAGCAGAGCTACCGCTTGCACGCCGGCGCCGCAATCTGGCTCACGCAGGGCGTGCTCGCGGGCATGCGCGAGCGCGGCTACGGGCGAATCGTGCTCGTATCCTCCGAGCTCGGCCTGATCGGCGCACCGTCCTACGCCTCCTACTGCACGAGCAAGTGGGCGATGGTCGGGCTGGGCGAGGTGCTCGCCCACGAGCTCGCCGGCAGTGGGGTCAGCGCCACGGTCGTCTGCCCCGGTGACGTGCGAACCGAGCAGCTCGAGGAAGAGCATCGCTGGGGACCGACCGGCGGGGTTGTCCCCGAGAAGGCAATGTCGGTTGAGTATTGCGCCGGCGCGATCGTCCGCGCCGCCGCCGGGCGCAAGCCGGTAGTGGTTGTCGACCGCCCCCACCTACGGGCCGCGGTGTGGTTCATCCGCCGCGCTCCCCGCCTGCGCATCCCAATGGTGGCCGGCGCGTACAAGCAGCTGATGCGCGAGCGCAAGACCGCCTGAATCGCGGGCCACAGACGGGCCTGCCATGGTCGCCCCGCCGCGGACGGACGTCCGGGTGGAGATTTCTTGTGCCGTTTGAGTCAACTTGCTACCTTTGGCACATTCTATTGAGACATTATGGGGTACTTGATCGGTTTAGTTAGCCGTTCGGGTAAGAAAAGAGGAGAGTGAGATGCTCAAGATGCTGAAGGTCAAGTCGCTGCTGGCCGTCGGGACCGTCGCGGTGCTGTTCGCGGCCGCAGGACCGGCGAGCGCCGGTGCGGCGCTTCCGGTCCACTACGGCAGCGCCGCCGAGGCCGAATCGATCGCCGCCGAGCTCTATTACCCGACGGCGGTCCCCGGAGCGAACAACGGCTGCAAGCCCAGCTCTGCGCACCCCTACCCGGTGGTGCTCGTGATCGCGACGCTGTCCGATGAGGGATCGAACTGGGTCACCGGAGCGCCGCTGCTTTCGAACGCGGGCTACTGCGTATACAGCTTCAACTACGGCGAAACCGATCTGTCTGACTTCGGGCGCATCGACGCGCTCGGCTACATCGAAAAATCGGCCGAAGAACTGTCGTCGTTCGTCAACAAGGTGCTCTCCAAGTCGGGGGCCTCGAAGGTCGATCTCGTCGGGCACTCCCAGGGCGGCATGATGCCCAACTACTACCTCAAATTCCTGGGCGGAGCAGCGAAGGTCAACGAGCTCATCGGGCTCGCTCCGAGCAACCACGGCACCACCGAGGACGGTCTCGTGACACTGCTCAACCAGTTCCCCTTCGCGCCGGGCTTGGCGAAGCTGATCGAATTCATCGGTGCCCCCTCGCTGATCCAGCAGGAGGCCGGCGGAGCCTTCCAGACAAAGCTGTTCAGCGGCGGCGACACCGTGTCCGGTGTGCGCTACGCCGTGATCGAGACCAGCCACGACGAGGTCGTCACGCCGTACACCAACGCGTTCCTGAGCGGGCCGGACGTGACGAACATCCTGCTGCAGGAACAGTGCCCGACCGACCCGGTCGAGCACATTGGCATGGCGTCCGACTCGCCGGCCTGGCAGAACGTCCTCAACCAGCTCAGCGCGAGCCCCAATCCGTCGTTCAAAGCCACCTGCACGAACTTCGGTCTCCCGCTCTGAGAACGCTGTACGCATAGGGCTGACGGGGGGCGGTCGCCGCGGCCGCCCCCCGTGTTCGCGCCCCTCGCGGCCGCCCCTCCGTGCTAGCGCCCCTCGGACCCACCCGGTGGCCGGGCTCAGCCGTTTCCGGGGCCACGACGCGCGGATCGGTCCTTCGCCAGATTCGACTTGACGTGAGTCGTATCTGCGATATATGCTCATTTGATCCGGCATCGTTACAGTTTGCCGGCGGGGCGTCGCTGATGGCCTCGAAGCTTGAGCTTGGGGGCGCTCGCCATCGGACTATCTAGGAGGAGGAGTTCTCGTGTTACATCGCAAGCGCTCGCCGCGAGCCGTGCTCGCGCTCACCGCGTTGGCCGTTCTCGCCGTGCTTAGCGCCGCTTCGGCGGCGTCGGCCACACCCGTCGTCGGACCCGAAGGCTCCGCCTTCTACACGCCGCCTTCCGTAGAACCGGCAGGCAGCGCGGGCGAACTGATCTGGT
>Ga0302325_10005933_pt1 | contig 27636 bp, 27 predicted proteins | sample Palsa_T0_2_FD_201948 | JGI IMG/M metagenome (GOLD analysis project Ga0302325, IMG submission 201948) | Peat permafrost microbial communities from Stordalen Mire near Abisko, Sweden - Palsa_T0_2 | ecosystem: Environmental > Terrestrial > Soil > Palsa > Peat permafrost | place: Sweden: Abisko... | reverse complement strand
CTGCGCGGCTATCTCAAGCTGCTCGGCTACGAGACCCACGGCTGGGAGCTCGGCCGGAACTTCGGCGGCATCGCGCGCATGCGCGTCAAGCTGCGCGAGCGGCTCACGCAGATCTCCGAGCAGAGCGCCCGCAAGGTCAGCGTGGTGGGGTGGAGCCTAGGCGGCGTGTACGCGCGCGACCTCGCGCTCGCCATGCCTGACGCGGTGCGTTCGGTCATCACGCTTGGCAGCCCGTTCTCGCGCAGCCCGAACGCCAGCAACATCAGCGACGTCTACGAGTTCGTGAGCGGTGAAGGCCCGTGGGACAACGGCGAGCCGACCGAGCACGAGTTCGACGCGATTGCCGGTGACTTGCCGATGCCCGCGACGTCGATCTGGTCGAAGGTCGACGGCGTCGTGACCTGGCGCTCGTCGGTCGTCGAGGCGAACGCACACGCCGAAAACATCGAGGTCATCGGCGCGAGCCACATCGGCCTCGGCGCGAACGCTGCCGTGCTGTGGGCGATCGCCGACCGGCTCGCGCTACCCGACGGCAGCTTCACGCCGTTCGCCCGCGGCGGCCCGTTCGCCGTCGCCTACGGCTCCGCGCGCTGATCGTTCAACGCTGACCGCAAGCGGGCGAAACGACGAAGACGACCGCCGGCATGCCGAGTGGCGTGGTGGCGATCGTCTTCATCCGCTGCGGGTGCGCGCGTTTTGCGCTCGCGCCCGCGAACGTCACGGGGTTAGTTCTTCGAGGCGACCGTTTCGGTGGTCTCGGCCGGCGTGGACTTCAGCACGTTGAGGAGCTGGTTCACGTAGTCGTTCTGCTGCTCGATGAGCTTGACCGCGAAGGTCGAGTTCAGCTCGCTGATCTTCGAGACGACGGTCGGGATGTTGCTGAAGGTCTGGGCGTTGGGCAGCTTGCTCGTCACGTTGGCGAACATCTCGCGGAACGAGCTGACGGCGTTGATCTGCGCGGCCTGGACTTGCTTGATGGCCTCGAGGCCTTGGGCCTGGAACTTCTCGATGGTGTCGATGTAGGTCTCGTTCATTTTGGGGTGCTCCTTGCGGGCGGCGGAGGTGGTCGTTGCTTCGTGCTAAGTATACCAAGCACTACGCTATGTCTGTCAAGCGACTTGTGTCGCAGCGCCGGCCTCGGGGCTCGTAAGCAAGCGAGCCTAGACTCGCCGAGGTGATCCCGGCCGTCGAGCTTCGAGGTGGCGGTACGCTCGGTACAGCACCATGCGGCGGTGAGCACGCAGCGATCGGCTGGGACCACCACCCTCCGTGCGCCTGCCGCCGGCCGGCTGGTCACGATCGACGTCGAAGTCGGCGCCCGCGTGGCGGTCGGCCAGCCGTTCGCCGTCGTCGAGGCGATGAAAATGGAGTACGTCCTCACCGCCGACGTCTCGGGCGTCGTGCGCGCGGTCGTGGCGGAGCCCGGCACGATCTTGACCGGCGGCGAGGCGCTCGTCCTGGTCGAACCGAGTGCCGTCGAGGCCGAAGAAGCCGCGGGCGATGCGAACGCCGGCGACGGTGCCGTCATACGCGCCGATTTGGGGGAGGTGCTCGCCCGGCGCTCTGCGATCGGCGACGAGGCTCGCGAAGGCGCACTCGTCGCACGCCGCGCGCAAGGACGGCTGAGCGCGCGCGAACGGCTCGGTGCCCTGTTCGACGACGGCGACTTCCTCGAATACGGTGAGTTTGCGCTGGCGGCGCAGCGGCGCCGCCGCGAGCCCGAGGAGCTCGCGCGGATGAGTCCGGCGGACGGGCTGATCGCCGGGATCGGATCCGTGAACGGCGACCGATTCGACGCGGAACGTGCGCGTTGCATCGCGATGGCGTACGACTATACGGTGTTCGCCGGAACGCAAGGCTACGCGAACCATCTCAAGACCGATCGCATGCTGCAGCTCGCCGAACAGCGGCGCATCCCGCTGGTGATGTTCGCCGAAGGCGGCGGCGGACGGCCCGGCGACAGCGACGTGACCTGGGCATCGGGTCTCGCGGTGCCGACCTTTGCCAGTTACGCGCGGCTCAGCGGCCTCGTTCCGATCGTCGGCGTCGTCTCGGGTTTCTGCTTCGCCGGCAACGCTGCGTTTCTGGGCTGCTCCGACGTGATCATCGCGACGCGCGACGCCAACATCGGGATGGGCGGCCCGGCGATGATCGAGGGCGGCGGCCTTGGCACGTTTCGGCCCGAGGAGATCGGACCGGTGTCCGACCAGGCGCCCAACGGCGTCATCGACGTCGTCGTCGAGGACGATGCAGAGGCGGTCGACGTTGCGCGGCGCTACCTGTCATACTTCCAAGGCAGCGTCTCCGACTGGACGTGCGCCGATCAGGCAGCGCTGCGCGACGCGGTGCCCGAGAACCGCGTGCGCGTGTACGACGTGCGCAGCGTCGTGTCGACGCTCGCCGACGAAGGCTCGCTGCTCGAGCTGCGCGCGGCGTACGCGCCGGGGATGATCACCGCGCTGGTTCGCATCGAAGGCCGGCCGTGCGGTCTGATCGCGAACAACCCGATCCACCTCGGCGGCGCGATCGACGGACCGGGCGCCGACAAAGCGTCGCGCTTCATGCAGCTCTGCGACGCCTACGATCTGCCGATCGTCTCGCTGTGCGACACGCCGGGCTTCCTGGTCGGGCCCGAAGTCGAACGCACCGCGCAAGTGCGGCGCGTCAGCCGCATGTTCGTCACCGCCGCGAGCATGACGGCCCCCGTCTTCTTCATCGCGCTGCGCAAAGCGTACGGCCTCGGTGCGCAGGCGATGGCGGCCGGCAGCCTGCACGAACCGTTCTTCTCGGTCGCATGGCCGACCGGCGAGTTCGGCCCAATGGGCCTCGAAGGCGCGGTGCGCCTCGGCTACCGCAAGGAGCTCGCCGCCATCGAAGACCCGGCGGAACGGCAGGCAGCGTTCGACAAGATGGTCGCCCAGTCGTACGCGCAAGGCAAAGCGCTCAACGTCGCCTCGGTCGTCGAGCTCGACACCGTCATCGACCCGCGCGACACCCGCGCCTGGATCACCGGCGGCCTACGGGCGGTTCCCACGCCGTCGCCGCGTGTCGGAAAGAAACGGCCGTCAATCGACACTTGGTAACCTCGCCTGGGCCGGCTTCGCGAATCCCACCGGAATCATTCGGCGACGACTCGAATCATCGGGCGTGCCACGGATCTCGAAGCGAGAGTTCGAAGGCCTTCCGCTGCGCGTGCATACGTTTCTCGCCGGTGTGCCGCTTCACGACGTCTGGCTGACGACTCTGCCGCATTGGCGCACCGGCGTGACGCTCGACGAGTTTCTCCGCGTCACGGGCGGGCGTTTGTTCACACCCTCGCCGGTCGTGCGCGCACTGCTGAGCCTGCGCTTTTGCGTCGGCGGCCTGCTCGGTTGGGATCGGACGAGGCCCATGGCGTGCTCGCGCGGCGCGCCCGAAGCGTTCACGGAGCGGTTGACGCCGTCAGATCGGGCGAGGTCGCTTGCGCCGGCGGGCCGCCAGGACGGACCGTTCCGCGTGGTCTATCGGTTCGAAAACGAGCAGCTGGTAGAGTTGATCAATCGCACGGCCCACGCCGGGGCGCTGAGTGCGCTGGTCGAAACGACGAGCAGCTATCGCTTCTACTTCGCCGTGTACGTGCGCAACGTCGGTCGCTTCACGCCGCTCTACATGACGCTGATCGACCCGTTCCGCAGGTTCATCGTCTACCCGTCGCTGCTGCGCACGGTTCGCGCCCGCTGGGAGCAGACGATCGGCGCGAATTGAGCGGAGATCGCGCACAGTTCGACCGTTCTAACCCTAGGTTGAGCCCCAGACGTCGAGGTTGTAGCGTTTGCTGGCCGTGAGCGCGTCGATCCAGGCGCTCGCGGTTGCGGCGTCGGCTCCGGTCTTCTCGCGGTAGAGCGCGCAGACCGCGGCGCGGACGTCGGGCTCCATGCGGCTGCCGTCGCCGCAGACGTAGATCACGCCGTCCGCTTCGAGGATCGACCAGACGTCGTCGGCGTGCTCCGTGATGCGATGCTGCACGTACGTCTTCTCGGCACCCAACCGCGAGAACGCGACGTTCAGCTCGACGATACCGTCGACCGCGAACCGTTCGAGCTCGTCGCGGTAGAGATAATCGCGATCCGGATGCCGGCAGCCGAAGAACAGCAGCGCGCGGCCGAGCGTCGCGCCGTCGCGCCGCAATGCGTCGCGCTCCTCGAGGAACCCTCGGAAGGGTGCCAATCCCGTTCCCGGCCCGATCATGACGATTGGTACGGCCGGATCATCGGGTAGGCGGAAGCCGCTCGTCGAGCGTTTCACGAACGCGTCGACCGTCATGCCGTCGGCGTGGCGCGCGAGGTACGTCGAACAGACGCCTTCGAACGTACCGCGCCCCGACCAAGCCGGCTCGTGGACGACGCCGACCGTGATGCTGCAGCGATCGGACGTCGCGCGCGGCGACGACGAGATCGAGTAGTAGCGCGGCGTCATCTGCGGCAGCATGTCGAGGTACTCTTCGAACGGCAGCTCGCAGGCCGGATGCTCTTCGAGCAGCTCGAGCACCGTGCGCCGCTTGCGCTTCACCTCGGTGCGGTATGCGCCCGTCTCCTCGTCATCGGCAGCGAGTGCCGCGAGCCGCGGTTTCGTGTTCGGGCACTGCGTGTGCTCGGCCAACGTGGCGATCTGCTTGCGGGTGGCGGTGTGCTGCAGCTCCACGTGATGCGCGAGCAGCCGTCCGAGCGCGACCGGCGTGTCGACCGGCAGCGTGGACGAGAGCGGCGAAACGGCACGCAGCCGCACGTACGTGTCGTCGGCGAAACCGAAGCGGCGCAGGACGCGCGCGACGACCGCCGGCGGGTTCTCCGCGACGACGCCCAGATGATCGCCGATCCCGTACGCCGCGCCGGGCGGCAACGCGAGCTCGACGTGCCGCGTCGAACGTTCGTTCCCCGTTTGCAGCTCGCGGTTGACGACGATCCGCATCGCGCTCGCACCGTGGGCGGCGGCCAGCGGGTTGGCCTGCGGTCCGTCGACCAGCTCGATCGCGTACCGCGGCCGCGTGTCGGTCTCGGCCTGCGCGTCGAACGCGACGCCGAGATCCTTCGCGACCGACTGCCACAGCGCGATGCGCCAGGCGCGGAACTGCCCGTCGAGATCCTCTTGCGCGTCGCCTTCACCGCGTTCGAACAGCCGGGTGGCGCCATAAGCTGCCAGCCGTTCGTCGATGAAACGCGGTACGGCTTGATAGGTCGAGGCCCAGTTGCGGTTGCCGCAGCCGAACACCGCGTACTGCACGCCGGCGAGCGCGTCGGGCGCCATACCGTCGGCGAGCCACGCATAGAACGCGGCGGCGTTGTCGGGCGGCGCGCCGTTGTACGACGCGCACACGATCAGCACGCCGCCGTCGGTGGGCAGCTTCCCGACGAAGTCGTCGAGCCACGCGACGCGCACCGCGAAGCCTTGCGCGGTGGCGAGATCGCCGACCCGGCGCGCGGCGTCCTCCGAAGTGCCGAGGTTCGAACCGAACAGCACGAGCAGCGGCGTGCCGTGCACCGGCCGTTGCGCGGGCGGCGCGGCGACGGGCGCGGCACCATTGCGGTGCGCGGCCTCGGGCGTGACCGCCGCGGCCGTGATCCGCTGGTGAACGCGGGGGCGCACCTTGATCTTGAGCCCCTCGGGCTTGATCGTCAGCGTCTCTTTGATGCGCAGCGTGTAGCGCTGATGATCGATCAGCCGGAAGCGCTGCAGCATCATCGCGATGACCAGCGTCGCTTCCTGCGTCGCGAACTGCCGGCCGATGCACGCGCGCTGACCGTTGCCGAACGGCTTGTAGGCATTGACGGGCCGCGCGCGCTCGCGCTCGGGCGCGAAGTGCTCGGGATCGAAGATCTCGGCGCGCTCGCCCCACACGCTGCGATCGCGGTGCAGCGCCGGCAGCAGCACGACGATCTGCGAGCGCGCCTTGACCGCGTACTTGCCGCCCAGCACCTCGTCCTTGTAGGGCAAGAGCGCGAACGCCGGCGCGGTCGGCCACAACCGCAGCGCTTCCTTGAGCACCTGCTGCACGTAGGTCAGCGCGTTGACCTGGCGCATCGTCGGCTTGACCGACAAGTCGGTCCCCAGCACGCGGTCGACCTCTTCGGTCGCGCGCGCCGCGACGTCGGGGTTGGTCAGCAAGAAGTACGTCGCGAACGAGAGCAGCCCGCTGGTCGTCTCGTGACCGGCGATCAGGAACGTGATGATCTGGTAGCGGATGTTCGTGTCGTCGAGCCGCTCGCCCGACTTGCGGTCGACGCCGGCCAGCATGTAGTCCAGCAGGTCGGTCTTGGGCGCGTCGGCCGGCGCGGCGGCGCGCTGTTCCTTGCGTTCGCGCACGATCCGGTCGACGACGCCGTTGAGGTACTGCGCGTCGGCGGCGAGCCGCGCTTGCCGCGGGCGGGTGAAGACCTCCTCGAACGGCAGGCCGCGCTGGGTCATCGCGATCTCGAGCGCGTCGACCATGGCGTCGACGAACGGATGGTTGTCCTCGCGGTAGAACGAGTTGAAGCGGTAGCCGAAGCCGCAGATGCCGATCGTGTCGAGCGTCAGCGCCGTCATGTCGTGGACGACGTCGATCTCGTCGTCGGCGTTGAGCCGATCCCACTTGAGCATCATCTGCTCGGCGACGTCGAGCATCATCGGGTGATAGCCCTGCATCGCTCGGTCGCCGAAGTTGGGCAGCAGGATGTTGTGCGCGCGCGACCAGTTCGGTTCGGAGGTGTACGCGGTGAACAGTCCGTCGCCCGAGATCGTGCGCACGCGGTGCAGCGCGCCGCGCACCGACTTGTCGAAGCGCGACTCGTCGAACAGCTCCTCGGCCAGCGCGTAACCGGAGACGACCGTAATGGGCTTGCCCATCATGTCGAGCCGGAAGATCGGACCGAGCCGGCGCGACAGCGCGACGAGATCCTGGATCGGCGTCACCGCGCTGACGTCGAGCATGTTGCCCAGCACCGGCTTCTTGGGCGGTCCGGGGATCGGCTCGAGCTTCTCCGGGGCGATCATCCTCGCGCGGCCACGCTCAGGCAGCCGTGCCGTACGCGGCTTCGAGCGCGTCGAGCTCCTCGCACAGCATCGCGGCGAGCGGTTCGACGTCGGGCACGACGTTCGCCGCCGCCATCAGCCCGAAGTCCAGCCCGTCCACGTAGCCGTTGACGGTGATGTTGAGCGCTTGGCCGTGGACCGGGATCGACATCGGATAGACGTGCTCGATCCGCGCGCCCGCGATGTAGATGGGCGCGCGCGAGAAAAAGATGTTCGAGACGACGACGTTCATCGGCGGCGGCATAGTGTTGGCGAGACCCGAGCGACCGTAGAAGACGGCCAGCAGCTGGAGCAGCATCGGCGTCCCGAACGTCGGGATGTCGGCGAAGTGCGGGATGAGCGAACGAAACGGGTTGGCCAGCTCCTTCGACGCTGCGGAGCCGGCAACGATCGCTTCGAGCCGCGTCTTGGGATCGGCGACGTCGGTCGCCAGCGGCACGACCATCCCGAATACCTGATTCTTGAGCTCGGCGTCGCCCTTCTCGCGCGCGGAGATCGGGACGAACGCGGTCAGCGACTTCTTCGGCAGCGCACCGGCGTCGCCGAGGTAGCGCCGCAGCATCCCGCTCGACAGCGCGAGCACGACGTCGTTCACCTTGCCGCCGGCCTTGGCTGCAATCGCCTTCACCCGCGCCATCGACACGGTGACGCCGGTGAAGCTGCGCTCCGACGAGATCGCGGCGTTGAGCGGCGTCGCCGGCGCGGAGAGAAGGTCGAGCGCTTTGACCGACTCGGGCTTGAACGCGTTCGAGAGCGCCGCCGAATACGCGGTTGCAATCTCGCCGAGGTTCGCGCTCACCCGAAGCGGCCACTCGATCTGATGGATCGCCGCGTCGAGCAGCACCGACCCGAGATCGGTGCCGCCGCTGCGCGGCAACTCCAGCTTGCCGAGCTTGCCCGGCTCGTACGGCGTGCGCCACAGGTCGGCGTAGGCAGCGAACATCGACGACGCGACGTCACGTTCGTCCCGGCGTTTCGCTTCGGCTGGCGCCGGCGCGGGTTGGGGGGCCGCAACTGCCTCGGTGTTCGGCGAGGTCTCGTACAGGATCTCGGTCAGCGCCGCGCCGGCCCCACCGTCGATGAGCGCGTGATGCATCTTCGAGTAGATTGCAGCCTGGTTGTCCGGCATGCCGTCGAAGACGTACAGCTCCCACAAGGGTCGCGCACGGTTGAGCGTCTTGGCGTGCAGCCAGCCCGCGAGGCGCTCGGCGGTCGCAGCGTCGTGCGGTTCGGGGAGAGCACCGCGCAGAACGTGGCGGTTCAGGTCGAACTGGTCGTCCTCGATCCAGCTCGGCCGGTCGATGTCGAACGGCGTCTGGGCGAGCTTCCAGCGCAGGCTCGGCGCGAGGTACAGCCGCGACGCGATGCGCGCTTTGAAGTCCTCGTAGAAGTCGCCGTCGTAGCCGTCGGGCAGCGTCACGATGGTCAAGCTGCCGACGTGCATCGGGCACTCCGCCGTTTCCGCGAACAGAAACGCCGAATCGACCACGGACAGTTTTCGGATCGTTTGGCTCATCGTTGCGCCCTTCGCTGCCGCCGGGCAGTCGTGGCCCCTTGGCGGCGCTTGCGAGAACTCCCTGGAACGCTCACGCGAGCGTGGCGGTCGCTCCGAGGAACGGCTATTCCCAGGAGCCTGGAATGCGCGCGCGCAGAATGAAGCGCACGAGCACTTGTCCGGGGCCCGTTCCGGTCACGCCGATCTGCGCGATTCCGCCGTTCACCGGCGCCGAGCCCGTCTCGCCGCCACCGGCAATCGTCGCCGCGCCGCCGACGCGGAAGAACATCGTCCCCGCGTGCCCGGCTGGCAATCCGTCGCAGTGCACGGTCAGCATGACGGTCTGACCGACGTCCGCCGGTGGAATCGGGTCGGCGCGCAGCGTCACGATGTCTGCGGCGTACGTGTTCGTCGTGGTCATGCCGGACACGACGCCGATCGTGTGCTGCCCGAGCGCCGTCTTGTCGTCGAGCTTCACCTTCACGCTGCGGTCGGACGCCGCCACCAGCCCCGGCACCGGCTTTCCGTCGAGCGTGACGTGCGCGGTGAACGGATCGACGTCGCGGACCTGAACGCTGAACCAGCCGTTGGTTCGTCCGCCACGCTCGTAGGCGGACGCACCGCGAGTGATCGCTGCGCCGTTCGCCGGCGCACCCGGAACGGGATCGGTTCCCGGCACGGTGGCGCCGTCGACCACGCAGTGCGCCGCCCCTCCATCGGGCTTCCCGTCCTGGTTGAAATGGTCGAACAAGACGACGCCGGTCACGCCGGCCGGGATGTTGAGCACAATCCGGCCGGCAATGACGCGTGCCTCGAAATAGGCCGTCGCGCCGTCGGCGCGCGTGTACCCGACGTAGGCTTGGGGCATACCCTCGGCGTGGAACGCCGCCACGATCCGCGTCGAGCTGCCGGCGACATCGGGGAGCGCGGCGACGTACGTCCCGCCGATTTCGAGCGGGTTGTATACGGGTTGGACGGGCCTCAGCTCCGCGTCGCGGACGCCGACGTACGTCTTGGTAACGACGTCGTATTTCGACAGCACCGTGCTCACGCCGTTGTCGACCGTCGATTTCGTTCCCGACAGCTGGTTGCCGTCGGCGTCGAAGTCTTCGACGGTCGTCGATGTCTCAGTCGAGCGTTCGGTGCCGTTCCCACCCGTCCGCGATTCGGTCGTCGTCTCGGTACAGCCGCCCAGCGCGTTGTAGGTCCGAACGACTTCCGTGTGATGGTTGGTGTCGAAACCGGGCTGCCCAGAGGCTGCGGTTTCGTGCTCATTATCGTCGATGACGCGCTTGATCGAAACGAGCGTCCCGGCCCGATCCTTCGTCCAGGTGATCTGCGCGCGAACCGCTATGATAGTGCCAAGCGTCGTTCGCTGGTCGAGCACAGTGGAGGTCGTGCCGTCGGGGTTGCTGACCGTCGTGACGGTCTCGGTTCCATGGCGCCCGTCACCGAGCGTGATGTTGCGCGTGCCGTTCGGCGGCGGCGTCGCGGAGAGGTTCTTGTCCATTTCGGCGCGCGCGCCGCTGGTCGCGCACAGGACCGCCGCCGCGCAGAACGCGCCCGTCAGACTCCGCCGAGCGTTGCTCATCGTTGCCGCCTCCGTCGCATGAGAGGAAGAGGGGCACGCTTGCTTCGGCGGTCGCCCGGGGGCACCTGTGCAGCGCGCGCACGATGGGCTATTCTGCCGGGCGACCTCCGGCAGCCGCGCCGGTGTCCGGCCCGATCCAGACGGTCTGCACGTTGACGAACTCGCGGATCCCGAACTCGGAGAGCTCGCGTCCGATGCCGCTCTTCTTGGCGCCGCCGAACGGCAGGCGCGGATCGGACGCGGTCATCCCGTTGATGAAGCAGTTGCCCGACTGCAGCTGCGCGGCGAGCTTCTCGGCACGCGTGAGGTTACGCGTCCAGAGGTTGCCGCCCAGGCCATAGCGCGAGCCGTTGGCCAGCTCGACCGCGTGCGCGGCGTCGCGCGCGCGCATCATCGCCGCCGCCGGACCGAACGTCTCTTCAGTTGCCATGCGCATCGACGGCGTAACATCACCCACGACCGTCGGCGCATAGAACGCGCCGGGGCGGTCGACCGGCTTGCCGCCGAGCAGCAGCTTCGCACCGGCCGCGATCGTGTCACGCACCTGTTCGGCGAGCGCGTCGCGCAGGTCGGTGCGGGCCAGCGGGCCGATCTGCGTGTCGTGTTGCATCGGGTCGCCGACCTTGAGCGCACGCGCCTTCTCCACGAACGCCGCGACGTAGCGATCGTAGATCGCGTCCTCGATGATGAAGCGCTTCGCGGCGATGCAGCTCTGGCCGGTGTTCTGGAACCGCGCCTTCACGCCGATCTCGACGGCCTTGTCGAGGTCGGCGTCGGCCAGCACGATGAAATAGTCCGAGCCGCCGAGCTCCATGACGGTTTTCTTGATCGCCTTGCCGGCGAGCGCGCCGACCGACGATCCAGCCGCCTCGCTGCCGGTGAGCGTCACGGCCGCAATGCGCTCGTCGTCGACGACCGGTTCCATCTCCTTACTGCCCACCAGCAGCGTGCTGAAGACGCCGTCGGGCGTCCCGCTCTCACGGAAGATCTTCTCGCACTCCAGCGAGACGCCGCTGACATTGGAGGCGTGCTTGAGCACGACCACGTTGCCCGCCATGAGCGCGGGCGCCGCAGCGCGGAACACCTGCCAGTAAGGAAAGTTCCACGGCATGATCGCGAGCAGCACGCCGAGCGGCCGGAACGCCACGTAGCTGCGCGTCGCGTTCGAGGCGATCTTCTCGCTGGCCAGCAGCCGCGCGCCGTTGTCGCCAAACCAGTCGCAGCTGACCGCGCACTTGTCGACTTCGGCTTCCGATTCGGCGATCGGCTTGCCCATCTCGCGCGTCGCCAGCTCGGCGAGCGCGGCCTTGTGCTCGCGCAAATAGCGCGCGACCGCGCGCAGCCGTTCAGCGCGTCGCTCGAACGTCGTCTCACGCCAGCGGGCGGCAGCGGCGACCGCCGCGTCGAGCTTGGCGTCGAGCGCCGCCCTGTCGTCCGGTTCGTAGCTGCGGATGACCTCGCCGGTCGCGGGGTTGCGCGTCTCGATCGACGCCGCGCGTTGGGCCGTGGTACTCATGACCGGCATGTACCCCAACCGAGGATCGGGCAGGCCGGCGGATCCACCGCGGCCTGCCCGTGAGGTGTCAGGCGGCCGGCGTCACTGCGCGCGCAGCGATTCGACCTCGGCGTGCAGAGCCGCAAACTCGGAACTGACCCGCTGGTCGCGCGCATGTTCCAACGTCTCGAGCGCGGCGATGCGCCCGCGAAGCCGAGCGTCGCAACGTGTGCGAACGTCGACGTGGCGAGCGCCCCGGCAGTCCTTACGAAATGGTGACGAAGACGACGCGTAACATTCGAGCAAGCCGTAGGCTGAAGCTCGCGCAGTTGCGCGCGCGAACCCACGAAGTCGAGCCGTTGTTCAAGGCAGGCCGATCGGGACGGTGTACGTGATGACGCGGCCTTCGCGGAACGTCACCGTGTATGCGTCGCCTGGTCCGTCGTAGTACGACCAGACGGGCATCACGTTCAGCGCGCTGGCGGTGTAGTATCCCTGTGGGTAGCCGCGGCGGCGCGCGACCTCGGCACGCGTCATGCCGGCCGCGATCTTGAGCTGATCGTAGCCGCCCGGCATCGGCGGTGGCTTCGCCGTCGTCAGCGTCACCTCGAGATGCCAGGGGTCGGCCAGATAGAATCCAGGGCACGGTCCCTCGCTCGCGGTTCCCGACGCGCTGCCCGACGCGAACGCCTGAGTCGTCGGGTAGCTCGCTGTGACGGCCAACGGATCGACGGCGAAGAACGAATAGGCTGCGTCGTTCCCCCAGCTTGGCATCGCTCCGGTCCACAGCTGCACGATGCCGTGCGTGCGCTCGACGCCCTGGATCATCACCCCGACGTCCGCGAGGTATGACTTGAACGAGGCGATTCCGCAGTTCAGCTGGATTCCGCCGTATCCGTAGACGGTTCGCCGGTCGATCGCGGCGCGCGCAGCGCGTAAGCCGCCATCGGTCGCCGTCTCGTCGGGCCAGTAGACGTTTGCTTTCGGCGCGCCTTCAACGCTGATGCTCGAGCCGTCGTCGCCGCGCACGAAGCCCGGCGAGGTCACTAGCGCGAGGTCGTACATCCCCGGCTTGGCCGGGCGCGACGGAAACGCGATCGGCAGATGATACCAGCGCACTGATCCATCTGGCCCTTGATCGACCGTGCGGTCGAGCACCGGTTCGCCGACGTCGGCCTTGAACCCGGCGCGAGCGCCGTTTGCATTCGCGGCGCGCATGGTGAAGTGCAGCTTGTCGGGATCAACCGTGAACGTCTGGCCGTAGCTCTCGACGATGACGAGAAACGCACCGTTCTGCGCGTCGAGGACGACGGTCGCAGTCTGGGCCCGCGCCGTCGTCGGACGGCGCCGCGGCGACGCGCTCGGTGTCGCCGCAAACGCGTGCGTGATGAACCCGCCGGGCGCAGTGCGAAAGGCCGGTGACTGCGCGCTCGTGATGATGACGACCGCGAGCCCGAGCAGCCCCGGCCTGGCGGCAGCGTTAAGCGGAAACACGTGACCGCAATCCGCTGGTGTGTTCTTTATGGCACGGCATGCACAGCGTCTCGAGATTCTCCTGATGATGCGCGCAGGACAGCTGGGTGTGCCGGCCAGCGCACGGCACGATGTGGTTGACCTCGAGCCGCGCGACCTTCTTTGCCGTCCGCCACGCCCGCATCGCCGCGAGGTACGCACGATGCGTCGGATGTTTCGTCCGCAGCGGACGTTTCGGGCCGCGCGCGCCGCACCTTCGACAGCGGTAGCGGTCGCGCCGCTTCACCGCGGCCCGCGCAACCGACCACCAATGATTCGCCCAGAACGCATCGCCGCACCCGTCGCTACACCATGACCGCCTGCGCGGCGGCAGCACCGTTCCGCACCATCCGCACGCGCATGCCGCGAGCGGCGGCGCGAGCGAACATACGGCGAGCAGGCTCTCCTTCTTCGTCATGGCATTTGCTGCGGAACGCTGAACGAGGCGACACGGCCGTTGCGAAACGTGACGCCGTACTGATCCATCAGCGAGTCGTCGTATTCCCAAACGCTTCGGGCGGCAAGCTGGGCGCGGGTGAAGTACCCCTGGGGAAATCCGCGCCGCCGGGCGACATCGCCGCGCGTCATTCCGACCGCGATCTTGAATCGATCGTAGCCGGCGGGCAAGCGCGACGGCTTCGTCGTTGTAAGCGTGACGTCGATGTGCCACGGATCCGCGAGCGTCAGTCCCGGGCATGGCGCGCCATAGTCGGGCTGCCCGCTGCCACCGGTCGCAAACCACTTCTCCGGCGGATACTCCGCGTGCAGCATCAGCGGATCGACCGCGAGAAACGAGTAAGCCCGGTCGTCGCCCCGGCTCGTCATCGAGCCAGTCCACATGCGCTCCACCACGCCGCGGCGGCGTTCGATGCTGCGTATCGGCACACCGACGTCCGCCAGATACGTATTGTCCGTATAATCGTGACAGCTGATGACCAGCCCGCCATAGCCGTATACCGTTCGGTTCTCGAACTCGTCCCGCGCGGCGCGCAATCCGTCGTCGGCTCCCATCTCATCGGGCCAATAGACATCGGACCGCGGCGATGAATCGACCGGCAGCTCCGTCCCGTCGTCGTACCTCGTGAACCCGGGATCCACTTGCGTGGTGACGTCGTACATGCCGGGCCGCGCGGGCCGGGCCGGAAAGACGACCGGCAAATGATACGCCATGATCGTGTCAGGCGGCTGAGCTTGTCGCCGGTCGAGAATCGGCGCACCGACCTGCGCGGCAAACGGTTTAGGCGCGGACGTCGCGTTCCAAGGACGAATGACAAAGTGCAGCTTCGCCGGATCGATCGTGTAGGGCTTGCCGACGCTGAAGACGCTTACCTCAAATCCGCCCCGCGCACCGAAATCCAGTGTCGCGCTCTGCGGTGGGCGCGAAAAGGGGCCCCACCAAGAAGTTCCTCGTCTCGGCGGCGGCGTGGTGCTGCTCGACGAGGGTCCCGTCGCCGCCGGAGCGGGCGAGGACGTCGGCGCCGATTGCGCGCACGTCGCGAGCGCGAACGCCGCCCCGCAACCGAGTGCGCGAAGCGCCACGGTCACGCTGCGTTTTGGCGCGCGCATACCTCCAGGCGCGTTCCGAGCGGGTCGGTGAAGAACACGGCGGGATAGCCCTCGTCGTCGCTGCGCTCGATTTCGCGCGCGCCGAGCGCCGGCAAAGCCCGTTGCCAGTCGTCGAGCGTCTCTTTCGCGACGGCGAACGCGATGCGACCGCGCGCCGGCTGCGCGCCGACTTCCTCGATGACGCCGAAGAACAGCGCGGGCCGTCCTTGGACGCCCTCTTCGTGGTACTCGACGGCGTTGTAGTTGTCGGTCGTGCCTTGGTTCCAGGACGCGCCGCCGAACTCGACGAGCGCGTAGGTCTTGCGCGTCAGGCCTAGCCGCGTGAACAACGCGTCGTAGAACGTCTCGACGACGCCGAGCACCGGAACGCGCAGATCGACGTGGTCGATTCCAGCGAACGCCATTAGCGCGTCAGCACCTCGGCAGCGAGCAGCGCGGGCGACGCTTCGCCGGCCAGGAACACGCCCAACTGCTCGACCGAGAACTGCATCCCCGTCCAGAACTCGCCGAACTCGGCAAAGCGCGCCGACGCAGCGTCGAAGCGCATCGCGTAGACCAGCTTCTTGAACACCAGCGGATCGTCGGCGTACAGATCGACGCCCCATTCCCAGTCGTCGAAGCCGATCGAGCCTGAGATCACCTGCGTGACGTGGCCGTGGAACGAACGCCCGATCTTGCCGTGCTCGAGCATCATGCCGGCGCGTTCCGCGTAGGGCGTCGAGTACCAGTTGTCGTTGCCGTCGCGCTTCTTGTTCATCGGATAGAAGCACGCGTAGCGGCGGCGCGGGATGCGCGCCCACAGCCGAGCGGCGTTGCGCGGCTCGGCGGTCGCTTCGGCGAGCATCGCGTCGAAGGCCGCGTTCCACTCCTCGGAGTGCGGCTTGAGCCCGCGATCGCGCAACTCGGCGTGGATCTTCGCGGTGTGCTCGTACAGGCCGAGCTCGAGCACCGAGACGTACGATCCGCGCGGCTCGAGACACTCGCACAGCGCCAGCTTGTCGACGCGCGCCTGGGCTTCGCCCAGCGCGTCGAACGAGCGCGCGTAATGGGTGAGCATGAGGTCGCCCTTGTGCCCCAGCAGCTGCACGAGCCCGAGATCCGTCTCGTCGTCGCGCGCCAGCTCGGCGAACAGCGCCGAAGCTTCGCGTTCGATCGCGCTCCTGCGCGTCGCGTCGAGTGCGTCGTACGCGCGGCGGTCGAGCCGGAACATGCGGTGCAGGATCGACCAGCTATCGAGCGACTCGGGGACGTTCGGGTTTCTCATGCGTTCGGACCCACCTCGGCGAGCAGCGCGGCCGGTCGCTCGCGATACTTCGCCCACAGCTGCGGCATGTGCGCGATGTCGCTCACGATGCGTGCGTACGTCGTGTTCACGGGTGCCTTTACGCCCGCCTCCCGCGCTGCGCGCGCGACCGCGCCGTTGAGAAACTCGACCTCGGTGCGATGCTTGGCGCTGCGCAAGTCGAGCAGCAGCGAGGGCGGCTTCTCGCCGCGCGCCCCGGCGATGCGCGACGCCAGCAGCGGCCGCGCGACCGGGCTGGGCAGCGTGGCGACGCGCTGCAGCACGCGCACCGGATAGCGCGGCAGATCGATCGACGCGATGCCCAGCGCCTTCATCGTGGCCCGGACCTCGCGGATCGCGTGGATCTCGAGCCGGAACACCGCGTCCCAATGGACCAGCTGCTCGGGCAGCACGTCGAGAATCGCGCACGATGCGTTGGCCACGACGTTGAGCGCGAGCTTCGACCACTTGAGCGCGCGGTAGTCGGTGACCGCGGTCGTCGGCAGCGCGGTCGCACCAAACGCCGCGAGCAGCCAGTTCTGCGCGTTCGATGCACCGACCGGCGCTAACGCGATCCCGCCGCCCTTGGCGGCGACGCCCTTGCCGCTCGCATCGAGCTCGACCGGCACGGTGAGTGCCGCGGCGACCACGTTCTCGGCGCCGAAGGCGGCCGCGAGCAGCTCCTCGTTGCCGACGCCGTTCTGCGGCGTCACGATGGTGGTCGCGCTCGGGTCGCGCAGCGCGCGGCGCAGCGTCTCGATCGCGCCGGGCGTGTCGTATGCCTTGACCGTGACGAGCGCGAGATCGGCGTCGAGCGGCTCGACCGCCTCGAGCTCGCGCGGCGCGTATACGATCTCGTTTCCGATCCCGCGCAACAGCTCGCCGAGATACGTCCCGACCGCACCGGCGCCGACCACATAGACCCGCACGCGGTGGTCTTACGTGCCGGTGCTGCCGAAGCCGCCTTGGCCACGCGGCGTGGCGGCCAGCGCCTCGACCTCGCGGAAAGCCGCCTGCACGACCGGCGCGACGATCAGCTGCGCGATGCGCTCGCCGCGCCGCACCACGAACGGGTCGCGGCCCAAGTTCACCAGCACCACGCCGACGGGGCCGCGGTAGTCACTGTCGATCGTTCCGGGACTGTTGAGGCAGGTCACGCCGTGCTTGGCCGCCAGCCCGCTGCGCGGCCGAATCTGCACCTCGTAGCCGGGCGGAACCTCGAGCGCGAAGCCGGTCGGCACGACGGCGCGCTCGCCGGGTGCGAGCACGAGATCGCGCTCGACCGCCGCGACGACGTCGGCCCCGGCCGCGCCGTGCGACATGTACGCCGGTAACGGCAGTCCCTCGCCCTGCGGCAGGCGCACGACCGCAACTTCGGGGGTCACTTCGCGAGCAGCCCCTCGAGCTCGGCGCGAAAGCTCGCGACGTCGCGAAAGTCGCGGTAGACGCTGGCGAAGCGCACGTAAGCCACCTCGTCGAGCGACTTGAGCGCCTCCATCAGCTTCTCGCCGATCAGCGTCCCGGCAACCTCGCTCTCGCCGCGCGCGAACAACTCGCGTTCGATCGCCGCGACGACCTCTTCCATCTGCGCCTCGGAGACGGGCCGCTTCTCGCACGCCCGGCGCAGGCCGCTGAGGACCTTGTCGCGATTGTACTGCTCGCGCCGGCCGTCTTTCTTGACCACGAACAAGCGCGGGGCTTCCATGCGCTCGTAGGTGGTAAAGCGATGCTTGCAACCGAGGCACTCGCGCCGTCGTCGGACGGAATTGTCGTCGTCACGCGAATCGACGACGCGAGTCTCGTTCTTGCGACAGTGCGGGCAGAGCAGGTCGGGTCGGTCCTCTCCAGGGGGCCTTGGGGTCGGACGCGACCCGGTACCCCTACATGTTGTGGTGCCCGTCCAGTATAGCCCGAGTTTGCCCCAAACCCAAAATGAGGAGCTCGTGTCCTAGGACGCGGCTCCGATCTTGAACATCTTGGTGCCGCACACCGGGCACTTGCCCTCGGTGGCCGGGCGCCCGTTTTTCATCTGGATCTGCTGCGCGTCTTTGATCTCGCGCTTGGTCTTGCACTTCACGCAGTAGGCTTCGGCTGCCATGGTGGTTGCTCGCTCTCTCCTGTAACACGGGGCCGCCCTCACGAGGCGGTGGATCGCACGGCCCGTTACGGAGGGCGCCGCGGGAATCCTTGGAGGTGCCGTGCTCCTTGTCGCCGGCCCTCCCGGCGTGAAGGACCGGCGTGGAGTCCCTGGGGCTGCTTCCGGACCGCCGGCTACGGCGTTGGGTGCCCAGAGCCGAGCTCGACGACCTCTGCGGCGACCGCCTGCGCGATGCCCTGCTCCCGGGCCTGTGGGTCGCCGGCGAGCTCGACGGCTTGGCCGCGCCGTGCGTCGCGGTAGTGGGGACGCGGGTGCCGTCCGACGCCGGGTTCCGCCGCGCCCGGCAGCTGGGCGAGGCGCTGGCGCGCCGCGGCGTCTGCGTGATCTCGGGTCTCGCGCTGGGGGTCGACGGTGCGGCGCACGAGGGCGCACTGGCCGCCGGGGCGCCGACGATCGGGGTGCTCGGCGGCGGTCACGAGCACTTCTTCCCGCCCCGCAACCGCGAGCTGGGCGCCCGCATCGTGGCCGGTGGCGGCGCGGTCGTCTCGCCGTTCGAGCCCGAGAACCACCCCGAGCCCTGGCAGTTCCTGGCCCGCAACGCGGTCATCGCGGCCCTCGCCGACGCGGTCGTCGTGGTGGAAGCCGCCGCCCGCAGCGGCGCGCTGAACACCGCCGGCCACGCCGCCGAGCGCGGCATCCCGGTGCTGGCCTTCCCGGGGGACGTCGATCGCCCGAAAGCCGCCGGCTGCAACGCGCTCATCCGCGACGGCGCAACCCTGGTCCGCGACGCCGACGACATCCTGGCCGCCCTGCCCGGATTTGTCGCAGCGCCCGCAGACAAGCGACGGCGACAGCGGAGACCCACTGTTCGCGCCGCTGCGAACGCCGACCCGGACGCCGGCAAACCGGCAGTCCGCGACGGCGACGCGCCGGACGTGCGCGCGATCCTTGCCGCGCTGGCTGATCGCGCGTGCGACGCGAGCACGCTGGCCGACGCGCTCGCGTTCGAACCGCGCTGTCTGCTCGTCCACCTCACCGAGCTCGAGTTCGCCGGCCGCATCGTCAACGGTCCCGACGGCTACGCGATTGCGTCTGTGCATGAGGGGCGGAAGTCGTGACGAGTGAGGAGTTCGTCGCCCTGGCGGCGCGCTTGGAGACTGCGTCTACCGTGCTTCGCCACGGAGGCTGTTTGCTCCAGGCGATTGCGCGCCGGTACTATCTCGTCTATACGATCGCATGCCGCGCCGCCGAACGTCACGGTGTGAAATTCCGCCGGGGGGCGATCACCGAGGACGGCTGGCCGGTGTCGCATCAAAGTCTGCCGGACGTCGTTCGCGCACTCTACACGGGGATGAACAGCGGCCCGGTCTTTGGCGGTGGCCCCGGAGTCGTGCGCAAGGGTCGTCTCACGGATGATGCAGCATCCTTCTACACTGATCTGTTACAGAAGGATCGCAAGTATGCCGACTACGGCCACGGCACGGTACCCGAGCCGTATGATGCCGCGAAAGCGGATCGGCATCTTGAATGGGCGAATCACCTGATCGAGGATCTGCAAACGCTGTTATGAACGTCATCCTGGCACTCTTTGACGAGGTGAGAAAGTGGCGAGCGATGCGAGTCGCCAGACCGTATTTTCTTTCGCAGCTGGCGTCGATCTTTGGTGAGGAGGCCGAGATTACGCCCGGCGACTACGAGTTCGATTATTTCGTACCCGTCCCGGTCGACCAGTTGGAAGAGCTGGGGATGCGAGTCTCGCGGCTGACGTTCGAGGTTCAGGAACGCTTCGGCGTCTATCTGAGCGCGCTTCCAATTCCGTACAAGTAGGCGGCGGGGGACGTTTGGCCTGACCGGCCGCGCGGAGATATCCTCGTGCACGTTCGGTTGATCGCGGTCGGGAAGGTGCGCGAGCGGTACATCGCTGAGGCGCTGGCGGATTTTCGCGCGCGCTTGCGGCCGTATCATCGGTTCGAAGAGGTCGAGGTGCGTGCGGCCGGCGGCGCCGACGCGGCGCGCGCGATGCGTGCGGAAGGCGAGGCGATCCTCGCGCTGCTCGAGCCGAGCGATCGCGTCTGGCTGCTGGAGCGTTCGGGCGAGCTGCTCACCAGCGAAGAGGTCGCGCGGCGGATCGAGCGGCTGCCGCATGAGGGGATCGCGCGGCTCGCGGTGGTCGTTGCCGGGACGTACGGCGCCTCCGAGCAGCTGCTGGCGCGCGCCGATCTGCGCTGGTCGCTCTCGCGGCTGACGTTCCTCCACGAGTGGGCGCGGGTGCTCGCGGTGGAGCAATTGTACCGCGCGGCGAAGATCGCACGGGATGAACCCTACCACCACTGAGGAGTCCGCGCTGCTCTCGCTCGACGAGCTGGCCGTCCGGTTCGGCGCAGCGGCACGCGCGCTGTGGCCCGACGCCGACCCGGCGGTGCAGTTCGAACCCGCGCGCCGGGCCGAGTTCGGCGACGTTGCGACCAACGTGGCATTCGGACTAGCGCGGATCGCGCGCAAGAAACCGCAGGACATCGGCAACGAAATCATCGCCCGAGCGCTGCAGGACGACGGCGTTCGCGCCACCGTTGCGCGTGCCGAAGCGGTCGGCGGGTTCATCAACCTCACCCTGCAGCCGGCCTTTTGGCAGCGCGTGGTCGGTGAGGCGCTTCGCGAGGGCGACGCCTACGGTCGCGGCACGCCGATCGGCGAACGCGTTTCGCTCGAGTTCGGCAGCGCGAACCCAACCGGTCCGCTCGTCGTCGTGCAAGGGCGCACGCTGTCGATCGGCGACACGCTGGCGCGCACGATGCGGTATGCGGGCTACGACGTCTTCACAGAGTGGATCATCAACGACGCCGGCTCGCAGCTCGAGGCGCTCGGACGATCTGTTTATGCTCGCTACCGGCAGCTCTTCGAGCCGGGCTTCCCGTTCCCCGAAGACGGGTATCCCGGCGACTACCTGCTTCCGGTCGCGGAGCGCCTGCGCGCGCGCGACGGCGATCGCTGGCTGCACGCGCCGGAAGCGGAAGCCGTAGCGGCCTTCGCTCGTTTCGCCTGCGACGAGATCGTCGCCGAACAGCAGACCGTCGCGCGCCGGTTCGGCGTCGAGTTCGATCTCTGGCAATCGGAACGAGAGCTGCACGAAGCCGGCGCGATCGAGCGCGGCATCGCGCGCCTGCGCGAGCAGGGCGTGCTCTACGAGAAAGACGGCGCGACCTGGTTGCGCACGACCGATACCGGCGACGACGAAGACCGCGTCGTGGTGCGCAGCGACGGGCGGCCGACCTACTTCGCGAACGACATCGCCTACCATTACGAGAAGCTGCAGCGCGCCGACCACGTCGTCGACTTCCTCGGCCCCGATCATCATGGCTACGTCAAGCGGCTCGACACGTTGGCGAACGCGTACGGCAAGCCCGGCGCGTTCGAGGTCGTGATCGTCCAGCAGATCACGCTCAAGCGTGGTGACGAGATTCTTTCGATGTCCAAGCGCGCCGGTCAACTGGTGACGCTGGCCGAGGTGATCGACGAGGTCGGCGTCGACGCCGCGCGCTTCTTCTTCGTGATGCTGTCGACCGATCAGCCGCTGACCTTCGATCTGGAGCTGGCCAAGAAGCAGTCCAGCGACAACCCGGTGTTCTACGTGCAGTACGGTCACGCGCGCATCGCGTCGGTGCTGCGCAAGGCGAGCGAGTCGCATTCCGCGCAGCTGGCGGCGGCGCAGCGCGGTGAGGAACTCGCTGCGCTGACGGATCCGACCGAGCTCGCGCTGGCGCGGCGGCTGGCCGAGTTCGGGCCGACGATCGCCGGCGTCGCGCGGGCCCGCGCGCCGCATCGGCTGACGAAGTACGCGCGCGACGTCGCTGCCGACTTTCATCAGTTCTACGACGCCTGCCGCGTGCTGACTGACGATCCGGCGCTGACGACGGCGCGGCTCGGGCTGGTGATCGCGACGAGGACCGTCCTGGCGACGACGCTCGGCCTGTGCGGCGTGAGCGCGCCCGAGTCGATGTAGCGTGCGAGTTCTGGTTCTCGGCGGCACCGTCTTTCTCGGACGGCACGTCGTCGAGGCGCTGCTCGCGCGCGGTCATGATGTCACGCTGTTCCATCGCGGCGAGCACGGCCCCGAGCTCTTCCTCGGCGTCGAGCGCGTGCTCGGCGATCGCGCGACCGATCTCGATCGCTTGCCGGCCGGCGCGACGTGGGACGCCGTCGTCGACACGTCGGCCTACGTGCCGGCGGTCGCGGCGGCAAGCGCCGCGGCGCTGCGCGAGCGCGTTGGGCGTTACGTCTTCGTCTCGACGATCTCGGTGTACGACGTCGCGCAGGCGCCGCTCGACGAGTCGAGCGCGACCCCCGAGCTGCCGGCCGGCGCGTCGCGCGACGTGATGGTGCCGGAGACGTACGGGCCGCTGAAGCTGCTCTGCGAGCGCGAGGTCGGCGCGGCGTTCGGCGATGACCGAACGCTGATCGTGCGGCCAGGATTGATCGTCGGCCCGTGGGATCCGACCGACCGCTTCACCTACTGGCCGCTGCGCTTCGCGCGCGGCGGCGACGTGCTGGTTCCGGACGACCTCGAAGCGCAAGCGCCGATCATCGACGTGCGCGATCTGGCCGCGTTCATCGTCGACGCGATCGAAGCCGGCCGCAGCGGCGTCGTCAACACCGCCGGCACGCCGGTGATCACGCTGCGCGCGATGTTCGATGCGTGCGCGGCGGCGAGCACGGTCGCCTCACGCCTTGTTCCGGTCGACATCGCGACGCTGCGCGAGCTCGGCGTCGAGGAGTGGAGCGACCTCCCCGCCTGGATCGCGCCGCACAACGGTCACGACGGCATGCGCGACGTCGACCCGTCGCGCGCGCTGGCGATGGGCCTCCGTCACCGTCCGCTGATCGAAACCGCCGCCGGCGCGTTGCACTGGGCCCAACGCGAACGAGGCACCGCACCACTCAAGGCCGGCCTCACGCCCGAGCGCGAAGCCGAAGCCCTCGCACGCGTCGTTCGCTCTCAACCTGAGCTTAGCGTGTGACCGACGAGCTCAGGGTGTAATCGAGACGATGACGGGTTCGGTCGGTGCGGCCGCTTCATCGCCGCTCGCGCCCGCGACCTCGACGTGGACGTCGACGGTCGTGGGCTGCTCGGACTGCATGCGGACGATGTACGGGCGCACGAAGTAGCCGAGCACGACTTTCAGCAGCGCGGCGGCGGGAATGCCGAGGATGAGGCCCGGCAGTCCGAACAGCTCGCCGCCGGCGAAGACCGCGAACATGACGGTGATCGGCGATACGCCGACCGACTGCGCCATGATGCGCGGCACGAGCACGTTGTCGGCGACGCGCGAGACGACGAAGATCGCCACCGTCACCCAAATCACCATTCCGGTGCCTTGCGGAACCGCGAGCAGCGCGGCGACGACCTGCGCGACGATCATGCCGACGAACGGGATCGCATAGCCCAGCCCGCAGATGACCGCGACCAACAGCGCGAAGGCAAAGTGACTGGGGAACAGCAGTATCCAGACGGCGGCCCCGACGATCGCGCACAGCAGCGCTTGGCCGGCGACGAAGTGGCCGAACACCTGGACCAGTTCGTCCATCAGCGTGCCGACGCCGGCGCGCCGGCCGGGCGGAATGAAGGCGAGGATACTCTCGCGGACGTCGCGGCCGTGCAGCAAGAAGAAGACCGACAGGATCAGCGCCGACGTTCCGACGATCAGCGCGGTGACCGCGCCGACGACGATCGCACCGACGCTCGCGACCGCCGACGACAGGAACGCCGAGACGCGGTTACCGACCTCGACCTTGACGTCGTCGTACGACGGCAGCGGGACGCGGTTGCCCAGCAGGTCGCGCAACCCGCTCTCGGCGTGCGCGACGGCGTCCTGCGACGCCACCACGTATTGCGGCGCGTGACCGACGAGCAGCAGCACCTGTCCGTACGCGACCGGGATGATCACCAGTGCCAGCACCACCAATGCGCTGAGCAGACCGGTGTAGACGCACGCGATCGCGGCCGGCCTCGGCATGCGGAGCTCGAGCGTCTTGACCAGCGGGTAGGCGCCGAACGCGATGAACGCGGCGATGAGGAAGATGGTGATCGTGCGCGGGATGCGCGCCGCGAGCAGCAGCGCCGCAACCACCACGACCACGACCGTGACGACGATCAGGACGCGGCGCAGCACCGAGGACGTCATAGCACCTTGGTCAGCATTCGCCGCTCGGTGAGAAACCCGGCCCGGTCGTAGAGCGCGCGCGCCGGCGCGTTGTCGTCGGTCACCATCAGCGATACGTAGCGCAGCCCCGCCTCGCGGGCGTGCTGTTCGGCGGCGTCGAGCAGCGCGCGGCCGACGCCGCGGCCGCGCGCGTCGGGCTCCACGGCCGTGTAGGCGACGAAGGCCTGCGGCGTCAGCGTCACCTCGTCGGGGACGTCGTAGAGCAACAGCAGAAACCCCACCCGCGCACCGTCCTCTTCGGCGATGAGCGCTTCGTGTCGCCGGCCGTAGACGAACTCGGCCAGCCGGTCGAACGACTCGAGCACGTCTCCGGCACGTGCCTCGCGCACCGCCGACACGCTCGCCGACGCGCTGCGGTGCGCGAGGTCGCGAACGAAGGCGCGATCGTCGCGCAACCCCCGCCGCACGACGAGCGACCCGTTCATGCGTGGGCCGGCGCCGACGCCGCCAGCGCCTCGATCAGCAGCGCGTTCTCGCGCGGCGTCCCGATCGTAATCCTCAACCGGCCCGGCATCCCCAGCGCGTCGCCGCTGCGCGTCACGATCCCGCGCGCGAGCAGCGCCTCGTAGCCCTCGGTCGCGGTTCCCGGTACGGCGACCGAGATGAAGTTGGCCGCCGTCGGATAGACGTGCAGACCCAGCTCGGCGAGCGCCGGATAGAGGTACGCCTTGCCGGCCTCGTTGGTCTCGAGCGACCGCCGGACGAACTCGTCGTCGTCGAGCGCGGCGAGCGCGGCGACGGCGGCCGGGCGCGAGACGTTGAACGGCAGCCGCACGCGCTGCGCGTAGCCGGTCAGCTCGCGGTCGCCCAGCGCGTACCCGAAGCGCAGCGAGGCCAGTCCATAGAGCTTGGAGTGCGTGCGCAGCACGAACGTCGCCGGCCGCGAGCGCACGTAGTCGGCGCCCTCGAGCGAGCCCGGCGGCATGTACTCACGATACGCCTGATCGATCACCAGGATCACGTCGGGACGCAGGGCGCGGGCGAAGCGCTCGAACGCGGCCGGCTCGACGCGCGTCGACGTCGGGTTGTTCGGATCGACGACGACGACGATCTTGGTCGCCGGCGTCACCGCGGCGAGCATCGCGTCGAGATCGTGGACGCCGTCGCGCAGCGGCACCCGCACCGGGACGGCGCCGAACAAGATCGCGTCCTTGGGGAACAGCGAGAAGGTGGGATCGGCCATCACCACCTCGTCGCCGGGCGCGAGGAACGCGCTGAACAGCGTTCGCACGACGTCGTTCGATCCGTGCCCGACCAGGACGTTGTCGACGCCCAGCCCGTACGGAGCCGCGAGCCGCTCGCGCAACTCCGCGTGATCGTCGTCGACGTATACCTGCAGGTCGCCCATCGCGGCCAGCGCCGCGGTGGCTTTCGGCGACGTGCCCAGCGGGTTCTCGTTGGACGAGAGCTTCACGAACGTCTCGAGCCCGTACTTCTTCTTGGCCTGCGACACCGTCGTGCCGGGCGTGTACGGCTTCATCGAGGCCACTTGCGGGCGGACGAGCTTGGCGTAGTCCATGACCGTTCGAGCTACTTCGTGTTCAGAAACCGCGAACCCGGTTCGGTCAGCGGCTCACCCGCCGCGCACTGGGGGCAGCCCTCCGGCGCGAACGATTCGATCGGGAGATCGAGCAGCGCAGAGGTCGGCACGCCGAAATCGACCGGTGCCCGGCGCACGATCGCGCCGACTCCCGCCGGCACGGCGCCGTGCGCGCGCACGACGTCGAGCACCTCGTGAACCGACCCGCCGGTCGTCACGACGTCCTCGACGACGAACGCGCGATCCGCCGGACCCAGCGCGAAGCCGCGGCGCAAGGTTGGAACGCCGTCCTGTTTCTCGACGAAGATCGCGTGCGTCCCGAGCTGTCGCGCCGTCTCGTAGCCGAGCACGATCCCGCCGACCGCAGCGCTCACGACGATCGTCGGCGCCAGCGCACGAGCGCGGTCGGCCAGCGCCGCGGCGACGCGTTCGACCAGGACGGGATCTTCGAGGATGCGGAACTTCTGGACGAATGCGTTCGAGTGCCGGCCGGACGAGAGTCGAAAGTGTCCCGACAGGATGGCGCCGCGCGCTTCGAGCTCGCGCAGCAAACCGGCCGCATCCGTCGCGATCGTCATCCCAGCTCCAGCAAGATCGCGCGGGCCGCGTTGACCGGATCGGCATCCTCGACGATCGGCCGGCCGACGACCGCGAAGCCGGCGCCGGCTTCGCGCGCTTCGCGCGGCGTGGCGGCGCGCTTCTGATCGCCGTGCGCCGTGCCGGCCGGGCGAATCCCCGGACAGAACGTGCCGAACTCCGAGCCGAAGAAGGCGTGGATGTCGGCGACCTCGCGGACGCTGCACACGACGCCGGCGCAGCGCGCGTCGCGCGCCAGCGCGGCGAGGCGAGTGGCGTTCTCACCCGGGCCGCCGATCAGTCCGAGCTCGCCCAAATCCTCGCTCCCGATGCTGGTCAAGATCGTCACCGCATAGATTTCGGGCGGCTCGATGTCCAGCTCGGCGGCCCGCTCCTGCGCCGCGTCGACCGCGGCGTCGAGCATCTGCGCGCCGCCCAGCGCGTGAACCGTCAAGAGTCGCACACCAGGCGCGACGACGCTGCGCACCGCCGCGTGAACCGTCCGCGGAATGTCATGAAACTTTAAATCGAGCGCATATTGCGCTTGGTTGGCGGCAAGCGCCGCACGGATCGTGTCGCCATAACCGTAAAAAGCCTCGTAACCGACCTTGAAGAGTACGCCGAGCGGGGCAAGCCGCTCGACGAGCGAAACGGCGCGAGCCGGGTCGGGAACATCGAGCGCTACGACGAGCCGAGGGGTGTGCACGACTTGTAATGCTTCGTTCATTCTGCTAGAAGAACATCGCGGAGTTGCCGAACGTTACACATATACGGACGCCGGCAACGGCGACGGAAAGGAGAACGAGATGCCCGGAATCATGGTCTTCAAGACACTAGCCGACGCGCTCCGAGCGGGCTACCAGGTCTACGACCGCACCGACCACGGCTATCTCGTCCGCACGCGAACCTCCGCCGGCTGGGCCATGGCCATCGTGACCTGCCGGTAGCTCTTCGCCAGCGTACGACAGCAGGCGGAAACGAAAAGAGGACGGGTCGCTCAGGCGACCCGTCCCTTTCTTTTCCGGCCGAGCTCGGCGATCAGCGAACGTCGGGCGGCTGAACGGGCTTCGACAGCTCCTCGAGGTGCGGACGGCCCGGCTGCTGCGCCCACGGCGGCGGGGTGACGGGGCCGTACCCGCTTGGCGGTGGTTGAGGCGGCGGCATCCCGACACCCGGCGGAGGAGGGATGAACGTCACCCGCGGACCGCCGGGCAAC
>Ga0302325_10005932_pt1 | contig 27642 bp, 20 predicted proteins | sample Palsa_T0_2_FD_201948 | JGI IMG/M metagenome (GOLD analysis project Ga0302325, IMG submission 201948) | Peat permafrost microbial communities from Stordalen Mire near Abisko, Sweden - Palsa_T0_2 | ecosystem: Environmental > Terrestrial > Soil > Palsa > Peat permafrost | place: Sweden: Abisko... | reverse complement strand
AAATGATTCGCAGAGGACTCGCGTGAGGCTCGGTCTCCAAACAACCGGCTCGCTCGATCTGCTCGGCGCAGGCGCGCGCTGTTCTCTGCCCTTGACAACGCCTTTCGGTTTATCGACAGGATGACAAACTGTGTTGGGGTTCATGCCAACGAGGCGCGCCTTGACCGCAACCCCGCGCTCGGCTAACACTAGAGCAACCGGAAGACAATCGATCGCAATGGCCACGCACTCCCAGGCCACGCAGCGAAAGGCGGAACGGTGACGGGACCCACCACAGTCGAAGTGTCCGCGCGGAACGGCGGCCCCGACGAGCGAGGAAAAGAGAACTACGGCCTCCACGCCGGCGTGCTCGGCCCACTCGAGACCCTCGCCCAATCCGTCTCCGCCATGGCGCCCTCCACGTCGCCATCGCTCACCATTCCTCTTGTCTTCGCGCTGGCCGGCAACGCCACCTGGTTTGTGTATCTGCTGGCCACCGGCGCTACGCTTCTTGTGGGCTTCTGCGTCAGCAGATTCGCGCGGCTCTCGGCGTCGCCCGGTTCGCTCTACACTTACGCCGCGGACACACTGCCGCCCGCTTTTGGCGTTGTCGCCGCCTGGGGATTGCTGCTGGCCTACGTTGCCACCGGCGCCTCCGTGGCCGGCGGAGCGCTCTACTACGCAGGCGTGCTCTCGCAGCAATTTTTCCACTGGACGCCGCCCGCGCTGCTCACCCTCGCTCTAGTCTGCGCCGTCGCCGGTCTCATCGCTTATCGCGATGTCAAGCTCTCGGCTGAGCTCATGCTCTGGATCGAAGTGATCTCCGTCAGTCTGATCCTGATCGTGCTCGCCGTGCTGATCTTCCGCTTCGGCTTCCAGTTCGACATGGACCAATTCAAACTCAAGGGCGTGAACCTCTCCGCGCTGGGCCCTGCGCTGGTGCTTTCCATGTTCAGCTTTGTCGGCTTCGAGAGCGCCACCACCCTCGGCGGCGAGGCGCGCGAGCCGCTCAAAACCATCCCTCGCGCCGTTCTGCAATGCGCCATCCTGGCCGGCGTCTTTTTCATGCTGTGTTCCTACAGCGAGGTGCTCGGTTTCCGCGGCGAGTCCTCGCAACTCTCGGATTCCACCAGCCCGCTGCATCTGCTCGCCAACAAGGCCGGAATCTCCCCGCTGGGCATCGCCATCGACTTCGGCGCCGCGGTAAGCATGTTTGCCTGCGTGCTGGCCTGCACCACCGCCGCTGCCCGCGTGCTCATGAAGATGGCGCATAGCAAGCTGCTGCCCGCAGCTCTGGAGCGGACCAGCCGCCGCCACGGCACACCCGGCGCGGCTATCGCTCTCTCCACCGGCATCATGTTCGCGGCCACCGCTGCCCTCTCGCTGCGCGGCGTGCAAGGCTCTGACATGTACGACTGGCTGGGCTCGCTTTCGGTCTTCGGCTTCCTCACCGCCTACGCGCTGGTGGCCGTCGCGCTGCCCTTTGCCCGCCGCGCGCTGGGCCAGCATTCGCATTGGGTGGCGGCCGTCAGCGTTGTCACCGTCGTAGTCATGATCCTGATCGTAATCTTCGACCTGCGCTCAGCCACCGACGCCACGCATGCGCGCATTCCGTGGATCTATCTCGCCTATATCGCCGCCGGCCTGGCCTGGTATTTCATGCGGCGGAAACGGGCTGCTCCTCCGGCCGCCTGAGCCAGGCACACAAGCCTTTTATCCGTCGAAACATAGGGCACCTGTGCACAATGTGGAAATCTTGCACCTATTCCCCTGCAAAATACCCAAGGACAGGCAGAAACGCATAAAGACAGTATAAAAATTGGCTTAATTTCCGATTGTGGTTGACGCCCCAGAGGGTATGCTATTGCCAACCCGCAAGGCAAGCTACATCAGTCCAATAAGCGAGATCCACTCGTAACCGTACCTACTTTTTCTCTTTTTTGAATTCTCAAGAGGAACACCAGAATCCTCTTTTCAACCTCACGGTTCCCGATCTCAATGAATCGGACCGCTGGGGAAATCTCTATTTTCGAGGCCGTACATCGTGAGGTATTCCATGCGTATCGTTTCCTCTCTGGTCCCGCGGCTGCTGGCAGTTCTGGCAGTCGTTGCGCTGTGTTGTAGTGTTGTGCTGGCACAGCAGACTCTTGGCGGCATCACTGGCGAGGTTACCGATTCGTCCGGGGGTGTGATTCCCAACGCAACGGTCACGGTGGTGGATGAACAAACCTCGTTGACGCGCACGGTGAAGACCAATGGGCAAGGAGAGTACTCACTGGTGAATCTTCCCATCGGGTCCTATACGCTGACCTACACGGCCGACGGGTTTGACGTGCAGAAGACGCAGCACATCACGGTACAGGCCAACCGGACTCTGACCGTGAGCGCGTCGTTGAAGGTGGGTAAGACGAGCGAGACCGTGGAGGTGGAAGCCACGCCGCTGATGAACGCCGTAGACACCACCAACGGCTACGTGATGGACACCGCACAGATCGAATCGGTGCCGCTGGCCACCGGCAGTTTCACGGGTCTTGCCACGCAATCCGCCGGCGTCAGCGCTGAGCTCGGCGGCGGCACGGGCGCCAACTCCGGCCTCGGCAACACACCCATTTGGGCCAACGGCCAGCGCGACACCTCGAACTCCTTCCTGCTGAACGGCGTTGACGCCAGCAACCTGTTCAACGGCAAGAGCACCAGCCAGGTGTCCTCGGCGCGCGTCATCAATTCCACCGGCGTTCAGACCAGTCCCGGAGGAGGCGGAGGTGAAATTCCATCCGCGGCGTCGATCTATCTCTCCATCGGCAACGCCATTCCCACCCCGGCGCCTGAGACCATCGCCGAAGTCCGCGTCAATGCCTCCATGTATGATGCGCAACAGGGCTCGACCTCCGGCGCGCACATCGATCTCAGCACCGCCTCCGGCACCAACGCCCTGCACGGCCAGGCCTACGTGCACCGCGGCACCAACTGGATCAATGCGGCTCCATTCTTCTTCAACCAGGACCCGGACATTCCCGCGTATGACAAGGTACCGGCATTGCACCGCTACGTGGCCGGTGGCACGGTGGGCGGTCCCATCATCAAGGACAAGCTGTTTTTCTTTGCTGCGTATCAACACCTGCATGTCTCGGATGCTGAACTCGGTGACTCATTCCTCGACGTGCCCGTTGGCCTTAGCGACGATCGGTCTCAATCGGGCCTGTTGGCGATTGCCAACAACTCATTCGGCGTCAACCTCGGCAACCCGGCCATCACCACCGTCGACCCGCTGGCATATATATTGTTCAACTCGCCCGCGCTTCCCGGCGAACCGGGAAATTGGCTCATACCCAACGACGCACTCAATGGAACTCCGCCCACTTACGCCCATCTGGACAACGCATTCATCCCCGGTACAGGACGCTTCACGGCTGACCACGTCGTAGGCGATCTCGACTGGAACGCAACTAGGAAAGATACCCTGGCGCTGAAGTACTTCTATCAGCACGACCCAACCATCGCGCCCTACTCCTACTCCAGCGTCCCGGGCTTCACTGAGCACCTTGACTCCGGCGCGCAGGTCGCCGCCATCACCAACACCTATATCGTCAAATCCAACCTCAGCACCACGCAGACCCTCGGTGTCATCCGTGAGAAGAATTGGGGCGACAACGAGCAGGCATTCGGTCCCGGCAGCATTCCGGGCGGCGCGGCGGGCACTGGGTCCATCAACGTATTCGGGTCCAACTACTTTCCCGGCATCTCAATTTACGATGTGCTCGGCGTCAATCAGCCCGTTGGCGTCAACACCCAGGCCGTGCTCAATATTGGTCCCAATGCCGAATCGCAGTCTGCCAACACCGGCGTCTTCCAGAACCGTCTGGCTCCCCGTGGCGATGCGATCTGGATCCTCGGCCGGCATACCGTCAGCTTTGGCGCCAGCTACACTTACACCCAGCTGAATACCATTGACAAGCGCACCGGCACGGGCACCGTGGCCACCGACGACTTCAGCCAGTTCTTACAGGGGTTTGTCACCCCTGGCAACTCGTCCACGGGTTTTTACGTCACTTCATTTCTGCAAGGGAATGCGAACCGGTACTACCGCGCCAACCAGTTGGGAACCTACGTGCAGGACAAGTGGCAGATTACTCCGAACCTGTCACTGACCGCCGGCGTGCGTTACGACTGGGATGGCGGCCTCACCGAGAAATACGGACGCATCTTCAACTTTGATGCCGGCACCAGCCCGCAAAGCTGCAATGCATCCACCTCTGACCCCAACGCCTACAGCTACTGCCCCGGCTCCGACACCATCACCAATCCGGGATTGGTGATTGCCGGCAATAATGCCAACGGCACCAAGGGCGTAAGCAATACCACTCTGACTGGCCGCCAGTGGGGCATCGGGCCCCGCATCGGCGCCGCATGGCAGCCTGGGTTCAGCCACAACAAAGTAGTGATCCGCACCGGCGCCGGCATGTACTACGACCGCGGCGAGCTATTCACATACTTCTCGCCCGGCTACGCCATCGGCACCGTCCCCGGCGGCCCCTTCGGAGTCAACCAACAGCTTCCGTTCGTTAACACTTCAGTCTGCCCAGCCTCGTCGCAGTCCCTCTATGGGTCGTATGGCGCCTACTATATTCCCACCTGCGGCGGAAACGGCCTATTCGGGCCACCGACCGGACCGCCGACTGCCGAATCCGGCAATCTTGAGAATCCCTATGGAACCGTTCTACAACATGCGGCGCCCAGCAGTCCCAAGGCTTCAGATCTTGCCACTTACCTGCCCAATGCCTGCAGCATCGTGAACTATGGGTTTGGCGGTATCCCGGGAGTCTGCCCGACAACGGCAAGCAATCCCAACGGACTGGCTATCAACAACGGCCAGCCCATTTCGCTCGGTGTCTATGACCGCGCCAACAAGCTGCCCTACACCATCAACTACACGCTTGACTTCCAGTGGCAGCCGCGAGCCGATCTGGCCGTCGACATCGGCTACGTCGGCAACCTGGGCCGCCATCAGGTAATTCCGGTTCCCTTCAATCAGGCCACCATTGTAACGCCCACAAACCCTGGGCTTGCCGGCACTCCCTACCAGCAGAATTACAGCTATGGCTATACCGTTGAAGCCAACAACAGCTGCTACGGAGAAGGAGTCTACGGGCCGCTCACCCTCCCCGACGGCACTTGCTACCAGGCAAACGACGAGGGCGGCAACGACGACCTCCGCGTTCCCTACATCGGCTTTGCCGACGAGTCCATCTCTTACAAGGCCGCCGGCGTGGATGCCTACAACGCGCTCCAGGCGCACTTTGAGAAGCGCATGAGCCATGGCATCCAATTCGGCGCGTCCTATACCTGGTCACACGCTACCGATGAGCAGAGCGGCCTTGGTCTCTTCTACAACGGGAACAACGCTCTCAACCTGCGCAGCGGCTACGGATCGTCGGACTTCGACCGCACCCACGTCATGAGTTTGAACTACGGTTACCAGGTTCCGGATTTCGCCAACAAGCACAGCCTCCAGGGCAAGGTCGTCGACGGTTGGTCCCTGGTGGGCCTGGCCGTGATCCAGAGTGGACAACCTTACAGCGTCATCGACTACTCGGGCGCAATCGGAAGCATTTACTACTCCACATATGACGGCATCACCAACCCCATCGTGCCCCTTGCCAAGGGCTGCACTGCCCAGACCGCCAAGACCGGCTCTTCGGGCGCATGGACAACAGCAGGCGGGAAGCCGGCGCTCAACGCCGCATGCTTCACCCTTCCAATACTTCCGGCAGGAGGCTTGGGTGGCGCGATTCCCAATTCAGATCCCTTTGAAACCGGCTTCACCACCGGCCAGCGCAATATCTTCCGCCAGTCGGGTCAGAAGCGCGCCGATGCCTCGCTGATCAAAGTATTGCCCATCAACGATCGCTATAATCTGAAGTACACCTTCGACGTCTACAACGTAACCAACACCACCAGCTTCGACGTTCCCGGCAATGAGGTCGCGCAAAACTTCTACTACAACTCATTCCCCGCGCAGGGCACCACAGTCCTTCCCACTGGATGCGGCACCAACAGCGCCGTAAACAACTTCTACAGTTGCCCGGCCAGCCTGGGCGTAGTCCAGCACACCATAGGCGCGCCGCGGCAAATTCAGATGTCGCTGCGGCTGACGTTTTGAAGGCAGGGAACAGGGAACAGTGATCAGGGATCAGGGAACAGTGATCAGGGAACAGGGATCAGGGATCAGAGAAACATCCACGACACACAATCGAAAGGGCGTTCGCACAATCTGCGAACGCCCTTTCTTCTTGAACCTTCAATCCCGCCAACGGCGCTCTATTCCCTATTCCCTATTCCCTTCACTCTTCCCCAATATCCTCATGCCAGATTTCAGGATGCACGGCGATGTATCCCTCCAGCAACTCGCGGCATTCCGCGCTGTTCAGGTCGATGACTTCAACGCCATTCTCCCGCAGCCAATCCAGGCCGCCGGCAAAAGTGCGGCTCTCGCCCACCACCAGCGTGCCAATGCGAAACTGCCGCAGCAGCCCGCTGCAATACCAGCACGGCGCAAGCGTCGTCACCATCACCAGGTCGCGGTAGCTCTTCTGCCGCCCGGCGCGGCGAAAAGCGTCGGTCTCGGCATGGACGCTGGGGTCGCCCTGCTGCACCCGCCGATTGTGCCCGCGGCTGACCAGTGCTCCTGTGCGCGTGAACATTGCTGCGCCAATGGGAATGCCGCCTTCTTCGAAACCAATGCGTGCTTCTTCTAGCGCCACCGCCAGCATGCGTTCGTACAACCCTGAATCCGCCAAAAGAATCCTCGTATCCAAAGGATAAGGCACGCCGCGCGAGATAATCGATGCAGCGCGCCCGTTCACCTGGCAAGCGGGCGAGCATTTTCCTCCCGGAGGGTCGAGCATGTTCCTTCCGTAGAGTCGAGCACTTTCCTCCCGGAGGGAGGACGCGAAAATAGCCCAGGATGAAATCCTGGGTTAGCCCGACCGCAGGACCCACCGTCCCGTAGGGCCGGACCGAATCCTGCCGCAGAGCTTGATGAAGACCACGACCCTTGACGCCAAGCCCGCCCCACCATGTACGTTGAATCAGAGAGGCATCACCCACCATGAAGAAACGCAAATTGGGCGTAAACGGACCCGAGGTCTCCGCCATAGGCCTGGGCTGCATGGGCATGAGCGACTTCTACGGCTCCCGCGACGAGCAGGAATCGCTCGCCACCATCGACCGCGCCCTGGAACTCGGCATCGATTTTCTCGACACCTCCGACGCCTACGGACCGCACACCAACGAAGAACTGGTAGGCAAAGCCATCAAAGGCCGCCGGCAGCAGGTCTTCCTGGCCACCAAGTTCGGCATCGTCCGCGATCCCGCCGACCCCAATTTGCGCGGACTGAACGGCAGCCCAGCCTACGTCCGCCAATCAGCCGAAGGCAGCCTGCGCCGCCTCGGCGTCGAAACCATCGACCTCTACTACCAGCACCGCGTCGACCCTAAAACCCCAATCGAAGAAACCGTGGGCGCCATGGCCCGCCTCGTCGACGAAGGCAAGGTCCGCTTTCTCGGCCTGTCAGAAGCCGCGCCGCGCACCTTGGAGCGCGCCTGCGCCGTACACCCCATCACCGCGCTGCAAACCGAGTACTCGCTGTGGACGCGCGATCCCGAGCCCGAAGTCCTGCCCACATGCCGCAAATTAGGAGTAGCCTTCGTCGCCTACAGCCCGCTAGGCCGCGGCTTCCTCACCGGCGCATTCAAATCGCCGGACGACTTTGACCTGGACGACACCCGCCGCAATCATCCCCGCTTCCAGGGCGAGAATTTCACGCGCAATCTGGAATTGGTCGAGAAGGTAAAGCAGTTAGCCGCCGAAGCCGGCATCACCGCCAGCCAGCTCGCGCTCGCCTGGGTGCTGGCGCAAGGCGAAGACATCGTCCCCATCCCCGGAACCAAGCGCCGCAAATATCTTGACGAAAACGCCGCCGCAGTAAATGTCACGCTCGCCCCCGACCTCATCGAGAAGCTGACCAACATCTTCCCACCCGAAGCCGCCGCCGGCGAACGCTATGCGCCCGCAATGAGGGCGCTGGTCGACCGCTAGCTGAGCCGGCTTGAGCCTTTCGACCCCGGACCGCGCCGAGAAAGAGGTTGATGGTGTGGGAGGCGCGTGTTTTCTCCTTTCCGCGCGGCCAGCTCCGCGCGTTTCTTTGGGTCGAAAGATACCTGAGACGGATCGCTGGACGCATTCGGTCCTTTGCCTTACCCCACCGTGCCTGGCTTCTGAGAGGCTATCCCGACTTTGCCGCGCTTCGGGTTCGGGTCGGTGTAGAATTACGTCACCCCCTCCGGAGACAAACATGCCTACGTTGGCTCAGCACGAGCAATTGATCGACGAGATCAAGAAATCCCTGGGTGAATTGAGACAGATCGACATTCTTTCGCTGGCGAGGAAAGAGGAGCTCGGAAGCATGAGTTTCGAGTCAGGTCTGCCGGTCTTTGAGCGAACCTTGCGCCTGTACCGTGAGGTGGGAAAAGTACAACTAGAATCAGTTTCCTGGGGCCCCTTGACTCAATTGCGCGATCAAGCTCGCGAAGCGATCACCTCGTTCAAGCAAATACAAGAGTTTTCGTTTGCAAGGTACCCTAGCAACACCCAGGCTCAGCGAGACTCGCTCATAGCCGCGATACAAGATCGGTACGATCGCGAGTTTCAGCTTATGTCCCCGATCATTTCATTCGGCGTTCGAATGGGGACCGACTTCGAACGGCTGGAGCGTGAGGCCAAAGAGAAGCTGGACGCTATGAGCGGTCTTCTCCAGGAACAGCAGAAGTCGAAGGAGGAAACCGCTAGGAGCGTAAAGGAGACATTGGACGAGGTAAGAAAGCTGGCCCGAGAAGCTGGTGTTTCTCAACACGCCGAGCTTTTCAGTCTGGAGGCGAAGGCACATGAAGACTCGGCCTCAAAATGGCTAACTGCGACGATATGGGTCAGCTGCATTACTTTGCTCGGGGCGAGCTCATTACTCGCTCTGTCGTGGTTTTATACTCCGAGCGATCTCAATACAACCAGGGCGGTCCAAATCGGAATCGGTAAGTTAGCAATTCTCTCGCTCTTGTTTTCGGCGGTGCTTTGGACGGGCAGGCTATACAGGTCGCACAGGCACAACCATGTCGTTAACCGTCACCGTATGAATGCGTTGAGAACCTTTCAAACATTTGTCAACGCAACTGGTGATGAAGCGACCAAGAACGCTGTTCTCATTCAGGCCACTCAGTGTATCTTCGGCCCGCAAGCAACAGGTTATATAGCCGCCGAATCGGACGCCAACCCGGCCTCCCAGATCCTTGAGATCGTCAGAACCGCCGGCTCGAAATCCAATATATGATTCTGGCATCTGCCCGGAGCCTTCCATGAGTTGGTACACAAACCCTTGGGTGATCGGCACCTTGGGCAGCATCCCAGGAGGATTCTTTGTCAATTGGCTGACCGGCAAGGTATTGGGAAAGCGGGAAAATCGCGAATACCTTCAAAAGGTGTCCATTGCAAACCGTGAGGTCATTTACGCTATCCGTCCGGGAATATCCGAAGGGCAAATCCCGTCCGCGGACGTCCTGCATGCCCTAGTAAACGCCACCGCAAGGCGATATGGGGTCGAGGTCTTCGATCTCTACTCCCCGTCCGAGATTGCAGAGGACTTAACGAAGGAGGTCATGGACTCCAGCTTTATATCCTCCGCCCAAAAGAACGAATATTGTTCCCGGTTGGCAAATCTCGGTGCCACAGCGAAGGGAGAACTTTCGGCGGCACCTTCAGAAAGCTCAAACCGAGTAACAACGGCGGAGTATCGCGCTCGCTTGGTCTCCTCAATGAGCATGCTCCTCGGCTTGCTGACTGTATCCATGACGATTGTCATCACTTACCTCGGGTTGTCGCGCTCCAAGGGCATCGATACGCTCTCCATTCCAAAGGGAGGCAGCGGGCTAAACTACTTTCTTCCGGCTCTCGCCGCGATTCTCACGGTATCCTTCACTGGCTTTGCATTCTGGTCCTTTGAGATGCTCCGGAGAATAAGGAAGAGAAGAGAAGTGGAAGCAGATTTGGAGGACTTCAGAGCGAGAGCTCAAGAGAATCTCCGCAGAATTCGAGATAGCAAGCCCTCGTAGAGCACTCCGCGCAGGAATAGGCCTAGGCCGCTTGAGCATACAACACCAACGGGCGCCTGCGCGAAGGCTAGGCATTCAAAGAGAAAATCTTCGACTCATGAACAGCGTCGCAGTGCCGTGTTGCCTGCATCCAGCGAAATCAATTCATTCTAGCCGGGCGGGAAAGATTTGGTGCGGAAGGCGGGACTTGAACCCGCAAGCCTTTCGGCGCTAGCTCCTAAGGCTAGTGTGTTTGCCATTTCACCACTTCCGCGCCCGGCAAGCGAGCCGATCCGCTGCGCAGCAGCAATCCCAGGCCCGCTATCCCAAGTCTAGAGGGAAGTGAACGCCGGTTGCAAGGCGGGAAGCGTCGCCGCGGGTTGTATCGAGCGAATCTGTTTCAGGGCGGTGCGCGGACGTCGCAGCGCCCCTCCGGGGCGCGAGGCTAAATTTTGGCTGCTCTCCCAGGGCAGCCCCTTCGGCTTGCTCAGGGTCGCCCTGGGCGATTCTCATGAGGTCCCTACGGGACCTGACACGCTTTTCCGAGAAGGATGAGGGGCCTCCAGGGATCGGTTTGAGTTCATGCGACTGCCCTGAGCATCGCTATGCGCTGGATGCGCGGCATCGACTCGTGTGCTACAAATGAGAACGCTGTTACTGGAAGAGTTAAGATGACGCCCAACCCTGAAAAGTCCGTGCTTGTCTACGACGTGGGGGGCAGCCACGTAGCCGCCGCCGTTTGCCATGCGGGCAACTATCGCCTGGGCCCCGTGGTCAGCACTCCGCACCCCGAGCAAGAGACGAGCGAAGCCTTCATCGCTACCCTGCACACGCTTGGCGTGAAAGCTTCAGCCGGTCTTTCGCCGGTGTCCGGCGCAGAGCTGGCTTTCCCCGGCCCTTTCGACTTCGCCGCCGGCATCAGTTGGATGAAGCATAAGCTGGCTTTTTTATACGGAATCGACCTGCGCGCCGAGCTTGCCCGCCGTCTGGCCCTGCCGCCAGCTCAGATCCGATTCCTGAAGGATTCAGACGCTTTTCTGCTCGGCGAAATCGGCGGTGGAGCGGCGCGCGGCGTGGCTCGCGTAGTCGGAATCACACTCGGAACCGGCATTGGCTCAGCCTTCGCCGTCGATGGCCGCATTGTGATTGAAGGCGCCGGCGTGCCCCCCGGCGGCGAGATTTGGGACCTGCCCTACGAGGGCCGAATCCTCGAGGATTCCGTCTCAACCCGCGCCATCAAAGCCAGCTATGAGCGCCTGACCGGCCAGACGCGCGAAGTGGCCGAATTAGCCAAGCTCGTCTCGACCGATACCGCGGCCGCCGAAGCTTTCGCCGAGTTCGGCCGCCATCTGGGCCTGGCGCTTCGCGGAGCGCTGGCCGCGTTTGCGCCCCAGGTCATCGTGCTTGGCGGAGGCATCTCCCGCTCTCCGCAGCTTTTTCTTCCCGCCGCTCAGCGCGAGTTGGGCGATTTGCATGCCGAGTTCCGCGTCTCCACGCTGCTGGACGACGCTCCGCTGGTGGGCGCCGGCGTAGCCTGGTTCAACAGCGCCGCCTAGCTGGGTGCCCCCGGTCTCGCGTTTGAGACCGGGGAGACGACCAAACCACAAGCCCGCAGAACGAACAACGATAGAATTACCCTATGGCAGAGCCTGAACAATCTCTCCCGCAGTTATCCCCATTCCGCATCGAGCCTCGCTTTGTGACCCGCGTGTGGGGCTACCAGGATCTGCGCCCCTGGTACGACCGCGAAGCCGATGGCGATCCTCTCGGCGAAGTCTGGCTCACCGGAGACGACTGCGTCATTGCCACCGGCACGCACGCGGGCCAGACGCTGGGCTCGCTCTTCGCCGCCGCGCCTGAGGCGATGCTGGGCACGGCCGCGAACTCAACCGGCTCCCCGCTGCTGATCAAAGTAATTTTTGCGCGCGAAAAGCTCAGCGTGCAGGTGCATCCCGACGACAAGATGGCGCAGAAATACGGCGAGCTGCGCGGCAAATCCGAGTGCTGGTATGCGCTGGCGGCCGAGCCTGGAGCTAAGGTTGCCGCGGGGCTCAACCCCGGCGTGACGCTCGACCAGGTCAAGGCCGGCATCCACGACGGCACGCTGGAAAAAAGTCTCAACATTCTGCCTGTGTCCGCGGGCGACATGATTTATGTGGATGCAGGCACCGTTCACGCCATCTGGCCCGGATCGATCCTGCTTGAGACGCAGCAGAACAGCGACACTACCTATCGCATGTTCGATTACGGACGCCCGCGCGAATTGCACATCGAGAAATCTCTTGAAGCCACGCGCCTGGTCACGCGCGCCGGAAAGATTCCGCCCACGGTTTTATCCGATCGCACGGTGCTCATCGATGTGGAATACTTCCGCGTCGAGCGGCTGGACGTTGAAGGTTTCCGATCAAGTGAAACTCTGCCGGCAAAATTGGAACTCGCTCACGGGCTCTCGTATCTCTTCGCCGCGGCGGGCGCAGGCCGCGTGGATGGCGAAGGCTTTGACTCAATCGATCTGCCCGCGCGCGGCATCATCGCCGTCCCCGCCAGCGCCCCAGCATTTATGGTTGAAGACCTCGGCGACCTCGACCTGATCCGCATTGCGCCAAACTGGCCTGCAGCGTAAGCGATCGACAGCTGGGTGCCCCATCCATTGCGCGGCTTTTGCGCAATGGGTGGGAAACCACGAATCTAATCCAACCCTGTCCGTCACACCGTAACTTCCGTCCCACCCACAAACACCCGCGGCCGCAACGGCGCCGCCACAAAGTAAGCAAGCTCGCGATAATCGCTGAATTCATGAATCAAAAAATCCCCCTGCTTGCCCGCTTCAATCGAGCCGATCTGGCCGCCCAACCCCAGGCTGCAAGCCGCGTTGAAGGTAGCCGCCGTCAGCGCCTCAGCAGGCGTGAGCCCCATTTGCAAACATCCCAGCGACATCACAAAGGGCATCGACACAACCGGCGAAGATCCGGGATTGAAATCCGTAGCCAGCACGATCGCCAGCCCCGCATCGATCATGGCGCGAGCCGGTGGGTACTCCGTACGGCGGAGGCAAAAGACCGATCCCGGCAACAGGACCGGCTGCACGCCTGCTCTTTTCAACTCACCCAGCGTCGCGTCGTCCACCGTCTCCAGGTGGTCCGCTGTCGCCGCGCCCAACTCCGCCGCCAGCGCCGCGCCCGTTCCCGGCCGGAACTGCTCCGCATGAATCCGCAGCCCCAGTCCGTTCCCGCGCGCGGAAGCGAGCACAGTCCGGCACTCGTCCACAGTGAAAGCATGATCGTCGCAGAATGCATCGCAATATTTGGCGAGCTTCGCGACCGCAACTTCTGGAATCAGTTCATCCGCAACAAAGCGCACATACGCATCACGCCGCCCGGCAAACTCCGGTGGAATCGTATGCGCTGCCAGCAGCGTGGGGACAATTCTGGGGCCGCAGGCGCCGCGCGGAGGGCCTTCCGCATCGAGCCGCGCCAGCACGCGCAGCATCTTCAGCTCGGTCTCGCGATCCAAGCCGTATCCGGATTTCGCTTCGACGGTCGTCGTGCCCGAGCGCATCATCCAGTCGCAATGCCGTCGCGCGGCAGCAAGCAATTCGTCTTCACTGGCAGCGCGTGTCAGTGCGACGGTGCGCAGAATCCCTCCGCCCGCCGCGGCGATCTGCTGATAGGTAGCTCCGCCGATGCGCTGTTCGAACTCCGCAGCGCGATTGCCGGCGAAAACCAGGTGCGTGTGCGCGTCAACAAATCCGGGAGTGACGCATCGGCCTTCAGCATCGATTACGGAGCCTGCATCGGCGACCCGCGCGCGAAGATCAGCGTAAGGGCCGGCAGCGCTAATACGCCCGTTTTCAGTGATCATCGCGGCGTTCTCAATGACTCCAAGCTCGCGCAACTCACTGCCGACGCGTGGGCGTGCCGGTCCTGAGAGCGTTACGAGTTGGCCGACATTGACAATAGCGAGGGTCATGGCTGGAAAGTGAAGCTGGCGGGTCAGGAAATCATGTTTCTGAATCCGACGGGTACAGTTTTTCAAAAAGATGCTAGCTCATCTTCCGTTCTACTTCGAATCCATCAATTTTCTCGTCAGGGATATACCAGGTTGAAGGGCGCTTCGGATCGTACTGAATTTGCAACTCGCGGTCGATCATTTTTCGAGCCACTGATTTACCCTCTTCCTCTCCGTTGGTGAAAAGGGAAAATCGTCCTGAGTAGTTCCCCCCGGCAGCGGCATATGAGAATGCGAGGCACGGCAGCTCAATATCATTCTTATCGTCCAGTTTCATGACCTCCAACTTGGCAGAGTGGATTTTGGCCGAGGTTTTCGGCCAACTACGGGTGCGCTTCACCCGAATCGCAAGCCATCCAACGCGAACGAGAGCAGCCAGGAATATCGCCCCGAGAACTATCGCCTTTGCCCCCGAGCTGGTCATCGGCTATCCCTCCGCCATCGGAATATGAATGCCCCGCTCACGCGCCGTCTGCTGGGCTAGGTCGTAGCCCGCATCCGCGTGCCGCACCACACCCAGGCCCGGATCGTTGTTGAGCACGCGCCGAATCTTCCCCGCTGCCATCTCCGTGCCATCCGCCACAGTCACCTGCCCCGCGTGCAGCGAGTAGCCCATGCCCACTCCGCCGCCGTGATGGAAGCTGACCCACGTTGCGCCGGACGCTGTATTCAGCAGCGCGTTGAGAATCGGCCAGTCCGCAACCGCATCCGATCCGTCGAGCATCTTTTCGGTCTCACGATAAGGGCTGGCCACGGAACCGGTATCAAGGTGGTCGCGACCAATGGCCACAGGCGCGCTGATCTCGCCCTTGCGCACCAGGTCGTTCATCGCTTCGCCCATCTGCGCGCGCTCGCCATAGCCCAGCCAGCAGATGCGCGCCGGCAATCCTTGAAATGCGAATCGCCCGCGTGCCAGTTTCAACCAGCGCGTCAGAATTTCGTTGTCCGGGAAAAGTTCAAGAGCTAATTCGTCGGTCCGGTCAATGTCTTTTGGATCGCCCGACAGCGCCACCCAGCGAAATGGCCCCTGCCCGGTGCAGAACAGCGGACGAATGTATTCGGGCACAAAGCCGGGAATGAGAAACGCATCCGCGCATCCCGCATCGAAAGCAAACCGCCGGATGTTGTTGCCGTAGTCGAACGTCACCGCGCCTGCCCGTTGCAAGGCGAGCATCGCGTTGACATGAACAACCATGGTCTCGGTCGACCGCCGCACATACTCTTCCGGATCGCGGTCGCGCAGTTCCGCTCCCTCACTCAAAGAATGTCCCTGCGGCAAATAACCATTCAGCGGATCGTGCGCGCTGGTCTGGTCCGTCACCACATCCACTTGAACGCCGCGCCGAACAATCTCCGGCAGCACATCGGCGCAGTTGCCTACTAGCCCGACACTCAGCGCACGCCCCTCGCGGCGAGCGGCCTCGCATAACGCCAGCGCCTCGTCGAGATTTTCGCTGAGCACGTCGCAATAGCGCGTGTCCACGCGGCGCTCAATGCGGCTGCGGTCCACGTCGATGGCCAGCACCACCCCGTCGTTCAGCGTCACGGAAAGCGGCTGCGCCCCGCCCATGCCGCCTACGCCGCCGGTGACCACCAGTTTGCCCTTCAGGCTGCCGCCAAAATGGCGATCAGCAAGCGAGGCAAATGTCTGAAACGTTCCTTGCAGAATCCCCTGTGTGCCGATATAAATCCAGCTCCCCGCCGTCATCTGCCCATACATCATCAGGCCCTTCCGGTCGAGCTCGTTGAAGTGCTCCCAGTTGGCCCACTTGCCCACCAGGTTTGAATTGGCAATGATCACCCGCGGCGCCATCTCATGTGTGGGAAACACCGCCACCGGCTTGCCGCTCTGCACCAGCAGCGTCTCTTCGCTGCCCAGCTGCTCAAGTTCGCGCACGATGGCGTGGAAGCACTCCCAGTTCCGCGCCGCCTTGCCGATGCCGCCGTAGACGACCAGGTCCGCTGGCCGCTCCGCCACTTCGGGGTCAAGATTGTTCATCAGGCAGCGCAGCGCCGCCTCCTGCTGCCAGCCCTTGCAGCGCAGTTGGTTCCCGCGCGGCGCGCGAATCGTTGAAGCCAAAGTAGTCGTCATAGCCTCACCCGTCCTTACAGTCGCTCTCCAATCAACGATACCCCGAATGGCTGGCGGCGGTACAATCCGAGCAAATGAACTCTGGAAGAAGATTTCGGCCACCGTTTCCCACGATGAAAATCGAAGGCGTCATGAATTCGGCGCTCAGGACCGTTGCAACGCGAGTCTCAGCCAAATCCACCATCCTCTTCGGAGCCCTCTCGGCTTCTCTGGTATGCTCCGCGCTGGGGGCAGCGCAGGTGCAAAGGTCGAACCCACCAAAAGGGCCGCCTCAAATCAACCTCAAGCAGCCATATGTTCCCGCACTCACCGAAAGCCATCCATGCCGCGACGCCGACTGGAAGTTTCTGGATCTTCCCTCTACGCGCTCGCTGCTTGCAGACTACGGCTACGAAATTCGCCCGCCCTTCACCTGTCTGGCGGCATCGGTCCCATGGCTGCCTTCAGCAAAGATTCTTCGCATGCACGAATCGCTCGACCTGGATGATTACCGCACTTTCACCTTGATTCAAGGCTCTACAGCCTCGCGAGTCTGGGTAATCCCGATCGAATTTGGAATGGTCATGTACCCCTATATCGAGGGAAATCCACATAACATTGCGGCATTTAACGATCTGCTGCGCGCGGCTTCCCGCAAGCCCGATGAGAGCCTGCTCCCTGAACTTGGCAATCTGTATCAGTTTCTTCTTGGCGCCGAACAGTGCTTCGACCCCAAGCACATGCCAAAGACGATCGAAGATAGGCTCAAAGCCAATGACATTGAGGGGATGATTGAGCATGGCTCGCATGGCGTGACATACAAGCGCCGAGAGTTCGACGGCGATCAATGGACTGATGGCTACATGATCTGGGAGTTCGATTTTGAGAACTCGAAACAGGGACTTCGGCTCGCGAGCGTCGAGCGTGGTCCTCTCGACCCGGCAACGGACGATATCAAGGATCCGTATTAGATGGACAAAGCGGCTGATTTGGAGGCGGCCCGTTACCGCAGTGCGCCAATTTGCACCGACGAGCCATCGCTGATTTATCCTTTTTCCCATGCCCACTACGCTCGTTGAATGCGTTCCCAATTTTTCTGAAGGCCGCGACGCGGCCAAAGTCGGCGCCATTGTCGAAGCCATGAAGATTCCCGGCGTCTACCTGCTCGACCGCGAGATGGACGCCGACCACAACCGCTGCGTCATTACACTCGTCGGCGACCGCGAGGCGATTCAGGAGGCGGCGATTCGCGGCGTGGGCAAGGCTGCGGAGCTGATTGACCTGAATCATCATCAAGGCGCCCATCCCCGCCTGGGAGCAGCCGATGTCGTTCCCTTTATCCCCATCGACGGCGTGACGCTGGAAGACTGCGTGGCCATGGCCAAGCATGTGGGTGCGGAGATTCAGAGGCGCTTCGGCGTTCCTGTGTACTTGTACGAGGCCGCCGCCACGCGCCCCGAGCGGCAGAATCTTGAATACATTCGCCGCGGCCAGTTTGAGGGCATTCGCGCCGAGATCGCCACCAACCCCGCGCGCCTGCCCGATTTTGGCGAGGCCGCGCTGCACTCGACTGCGGGAGCCACGGTGGTGGGCGCGCGCAAGCCGCTGATCGCCTACAACATTTTTCTTAACACAGCGGATGTGGACATCGCCAAGAAAATCGCCAAGTCGGTGCGCTTCTCGTCGGGCGGATTCAAGTTTGTCAAAGGCGCGGGATTCCTGGTGCGCGGCATGGCCCAGGTTTCCATGAACCTCACTGATTTTGAACAAACGCCCATCCATCGGGTCTTCGAATTTGTGAAGCGCGAGGCGGCTCGCTACGGCGTTACGCCCGTCTCCAGCGAAATAGTCGGCCTCATCCCCAAACTTGCATTGGAGCAAGCCGCAGAGTGGTTTCTGCAGGTGGAGCACTTCGATTCGTCGCTCATCCTGGAGAACCGGCTGGCCGCCGTGATGACCGGCAAAACCGCAGTAGGCGGTTTGCGCGCAGGGATCGAGCCCTTCATCGAGCAGCTAGCCGCTCCCACCGCTACGCCCGGCGGAGGCAGTGCTGCCGCAGCCAGCGGCGCCATGGCCGCCGGATTAGCAGGCATGGTCGCAACCATGTCCCGCGGCAAAAAAGCCTACGCCCAGCACGAGCCCCAGTTAAGCGAGGCCATCGCCCGCCTCACCACCTTGCGCGAAGACCTGAAGGCCGCCGTCGACGCCGACGCCGAGTCGTACAACGCCGTAATGAAGGCCTACAAAGCAGCAAAGGAGTCGGCGAATGGAGCCGCGCTGATCAACGCCGCGCTCCGCGAAGCCACCAGCGTCCCATTAGGCGTAGCCGAGCGCGCGGTGGAAATAGTGCAGATCGCCGCCACACTCCGCCCCATCACTAGCCCCATGATGAAGTCCGATCTGACGACGGCAGTTGCGCTGGCTGGTGCGGCGGTAACAGGGGCTCTGGCAAACGTCGAGATCAATCTGGCATCGATTGAAGATGGATCAGCAGAAGACGAGGCTTTCGTCAGCCAAACGCGGACGCGCGCGGCGGAGCTCGTACCCAATCCCTGAGCGGGCGTTTATAGTTTCTTTTATGCGCCCACGAATGTTTTGCATCCCTCTTTGCGCTTCTCTTTGTCTCTTCACCTCAGTCTGCCACGCCCAAACATCCAAGCCGGCCATCACGCTGGATGAGTACCTGAATACGACGTCGATCTCAGAGGCCCACCCATCCCCCGACGGCACGGCGGCAATCATCGCCACCGAGACTCCCGACTGGAAGGCCGGCAACTATCGCCATGACCTTTGGCTCTGGACGGCGCAGATCGGCCTGCGTCCGCTCACCCACTCCGGCAGCGAGGAAAACGCCCAATGGAGCCCCGACGGCAAATGGATCGCCTTCGCGAGCGACCGCGCGCTCTCCGGCGGCGCCGAGCCGACCGGAGACGACGCAAAAAGCGACGGCTCAGGGACCGACCGCCTCTGGATCATCCCCGTGTCCGGCGGCGAGGCGCTGCCGCTGTATCGCGAGAAACTCGACGTACACGCCTACGCCTGGTCGCCTGACAGCGCCTCGATCTACTACGCCGTCACCACGCCCCTCACCCACGACCAGGAAGAGGCGCAGAAGACCGACTGGAAAGACGTAATCCGCTATCGCGAACAGCACCGCGGCGACCTGATCCTGAAGCAGGATGTAGCCCCCGCGCTGGCCCGCGCGCTCGCCACTGAAGGCCCCGCCAAAGCCGCCGAGGAAACAAAGCCAAGCAACGAAAAGACCGAAGAAACCACCCCAACGCTGCCCGTCGACGCCCAGACCGTCACGAAAAGCCCCATTTCCATCTCTGAAATCGCCCCGTCGCCTGACGGCAAATCCGTAGCCTTCGTCACTGGGCCGGTTCACCACCGAATGGAAAGCCCGAAGGACTTCGAGATCTTCGTCGTCGCTGCCTCGGGCGGCGAAGCCCGGCAACTCACCCACAACGACGCAGTCGAATCGGAACTGCGCTGGTCGCCGGACAGCCATTGGCTCCACTTCGCCGTGCAGGCCGCAGCTGGCTCGCTCGAAGGCAAATACCGCGATGTCCAGGGCCGGCTCTATCGGATGGATGTCGCGACCGAGAAAATCGAACGACTCGGCACCTCCTTCGACGGCTCATGGGACCAGTTCATCCTGCTCCCCGACGGACGTGAAATCGCGCTCGGCCTCAAAGGGACAGAAGAGCAGCTTTACCTGGTCGAAGGCGACAAGGCCACCAAGCTCCCCGGCCTGGCCGGCGGCTATGCGGGCCTGGAATCAGCCAGGAACACCGGTGCAATTCTCATTCGCCACTCCGCCGTCAACGAGCCCACGCAGGCCTACCTGGCCGCCGACCCGCTGCGTCCGGACCAACTGGCCCCGCTCACCAACTTCAACCCCATTTTCGCCGAGCGCGCCCAGCCGGAGTGGCAGCCCTACACCTGGAAAGCCGACGACGGGCGCACCATCGAGGGCGTGCTGATCTTTCCGCCCGGCCAGAAGGGCGCAAAGCATCTGCGCATGTTCACCTTCATCCACGGCGGCCCTGCCGACGCCGACGGCGACCACTTTGGCGCGGACTGGTACGACTGGGCCACGCTGGCCGCCACCAACGGCTGGCTGGTCTTCAGGCCCAACTACCGCGGGTCCGCCGGCTACGGCGACGACTTCATGTTGGAGATCGCTCCGCATCTCGTCTCCAAGCCCGGGCGCGACATCCTGGAAGGAGTGGACGCGCTGGTGAAAGACGGATACGCCGACCCCGATCACCTGGCGATCGGCGGCTATAGCTACGGCGGCTATATGACCAACTGGCTGATCACCCAGACCACGCGCTTCAAGGCAGCGGTCACCGGCGCGGGCGCAGTGGAGCACGCGGCGAACTGGGGCAACGACGACGAATCCTGGGACGACGCATGGTACCTGGGCGGCCAGCCGTGGGAAAATGCCGGCCTCTATCAGTCAGAGGCCGCGCTCTTCCAGTTCAACAAGGTGAAGACGCCCACGCACCTGGTGCAGGGCGGCGCGGATGTGCGCGTAAGCTATCTGGAGGGGGTCACGATGGAGCGGGCTCTCGAGGCGCTGGGCATCCCGCACAGCTTTCTCACCTTTCCCGGCGAAGGCCACGGCCTGCCCAAGAATCCCTGGCATGGGTACATCAAGCTGCGCGAGGAGCTGAAATGGCTCGACACCTACGCCAAATGAGGAAGCCGCCGCGCCCGCAAGCGCATCTTGTCGTTATGGCCCCTGGTGTGGTGTCCCTGGAGTTCATGCAAGAACAACCGAGCCCAGGGGGCACCCGCCTTCGACTCACCACCCCCAAACTGAAAAACGTTTGGGGCCCCGTTCGCTCAGGATGACAGCAATTATTTTGTTACGAATTTCTGGGACAGGACACTAGCAGGAAGCAATGAATCCATCGTCTCAAACCGAGCAGGCCCGCCAGAGCGCATTCCAGCAGACGCTGCTCAGCGCCCGCCGCACCATGGTCTTCAGCGAGACGCTCAAGCTGGCCTTGGACAGCTTTCGCGCCAGCAAGATGCGTTTCGCGCTCACCGCTCTGGGCATGGTCATCGGCACAGCTTCGGTCATCCTGGTCATCACCATCGGTCTCACCGGAAGCCAATTCGTCATGAGTGAATTGCAGAAGATCGAGACCAACTCGGTTGAGCTCGAATATAAAGGCGGCGGCGCCACGGCGGCCGAGCGCGTGCTCTACAACGATGCCCTCACCCGCGACGACGAGAAAGCCGTCCTTGCCCAGTTGCCGGGCGTCCAATACTCCTCGCCCATCGCCCAGATGCACGACCGCATCAACTTCGGCGGCGGCGTCACCAAAGATACCCTGATCCTCGGCGTCAGCCCGCAGTACCAGCACATCCGCAACCTGCTCGTTCCGGATGGACGATTTTTTGACGATGAAGACGACTCGGCCCACATCAAGTGCGCCGTGGTCAGCGAGCAGTTTGCCCAGGATCGCTTCGGCAGCGACGATGCGGCCGTCGGCCAGACCTTCGAGATCAGCCGCATCCCGTTCACCATCATCGGCGTCTTCAAGGAGGCGGTTCCCGACTTCGGCAACTCCGAAATCGAAGACCAGACCGTGCTCATTCCCTACGCTGTGGCCCGCTTGTTTGCCGGAACAGAGAATGTGCAGCAGATTTACTTTTCCATGCGCTCCATGGACGAAGTGACCGACGCCGGCAAGGAGATCGAGCGCATCGTCCACGCGCGCCACCGCCCTGACTCGGTGTACCATACGCAGACAATGCAGGGATATCTCACCATCGCCGGCAGAATCACCACCGCGCTCACGCTTCTGCTGGTGGCCGTCTCCTGCGTCACGCTGGCCGTTGGCGGCGTGGGCATTATGAACATCATGCTGGCCGGCGTGCGCGCCCGCGTTCGCGAAATCGGCATCCGCAAGGCCCTGGGCGCAACGCGCCGCGAAATCAAGCTGCAGTTTCTTACCGAGGCGGTCATCATTTCGCTCACCGGCGGCATTGCCGGAACCATCGTTGGACTCGCCCTGCCCGTCACCGCGCGCCTGATTACCAAGATCGCCATCCCCATCACGCCCTGGTCGGTGGTGATCGCTCTCACTGCCGCGGTGTTGGTGGGAATCATCTTCGGCACAGTGCCCGCTACGCGCGCCGCGCAGCTCAATCCGGTGGATGCACTCAAATATGAGTGATTCTGAGCGCCAGGAGCCGCAGCCCGCGACCGATCCAGACGACCCGCCCTCGCCGGGCCCGAATCTCGTTCTGCTCTACAGCCTCATCGCGCTTGCTCTCATTGTTGCCATCGGCCTCGCCCTCACCATCGTGATGCCGTTTTACCACCGCCATTAAAGGCCAATCCCCGCGCCAGGGGATTACCATGGTCTGGTCGTCTAAAGCCGCACCAAGGACCCTCATCATGCCGCAATTCTCGTCACTCCGCGTCGCCCTGATTTCCCTTTTCCTCCTCGCCTCCCTAACCTGCATCGCCCAATCACCCTACGACGCCGTGAATCCTTTCATCGGGACCGATGGAGGCGGCAACACCTTTCCCGGCGCAACACTCCCCTTCGGCATGATCCAGTGGAGCCCCGACACCAACACCGACGCCTGGTACTACCACCACGACAAGCAGATCACCGGCTTCGGCCTGACCCACATCAGCGGCGCAGGCTGCCCACTCTACGGCGACTTCGCCGTACTGCCCATAACCGGTGAGTTATCCACCAGTCCCGGCTCCGCCATCGCCCCCTACGCCGTGGCCTTCGACCACAGCAAGGAAGAGGCGCATCCCGGCTACTATGCCGTAACGCTGGCCAACGGCATTCGCGTCGAGGTTACCGTCGGCGTTCGCTCCGGTATTGCCCGCTTCATTTTTCCCGGTGGAACCCCCGCGCGCCTGCTCGTCAACGCCGGCTCCAGCGCCAACACTCGTGCAGCCAAGCAGGCCGGGAGCGAAGCCTACGGCAACCAGATCGAACTGCAGCAAGGCAATTCCTTCGCCGGCTCCGTCTCGGCCGGCGGCTTCTGCTCATCCGATTCGCATTACAAGCTCTACGTATCCGGGCAGTTCAGCAAGCCTTATAAAACCGCGCGGCTATGGAAGGATGAAGCGGTCCTGGGCGACGCTAAATCAGCGCAAGGCAAGCACACCGGCGCGTGGCTTGACTTCGGCAGCCAGCACGAAGTCATCCTCAAAGTCGGCCTCTCCTTCGCGAGCCAGGACGGCGCGCAGGCCAACCTCAACCAGGAAATCGCCGGCTGGGATTTCGACGACGTGCATGACCGGGCGCGACAGACATGGAGCCAGATGCTCGAACGCGTGGCCGTGGAAGGCGGAACGGCCGACCAGCGCAACATCTTCTATACCGGCATCTATCACTCACTGCTCTCGCCCAACGTCTTCAGCGATCACGACGGCGCATACACCGGATTCGACGACCAGGTGCGTTCGCTCGCCGGTTCGAAGCAAGGCGCGCAATACGCCAACTTCTCTGATTGGGACATCTATCGCAACACTGTGCAGTTTCAGGCCCTGCTCGATTCCGCGCGCTCGTCCGACATGATGCAATCGCTGGTGAACGACGCCCAGCAGAGCGGATGGTATCCGCGCTGGCCGGCAGCCAACGACGTCACATACGTTATGGGCGGCGATTCGCCCACCGCCGTCATCGCCTCGGCGTACGCATTTGGAGCGCACAACTTCGATACCGGTGCAGCGATCGATTCCATGGTGAAAGCGGGCACGCAACCCGGCATGGGACCGCACCACAACTCCGAGCGGCCCTTTCTTTCTGAATATCTCAAGCTCGGCTACAGCCCCAACGACAAAGACGAAATCTCCGCCTCGCGCACACTCGAATACTCGAACGACGACTTTGCCATTGCGCAATTCGCAAAGGGCCTTGGCAACACCGCCGCATATAAATCCTTCCTCAAGCAATCTCAAAACTGGAAAAACCTCCTCGACCCCACCACCACCTGGATTCGCCCGCGCAACGCCGAGGGAAGCTGGCAACCGGATTTCGACGCTGAGAAATCTCTACCCAAGCGCCACTCGGGGGACGGGCCTAGCGGCGATCAGGCAGGCTTCGAGGAGGGCAACACCTGGCAGTACTCGTTCATGGTTCCCTTTGACTACCCGGCGCTTTTTGCGGGCATGGGCGGCGTCGACAAGGTAGTTCCGCGCCTCGACCGCTTCTTCCTCAAACTCCGCTGCTGGGGAGAGCCCTGCTACAACATCGAAAACGAGCCGGACTTCGTCGTGCCGTACGCTTACGTCTTCGCCGGACAGCCATGGAAGACCCAGGAGGTTGTGACCCGAATCGCCAAAGAGGTCTTCAAGGCAACACCCGACGGCATCCCCGGCAACGACGATCTGGGCGCGACTTCAGGCGTGTATGTCTGGGACGCGCTCGGACTCTATCCCGCCGTGCCCGGCATCGGCGGCGTAGTTTTGGGTACGCCAATGTTCGACAAAGCAACCCTGCGCCTCTCTGGCGGCCGGACGCTCATCATAAGTCGGCAGGGCGACGGCATCTACGTCCAAAGCGTCACCCTCGACGGCGCGGCGTATCCAAAGTCCTGGCTGCCGATTGACAAGCTGAAAGCTGGCACAACGCGGATCGAGTTCATCATGGGCCCCCAGCCAAATCTGCATCGCGGAACGGCAAAAGCCGATCTCCCGCCAACGTTCCGGTAGTCGTGAATCGGGCTCTGCCCTCGATTCCAGGCCAGCTTCAAGCTAAAAAGACGAGGTAAGGAGTACAATTGAAGAAGTAAGGAGTGCGAACAATGGCCACTGCGACCAAATCGACAACGCCCTCGTTCATTCGCGCTAAAGTTACCAGCAAGGGGCAGGTCACAATCCCGGTGGAAGTTCGCAAGTCTCTCGGCATCCGGCCCGGCGATCATCTTCGCTTTCAGCAGGAAGGGCGAGAGATTCGCTTGGTTCGTGAGCCTAACGAGAACGTCTTCGAGAAGTGGCGTGGGATCGGCATCCCTGGGATGGAACCAGGTCGAGAGGGCGTGATCGCCTTTATGCGAGAACTTCGAGGCTACGATGACTTTGACGACAACCTCGGTTGATAGCAACGTCATCGTTTATCTGCTGAACGAGGACCATGCACTGAACCAACGCGCGCTGGCCGCAATCGAGAATTCCAGAAATACAGGCCCGCTTGTCGTTTCCGGCCCGGTCTACTCGGAGTTGATGGGACTTCCCATAAGAACCCAGGCGATCCTCGACGAAATTTTTACAATCGGCGGCATTGAAGTTGACTGGCGATTTGACGAGACTATCTGGCGCGCCGCCGGAGTTGGGTTTCAAGGCTACGTGGAACGAAGGCTGGCTGCTACCGGGCAGCTTCCACGCCGCATCCTGGCAGATTTTCTGATTGGCGCTCATGCGTTGGTTCGCGGCTATACCTTGCTCACCACGGACGCTCGCCATTACGCCATCGGTTTTCCAAAGCTTCCAATCGTCACCGTGTAAAAAACCAGTAGAGAAACCTACATGACAAGACCCCCACAAATCATAGCCATGGGCGGCGGCGGCTTTTCCATGGAACCGGAAAACCTGTTGCTCGATCGCTATGTTCTTTCCATCGCTGCTGTCCCGCTACCGAAGGTCTGCTTCGTCGGCACGGCCAGCGGCGACTCGCCAACCTACAGCGAAAAGTTCTTCGCCGCTTTTAGCACGCTGCCCTGCACACCGATGGAACTCTCGCTATTCAAGCCATCCACCGCCGACCTCCGTTCCTTCGTCCTGGAGCAAGATGTGATTTATGTCGGCGGCGGCAACACGCGTGCACTGCTCGCTCTGTGGCGCGAATGGGGTCTGGACGCGATTCTTCGCGAGGCATGGCAATCCGGCATCGTGATGGCCGGCATCAGCGCAGGCTCAATCTGCTGGTTCCAGCAGGGACTGAGCGATTCGGTCGTTCCAGGAGACCTTGCGCCGCTTGCCTGCCTCGGTTTCCTTCCCGGCAGCAATTCTCCTCATTACGACGGCGAGCCGCAGCGCCGTCCGGCCTACCATCGGTTAATCCGCGAGGGCAAACTGGTTGCCGGATACGCCGCCGACGATGGCGCCGCGCTGCACTTCATCGGTCAGGAGTTGAGAGGCGTGGTAAGTTCGCGGGAAACGGCCAGAGCTTACTCCGTCCGGCTGGTTGGATCAGAAGTCGAAGAGGCGCCACTCGAAACGGTCTGGCTCGGCGCCACGGCGCGCTCCACAATCAACACTGGAATGCTGTCCACGATGGGATAACCGCGCCCACAACCAGCGCAAACCAGCCGGTCTTCGGCCAAGCGCAAATTACCCAGGCAAGCCGGGCAAGCCAGTTGCTCCAATATCGAGGTATTAAACGATAGATTCTTGCTTGGATCGGCTGCAGCCATCGCGCCCTACTGGATGGTCGCTTCGGCGCCAGTTCCGGCCGTCGGTGGATTGCGCTTAGGAACCTTGGCAAACTCCTGCTCGATGCGCGCATTGGTTCCCGCCACGGCCGACTCATATGCCACGCGAATGCCGTTAAAAATCGCCCGATCGTTCGAGGAGCCATGCCCGATGATGCACACTCCGCGCACGCCCAAGAGCGGTGCGCCTCCATATTCGCGGTAATCCAGCCGTCGGCGGAACTCGTTGAAAGCCTGCCGCGACAGCAGCGCACCCACCTTTGCCGTCACCGTTCTGGTCAGCGACTCGCGCAGCACATCGCGCACAAAACGCCCCACGCCCTCGCTTGTCTTGAGCGCCACGTTGCCCACAAAGCCGTCGCACACAATCACGTCCGCCAGGCCCGAGAAAATGTCGCGCCCCTCCACGTTGCCGATGAAGCGGATGGGCAGCGCCTTGAGCAGCGGAAATGCCTCGCGGGTCAAGTCGTTGCCCTTGGTTTCTTCTTCGCCAATCGAAAGCAGGCCCACGCGCGGCGAGTCAATCTTGAGCACACTGCGCGCATAAATCTCGCCCATCACAGCAAACTGCGCCAGGTTGTGCGGCTTGCAGTCTACGTTGGCGCCCACGTCGAGCAGGACACAAGGGTTACCGGAAGAACTCGGCATCGGCGTCGCCAGCGCAGGCCGATCCACTCCCGGCAGCGCGCCCAATACCATCTTGGCTGTGGCCATGGCCGCGCCGGTGTTGCCGGCCGTCACAAACCCCGCCGCCTTGCCCTCGCGGACCAGCTTCAGCCCCACTCGCATGGAGCTGTCCTTTTTGCTGCGAACCGCGTGCGCCGCCTTCTCCTCCATTCCGATGCGTTCCGATGCATGGTGGATGACGATAGGCAGATCCTCGTTGTCCAGGTGTTCGTCCAGCAGGTCGCGCAGCTCCGCTTCGGGCCCAACCAGGTGGACCCGCACAGGGAGGCTGCGGCAGGCCAGAATGGCCCCCCGGATCTCCGGCTCAGGAGCTTTGTCGGAACCTACGGCGTCAA
>Ga0302325_10005931_pt1 | contig 27643 bp, 22 predicted proteins | sample Palsa_T0_2_FD_201948 | JGI IMG/M metagenome (GOLD analysis project Ga0302325, IMG submission 201948) | Peat permafrost microbial communities from Stordalen Mire near Abisko, Sweden - Palsa_T0_2 | ecosystem: Environmental > Terrestrial > Soil > Palsa > Peat permafrost | place: Sweden: Abisko... | reverse complement strand
GGAACTTCTGGCACGCTACACTAGTTAGCTAACAATGGCGCAACAAGTGGGGCGGACTTCAATCCGCGCGCGAGTTTAGGCCCCGTCCCCGGTCTTCACTTCATCGGCGAAAAATCCGTCGGGTCCATGAACATGGATTCCAGCTTGCTCACTTCCTTGCCGTTGGCTTCCGACTCCTTCTGGAGCTTCTGCCATTCCGGGTCATTGCGGAATTCGTCCCAGTTCTTCTTGGCGGCCTCGCGGCTGGCATGCGCGACGACGAAGATCAGCGTGTTTTGCGACGCCGGCGCGTCCTGCGGCACCCAATACGCGATGTTGGTCATGCCGTGCCTTTCAAGAATGCGCGTGGTGTGGTTGCGGAAGCGCGCCAGCAGGACCGGCAGCTTGCCTTCGTAACAGGTGTAGGTGCGCAGCTCGAATACGCGCCCGTGTTCCTGGGCGGCGGCAGGTGGAATCGTAATGGAAGCCGTAATCGCCGCGGCGAAGAATAGAACCGTTTTCAGGGCCATGCAGCCAGTTTACAATAGTTCACGGCATATGAAGCGCACTTTGGTCCTGATCGCCGCCGCGGCAGTGTCCGTCGCGTTGCGCGCCGCGGCGCCGCCCACGGTCCGCGAAGCACAGCAGTTCATCGAAGACGCCGAGGCCCGGCTGCTGGTCCTGTCGGTGGAGGGCAGCCGCGCCGACTGGGTCAAATCCACCTACATTACCGACGACACCGAAGCGCTGGCCGCCAAAGCCGATGAACGCCTCATCAATCTGACCGTCGATCTGGCGAAGAAATCCACGCGGTTCGATGCGCTGAAGCTGCCGCCGGATGTCGCCCGCAAAATCAAGCTGCTGAAACTGTCGCTGACGCTGGCCACGCCCGCCGACGCCAACGAGAGCGAGGAGCTCACGCGCATCGCCGCCTCCATGGAAGGCGCCTACGGCAAAGGCAAATACTGCCCGCCGGGCAAAGGCGCTGGCAAGAATGAATGCCTCGACCTGGAAGACCTCACGCGCGTGATGGCCGCGAGCCGCAATCCCGCCGAATTGCTGGATGTCTGGCGGGGATGGCACGCCATTGCGCGCCCCATGCGGCCCGAGTTCGTGCGCTACGTGGCGCTGGCCAACAAGGGCGCCCGCGAGCTGGGTTTTGCCGACGACGGCGCCATGTGGCGCGCCAAATACGACATGCCGCCCGACGATTTCGCCAAAGAGCTGGACCGGCTATGGGAACAGGTGCGGCCGCTGTATCTCTCGCTGCACGCCTACATCCGCACGAAGCTGCGCGAACAGTACGGCGCGGATGCAGTGCCGGCGGATGGTCCGATTCCGGCGCATTTGCTGGGTAATATGTGGGCGCAGACCTGGGACAACGTCTACCCGCTGTCGGCGCCGCGCGATGCCGATCCCGGTTTCGATCTCACCGAAATCCTGAAGAGCCGCAAAACCGATTTCAAGCAGATGGTGCACTACGGCGAGCACTTCTTCACCTCGCTGGGATTCGCACCGCTGCCGGAGACGTTTTGGGAGCGCTCGCAGTTCGTGAAGCCGCGCGACCGGGAAGTGGTGTGCCATGCCAGCGCCTGGGATATCGACTTCGTGGAGGATGTGCGGCTGAAGATGTGCATCGATATCACGGCGGAAGATTTCCTGACCATCCACCACGAGTTGGGCCATAACTTCTATCAGCGCGCTTACGACAAGCAGCCGTTCCTATTCCGCGACAGCGCCAACGACGGCTTTCACGAGGCGGTGGGCGATACCATGGCGCTCTCGGTGACGCCGGATTATTTGGTCAAGATCGGACTGCTGGACAAAGCGCCGGATGCCTCGAAGGATATCGGGCTACTGCTGCGCAAGGCGCTGGAGAAGGTGGCGTTCCTGCCGTTTGGCCTGGTGATCGACCAGTGGCGCTGGAAGGTGTTCTCGGGCGAGATCCCGCCGGAGCGGTACAACCAGGCTTGGTGGGAGTTGCGCCGCAAGTATCAGGGCGTGGCACCGCCGGTCGCGCGCGGTGAGGACGATTTCGATCCCGGCGCGAAGTATCACGTGGCCTCGAACACGCCTTATATGCGCTATTTTCTGGCGGACATCCTGCAATTCCAGTTTCACCGCGCGCTGGCGCGCATTGCCGGCTGCCGCGAGCCGTTGCACCGTTGTTCCATCTACGGCAACGAGGAGGCAGGGCGGCGATTTAACGAGATGTTGGAAATGGGTCTTAGCCGGCCGTGGCCGGAAGCATTGGCGAAGCTGACTGGCGAGTCGCAAATGGATGCTACTGCAATTCGCGATTACTTCGCGCCGCTGCAGGCTTGGCTGGACCAACAGAATAAAGGGAAGCCAGTGGGCTGGTAAGAAGTGGGGCGGACCTCACATTTGAATCAGGGTCTGCGCGGGTCGTCCAGGACCCGCTCTTTGTGATAGAAGCCGCTGGCTTTCTGGAAACTGCGGTTCGTCCTCGGCAATTGTATCGGCGTTAATTGAACGCCGAAGAAGCAGAGAACTCGACCCGGAGGCCGCTGGCGGAGCTATTGTAGATCGTTATGCCGTTCCCAACGACAATGTACAGGTAAGCATCGGCTCCCGGTGTGAGCGGAAGCGAGTTGGCGAAGCTGAAGGGCCACCACTGTGAGAAAGTAGCCCCGCCCACGGGATTCACAGGAAATTGCCGGCCCGACACAAGGGAGCAACCGGCGCTGCTGTGTGCCGGGCTTTCTAAGTAAATCCAGTAGGTAGCGTTGTCGGAAGCAAGCTGGCCACTGATGGTGACCCCAGTACGTACACCGCCTTCAGGCAGAACAGACGGGACGGGAAATTTCGTTCGAAAGATGTAATACCCCGCCGGTACGACGTATGATCCACCGTCCGGCATCGTCCACTCCGAGGCGGCACTGGCGCTATTCGGAAGCCAACTGCCGGGAGTAGGCCTCACGGTCATCGGGATAAAGATCTCCTGTAGACAAGGCGAATTGCCGGTTGTCAGAGTCTTCGGATAGGGAAAGCCACTTCCCAGTTGCCATCGAGGAAAGGCGTGCCTTTGTCGGACAAGGAGGGGCCGTTCCGCATTGTGTATCCTGACGAGAAGCGCCCCGCCCGGTGGGTTCGGCAGGTGACGGCGCTCAGAATCCGGCAAGCGAACTGACCGCACGCCGAATCGGCCGGCTCAACCGTTACGCCATGACGCTCGACGAGCTGAAGCATCTGAAGCATGAGATCGTCAAGCTGGGGCGGAAATACCGTGCGAAATAATGCCCTGCCGGCGCGGCTCCGGTAAAAACTTCCGTCCGCTATCTCACACTCCGATTCCGCTGGCCTCTAACGGCGGCCCGATGCGGCGGATCCACGTGCGCGTATGGGGCGCCGGGCCGCGCCGGGTTGAGCGCGCGCACCCGGCTCAGGTATCGCTATGAAGAGGCCGCGTACTAGAACACGTAAGGCGCTGCGATGGAGGGAAGCCTTCCTAACGCTGGCGGGCTTGATTGCCATCGGGATTTTGGGTTGGTCGTACGTGCGGATATCCCTCTTCCAAAGCCTGGGAACCGGGTGCTGGACCGCCAGATCGAGAGCCGATCGGCCGGCTGGCGATTCCGCGCTTTGAGCATGCGCACCGTAGTTCGCGAGGGCGCCGGCCAGGATCCGCTGGATGTGGCTCTTGGCCACATCCCCGGCACGGCGCTGCCGGGACGCCTGGGAATACCGGTATCGCCGGCCATCGCGACACGCTGTTTCGCGATCTGCGCAAGATCGAGAAAAACGACCTGATTGAGTTTGAGACACCTGCTGGACGCTATGACTACAGGGTGGAAAGCACCGGCATCGTGAAGCCGGACAATGTGGCTGTGTCGGATGCCAGCCGGCATCCCGAGATGACCCTGGTAACTTGTTATCCGTTCTATTACGTGGGATCGGCGCCCGACCGCTTCATAGTGAAGGCACGCCTGATAGACAATCTCCGCGGGGGCCTGATCGAGCGCGAAGACCATCGAGAGCACGGCCACGCCGCGAAATAAGGATGGCCTGTGCCTTCTGTCTTCTGCCTTCTGTCTTCGGCCTCACACCAGGTGCTCCATAAGGCCGGCCAAATAGTCCGAGCCGAACGGGCCGGAGCGATAGGTGCGCCCGTCGAAGAACCGCCAGAAATGGCGCGACTTCTCGATCGTGTAAAACAACAATTGTTCTTCGATGAGGTCCTGTTCCAGCAATTGCTGGTTGAAGCAGCGGACCGCTCCCGCCAGGATGTACGGCACGCGGAAGTCCTCTGTGGAGATGGGCTCCGTGGTGGCTTCGAATCTGATTTGGAGGATGCGTCCGCGGGCGTTGATCTGGAAGAGATTGATGCCGTCATCGTGGAAGTTGTCCGGTCCGTATTCCTGCGGGTCGAATTCCAACTCGATTTCCGAAAGCAATTGGTTCAAGCCGCGCACGAAATCGCCGCAGATGCCGTGCAACTCCACGGCTGCCTGCCGGCGCAGAGAGCCAATCTCGCCCGCCCTGCGGATGCGCACCTCGTCCTTGCCGGCCAGCGCGTCCAGACTTCTGGCTAGCTTCTTGAGGCGGTCGCCGTGCGGTTTGGAAGGTCCGCGGCCGCTAGCCGCCCTGAAACCCCACTTGGCATTCACAGTTACCAGGATATGCGGGCCGCGCCCGGATATCAATCTCTCGCACGCGGCTCTCACAAACGGCCCTCGCAGACGTCCTGCGCAAATGGCCTCACAACTGCCGCACCATCAGGCTGACACGCCCCCGGATCACGTCCAGAGGTTCGCGGTCCAGGAGGGGGATGGACTGCCACACCTCCGCGAGGCAGACCCACAGATACAAATGCCGCCGGGCACACCGCACCAACCCAAGCGTGCCTCCGCCGGACAAGTCCAACGCGAAGTAGCCTTCTTCATCGGGATTGAGACGGAGCCTCTCCGAGCGATCCAGCAGAACCACGCCGCGGCCGCCAAAGAGCGGTGCGCGAAGCGGGTCTGGGGCCAGGCGGGCGGCTATGGGCCATTCCAGGCGATCCACGTCGGCCGCCCGGAATGGATACCGCTCCAGCCCGGCCGTTTGGGGATACGGATATTCCCGCCCGATCCAGCCATCCAGCATGGCGACGCTACGGCATTCGCCCGAATCCGCGAGTTCCCGGCCCGGTGCAACGCCGCGCGGGGCGCAGTTTTCGCCCCCAGCCAGCAGGTCCGCCAGATCGATCCGCAGGCGCTGCAGAATCCGGTCGGCCATGTCCGTGGAGAGCTGCCGGGCCCCTTTCAACACATTATGGATATGCGGCTGCGAAATCCCGGTAAGCCGGGCCAGGCTGCGTTCGCTGATCTCGCCGTTGCGCACGCGCGCGCGGACATGGGAAACCAGCCGCATCTGGAGAAACCGGAAGTTCACTCGGCCAAGGCCCTCCCCTATTTCTGCCGGAAATAGATGCGATAAGAAATCATCATATTTCTTAATATACCCATGTAGTACTACGATTATTTCTCGTATATTGTTAAGAAAATAACCTAATATATAAGAATAACATGCGTACTATACGTTTGGTTATTTCCGATACAGTTTCCGAAAAACGCCTGAAGTTCACTTGACGATTTTCCATACGGGGATAGATTTGAAACAAGTTTTCGCTAGTGGCCGCCCTGCACGATGGAGGGCCGCCGAGAGGACGTTTCAATCAATGAACTGGGATCGATCACAAACAATTGCGCTCGCCAAGACGACCTGCACGCATTGCCATGGCTATGGATTGCGCCTGGGCCGAAACGACCGGGAGGTTCCCTGCAATTGCGTCTTTCGGGCCGTATTCCGCGCCTGCTACTCGCGCTTTCGAGACTGCGTGACCAGGGACAGGCACTTGAGCCGGGTGCAGCTCGAGTTCTGCAACGGCAAGGACAACCGCGTGACCTACGGCCGCAAAGTGGAAGAGTACATCGCCGATTTCTGCCTGGTCAGCCGCAACGCGCTCAGCCCCTTCGAGTACGATATTTTCCGCTTCCATTACCTGCTAGGGGCGGAATGGAAGCTTTGCTGTTGGCGGCTCAAAATCGACCGCGGGACATTCTTTCATATACTCTATAAAATTGAACAGAAATTGGGGCGTATTTTCCGAGAATTGGAGCCCCACAGCCTTTTCCCATTGGATGAATATTTCGGCGGGACGATGTGCAACGATCGCCTCTGCAGGGCCGTGGCGATAGTGCCCAAACGCAAGTCGGCCAGGGTGCTGCGTCCCCCCGTGGGACTCTCCGCCGCCTGAGCGCGGCCGGCATGTTTGGAGCGGAGCTTTGGGCGGGCCGGCACGGACATAGGGGGCCCGCCTCCCTTCCTTCCTCCCTTCCTCGTGATACAATCCGGCCTTCGGCGAGCATGGACCCCTTTACCCATTCAGCTACCGGCTTGTTCCTGGGCCGCGCGGGACTAAACCGCTTTTCGGGGCAGGCTGCCTGGATTCTGGTGCTGGCGGCGAACGCCCCCGATATCGATATCGTCACACTCGCCTGGGGGCCGCTCAACTACCTCAACTACCATCGCCACCTGACGCATTCGCTCGCCGCCTGGCCGGTGATGGCGCTGCTGCCGGTCTTGGCTGTGCGGCCCTTCACGCGCAAACCGTTTAGCTGGCTGGGGGCCTATGCGATCTCGCTGGCGGCCGTGGCGTCGCATCTCCTGCTCGATTACACCAACGCCTATGGCATCCGCTTTCTGCTGCCCTTCTCCGGGCGATGGTTCCATCTGGACCTTACCTCCGTGGTGGACCTGTGGATCTGGGCGGTGCTACTGGCCGCTCTGGCGGGGCCGCTGATTGCGCGGCTGGTGAACGCGGAAATCGGCGCGCACACGAAAAACGCGGGGCGCGGATTTGCCATTTTTGCGCTGCTGTTTCTGGCGCTTTACAATGCCGGGCGCGGCGTGTTGCATGCCCGCGCGGTGGCCACGCTGGATTCCCGGATTTACGCCGGTGCGGCGCCCCAGCGCGTGGCGGCGCTGCCCGGACCCTTGAGTCCGCTGGCGTGGCGCGGATTGGTGGAAACGGGAGAATCTTATCGTGTCGTGGATTTCAGCCTGCTGGAAGAATTCGATCCATCGCGCGGCGCCATTTTCTATAAAGCCGAGCCCGGCGCGGCCATCCAGGCGGCCAATAATTCACCGGTTTTTCGCGACTTTTTCAATTTCTCGCAGTTTCCTATCGAGCGCAGCCTGCCGCTGGCCAATCCCGTGAGCGCCACGCGCGTAGAGGCCATGGATATGCGCTTCGGCACCCCGGCGCAGCCCGCCTTTGTGGCAATGGCGGACGTGAACAACCGGATGCAAGTGGTCCGCGCGTGGTTCACCTTCGGCGCGGCGCGGCCGCGCTGACGCTTACCCGCCCGGGGAATCGTGCGTGCCGGTGCCGGCTTCGTCCTCGATCTTCGTGCCGCGGTAATCGATCCGTTGGGGCAAAGTGAGCTGCATATTCACCTGGTCTTCGGTGGCGCCCCAACGGGACGTTTCGACTCCGGGCCGCGACTTGGCGGCGGCCGTGAGAGGCTTACCGGCATCTTCCAGAATTCCTTGCAGCACACCATCCAGAGGAGCCGCAACCGGCTCCAGATCCGCGCGCCCCAGAACGCGGCAAAACTCCGAAGGCAAAAGGGCTTGCAGCATTACACCGCCCCCGTCCGGCCAGGCCGCCACCCGGCACGGCAGAAAGCCGGCAAAGCGGATATCGGCGGCCAGCAGGGCGGTATGCAACTTGGGATGATAGAAGGTAAAGACGAGAGCTTCCCGGGGGCCGCCGGCCGTCTCTACGCCATGCGGCTGCCCCAGGTGGCTGACGACCGTGACATTGGCATTGTGGCGGTGCGCCACGGCTTTCATGACGGACTCGATGTCCTCCAGGCTTACGCTGGAGCGGATCTGCAGCATAGGCGTCCTCCCGCGTTCATCATACTACAAGGTAACCGACTGGAAGATCCGGAAATATGTCGGCGCGTGATGTGGGGCACGTTTTCAACGTGCCGTGTCCGCTCTCTAGCGGACACCTGCACCCGAGCGCCTAATTAACTTTAATTTAATGCGCAATTAAGCATAATAATGCACGGCAATTCGCACGAACTTATCAAATAAAATCAAACCGAAGCCGTGCCGATCGGAACCGCCGCCTGCTCCACGATCTCGATGCCAAAGCCCTCCAGGGCCACGATCTTGCGCGGATGGTTGGTCAGCAGGCGGATGGTGTGCAACCCCAGATCGGAAAGGATCTGCGCGCCGATGCCGCTCTCGTGCTGCAACTGCAGTTGGCCGGCAGCGCCGCTATAGTGCATAAAATCGCGGCCGTGCGTCACCATCTGGTCCAACCCGGCCAGGTTTTTCCGTATGCGGAACCCCGGTCCGGTCTGGTGCAGGTAGACCAGCACGCCCAAGTCTTCTTCCGCGATGCGCCGCAGCGAGCCGCGGATCAGCTTCTGGCAATCGCAGTGCGTTGAGCCGAAAACATCCCCGTAAACGCAGTGCGAGTGCATGCGCACCAGCACGCGTTCCTTGCCCGCCACCTCGCCCCGGATGAGCGCCATGTGCGTCTCCGGCGAGATGTCGCTGGTATATGCAAAGGTGCGGAAAGGACCGAATTCGGTTTCGATGCACCCTTCCGCGACACGCCGGATGTAGCGTTCGTTCTGCAGGCGATAGCGAATCAGATCGGCCACCGAAATCATCTTGAAGCCGTGCCGCTGGCAAAACTCGACGAGCTGCGGCACGCGCGCCATGCTGCCATCCTCGTTCATGATCTCGCAGATGACGCCGGCCGGTGTAAGGCCCGCAAGGCGCGCCAGATCGACGGAGGCTTCCGTCTGGCCGGCGCGTACCAGCACGCCGCCTTCGCGCGCGCGCAACGGGAACACATGGCCGGGCCGCGCCAGATCGCCCGGGCCGCAATCGGGCCGGATAGCGGTCAGGATGGTGCAAGTGCGGTCCGCGGCGGAGATCCCAGTGGTGGTGCCATCGCGCGCATCGATCGATTCGCAGAACGCCGTGCCGAAGTTGGAAGTGTTCAGCGGCGACATCAACGGCAGGCGCAGCACATCGCAGCTTTCCGGCGTCAGGGCCAGGCAGATCAGGCCGCGGCCATGGGTGGCCATGAAGTTGACGATTTCGGGGGTGACCTTTTCAGCCGCGATGGTGAGATCGCCTTCGTTTTCCCGGTCTTCATCGTCCACCACCACCAGAATCCGGCCGGAGCGGATTTCTTCGATAGCTTGGGGGATGGACACGAAGGGCATACTTTATTATTATGGACCGCCCGTCGCCCCTGCGGATGCAAGGCGGGCATACGCTATCATGGGCGGTGATCTATACCTGCTATGAAATGATCCGGGATTGCCGCGCCGGCCGTCCTGAAGGCTGGTCCTACTTCCTGACAAACTACGTTCCGGCGATCCGGAAATTCCTGGCGCATTACTTTCCCGAGCGGGCCGCCGACGGGGCGCTCATCGGGCGCGTGCTGGCCGCATTGCGCCAGCCGGAATCCAGCCTCTTCCAGTCGCTCGATCCGGCGCCGGAACGGACCTTCGCTGCCGAACTGCGGCAGCGCGCGCTGAGCGCCGTGGAAGCCGATCGCGCCAGCGCGCCGCCGGAGGTCACGATCGACATTGATGCGCTGGGCGCGGCGCTCGAGCCGCTCACGTTCACCGAAAAGCTGGCGGTCTGGTTCGAGACCATGCGCTACGGCGATCCGGATACCGGCCGCATGCTGCGCATGTCGCCGCAAACGGCGGAGACCATCCGCGCGCGCGGCGCCGAGTTGATCCGCAGCAGCGTGGATGCCTGGCGCAGCACTTTGCTCGCCGATAACGGCCCGCTGCTGGGCCAGGCCGCCAACGCGCTATCCACCAAGGAGTGCCTGCCGGCAAAGGCTTTTTTCGACGTGATCGACGGCCGCGCTACCTGGCGCGGCCGCGAAGAGATGGAGCGCCACGCGAAGGGCTGCTGGCATTGTCTGGATCATTATTGCCGCCTGCTGGAGGTGGTCGATGTGCTGCGCGGCTCGATGCCGCTGCCGGAAACCGAGGCCGCAGGGTATAAGCGGCTGCTGGGAATCGAAACTCCCAAGCGTTCTTTTTGGAAACGCGACAGCACGTCAATTTAGTTCCATCAGAGAACGTTATTGACACGACCCAAACAAATGGCACAAATCGGATTGTGATCACGCGTTTCGACGAAATGCTAGCCTTGGCGGAGGAAAACGACGGCCTTCTCACATCCGGGCAAGACGGATCTGCTGGCGACACTCCAGGAACTGGAACATCTTGGCGTCGGGTTCGTCTCGCTGACTGAGGCGCTGGATCTGGCCACGCCGGCCGGTCGCGCTCTGGCCGGCCTGCGGATCAGTGGTACAGAATTCCCTCGCGCGCCATTTCTTTGCTATACTTGAAGAAATGTCGAAGCGGAGCGGTCTTGGAGAGTTCGAATTGATGATCTTGCTAACGTTGATCCGGCTGGGAGATGAGGCCTATGGAGTTCCGATTTCAAAGGAGCTGCTGAGGGCGACCGGGCGGGAGGTCGCACTGGGGAGCGTTTACGCCGCGCTCGATCGGCTGGAAAAGAAAGGGTTCGTTGCCTCCACGCTCGGCGATCCGACGCCCGCGCGAGGCGGGAGGGCGAAACGTTACTTTCGCGTCACCAAAACGGGTATGCGTGAGGCGCAGACGACTCGGACTGCGTTGATGAATCTGTGGCGAGGACTGCCTCTAACCCAGGGAGAACACCCATGAACAGCGAACGATCGCAGCCGCCCGCACTGGCCTCCTGGCTGCTGCGGCACCTCTGCAGCACGAAGGACCGGGAGGCCTTGACAGGCGATCTCTATGAGAGGTTCGGCGAAGGCCAATCGGAACGCTGGTTCTGGCGCCAGGTTGTGATTGCCATCCTGGTTGGCGCTTCAAGGGGATTTTCCGTTCGATTTTTCCTCATCCTTCTGATGGCCTTGAACGCGTTGGTGTTCTTCTTCGGCGCAATTCTCCACTCGGGCGTCGCAATTGGCCCGTTCCATCAGCCACATATTGTTCCCGCGACGGTGGTGGAGATTTTGTGCGGGCTTTCGCTGGGTTGGGGTGTGGCCGCTCTGTTCAAGGGTCCGCCGTCCGCCGGGCGAGTAGCCCTGACGGGCAATCTCATTGCCGCGGCGGGCGTCGGCCTCGGTGTAGGCGCACGAGTTGTCCGCCAACAGACAGGGCCGACCATTGCACTCGATCATCGCGTCATGCTGGCCCTCATTGGCGCCAGCCTCGTGATTCTCTTGTTTAACCGGCCAGACGGATCGAAGGATATAAGAATATGAATTCGCAATCGGACACTGCGGCGACTGGTCCGCGGCATCCCAGTCCTCATCTCGGGATCGTCGCGACGATCTACGTAATATTGAAAATTGCCAGCGTGTTTCCCGTCAGTGCGTTCGGCAGCAAGCGGCCGTGGTTCCCCGGACTGAATGCTCCAACCGACCAGGTCGTATCGTACTTCAGCACGCATGCATTTCCGGTGATGCTGTGTGCTTTTCTTCAGCTTGGAACGGCAATCCCGTTCGGCATCTTCGCCGCGGCGATGTTGAGTCGCATGCGTTTTCTGGGGGTGAATGCCGCGGGCGCCTACATCGCGTTCTTCGGGGGGTTGATGGCGGCTGTCGATGAGCTATTCTCCGGAGCCGTGGTCGCGGTTATGGCGCAACCGCTGGTGGCGCAGAGCCCGGCGGTGGTGCAGGCATTCCACTACCTCTCGGTTGCGCTTGGCGGTCCGGGTTTCACCATGCCATTCGGTCTTCTCATGGCGGGCGTATCTGTCACAGCAGGTTTCATGAAACTGCTGCCGAGATGGGTGGTGGGGCCGGGCATTGTGCTCGCGCTCGTCGGCGAATTGAGCTGGCTCAGCATGCTGATTCCACGGGCCGGCATCCTGATTCCACTTGCGAGGTGGCCAGGGTTTGTCTGGCTGATTGCTGCGGGGTTCAAGATGCCGGTGGCGGACACGGCGGGATTCTCGGGTCCTCACCGCCCCTGACTAGGCGCCACCGGCTTCGCCCCACCGCTGGACAGGCCACAGAAGGCGATGGCCTATCCCACAAGAGCCATCAGCCCCGGCGCCAATCGGCAATGAGGATATTGGCTCTGGCGTGTCGCTGGCTAGAATTGCTAAGAGAGTGTATTCCGGTGCGTCCGGGAAACTTGGATCAATCTCGACGAAGGCATCGACCGATGCGGTCCCAGTACGAATCGACGACTGCACACATGACATGTACTCTTGAATAGCAGCTTCCGCGGAGGTTACCGACGCGTGGTATGGGACCACACCGCAGCCCAAAGAATCTTCTGCGGCCGCGGTGCGAATCTCGCCGCGCCGGGCGCGCCTGTTCCAGCAATTCCTCCAGCTCCTCGATGGAAGCTGGATGGGCGGCACGCCGGGCGGTTTCATGCTTCGGAGAAGGGGTCGGCCGCGAGTTTCTCCTCGCACAGGCGGGCCATCGTCGGTCCTCCTGCCAGGTGTAAGACCGACGTTACCAGCTACTGCCCGAGGAGGGGCTGGTGCGCGGCCAACTCGGCACCGTGGTGGAGAGTTGGGATCCGGGCCTCTACGAAGTCGAATTCCACGATGACCATGGCACAACCTGCGCTACGGTCGCGCTCAGGGCAACAACTGATGCGGTTGCACTACGAGCGTGTCCATCAGTTCGCTTCACGGCGATAAGACAACTTGCGTGGATGGGATAATAGGGTTTCGCATCCCCCACTGGAAATGGACACGCTCGAACAAAGGCTCGCCGAAGTCCGGCAGCGCATCGCCAAGTCAGCGGACCGCGCCCACCGCGATGCGGCGCAAATCATGCTGCTGGCCGTCACCAAAGTCTTTCCGGCCCAAGCCATCCGCGATGCTTACGCCCTGGGCCTGCGCGAATTCGGCGAGAACTACGTGCAGGAATTCGAAGGCAAGCTGCCTCAAGTCGCCGGACTTCCCGGCGCGCGATTCCATTTGATCGGACATCTGCAGAGCAACAAGAGCGCCCGCGCCGCAGAACTGTTTCAGTGCATCCAGACCGTGGATTCGCCGAAACTTGCGCGGCGCCTGAACGAAGCCGGCATTGCCCTCGACATCATGCTGGAAGTCAAACTGTCGCCCGAACAGGCAAAGGCGGGCGCCGCGCCCGAACAACTTCCCGGCCTCATCGCGGCAGTGCGCGAATGCGCGAATCTGCGGCTGCTCGGCCTGATGACCATGCCCCCATGGACCGCCGATCAGGAAGAATCTCGCCCTTATTTCCGGCGCCTGCGCGAACTTGCCCAACAGCACGGGCTGCCGCATCTGTCGATGGGCATGTCGCACGATATGGAGGCCGCCATTGAAGAGGGCGCCACCATGGTGCGGGTGGGGACGGCGCTGTTCGGGAAGCGCCAGAAGCTGTGAAAGTCGCCTACTACGCGCCGCTGCCTCCCGCCCGCACCGGCGTGGCCGATTACGCGGCGGCGCTCCTCGCGGCCCTGCGCCGGTGCGGCAGCGTGGATCCGCGCGCGCGTCACGCCGACGTCGCGCTCTATCACCTGGGGAACAATCAACTGCATCGCCAGATCTACCGCCGCGCGCTGGCGCAACCCGGCGTGGTGGTGCTGCACGATGCCGTACTGCATCATTTCTTCCTGGGATCGCTCGACCGCGCCGCTTACATCGACGAATTCGTCTACAACTACGGTGAATGGCATCGCGCGTTGGCGGAAGATTTGTGGCGCGGCCGCGCCAGTTCGGGCTTCGACCGGCGCTACTTCGATTACCCGATGCTGAAGCGCATCGCGGAACGCTCGCGTGCGGTGGTGGTGCATAACCCTGCCGCGGCCCGCATGGTCCGCCAGCATGCGCCCGCCGCCACCGTGATCGAGATTCCGCATCTGTTTGCCCCGCCGGAGCTCCCGGCCGCCTGGGAAGCCATCCGCATGCGGCAGAGCCTGGGCGTCCCTACGCACGCGTTTCTCTTCGGAGTGTTTGGCTACTTGCGGGAATCCAAGCGTCTGTTCGCCGTACTGCGAACCTTCAATCGTCTGCGGCAGGTAGGCCCAGACGCCCGGCTGCTGATCGCAGGACCTTTCGTATCGTCCGACCTGGCGCGCGCCGCCGCGCCGCTGTTGACCGGGCCGGGAATCGCGCGTCTGCCGTATCTCGGCGAGCGCGACTTCTGGCGTACCGCGCTGGCCGTGGATGCTTGTATCAACCTGCGCTACCCGGCCGCCGGCGAAACCTCCGGCATCGCCATCCGGCTCATGGGCGTCGCCAAGCCCGTCCTGCTGACCGACGGCGAGGAAAACTCCCGCTACCCGGCGGCGGCATGCCTGCGCATCGAACCAGGCCTGGCCGAAGAAGACTCCCTGTGGCACAACATGTTTCTGCTAACATCGATGAAAGAATGTGCGGGTGAAATCGGACTGCGCGCGTCCGGGCACATCGTCGAGCGTCACCAGGCCGTTCCAATCGCCGAACAGTATTGGGAAACATTGTGCGCCTATCGCCAGTAGTGCCACTTCTGTGCGCCGGGGTGTTGTCCGCCACGCCGGACCAGAGCGCCGGCGGCTTCGGCACTGCCGTGCCCATGCGCGACGGCGTGCGCCTTTCCGCCAATGTCTTTCGGCCCGAAGCGCCGGGCCGCTATCCCACCATCCTGGTGCGCACGCCCTACGGCAAGGGATCCGGCATCTCGCAGAATTACGCGCCTTTCGTCGAGCACGGCTATGCCGTAGTGGTGCAGGATGTGCGCGGGCGGTATGCATCGGAGGGCGTCTTCCGTCCGCTCGAACAGGAGCCCGCCGATGGCGACGATACCCTCAACTGGATCGCGCGCCAGCCCTGGTCCGATGGCAAAATCGGCATGCTGGGCGGCTCTTATTTGGGAATCGTGCAGTGGAAAGTAGCGGCGCTGAACAACCCGCACCTGAAAGCCATCTTCCCATCCGTCTCCGGCTGCGACGATTATCTCGACCGCTTCTATTCGCCCGGCGGCGCAATGAAGCTGGGCCAGCGCCTGCTCTGGATGTCCGAGAACCTGCGCGCGCCCCGGTTCCATCCCGACTTCGGCAGGTTCGTGCTGCACTTGCCCCTGCGCACCGCCGACGTGGCCGCCACCGGGCAAACGTCCAGTATGTTCCAGGAGGCCGTGGCGCATCCGGCTTACGATTCGTTCTGGAAATCCATCAGCGTACGCGCGCAGCTCGATAAGATCCGCGTGCCGGTGTTTTCAGTGGGCGGATGGTTCGACAATTTCGTGGAGAGCGATCTGGAGGCTTACGAGCGCCTGCGCAAGCACTCGGGCGTCGACCGCATCCTGATCGGGCCGTGGCCGCACAACAAAGCGGCGAAACTCGACGTGGATTTCGGAGCGGATGCGGACATGCCGTTGCGCGGAATTCAGATGCAGTGGTTCGACCAGTTCCTGAAAGGCAAAGACACGCCGCTGCTTTCGGAGGCTCCCGTGCGCGTCTTCTTGATGGGCGCGAATCGTTGGCGCGATGCACGGGAATGGCCGCCGCGTGCGCAACGCCAGCGGTTCTACCTGGAGAGCCGAGGCCACGCAAACACGCTGGCGGGCGATGGCAAGCTGGATCTGAGCGCGCCTGCCGATCGAGCGGCGGAGGCCAACCCGGCTGATCGGTTCGTATTCGATCCGCAAGATCCGGTGCCGACTGCGGGCGGTGCAGCTTGCTGCAATCCGAAGGTGTTTCCTTGGGGACCGAAGGACCAACGCCCCGTGGAGCGGCGCCGTGACGTGCTGGTGTATACCACGGCTCCGCTGCGAAAGGACGTGGAAGTGATCGGGGCTGTGCGCGTGGTGCTATACGCCGCGACGTCCGCGCGCGATACGGACTTCACGGCCAAGCTGGTGGACGTGTTTCCGGACGGGCGCGCGCAGAACCTGACGGACGGCATCCTGCGGCTGCGCTACCGCAAATCGCTGGAAAAGCCGGAATTGGCGCGGCCGGGCGAGATCTGCAAAATGACGATCGACGCGGGCGTCACGGGCAACGTGTTTCAGAAGGGCCATCGCATCCGCATGGAAATATCCAGCAGCAACTTTCCGCGCTTCGACCGCAATCCGAATACTGGCGAGCCGGTCGCCGACGCCACCGAGCTGCGCAAGGCGACGCAAACGGTTTATCACGACGCACGACGGCCGTCCTACGTGCTGCTGCCCGTGGTGCAAGATTGACGGCGATTGACTTTAGGGCACGCGGCGCGGTATTTTTCAGTTATAGTCCTGAACGGCGCGGTAGCCAAGTGGTAAGGCAAGGGTCTGCAAAACCCTTATTCGTCGGTTCGATTCCGACCCGCGCCTCCAACAACTTAGCCCAACCCGGTCGCTCGGGGGGTGTCGTCGGCGGCCGTGCCCCTTCCACGTCCCGCCGCTCGACGCGGCCCATCGCGGGCGCCGCGCCTCGGACCGGCGCAGGCCGCAGCCCAAGCGCACGACAGGCGCGCAGCACGCAAGCTTGACCCCGGCGGCCAGTTCCGGCCGCCAGCAGTGCGTCGCCGTCGCCGCAACCGCGGGCGGATGGGGATGCGCGCGGCGCGAAAGGCGTCCGCATTTTCCCACCATCGTTCCGGCGCGCCCGCCGCGCGACGCGACGACCCGCCCGAGCGCCTGACGCTGGAGGCGTGCGAGCCGCAGGCGTTGTTCGCGTTCGTGGAGAAGTACTGGCGAAGACGTTCTTGACCTATGTTCCAGAACCGCCCAGGGATGTGCACGAGCAAGCCGTCGCCCGCGGCAAAGCCCGCTATGACCGGTTTCTCAAGAGCGTTGGCATGGCAATGGTGGGCGATTCCCAGACCGACATGGCAGAGTTGTTGTCGTGGCCGCGAAAACTGAGGAGCATCCCCCGCGACCGTGCGCGCGCCGGTTGTGGCTCCTGGCGGGCGCACCAACATTCTTGAGCAGATCTACAAAAGTAAGCCACCACTTAGCAGTGGGTCTTTACACGGGCATCGCGTTAGCATAGACTATTAAATCTAGTTTATTGATAGACTGATTGTATTAACGGAGGAAAAGTGCACCAATGCAAGAAGTTTCGAATAGGATCGCTGCTGGGATTCGCCGCGAGTCAAATGCTTTATGCTCAATTAGATACGGGATCCGTCTCGGGCACTGTCCGGGATTCCACGCAAGCCGTAGTGCAGGCCGCAACCGTCAAGATCGTCGAGACCGAGACCGGCATCGCGGTTTCGCTGTTGTCGAACAGCGACGGCTTCTACTCGGCCCCCGCACTCCACATCGGCAAGTACAACATCTCGGCATCCGCCGCAGGCTTTACAACGGAGACTCGCAAGGACATTAATCTTAGGGTACAGGACCGCCTGAATATCGACTTCACCCTGTCACCCGGCCAAACCACCACTATCGTGACGGTGGAAGGCGGCGTTTCTTTGCTCCAAACCGAAGACACGTCGATGGGCCAAGTCGTGGACGGTGCGACCATGGAGAATCTGCCCTTGAACGGGCGGAACTACATCCAGTTGGCTACGCTGGGGGCCGGCACATCGCCCTCGAGGCGCGGGGCCGAGCGCGATACTTTCATTGCGAACGGCGCGCGCGAGTTACAAAATACATACCTACTGGACGGAGTCGACAACAAGAACAAGATCGTGGGATTCGACAGTTCCGCCGCGCAAGCCATCGAGCCGGTAATCGACGGCGTGCAGGAGTTCAAGGTGGAGACCAGCACGTTCTCGGCGGAGTACGGCCAAGCCGCCGGCGCGGTGGTCAACGTAACGCTAAAATCCGGCACCAACCAGTTCCACGGCAGCATGTGGGAGTACATCCGGAATTCATTTTTTGACGCGAAGCCGTACTTCCAGGTGCTGGGGGAGAAGCCCGACTATAACCAGAATCAATTCGGCGCCACCTTCGGCGGACCGATCATTAAAGACCGCACGTTCTTCTTCGGAAGCTGGCAAAGCTTGCGTTCCGTGGATGAAGTGCCACAGGAGGCGACTGTTCCGACGCTGGCTCAACGTGGCGGCGTATTTACCACCGCGATATACGATCCCAACTCGACCGTGGCGAATCCCAACGGATCGGGATACGTGCGCACGCCTTTCCCCCACAACACGATTCCCGCCAGCGACTGGGACCCCGTAGCGACCAAGTTGCTGGCTTTGTATCCGCTGCCGAACCTTACGGGCGCGAGCAACTACTTCTCCGACCAGGAAGAGCGGCTGTCAAACGACCAATACAACTTCCGGTTAGACCACCGGTTCAACGACAAAGACACCTTCTTCGCGCGCTATTCGCGGACCGAGGGCGAGAACATTCTGCCCGCGCCGTTGCCGCCGCCAGCGAGCAATGCCAGCGATGTGTGGCCGGATGCGCGCTCGGTGGCGGCCAGCGAAACACACATCTTCCGCGCCAACCTGATCAACGAATTGCGTTTCGGTTACATGGAGACGCGCGAAATACAGCAGGTGCCCGGCATCAATGAAGACGCGGAGTTCGGCATCACCGGCGCTCCCAATTATCCGGAAGTTCACGGTTTGCCGACTTTCGCCATCAGCGGCCTGAACACGCTGGGCACGACCGGTCCCGGCGCGCTGCCGCTGGGCGCCACCGGGTCGGGTAACCTGCCGCTCAACAAACAGGGCAAGAACCAGCAGTTTTTCGATAACCTCTCGTGGGTCAAAGGGCGCCACACCTTGAGGTTCGGAGTAGACATCGAACAAGTGATGCTGTATGGGTATGTCACTCTTTCCGCCCGCCCTGCTCTCACCTTCACAGGTGTCTTTACCCAGAATCCACAGAGTCGCTCCGGCACGGGAGCGGCGTTCGCCGACTTCCTGCTTGGGGAGGTGAATCAGCTTACCGTTTCCACTCGGCCCAGGAACTGGGAAAAGCAACACACCGCTGAAGGTTATGTTCAAGACGACTGGAAAGTCAGCCCCAAGCTGACAGTGAACCTGGGCCTGCGTTACGAGTTGGCCATGCCCTGGTATGAAATCCATAACGACTTTTCCGATTTCATTCTGCAGCCTGGCCCTGCCTACGGCTTGCTGGTGACGGCGCCGGACGCCAGCCAGTACGGCTTAAGAAACTCGTTTGCCACACCTGACACCAAGAATTTCGCGCCGCGCGCCGGACTGGCTTATCAACTGACGCCTAAGACGGTGCTTCGCAGCGGATTCGGCGTATTCTACGGACGCACGGATGAAAACCTGGGCATCTCCAGCCGGCCCACCAACAATCCGCCGTATTTCCTGCGTTCGATCGACACCAGCGACCAGATTCACACGCTGATGACGCTCGATGGAGGCATACCGCCAAATCTCTTGAATCCGAACAACGTGATTAACTCGAACGTGAACTCGTGGCCCATTTATATGCCTCTGCCTTACACGTACGAGTGGAATCTCAACCTTCAACAGCAGTTGGGATCTGGATTTACGTTGCAAGCCGGCTATGTGGGCTCCAGCTCGCACAATTTGTATGTGGACCCAAACTTCAACCAGCCGCAACCGGGTCCCGGCTCCATTGCTTCGCGGGAGCCTTTTCCGCAGTACAGCCAGATTCTGGCCTTTCTGCCGCTGGATCGTTCCAACTACAACTCGCTGATCGCGCAGGTTGAGCGGCGTTTCCGCAGCGGGTTCAGTTTCCTTGGCGCCTACACCTGGAGCCACTCGAACGACTACGGCGGGCAGGTGTCGGACGCCCTGGATTACGGGCCGCAGAACCCCTATAACTGGACGTCGAACTATGGCAGCTCCAACTTCGACGTGCGCAGTCGTTTGTCTCTGAGTTACATATACGAATTGCCATTCGGCCGCGGCAAACCGTGGGTCAGCCAGCCGGGCATCGCGCGTGCGATCCTGGGCGGTTGGCAGCTTTCCGGCGTCACGGCGTATCAGACCGGGCTGCCGTTCACGCCCATTCTGAGCTTCGATCCGACTAATACCGGCGCCACCGCGCACCCCAATGTCGTGCCCGGCGTGGCGTTCTATCCCAGCCCAAGCCGAACCAGTTGGTTTAATGGCGCGGCTTTTGTCGCTCCGGCGGCCTACACTTACGGAAACGCCGGGCGCAACATTCTGCGCGGCCCGAACACATTCAATAGCGACGTGGGACTCCTGCGGTCCGCGACTTTCAAGGAAAGGTTCACCCTGCAGTTTAGCGCGCAGGCCTTCAATGTGTTCAACACTCCGCAATTCGGCCTGCCGAACAATACGATCGGTGTGTCTACGACAGGTGTAATCACCACGGTAGTGACTCCCGAGCGGCAGTTGCAGCTTGGCTTGCACCTTCAGTTCTGAGCATTTTTGAAGATGGCAACTCGCATGAGTAAGACCACTCGTCGCACATTGTTCAAGAGCGCGGGAGCCTTGGCCGGTTTGGCCGGGCTTCCCGCGGGAGCCGCGGCGCCGCAAGCCTCTGGCGGAGGCGGATCCCACTGGGAGCGCCCGCCCAAGCAACAGGGAAACAACCTGAATGTCATCCTGCTGGTTTCGGACACGTTTCGCGCGGATAACCTGGCGGCATATGGAAGCCAATGGGTAGAATGCCCGAACCTGAACCGTTTTGCCGAGCAGGCGATTGTTTTCGAGGATGCCCACCCGGAGGGCATGCCAACGATTCCGATCCGGCGGCAGTTGTACACGGGCCGCCGGATTGTCCCGACCTATTCTTATTACCAGCACGAACCCGTACAACTGCCCGGATGGCATCAGCTCTACAACGAAGATGTGACTTTGAGCGAAGTGCTGACCGAGGCTGGCTACGCCACGGCGATTATCGCCGATCTGCCGCACCTGCAAAGGCCGGGCCGCAATTTCCACCGCGGATATCATTACTACGACTGGGTGCGCGGCCAGGAGATCGACTACTACGGCCAGGCTCCGCGCAAGGTACCTGAGTTTTCGGACTTATTTCCGGCCGAGTATCTGAACCAGCCGCAACTGAACAAGCAGTTCGCCGCCGGCCAGCAGTTTCGCGCGTTTCTGAATCAGTACACCGCGAATCGCAAACGCTGGCTGAAGGACGGTGACTCCCTCGCGGAACAGACCGGGCGCAAAGCGGTCGCGTGGCTGAAAGAGAATAGCCAGGAAGCTCCCTTTTTCCTGCACGTGGAAGCCTTCGATCCACACGAGCCGTGGGACCCGCCGCAGCAGTTTCTGGAGAAGTACTTCAAAGAGCCGAGCAAGTTTAGCTGGCCGGAGCCGCCTTACGGGGATGTGCAGGTGCCGCCTGAAGGCGTCCGGCGGCTGCGCGCCAACTACGCGGGCGAAGCTTCGAACGTGGATTTCTGGTTCGGCAAGATCCTGGATACGGCCGCCGAGCTTGGGCTGCTGGAAAACACGGTGGTCGTTTTCATGGCGGACCACGGGGCGCTACTGGGCGAACAAGGCCAGTTCGTGAAGGGACCGGAGAGATTGCGGAAGCAAGTCACGCACATTCCGCTGCTGGTGCGGGTTCCGGGAGGCCAGTACGCGGGCAAAAGCGTGCCCGGATTCGTGCAGATTCCGGACATTATGCCCACTATTCTCGGGCGGTTGGATTTGAAGGCGCCCGCGCGCGTGACTGGGAATGACCTCTGGTTTTACGTTTCTGGGCAGCGCTCTAATCCGCGCGATCACGTGGTGCAGGCGTACGGCTGGATTGCTGCGGTGCGCACGCCGGAGTGGAACTACTCGGCCGTCTGGAACAAGGAAAAGTACGAAGGCCGGTACACGCCCCAACTTTACAACCGCAAGCAGGACCCCGAGGAACTGCACAGCGTTGCGGATCAGCATCCCGCGGTAGTCAAAGAATTGCAAGCCAAGCTGGAGCAGTATATAGCTTCAGGTTGGGGAATCACCAACGGCAGCTTTAACGAAAAAGCCGGTTAGCAGGCCCAATGCCACTTAGCTTTCCCAATTCGTGGGGCGGGACTCCAGTCCTGCGGCCCGGCGTCCACGCCGGCCTGCTGTTACATGAATTTTGGCTCGAAGAGCGGGTTCTGAAGTACCCGCGCAGACCTGGAGGTCTGCCCCACATATTTGCAGGAGTGAAATCATGAAAATCGATCGTTTCGTTGCTTCCTTATTTGTGCTATTTGCGGCCTGCGCCGCGCATGCCCAGGTCACGGTGCGGATTCTGTTAGGCGTCGGAGACACCGAATCCGTGAGATGGGACGGCACCATCGCCGCGCAAGGCGCTAACATCGCGTCGCTCGCGCCGTGGCGCTTTGAGGGCGCCGACGCCATCGCCGGTTCGACCTGGCACTTGAACACGCACCCGATCCGCCTTTTCAATGCCGGAACACAGGTCTCCTCCCGCGGCGTCAGCAACGTCGTCGCCAATGGCCTGATCGTGGATGTAGCCGGGGCCGGAGGAAGCGCCGAACTAAAGATAACCACCGCGCAAGGCGATTTCACGGTAGCCTTGAGCGACTTGGCCTATGGCAAGCCGGTGCCCAAGTTGAACGGCCGGGTCCTAGTGGACCGCATCCCGCCGAGCACGCAACTTACGAAGACGGCGGACGAGGAAGACTATCCTTCGGCGGCCGCCGGCAAGAATGGCGACGTGTGGATCGCTTACGTCGTATTCCATCACAATCCGGACCATAATAATCTGCGGGCCGCACTCGACACTACACCTAAGGATTTTTCCAAATGGAAGAGTCCCACGGGCGGCGATCAGATCTTCGCGCGCAAGTACAGCGGGGGCGCGTGGGGCAAGCCCATCGCCATGACTCCGGCGGGCGGCGACCTGTATCGCTCGGCTATCGCTGTAGATGGCCAGGGGCGGCCGTGGGTCTTCTGGGCGCAGAACGTGAAAGCCGGCAGTGGACGCGCGAATTTCGAAGTCTTCGCGCGCGCGATTCAAAACGATGCGCCGGGGCCGCAGGTACAAATTTCCAACGATCCCGGATCGGATATCGATCCGGTGGCAGCCGCGGATGCGAGCGGCCATGTGTGGGTGGCATGGCAGGGCTGGCGCAGCGGCAAGGCGGCGATCTTCGCGGCTTCCGAGAGCGGCGGCAAGTTCAGCGCGCCAGCCGCGGTTTCTCAATCGTCCGGGGATGAATGGAATCCGGCAATCGCCGCGGATAAGACCGGGCGCGTGACGGTGGCGTGGGATTCTTATCGCAACCAGAACTACGACGTTTATATGCGCACCGCCTCGAGCGGCGCTTGGGGGCCGGAGACACCGGTGGCGGCCAGTGCGCGTTACGAAGCGTACCCGAGTGTCGCTTACGACGGTGGGGGGCGGCTGTGGGTAGCTTACGAGGAAGGCGGCAAAGGCTGGGGCAAGGACTTCGGGGCTTACAACACCACAGGCGTGTCGGTGTACCAAGGGCGCGTCATTCGTTTGCGCGGATTCGAACCGGATGGGCGTGCCGTGGAGCCGGCCGCCGACTTGGGCGCGGTGCTGCCCGGCATGCCGAACATCCAGATCGAAAAAGCTGGAGTGCAAAACGATTTTCAGATGCTGGATCCGGACGCCAACAACGCCAAGACGCGCGATGCGGACCGGGGCGCGCGCAACATGCAAAACGCCAGGAATACGCTGCCGCGCTTGGCCGTGGACGAGTCCGGGCGCATCTGGCTGGCGTTCCGCAGCGCGCATCCCATCTGGTGGAGCATCCTGGGCACGGTTTGGACCGAGAGCGTGGTGTCTTTCGACGGGAAGTCCTGGAGCAGCCCGATTTTTCTAAACCATTCCGACAACCTGCTCGATAACCGGCCGGCGCTGGTTTCGACGCGCGCGGGTCAACTGCTGGAGGTGGGATCGTCCGACAATCGCCGCCAGTATTACCTTGGCGAAAACATCAGCTCGCCTCTGGGTATCGTGGCCAGTTCGAAAATCGATCCTTATAACAACGATTTGTACGCCAACGAGATCGATCTCGGCCCGGCATCGCAGCCGCCTGCTTTGACGGAGGCGAAGCCGGTGGAAGCCGCCGGGCCGCAGGTGGCGGACCGCACGGACCTTGGCCTGGTAAGCCTGATTCGCGACTACAAAGTTAGCGGCCCCGACCTGAAAATTGTGCGCGGCGAATTCCACCGGCATAGCGAAATCTCCATGGATGGCGGGGGCGACGGCACCATTCTGGATCAATACCGCTACATCCTGGATGCCGGGGCGCTCGACTGGGTGGGGTGTTGCGACCACGACAACGGCGCCGGGCGCGAATACAGTTGGTGGATCAGCCAGAAGCTTACGGATATCTTCTACTCACCCGGTAAGTTCGTGCCCATGTTCAGCTACGAGCGCAGCGTGAATTATCCGGAAGGGCACCGCAACGTGATTTTCGCGCAACGCGGCGTGCGGACTTTGCCCCGGCTGCCGCTGAGCAAGGAGAACGAGACGGTCCACGCGCCCGATACGCTGATGTTGTATTCGTACCTGAAGTACTTTCACGGCATCGCGGCGGCGCACACCAGCGCCACTGGCATGGGCACCGATTGGCGCGACAACGACCCCGTGGCCGAGCCGGTGGTGGAGATCTACCAGGGCGACCGGCAGAATTATGAGATGCCGGATGCGCCGCGCTCCAATTCGGAAAAGGATTCGATCGGCAACTGGCGGCCCAAGGGATTCGTGAATCTGGCGCTGGCCAAGGGATACAAGCTGGGTTTCCAAGCCAGCTCCGATCATATCTCCACGCACATGAGCTACTGCAATATTCTGGCGAAGGATCTCACTCGCGAAGCGGTGCTGGAGGGTTTCGAGAAGCGGCATGTGTACGGTTCGACCGATAACATTCTGGCCGACGTGCGCAGCGGGCCCAACCTGATGGGCGACGTATTTTCGAGCGCGGAAGCGCCCAATCTGCACGTGAAGCTGGAGGGCACGTCCAAGTTCGCCAAAGTGGTTGTAGTCAAGGACAACGAGTACGTGTATTCCACGCAGCCGGACTCGGACAAGGTGGACTTCTCATGGCGAGACAATGCGCCGTCTAAGGGCAAGACCAGTTACTACTATGTGCGCGGTGAGCAGGACAACGGCGAGATCGTGTGGGTTTCGCCTATGTGGATCACTTATACGGGCAAGTAAAACACAAATTATGGCCGCTGATGAACGCGGATAAACGCGGATAACACCAGGCCACAAGCGAGGGGGGAATATGTCAGGACGTTGGTTGTTGGCCTTACTGCTGGTTTCCAGCATTCCTGTTCGCGCGGACGTAGGTGTCCGAGTGCTGCTCGGTCTGATGGACCGCGCTGGCAAGAAGTGGGATGGTTCCGCTTCCATCGATCGCGGCAAAATCACAAAGATCGATCCGTGGCGCTTCGGCAAGGAGGACGAGATCGCGAGCGACGGCTCGTGGAAAGTTTCCACCGCGCCGGTCCTGTCGTTCCTGGCACTGGTCCAGCGTCAGACGCCGCCGGTGGGCCCGAACGGAGTCATTTTATGGCTCAGCGGCGAAGACGAAAATAGCGAGATATCGATCAAGACCGCGCAAGGATCTTTCAGTTTCAAGCTGGCGGACCTGCCTTACGGTAAGTTCCACTACGCGCTCGAAGGCAACGCCGCCGTGGACCGCATCCCGCCGTCCTGGCGGTTGACGGATTCTCCCGACGAGCAGGATTATCCGGCGGCGGCTGTGACTCCCAATGGCGACATTTGGGTGGCTTATGTCGAGTTCAAGCACCATCCCGATCATGACAAGCTGCGCGCGCCGTTCAAGGACCCGCCGAAGGATCTTTCGGAGCTATCGGCGCCGGCGAAGGGCGACCAGATTCTGGTGAAACGGTTCTCCGGGAACCGTTGGGAAGCTCCCATTGCCATCACGCCGCCGGGCGGCGATCTTTACCGGCCGGCCATCGCGGTAGATGGCTCGGGAAGGCCGTGGGTGTTCTGGTCCGCCAACCAGAGGGACAATCAAACCGCGAATTTCGAGCTTTGGGCACGGGTGATTGAGAACGGCACACCCGGCAAGACCGTGCAGATTTCAAACGCGCCTGGGTCGGACGTATTTCCGGCGGCAGCCACGGATTCCGGCGGACGGGTGTGGGTCGCATGGCAGGGCTGGCGGAATGGCAAGGGCGTCATCTTCGCGGCCAGCCAGGAAGGCACCGGTTTCTCCGCGCCGGCGGCCGTATCGAATTCGACAGCCAACGAATGGAACCCGGCTATCGCCGCGGATTCATCCGGACGAGTGACTGTAGCTTGGGACTCATACCGCAACGGGAGCTACGATGTCTACGCGCGCACGGCGACCGGGTTGGGCCAATGGGGCGGCGAAATTCCAGTGGCCGCGACGCCGCTCTACGAAGCTTATCCTTCCATCGCCTATGATGCGCAGGGGCGGTTGTGGATCGCTTACGAAGTAGGTCCCGATAACTGGGGCAAAGATTTCGGCGCGCATCGCAGCACTGGCGTGCCGGTCTATGAAGCTCGCGGCATTCGGCTGGTGGGACTGGACCGCGCTGGCAATCTGTTGCGGCCGGCAGTCGATCCGGACGGCTCGTTACTGGGTCTGACCGATGTCCGTGAAGACGGAGGCGGCCGCCAAGGCGACGTGAAAGGATGGGAGCGCTCCAACCCGGAAGCCTTTACGCAACGCGCTTCCAACGCGCACCCCTGGCCGGGCAGCAACCCGCGCAACAGCCTGCCACGTCTGACCGTGGATGCATCCGGGAGAATCTGGCTGGCGTATCGCAGCATGCACCCAGCGGTTTGGACGCCCATCGGCACATCGTGGTCCGAGTATGTGATCTCTTACGACGGTAAAGCCTGGACCGGACCGGCTTACATCTTCCGCAGCGACAATGTGCTGGACAACCGGCCGGCCCTGGTCTCGCAACGCGGAGGCGAGCTGGTGGTGATCGGATCGTCGGACTCGCGGCGCGAGATTGAGTTTCTGTTGAAGAAAGGCTGGGACCTGCGGAGCCTGCTGAGTTCCGCCATACCAGACCCCTACAACAACGATCTGTATGCGAGTGTGTTGAGCCTGCCGCCCGCCGCCGTCCCAGTGCCGAGCCGGGAGATAGGCCCGCCGCCCAGTCCGGCTGTGGTGACGGATTCGGACGCGGAGCGCGCGGCCACGGCCGGCGTTCGCGGGTATAGCGTCAACGGCCCGGACGGTGCGCTAAAGATCGTGCGCGGCGAGTTCCATCGGCACAGCGAAATCTCCATGGACGGCGGGTTGGATGGTACGCTGATCGATCAGTGGCGTTACATTCTGGATGCGGCGGCGCTCGACTGGGTGGGCTGCTGCGACCACGATAACGGCGGCGGACGCGAGTACAGTTGGTGGACCACCCAGAAGCTGACCGACATCTTCTACGCGCCGGGCAAATTCGCGCCGCTGTTCGCCTACGAACGCAGCGTTTCGTATCCGGAGGGGCATCGTAACGTGGTGTTCGCGCAGCGCGGCATCCGGCCGCTTCCGCGGCTTCCCAAAATGGACGATAACTCAACGGGACACGCGCCCGACACGCTTCTGTTCTACGAGTATTTGAGAAAGTTCAATGGCTTGACCGCCTCGCACACCAGCGCGACCGATATGGGCACCGACTGGCGCGACAACGATCCCGAGGCCGAGCCGGTGGTGGAAATCTATCAGGGCATGCGGCAGAACTATGAGATGCCGGACGCGCCGCGCTCCAACTCCGCGACCGACTCCATCGGCGGATGGCGGCCCAAGGGATTCGTCAATCTGGCCTTGGAGAAAGGCTACAAGCTCGGCTTTGA
>Ga0302325_10005930_pt1 | contig 27645 bp, 31 predicted proteins | sample Palsa_T0_2_FD_201948 | JGI IMG/M metagenome (GOLD analysis project Ga0302325, IMG submission 201948) | Peat permafrost microbial communities from Stordalen Mire near Abisko, Sweden - Palsa_T0_2 | ecosystem: Environmental > Terrestrial > Soil > Palsa > Peat permafrost | place: Sweden: Abisko... | reverse complement strand
CGGCGGTTGGAGAAGAACGCCCCTTCATCGCCGGCGGTATCGAGACCGATCCACTCGCATTGGGCGACGCCGCTCTCGGCCAGCCGCGCGGCGGCAAAGGCGGCCAGGTCGAACTGTCGCCTGTCAGGCTGACGGCCCGGACCGAAGAACCTCTTCGCGTCGGCGGTTTCGTCTTCGAATTGGGCCAAGAATTCCGGACCCACCTCGTACGACGCCTGCGCGACGCACGGGCCGATCGCCGCCACCATGCGCGATGACTTCGCTCCCAGTTCAGTCATGGCGGCGATGGCCGAGGCGACGATGCCGGAGAGCGCGCCCCGCCAGCCCGCGTGGATCGCCGCGATCACCCGCGCTTCGGCGTCGGCGACGAGGATCGGAGCGCAGTCGGCGGAAAGGACGCCGCAGATTACGCCGGCCGCGCCGCTGACGATGGCGTCGCCGGTCGGCCGCTGCGCTCCCCAGGGTGCTTGTGCGACTAGTGCCAGGGCGGAATGCGTCTGATAGGCCGTGGTCAGGGCCGATTCGTCCCTACCGAGAACAGCCGCCGCCCTCCGGCGGTTCTCAGTCACACGGGAGGCCTCGTCGCCCGAGCCATAGCCGACATTGAGGCTGGCCCAGAGACCCTCGGAGACACCCCCTCGCCGGGTGAAAAAGGCGTGCCGGACGCCGGGCGCCGCGGCCAGAAGTGCCGAGGTCAGGAATGGCGGGGAAGTCATGAGGCGCCAGCGAAGGCGGGCGGGCGCAAGTTGGGGGAGTGGATGCAGGCCGCCTGGAAGAGCTCTCCCATCTCTTCTGGCGCGATCAGCCGATGGAGTTGTCGCCCGATCACCTCGGCAAGGTCCGGTCTGGCCTGCGCGAGCAGCGCGGCCCGCGTCTCGACGCCGAGTGCACGAAGGAAAACGGCTTGAGTGAGGAGCGGCGGCGTAACTGCGCCGGCGGCGCGCGCGGCTGCGAGGAAGGGGCCGAACCGCACGTGCGCGGTCAAATCCGCCTCGCCTGGATTTGCCAAGGGATCCTCCTTGCCGTGCCCGCGCAGCGCCTGCAGCGTATCGACAGAGTTCTCCGGTCCGGCACAGCCGTAGTCGAGAAAAAGGGCCGCTCCCGGCGTCCCGGCGAGCAGCCGCCCCAAGGCCGAGGCGAAGGCTTCCAGATCAGGCGACCACTCCGCGATCGTTCCGACTGGCGCCGCCGCCGGCAAGTCGATCTCCGGGATCGGCTGCGGTGGTGACAAGGTGAAGGCTAGGCGTTCGGCCTCGTTAAGTCCGACACGACGCTCGAGCCAGCCGCCGGGCGTCCGAACTGCCTGCCGGATCGGCAGGCAGTCGAGGAATTCGTTGGCCAGTATGATCACGGGCGCACCGGCGGGGAGATCTTCGATCGTCTCGATCCAAGAAATGGCGCGGCCGGTCGCTCGGAGCGATCTCTCCTGCGTTTGTCTCAGCGGCGCGCTCGTCTCCAGCAGCACGAGTTCGCAGGCCCGAGCAAACTCCGGCGCGGCGGCGCAAATGGAGCGCAGGACGTCCAGCATCATCACCCCGTCGCCCGGTCCGAGTTCGACGAGGCGAACGGACCGCGGCCGGCCGAGCGAGCGGAACACTTCGCAGGCCCACAGACCCAGCAGCTCGCCCACCATCTGCGAGACATGAGGGGCGGTGATGAAATCGCCGTCGGCCCCAAGCCTCGGCCGCGTCGCGTAGTAGCCGAAGTCGCGATCGTGAAGGCAGAGATCCATGTATCTGGCGATCGAGATCGAACCCCCCGCAGCGATCATCGCCGCCAGCCGCGCTTCGAGGCTCACGGTGCACCCGTGACGGTAGGCGCCGCCGGCGGCCGGGCCAGACCAAGCCAGATCAGAACCAGGCCTGCGATGACCATTGGACCGGAGAGGATCATCCCCATTGTCAAACCGAGGGGAAGATCGCGCAGGCCCATGTCGGGCATCCGCACATGCTCGAGGCTGATCCGAAAAGCGCCATAGCCCAGGAGGAACAGGCCAGTGACGGCGCCGTTCCTTCGCAGCCAGCCGGCGCGGTGCGTCGCCCAACGAAGCAGGAGGAAGAGCATCACGCCCTCGAGCGCCGCCTCGTAAAGCTCGCTGGGGTGACGCGGAGTGAAGCCGGCGATGCAAGCCCCATTGCCGTCGGTCGGTATATAAGGTCCACAGAAGACGACGCCCCAAGGCAGATGCGTCGTCCGGCCCCAGAGCTCGCCGTTGATGAAGTTGGCGACACGGCCGAAAAAGAGGCCGATCGGCGTGCACGCCGCGACGAGGTCAGCCAACCGAAGGACAGGAATCTTCCGGCGCGCGGCGAAGATGAAGAGCGCCAGCACGACCCCGATCGCTCCGCCATGGAAACTCATCCCTCCATGCCAGACCCGGATGGCTTCCCACGGATCGGCCAACAGGACGTCGCGCGAGTCGGCGACAGGAAGCATATAGAAGAGGATGTAACCGAGCCGGCCGCCGACGATAACACCCAGCGTCAGCCAGAGGACGAGGTCGTCGATCTGCAGGCGTGTCGCTGTAGCGGGACGACCGCCCCAGATCTTCGGATTCGACACCAGAGAGACGGCGTATCGCCAGCCCAGCAGGATGCCGGCTATGTAGGCGAGCGCGTACCATCGCACCGAGAACGGGCCAAGAGCGATGGTCCCGACGTGAAAGGCGGGGACCGTGAAGACGTCCGGTCGAATGTCGGGAAAGGCGATGGCCATGGGTTCTTTTAGCCGATAATGGCGACCGATCGAGGCGCGACCGCTCAAGGGGTTCGCTTGGAGCGTCGGTTTGCCTTAAGAGGAGCACATGCAGACCCAGAACCCGTTCCTGGACGAGATGGCGAAGCTCACCCAAGCCGCGATGGGCCTTGCCCAGGCCGCCGGTGAGGAAGCCAAGAGCGCCTTCCGCGCCCAGACCGACAGGCTGGCCGCCGATCTCGATTTGATTCGGCGCGATGAGTTCGAGGCCCTGAAAGCCGAAATCGCCGCGCTCCGTGCCGAGGTCGGCGCCTTGAAGAGCGGACTTCGCCCTTGAGACGAAGGCGGTGTGCCGCTTCGGCGAAGCGGACTAGTCTAGAGTGAACACAGCCTGCGGCGCTTCGAAACGCCTGGCGAGCCTTGGAGGACGCGGAAGCCCTAAATGGACATTCCCCACCCCGAAGAAGACGACACGCTGATCGCCCTCGATCCCCTGGAGGTGGTCGAGAGGGTCCTGATCGCCGAGAATCTCACTTTTGATCGCACCGAGGACGGCGACCTCGCGTTCGCCCTTACTGGTGATTGGAAGGACTACGAGTTGTGGTTTGCCTGGCGCCCGGAGGCCGATTGCCTACAGTTGTGCCTTTCGATCGACCTTAAGGCCGCCAAGGTGCGACGCGCCCCTGCGCACGAGCTGATTAATCTGATCAACCAGAGGGTCTGGCTCGGTCACTTTGAGATCTGGGCCGACGACGGCGAAGTGGTGTTCCGCCACGCTCTCGCCCTGCCACAAGCCGAACGACCCAGCATGGCGCAGACTGCCTCGATGATCGACGCGGCCATGGAGGCGGCGGACAGATTCTATCCGGCTTTCGACTTCCTGATCAGCGGCGACAAGACGCCGGTCGACGCCATGGCGGCGTGCATGTTCGAGACCATGGGCCAAGCCTGAGGCGACTGCCCTTATGTCCAGCGTCCCCGCGCCAGTCCTGATCGTGGGCGTCGGGCACATGGGCGGTGCGCTGATCGCCGGCTGGCGAGCCTCGGAGACCTTCTCCCCTCGCGACTTCATCCTCTGCGATCCTTCTCCTGGGCGCGAGGCGAAGCTGGCGTTCGACGATGGCGCGCGCCTCAACCCACCGAACGCCGACGTCGCCGAGGCGCAGGCGGTGCTGCTCGCCGTCAGGCCCCAGGACTGGCGGGCCGCGGCCGCAAACATCGCGCTCTCGCTCGAGGCGGAGACGCCGGTGTTCTCGATCATGGCCGGGGTGAAGATCTCGGCCATACGCGAAGTCTTCGGGCCTCGGCCGATCGCTCGTGTCATGCCCAACACTGCGGCGGCCATTTGCCAAGGCGCCGCCGGCCTCTTTTGCGACGACTCCGACCTCTTGGAAGTCGCGCACCTGCTTTTCGAGCCTCTGGGCGTCGTGGTCGATCTGCGCGAGGAGCGGCTGTTGGACGTGGTGACGGCCGTCGCCGGCTCCGGACCGGCCTATCTCTATGCTCTTATCGAGGCCCTGGAGGGGGCCGGGCTCGCGGCTGGGCTGGATCCAGACGCCGCAGCGCGCCTTGCCAGGGCGACGATCACCGGCGCCGCCGCCCTGCTCGCCCAGGGAGCCGAGAGCGCCGCCGATCTGCGCCGCCAGGTGACCTCGCCGGGCGGGACGACGCAGGCGGCTATGGATATCCTCCTCGCGCCCGGCGGTCTTCCCGACCTTCTCAGCCGCGCGGTCGGCGCGGCCGTCGATCGATCGACGAAGCTCGGCGGCCGGCGGCGATGAGCCAAGCGGATGGAATTCTCGACAAGGCCGGCGCCGCGCTCCTCTCTCTATCGAGCACCGGCGACTGGCGGGGGATCTCATTGCGAGAGATTGCCGAAAAAGCTGGCGTCGATCTCGCCGATCTCTATCCCCTCGCCCCAGGCAAGCTCGCCCTTCTCGCGCACCTCTCCTTGACCTTTGACAAGGCGGCGCTCGCCGCCAAGGCCGAGGGTGATCTTCATGACCGCCTCTTCGAAGCCACAATGGCGCGCGTCGAAGCGATGGAGCCGCACCGCGCCGCCCTTGTCGCCATTTCGCGCGTGGAAAATTTCCTGGCGATCGTCACCCATCTGCCCCGCACCGCCAGGGCCATTCTCGAGGGCGCCGGGGTGAGCGCCTCGCCTATTCGTCTCGCGGCGATGACGGTGGTCTGGGCGCGAACCGTCCAGGTCTGGCGCGATGACGAAGGCGCGCTCAATCGCACCATGGCTGAGATCGACCTACGCCTCAAACAGATGCGCCAGCGCTTGAACCGTGTAGGCGCTGGATTCTAGGAGCGGTTGTCGGCGGCCGCCTTATCTGGGCAGGCGAACGACAGCGCGCAGGCCGCCCAGCGGAGAGCGGTCGAGGGTCACTTCGCCGCCGTGGCCGCGGGCGAGGTCGCGGGCAATGGCCAGGCCCAGGCCCACGCCCTTACGGTTCTGGCTACGCGCTTCGTCCAGGCGGCCGAACGGGGCCATCACATCCTCGAACCGCTCGGGGGGAATGCCGGGGCCATCGTCGTCGACGATGATCTCGACGCCGCCGGCGGGCGTAGGCCTTGCCGTGACTTCCACGTGTTCGCCATGGACGGCCGCGTTCATAACCAGGTTCGCAAGGGCGCGCTTCAGGGCGTTGGGTCTGACGGTGGCGGCGAGGCCGGGCACGGTAGCGACGGTGATGCGCGCCCCGGCGCGGACAGCCCCTTCGCTGACCTCCTCGATCAGCCGCCGCAGATCCACCGTCTCCACCGCCTCGCCACCCTCGCCGCGGGCAAAGGCCAGATATTCGTCGATCATATGCTCCATGTCGGCGAGATCGGCCTTCATCGCTTTGGTTCGCGCGGTGGGCTTGGAAAGGGCGAGTTCGAGCTTCAGCCGGGTGAGCGGGGTGCGAAGGTCGTGGCTCACCGAGGCGAGCAAGGCGGTGCGCTGGAGAATGTGGCGCTGGATCCGGGCTTTCATGGCGATGAAGGCGGTGGCGGCTTGGCGGACCTCCCGCGCCCCATGGGGCCGGAAGTCGACATCTGTTCCCTTGCCAAAGGCCTCGGCGGCGGCGGCGAGCCGCTCGATCGAGCGCACCTGGTTGCGAATGAATAGAACAGCGATTGCGGTGAGCAGGATGGTGGCCAGCGTCAGCCAGAGAATAAAGATATAGCCCTGGGTGGCGAAGACGCGGTCCTTGGGGGCGATGATCCTTAGGACGCCCTGCGAGACCTTCACCCGGATATCGACATAGGCGGGATAGCGCTCGGTATCGAACCAGAACGGGCCGTCGATGCGCATCGCTAGGGCGCGACGGAGCGAGCGGTCCACCGACACGATCAACGGCGGGCGACGGCCGTGGGGCAAGTCGGCGCCGTCCTGAAGGTCGATGGAAAGGCCAAGCGTCTGCTGGGCGCGATCGGCGATGTGCTTGAGGGCCGCGGCGGTCGGATCCTCCTCGTAGCTCTGGACGATAAGGGCGATGTCGCCGGCCAGGCCCTCGCTCAGGCGGCTATTCACGGTCTGCCAGTGGGCGTCGAAGAACGCGTAGGTTACGGCGATCTGCATCACCGCCACGGGCAGGACGATGATCAGCAGGCTTCGGCCGAAGAGGGTGGCCGGCACACGCCGCTTCACCATCCGCCAGAAGAACGCCGGCCAAGGTTTTCGGGAGAGGCGCATCAGTCCGGCGTCAGCATGTAGCCGATCCCGCGAACGGTCTGAAGATAGCGCGGGTTTGCCGGGTCGGCTTCAATCTTGCGTCTAAGACGCGTGACCTGAATGTCGACGGCGCGACCGGAGGTCTCCGCGCCAGCTCCGGCGAGTTCGCGCCTGTCGACGGCGGCATTCGCGGCCGAGGCCAGCAAACGCAACAGGCGCGTCTCCATCTCGGTCAGGCGCACTGGCGCGTCGTTGCGACTAAGGACTCCGCGCCCGAGATCGAAGCGGCAATCGCCCAGGCCGATCGGCTCCGAACCGGCCGGTCGGACGGCCGCGCGCCGCAGGATCGCCTCGATGCGCAGCAGCAGTTCGCGCGGCTCGAAGGGCTTGGCGAGATAGTCGTCCGCCCCAAGCCTCAAGCCCTCGATGCGGTCGTCGGGGAGGCCTCGGGCCGTGAGAATGAGGATGGGGGTCGCGCCCTGCGCCCCGGCGCGCTGGCGAAGCCAGGTCGTCAACGAAAACCCGTCCTCTCCCGGCATCATGATGTCGAGCACCACCAGGTCGAACTGAAGGTTCGCCAGCAGCTTCCTCGCCGCGGCCGCGTCGGCGGCGGCGGTGATGCGGAACCCGGCCCGGACGAGATAGCGCCGGATCAGGTCGCGAATGCGGTCATCGTCGTCGACGAGCAGCAGATGCCGCTGAGCCGCGTCTTCAGGCGTCGCCATGCGCCATCCTAGCCGCCGCGGCGTTTCGCCGGAAGCGGGCGCGAATGTTCGATCTCGCGGTCACCTGAACCCTGTGAGGCTATGCGCGGCGCCCAACGCCATTGACGGGCGGCGCGCCAATGCGCCTTAAGAACCTCTCCAAAAGACAGAGAGAGAGAAGTCTTCGGGTCGCCAAATGACGCTCGTTCCCTTCGATGACCGTGACGGATGGATCTGGTTCGATGGCGCCTTCGTTCCCTGGCGCGAGGCGAAGATTCACGTGCTGACCCACGGCCTGCACTACGCCTCGTCGGTGTTCGAGGGCGAGCGAATGTACGACGGGACGATTTTCAAGCTTCGCGAGCACACGGAACGGCTCTTCAAGTCGGCTGAGATCCTCGATTTCACGATACCCTTCAGCCTAGAGCAGATCGACGCGGCCTCGATCGCCGCCTGCGCGAAGAACGGCCTCGACGACTGCTATGTGCGGCCGATCGCCTGGCGGGGATCGGAGATGATCGGCGTCTCGGCTCAGGAAAGTCACATCCACGTGGCGATCGCCGCCTGGCGCTGGCCGAGCTATTTCAACCCGCAGGAGAAGGCTAAGGGCATTGCGCTCACCTGGGCGAAGTACCTGCGACCGTCGCCGCAGACCGCGCCCACTGCTTCGAAGGCGGCCGGCCTCTACATGATCTGCACCGTCTCCAAGCACGCCGCCGAGCGCGAGGGTTTCGCCGATGCGATGATGCTGGACTGGCGCGGCTACGTCGCCGAAGCCACCGGCGCCAATGTGTTCTTCGTGAGAGATGGGGTCCTCCACACCCCGACGCCGGACTGCTTCCTCGACGGCATTACCCGCCGCTCGGTGATCGAGATCGCCAAGGGCAGAGGCTTCGGCGTGATCGAGCGGCACATCAAGCCCGAGGAGTTGAGCGGCTTCTCCGAGTGCTTCATCGTCGGCACTGCCGCCGAGGTGACGCCCGTGGCTCAGATTGCCGAACACCGCTTTCGACCAGGGAACGTGTCGCTCTCGCTGATGGAAGACTTTTCTCTTTACGCGAGGGGGAAGCTAGAGGTGGTCTAGAGCCGCCTACCCTCTCACTCTCAGATCAGCCAGGACTGCGGGGCGGGATAAGGTTCGTTGCGGGTGAGGCGGCTGATCCCCAGGATACAGCGGATCACGAACCAGACGTAGACTGCGGGGATGAGCAGGACGCCAATGACGATGATCAGCGTGCAGCAGGCGATCACGAAATAGAGCAGTCCGATCCAGAAGGTGCGAATCTGGAAAGTGTAGTGGGTCTTGAGCCAGTGGGGCGCGCTCTCGCGGTTGATGTAGGCCAGGACAACGCCGAGGATGTGGGTGATCCCGGCCGGCACGAGGTAGAGGATGTAGATGACGAGCGCCATCTGGCTGCTGTCCGAGGCCACGGGCGACGGCGGCGGGGCGACGGCGGGCGGCGTGCTGGCAGTTTCGGTCACTTGCTTTTTCCCCTCCCAAGCGCGAACTCGACGCGAGCTTAATTCCGAACGGCGGTGATCTCCACACCCGCGGCGGCGGCGTGCGGGGCGAGCGCTAGGGGCTTCTCGACCCTGATCTTGGCTTTCAGGATTCTTGGGTCGGCGAAGCAGGCTCTGGCGAGGCGCTCGGCGAAGGATTCGACCACCGAGATGTGACCTCGCCCCGCGATCGTCCGCGCCTTCTGGGCGATGGTCTCGTAGTCGACCGTCTGGGAAAGGGCCCGCCACCCGCCGGCGGCGACGTCGAGCTCGATATCGATGACCAGGGGTTGGCGGCGGCCCTTCTCGTGGGCGTGGACGCCGATCTCCGCATCGACTTCGAGGCCGCGGATGAAGACCTTCGTGATCACGACCTTGGCGGCGCGGGCGGAGGGCGCCGCGGCCTTTTTGGGCTCAGCCATGTTCAGCCACGATGACGTCGGGGGTTCGCCAGGCGAGATGCTGGCCGCCATCGACGGCGATCATCTGGCCGGTCACCGCGTGGGCGTCAATCAGATAACGCAGGGCTTGACCGATCTCTTCCGGGGAGGGTCCCCGTCCGAGGGGCATGGCGGCCGCCTCGGCGGCGAACTCCTCCGGGGCCTGGTGAACCGAAGGCAGCGTGGGGCCTGGGCCGATGGCGTTGACCCGGATGTCAGGCGCCAGGGCCTGGGCCAGCGTCTGGGTTGCGGCCCAGAGGGCGGACTTGCTCAGCGCATAGCTGAAGTGAAGGGGCGTCAGGCGCCAGACCCGCTGGTCGACGATGTTGACGATCAGGCCCCGCTGGCTGCTCGGCAGGCCGGCGGCGAAGGCTTGGGCCAGGAGCACCGGCGCGCGCAGGTTGGTCGCCCAGTGGAGGTCCAGGCTAGCGGACGTGAGGTTATCGATACTGTCGTCGCCGAAAATCGAGGCGCAGTTGACGAGGAGGGTGAGGGGCTTTGGCGCATCGGCTATCAGGCCAACGGCCGCGGCGGGATCGGCAAGATCGGCGCCTGCGACCGTGCCCTCGCCACCGGCCTCGCGAACCAGCCTCAGGGTCTCTTCGGCGTCGTCCGGCGCGCCGCGATGGTGGACAACGACGAGGTAGCCGGCGCGCGCGACCTCCAAGGCCAGCGTCCGGCCGACGCGCCGGGCGGCGCCGGTGACGAGCGCCCAGCCCGCCTCGTTCATGGCCGGGCGCGACCGGTCAGTCGATGCGGCCGTAGTGAAGGTAGTTCAAGGCGCCGACGGCAATGATGAAGAGAAGGAAGACGGCGACCGCGCTGAGGCTCATCGGGCTCTGCCCTTTCGTGGTTGGACCTTGCAGGTAGCGCCGTATGCAAAGGCCAAGCAAGCGCGGTCTTTTGTGAAGGTCCCCGAGGTCGAATTCCACGTTCCCCCTTTTTCCGATGAACCTTGATCACTAAGATGACAGGGAACGAGGCTGCGGATGACCGACGGCCCGAGGCGGGGCGCCAAGGAGCGAACAGAATGCGCGAATACATGAAATTCTACATTGACGGCCAATGGGTCGATCCCGTGACGCCCAAGAGCCTGGATGTGATCAACCCCGCGACCGAAGCGGTCTGCGGCCACATCTCCGCCGGGTCGGCCGCGGATGTCGACAAGGCCGTGAAGGCGGCGCGCAAGGCCTTCGAGACCTATTCCCAGACCAGCCGCGAAGAGCGGCTCGACCTTCTGCAACGCATTCTCGCCGAGTACCAGAAGCGCTTTGGTGACATCGCCAACGCCATCACCGAAGAGATGGGGGCTCCGGCGAGCCTCGCCCAACGGGCCCAGGCGCCGATCGGGATGGCGCACCTGGCCACCGGGATCGAGGTCCTGAAGAACTTCAAGTTCGAGGAGGATCGCGGCGCGACCCATCTGGTGAAGGAGCCGATCGGGGTCTGCGGCATGATTACACCCTGGAACTGGCCGATCAATCAGATCGCCTGCAAGGTGGTGCCGGCGCTCGCCACCGGCTGCACCATGGTCCTCAAGCCTTCCGAAGAGGCGCCTTTCTCGGCCTACATCTGGGCCGAGGTGATGCACGCCGCCGGCGTTCCGGCCGGGGTCTTCAACATGATCAATGGCACCGGACCGGAAGTTGGGGCGGCGATATCGAGCCATCCGGGCGTCGACATGGTCTCCTTCACCGGCTCTACCCGGGCTGGGATCGAGGTCGCCAAGGCCGCAGCGCCGACGGTCAAGCGGGTCGCGCAGGAGCTGGGCGGCAAGAGCCCGAACATCATTCTGGAGGACGCCGACCTGACGACCGCCGTCGGCGGTGGCGTCAAGCATGTGATGCAGAATTCCGGCCAGTCCTGCAACGCGCCGACGCGGATGCTAGTGCCGGCCAAGAAGATGAGCGAGGTGATCGCCATCGCCAAGGAAGTCGCCGAATCGACCACCGTCGGCGATCCGAACGGCAACGCCCAGATCGGCCCGGTCGTGAACAGGACACAGTGGGAGAAGATCCAACGTCTGATCAAGGCCGGCATCGACGAGGGGGCGACCCTGGTCACTGGCGGTGCCGGCCGGCCCGAGGGGCTCGACAAGGGCTTCTATGTAAAGCCGACCGTGTTCGCCAATGTCACCAACGACATGACCGTCGCCCGCGAGGAGATCTTCGGACCGGTGGTCTCAATCCTCGGCTACAACACGGTCGACGAGGCCGTGAAGATCGGCAACGACACCGAGTATGGTCTGGCGGCCTATGTCTCGGGAAAAGACATGGACAAGGTCCGGGAGGTCGCCTCGCATCTGCGCGCCGGCCAGGTCGCGGTCAACGGTGGCGACATGGACATGACCGCGCCCTTCGGCGGCTACAAGATGAGCGGCAACGGGCGCGAGTGGGGCGACCACGGCTTCGCCGAATACCTCGAAACCAAGGCCGTGCTCGGCTTCAAGCCCAAGCAGGCGGCCGAATAGACGACGGCTCCCTTCCCGTCGAGGGAAGGGAGATCCGTGAGATTTCGAGCCGGCGGCGGGTCAGGAGCCCGTCCTCCACGAAGGAGCTGGAATGAGCCTCTCGCCGAGGACGGCGGTGGTGACCGGATCCACCAGCGGCATCGGGCTGGCGATCGCCCGGGCGCTCGCGAGAGAAGGCGCGAACGTCGTGATCAACGGCTTTGGCGCGAGCGAAGAGATCGAACGGGAACGCGCGCACATCGCCGCCGAGTTCGGCGTCGAGACGCGCTACTCGCCGGCCGACATGACAAGGCCCGGCGAGATCGCCGCCATGATAGCCGAAGCAGAGGCGGCCTTCGGCTCGGTGGACATCCTGGTCAACAACGCCGGCGTCCAGTTCGTGGCCCCGGTGGAGGACTTCCCGACCGAGAAGTGGGACCAGATCATCGCCATCAACCTTTCGGCGGCCTTTCACGCCATGCGCGCGGCTGTGCCAGGGATGAAGGCCCGTGGCTGGGGCCGGATCATCTCGACCGCCTCGGCGCACTCCAAGGTCGCCTCGCCATTCAAGTCGGCCTATGTGGCGGCGAAGCACGGTCTGGACGGCCTGACAAAGACCGTAGCCCTGGAAGTCGCCGCCCACGGGGTGACGGTGAACTGCATCAGCCCGGGCTATGTCTGGACGACCCTGGTGGAAAAGCAGATTCCCGACACGATGAAGGCGCGCGGTCTCACCCGCGAGCAGGTAATCGATGATGTGCTGCTCGCCGCGCTGCCGACCAAGGCCTTCGTCGCGCCCGAGGAAGTCGCCGCTTTCGTCGTTTTCCTCTGCTCCGACGCGGCAAAGCAGATCACCGGCGCCAACCTCTCCATCGACGGCGGTTGGACCTCGGCGTAGTTTCGCAGCCGCCGCGCGGGCCGTCGAAACCTAAAGGAAAGGAGCGGCCTTTGAGCGTCGCCGATATCGTCGGGAGGCAAGCGAAGGCGCGGCCTGACGAGGTCGCCCTCTGGTTCGAGGGACGGGCGACGACCTATGGCGAACTCGACGCCCTCTCTTCCAGATGCGCCAACGCGCTCATCGCGAGCGGCGTCGAGCCGGGCGACCGCGTGACGGTCCTGGCGAGAGGCTGCGACGATTTCTTCATCTTGTGGTTCGGCGCGTTGAAGGCGCGAGCCTGCCTGACGCCGGTAAACTGGCGCCTGGCGGTTCCGGAGATCGCCTTCGTTCTTGCCGACGCCGGCGCCGAGCTCGTGGTGGTAGGCGAAGCCTACGCCGAGACTCTCGCCGAGATACTGCCTGACTGTCCGGCGATCGGGACAATGATCCAGTTCGAACCAGGCGGTTCCCGGTGGCCTGATTTCCGCGGTTGGATCGACCGGTTCCCTCCAGACAATCCCAGGTTGTTACACGAGAGCGGCGACGATGTGATCCAGCTCTACACATCGGGGACCACCGGTCTTCCCAAAGGCGTCCAGCTTACCGAGGCGAACTACGAAGCGCTCTTCGCCTCGGCGACCAGGCGTTGGGCGAGGTTCGACAAGGGCGATGCGGTGCTCGTGGCGATGCCGCTCTTCCATGTCGCCGGGGCCAACATGGGGATGCTGGCGATCCTCCAGGGCGCGCGGGCGATCATCATGCGGGAGGCCGATCCGGGGTCCATTCTGCGGCTGATCCAGGACCACGGCATCCGCCAGGCTTTCCTTGTCCCGGCCCTGATCAACATGATCCTTCAGCATCCGGCGCTGGAAGGCGCGGATCTCGCCTGCCTGGAAAAGGTCTATTACGGCGCCTCGCCGATTTCGGAGGACGTGCTGCGCCGGGCTCAGGAGCGATTTGGGGCGAGCTTCACCCAGCTCTACGGCTCCACCGAGACCAACGGCATGGGGACCTATCTGCCGCCCCACGCTCATGCAGAGGGCCGCCTGCGCTCCTGCGGGCTGCCCTCGGCGGGCGTCGAGGTACGGGTTCACTCCGATGGACGCGCCGCCGGGTCTATGGAGGTTGGCGAGATCGAGATCCGCTCGGCTGCGGTCATGAAAGGCTATTGGAACCGGGCGGAGGCCACGGCGGAGACCATTGACGCCGAAGGCTGGTTGCGCACCGGCGACGCCGGCTATTTCGACGCCGACGGCTATCTTCACATCCACGACCGGGTGAAGGACATGATCGTCTCGGGCGGCGAGAACGTCTATCCGGCCGAGGTCGAAAACGCCCTCTTTGGCCACCTCGACATCGCCGACGCCGCCGTGGTCGGGGTGCCGGACGAGCGCTGGGGCGAAGCGGTCAAGGCTATCGTCGTGCTGCGGCCCGGCGCCATCGCGGACGCGGCCGAGATCATCGCCCATTGCCGCACGCGCATCGCCGCCTACAAGTCGCCCAAGTCGGTGGATTTCATCGACGTCCTGCCGCGCAACGTCTCGGGCAAGGTGCTGCGGCGACAGCTTCGCGAACCCCATTGGCAGGGCCTCACCCGCCGCGTCGGCTGACGACCGCCCCTTATCTTAAGGAGAAGGACGAAGGTGCTCGATCCCAACTTCAAGGCGATGCTCGAAGCGCAGGCCGCCGAGGCGGCAGAGATGCCACCGCTGGACTCCATTCCGCCGGCAATGCTCCGTATGGGCTACCGGGCCCAGCGCACAAGCCAGAACGAGAAGACCTCTCCAGCCGAGGTCGTGACCCGCGATCTCGCCCTCGAAGGCGCGGCCGGCCCTATCGCCGGGCGGCTCTATACGCCGCCGGGCGCCGTCACGCCGGGCGCCTGCCTCGTCTACTTCCACGGAGGCGGCTTCGTCATCGGAGACCTGGAGACCCACGACGCCCACTGCCGGCGGCTGGCCGCGCTGTCGGGCTCGCGCATCCTGGCGGTGGACTACCGGCTCGCGCCGGAGTTCCCGTTTCCGGCCAGCCACGACGACGCCGTCGCCGCAACGCGTTGGACCTTCGATCACGCGGCCGATCTGGGTGCCGACGCGGCAAGGATAGGCGTGGGCGGAGATTCGGCTGGCGGCAACCTCGCCGCCTCGGTGGCGATCGACCTGCGTGGTGATCGAAGCCGCAAGCTCAGGTTCCAGCTGCTGCTCTATCCGGCCCTGTGGCCAATGAAGGAGACGGCCTCGCGGCGCGAGCGCGACGGCCCGGTGCTGAGCAAGGCGGCGATAGCGTTCTTCGAGAGGGCTCTGGCGGCCGACGGTCATCCCCAGGGCGTGCGCGCATCGCCGGCCCAGGCCGAGGATCTGTCAGGCCTGCCCCCGGCGTTCGTCGCCACCGCCGGTTTCGATCCGCTCGAGCACGAGGGCCGGGACTACGCCGCCGCTCTGCAGGCGGCCGGGGTCGAAGCCAAGCATGTGGACTATCCCACGCTCGTGCACGACTTCTACATCATGGGCGATGTCTCGCCTGCGGTGATCGGCGCCGCGCAGGAAGCCGCCGAAGCGATCAGGACAGCGCTCTGAGGGTGGCTGACGGACCTGCGCGATCGTCAGCCGAAGTCGAGAAGGTCGTCCGACCGCTCGCGATAACTTACCAAGAATTCATTCGGGAGTGCGCATCCGAAGGCGCATTCGCGGGCCTCTATCAAGTGACGAAGGGCGCGCGAGACGCCGCGCGACGACGTCGGGAGGTTCCTCGAGATGGACTCGGATGTTACTTCGTGGCTGACGCCGCTGATCTTCTTCACCTTCGTCGGGGCGGTCATTCTGGTTCCGCTGTACCTGAGATCGAAGGATCGCCAGAAATTCTATGACGCCATCAAGGTGGCCTACGAGAAAGCCCAGCCGGTGGCCCCGGATCTCATCGCGGCGATGGGCGCCAACGCGCCGCCCGATGCAGCCATTCCGCCGGCGGAACGGGATCTGCGCGCCGGGGTGATCCTCCTGGCCGCGGGCACGGGAATGGGTCTCTTGGGATTCGGGCTCTGGTACGGCTTGATGAGCGTCGATGAGGCCTCCGCCTATGGTTCTGGAGGCTGGACCGCCGGCATGGGCGCGATCTTGGCCCTGGTTGGCTTCGTCCACCTCGGATTCTGGTTCGCCAGGCGTGGAGGGCGCGGCGCTCGACAGCCTGGTCGCTAGGGGGGCTAGGGCGCCATCCCTTTCTCGGCGAGTTCGCTCAGCGCCTTGGCGGTCTTGGAGAGGTGAGTGAGACCCATGCCGCGTAGAACGTTGGGGGCTTTGGAAAACTGGATGCTGTCGTAACCGACAATCTCGATGCGGTTTCCCCAGGGGTCGCGGAAGTCGAGGAAGGGCCCCGGCAGGACCTCGACGCCGACCTCGGCAAGCGCGTCGCGGACGGCCTCTTTATCGTCGACCACCAGGCCGAAATGTCGGCCGTCGTCGGAGGGTTGGCTGCGTCCCTTCTGCAACGCCAGGAACTGGTCGCCCAGATCGATGAACGCCATTTCCTCGGACTTGCCGCGGAGCTCGAAGTCGAGGATCCGGCTGTAGAAGCCTAGCGCTTGCTCGATGTCGCCCACCTCGAGCGCCACGTGGTTGAAGCCGACGGCGCGCGCCTTGGCTGGTTTGGACATGGAACCCTCGTTGGACGGGTATGTTCTGCGCCTCAGATAAGCGCTCGGCCGGGCCCTTTCAGCCCCGCGGAAGATGGGTTTCAGGCGACTGCGGCCGCCAGAGCCTCGCTCCTTGACCAGAGCGCGGCGGCCGTCGCGTCGTCGAGCGCCTCGGGGCTCGGCGTCTCGGGTTGGCAGCGGTGAAAATAGAGACCGCTCGACTGGGAGACCTGTGGCGACAAGGCAAGGTGGATGATGGTCTCGGCCCCCTTCTTCGGGCTGATCGCGGCCAGCTTTGCTATCGGGATCAGCGCCTGGAGGAGACCCCCCGAGCCGTCGCCGAAGCGCGTGGCGACGAAGCCGGGGTGGAGGCAGTTGACCGTGACGCCGTCGCCCTCGAGTCGCCGGGAGAGCTCTCGGGTGAAGAGGATGTTGCAGAGCTTGGAGCGGCCGTAGACGCGGAAGCCGGAATAGCCTCGTTCCGATTGCAAGTCGTCGAGATCGAGCCGAGCGCCGCGGTGGGCGTCCGAGGCTGTGTTGACGATCCGTGCCGGGGCAGACCGCGAGAGCGTTTCGCGCAAGCCTTCGGCGAGGCCGAAATAGGCCATGTGGTTGACCGCGAAAGTCATCTCCAGCCCTTCAGGCGTGACTTGCCGCCGATTGAACAGGGCCCCCGCGTTGTTGATCAGCACGTCGATCCGCGGCTCCACCGATGCAATCTGCGCCGCGATCCTGCGGGTCTCGGCGATGCTGGAGAGATCGCCGTAGACGGCGCGGTGGGAGAGGCCTGGGCTGGCCTCCCACAACTCCGCCAGCGTCGCCTCGGCGCGGGCGTGGTCACGGGCCACGAGCACGATCCTCGCCCCTTGCCTTGCGATCTCGGTCGCCGCCACCTGGCCGATGCCGGACGTGCCGCCCGTGATGACCACCACCTTGCCAACCATGATGCGCCTTTCGATCCCCGCCGGAGTCCAGAGTTCCCTCAAACCCCCGAAGGTGGCAACCTTCGGAATTGGACGAGGAGCGACGAGATGCGGCCTGCGCGCGAGCGGACGATAGCTTCTCCGGAGCACCGACGCGCAGCGCCGCTAGGTTTCCCAGAAGACGTGTCGGCGGACGATCTGGCGGAACGCCAGCGGCGAGCGTGCGATGCACGGCAGATCGAGGATCTGGCGAGGGACGATGCCGGTTCCTAGAAGCCCCGGACGAGTTCACGCGGCGATCGCAGGCGAAACGCGCACAGAGAGCAACCTTCGCAACGTCTTCGACCTCAGAGATAGGATCTCATCGCCGCGGCGAGCGAGCGAACCCACATGAACGGACGTCCCTGGTTTCGCGCTCGTTCCAGTGGTCTTGGCTGGACGCCGATCATTTGGGATCGGCTGGCTAATAACCATCCTGAGTTCGGCCGTCTTCGTCGCCGCCGACATCGCCCTCGTCATGCATTTCGGCGGTCATCGCCACTGACAAGGCGCCAAGCCGGATCGGCGCCTTCTAACCGCGCTGCTCGTCAGCCTGGGCCCGGCGCAGACCCTTGGCGCGAACCAGGACGACGGCGCCGGCGAGCATCGCGATCAGCGAGCCGACGATGATCGCCATCCGCGCCTGATCCTGTGCGGCCGCTGGCGCGCCCGCGAAGGCGGCGCGTCCGAAGAAGAGGCTGGCGGTGAAGCCCATGCCGGTGAGGAGCGAGACCCCGAAGAGCTCGAGCCAGGTCGCTCCCGCCGGCCGCCTCGCGACGCGCGCGAGAGTGGCCAGGACCGAGAAGCCGAACACGCCGACGGGCTTTCCGACCGCGAGGGCCAAGATCAATCCCAGCTCGATCAGAGAGGGATCCCGCCGGCCGCCAACGCCCGAGATCGAAAAGCCGGCGGCGGTGAAAGCGAAGAGTGGCAACACGCCATAGGCGACATAGGGGTGGAGACTATCCATGAAGAACTTCAGAACGCTTTCCTGCCCGGCTCGACGCGCCCCCACCGGCACCGTCATCGCGCAGGCGACGCCCGCAAGCGAGGTGTTCAGTCCGGACTCCAGGGTGAAACCCCACACCAGGGCGAAACCGACCGCATAGAAAAGGAAAGGCGTGCGCCGCCATCGCGACACCACGCCGAGCGCCGCAAGAGAGATCACCGCGCCCGCGATCGCCGCGGGGCGAATATTGGCGTGAAAGAGCAGGGCGGAGCTGCCGAGGGCAAAGAGATCGTCGGCGATCGCCAGGCTCAGGAGGAACACCCGCAGGTCGCCGGGGGCGTTCGGCGCCGCGAACGCCAGCGCCGCGAGGGCGAAGGCAAGGTCGGTGGCTATAGCGGTCGGCCAGCCGGCAGGGGCGCCGCCGGATCCCAGATTGAAGGCGAGATAGACCAGCGCCGGAACGACCACGCCGCCAGCCGCGGCGAAGGCCGGCAGAGCCAGGCGTCGCGGGCTGACAAGCTCGCCGCGCAGAACCTCGAACTTGAGCTCCATGCCTACGACCAGGAAAAAGATCGCCATCAGGCCATCGGCGACCCAGCTGGAGAGGCTGAGCGTGGGCGCGAAATCGCCAAGACGGACGGGGATCGGCGCTGCCAGGATCGCCTTATAATTATCGGCCCAGGGGGAATTGGCGGCGACGATGGCGCCGGCGGCGGCGATTGCAAGCACGAGGCCGGCGCCGGATTGGGTCCTGAGGTAATCGAGCGTGAGGCGCCGCGCCATCGGCGGGCGGTAGCACGCGCCGGTCGCGCGACTCAAACGCTCGAGCCGCCGCGGCGCCGAGGCCAAGACGGCTCTTGCTCGAGCGGCCATCGACGGGGCATCTGGCGTCGATGCCCCTCACCGACGCCTATGTCGCAGATCCGCGATTCGAGCGCTTGGGTCCCGAATTCGCCGACCCGGTCCGTCCGGCGGCCTTCCCCGCCCATACGGTCCGGTTCCGCAATGGTCGTGCGGCGGCGAGCGTTGGCCTCGATGCGCTGACAGACGCCGAGTGGCTGGCCTATTTCGCGCGATTCGGGGCCTTGCCGGCCAACCAGCGGCAGCCGTTGGCCATGCGCTATCACGGTCACCAGTTCGGCATCTACAACCCCGATCTGGGTGATGGCCGAGGCTTCCTCTTCGCCCAGATGCGCGAGGCGCGGACCGGGCGGCTGCTCGATCTTGGAACCAAAGGCTCGGGCCAGACGCCGTGGTCACGCGCCGGCGACGGGCGCCTGACCCTGAAGGGGGGCGTTCGCGAAGTGCTTGCCACCGCGATGCTCGAAGCGCTGGGCGTGCCGACTTCGCGATCGTTCTGCCTGATCGAGACGGGCGAGGCGCTATACCGGTCGGACGAGCCGAGCCCGACCAGGTCGGCGGTGCTGACCCGCCTTTCGCACAGCCACATCCGCTTTGGCTCCTTCCAGCGCCACGCCGCCCTGGAAAGGCCGGACCTCATCGAAATTCTGCTGAACCATGTCGTGGAGGCCTACTATCCGGGACTCGCCGACGCGCAGAACCGGGCCGCCGCGCTCCTGGACGCGGTAGTCGAGCGGTCGGCGCGTCTCGCGGCGCGCTGGATGGCGGCCGGCTTCGTCCATGGCGTGCTCAACACCGACAACATGAACATCAACGGGGAGAGCTTTGACTACGGGCCTTATCGGTTCCTCCCCAGGAACGATCCCAACTTCGTCGCCGCCTATTTTGACCAAACCGGGCTCTACAGCTTCGGTCGCCAGCCGGAGACGGTGTTCTGGAACTTGCGCCAGCTCGCCGGGGCCCTGACGCCGGTCAGCGAAACCGAGCCGCTGGCCGCGGCGCTGAACGGGTTTGCCGCCGACTACCGCGAGGCGCTCCGGGAGGCCATGCTCACGCGCCTTGGCGTTTCGTCGCGCACCGAGGAGGCGGACATCGAGCTGGTCAACGCCGCCTTCCGCGCCCTGGCCGACGGGAGCGAGGCGCTCCGCTGGGAGCCGTTCTTCTTCGACTGGTTCGGCGGCCCGGCGTCCGTGGCGCGGGCGCTTGCCGGTCCGCGGGCAGGCCTCTATTCGAGCGAAGCGTTTTCCAACTTTCGCGCCCTGTTGGCGGGTTTCGACGCCGACAGGCCCGAGCGGCTGGAGAACGCCTACTTCGCAAGCGCCGATCCGGAGGAGCTCCTCTACGATGGGATCGAAGCCCTCTGGGCTGCAATCGCCGACGGTGACGATTGGGGGCCTTTCGAAGCCAAGCTCGCCGCCATCGAGGCAGCGCGACTGGGGTGGGCTCTAGCGACGCCTGCCTCTACCGACCCGTGAACACGGGCGGCCGTTTTTCGAGGAAGCTCCTGACGCCTTCGCGGTGATCGTCGGTGGTGAACAACCTGTGGATCGTCTCGATCGCCCAGGCGCCTATCTGGCGGTCGTTCGACTGGCCGGCGCGGCGTAGGCCCTGCTTCATCGCCACGAGTGCCAGCGGGGCATTGGCGGCGATCCGCAAGGCGAGGGCCTGGGCGCGACCCATCAGATCATGATGGCTGGTCACCTCCCCGACGAGGCCGATCCTCGCCGCTTCGGCGGCATCGATGGGATCGCCGGTGAAAAGCAGTTCGGCGGCCTTGGCCGGGCCGACGATCGCGGGCAGGCGAGTCAAGCCTCCGATGTCGCAGATGAGGCCGCGCTTGATGAAAAGCTCGGCGAACGACGCGCGCTCCGAGGCAACGCGGATGTCGGCGTAGAGGGCGAGCTCCATCCCCCAGCCGACGGCGGCGCCGTTCACCGCCGCGATCACCGGTTTGTCGCACTCCAGCGCCGCCATGGCAGCGGGTGTCGGCTGAAAGGTTCGTGGCGCGTGCGACATCGTCGCGGCAGGGGATTCGGTGCGAGCCTCGCCGGTCATCATCTCCTTGACGTCTTCGCCCGAACAGAAGGCCGGATCGGCGCCGGTGACGATCACGCAGCGGACCTCACCATCGTCGTGGGCGTGGCGAAAGGCGGCTTCGAGTTCGGCGTAGGCGCGGCGGTTGAGGGCGTTGCGGCGCTCGGGCCGGTCGAGTGTGATGGTCGCTAGGCTATCGCCCACCAGATAGCGGACGCAGGTGAATTCATCGGTGGGGGTCGGGGTCATCTGGGGTCGGCTCCTGGCGAAATGTTACCTGCACGGCGGACGTTGCCAAGGTGGATCGGTCGGGCCAATAGCGCAGCGTCATGGAAGATCCGAGAGCCTCGGGGCCTGATCAGCCCCAACTGGGCGAGGTGAGGGCCAATCACCGGTTCGACGAGGGTCGCCTCGCCGAATGGTTGAGGGTCAACGTCGAGCGCTTCGAGCGTCCTCTGAAGGTGCGCCAGTTCACCCGCGGCGCCTCCAACCCGACCTTCCTCGTGACCGCCGGCGACCGCCGATGGGTGCTACGCAAGAAGCCGCCCGGGAAGCTGTTGGCCAGCGCCCACCAAGTCGACCGTGAGTTCCGTATCATGAAGGCGTTGGGCAGCGTCGGCTTTCCGACGCCCAGGATACGGGCCCTCTGCGAGGACGAAGGGGTAATCGGCACGGTCTTCTATGTGATGGACTTCATGGAGGGGAGGATCTTCCGCGACGCCAGGATGCCGGGATTGGCGCCGTCCGAGCGGCGGGCGCTCTACGACGACCTGAACGCCACGCTGGCGCGGCTGCACCAAGTCGACTTCGAAGCCCTGGGTCTTGCCGACTACGGCAGGCCGGGGAACTATTTCGAGCGCCAGATCGGCCGCTGGACCAAGCAGTATCGGGGCGCGGAAACCCAACACATCAATGAGATGGAGCAGCTGATCGAGGCCCTTCCCGCGCGCATTCCTGGGGGCGACGAGGTCGCTGTCACCCATGGCGACTACCGGCCCGAAAACGTGATGTTCCACGCCACCGAGCCGCGGATCGTCGCTGTCCTCGACTGGGAGCTTTCGACGCTTGGCCATCCCCTCGCCGACCTCGCCTACAATTGCATCCTCTACCACTCATACTCCGAGAGCTGGGGCAGCCTGACGGGCGTCGATCTGGCCGCCGCCGGCGTTCCTACCGAAGGAGAGTACGTCGCCGCATATTGCCGGCGCACCGGCCGCGCTTCGATCGGAGATTTCGACTTCTATCTGGCCTTCTCGATCTTTCGCCTAGCGTCGATCGGCCAGGGCGTTTTCCGCCGCAATCTGGAAGGGATCGGCACGGGGGTCGCCTCGACCGACAATTCCGGCGCCGTCCGGCTGGCCAGGGCGGCGTGGGAGATCCTCTCGCGATGAAAGTTCCTCGGTTTCAAGCCTTGGTAGGCGCCGGATAGCTCACCGCCATTCCGGCGCGGACGTCCTGCTGGACGCCGTACTGAGGGAAGGGATAGCGGAAGCCGTTCTTTGCCAGCGCCTTCATGCCCTCGAGGGCGCGGACGAAATACTCCGGCGGCGCGGCCATCAACATTTCCTCATCGAGAACCCCGCCGTACCGACGCTCGGCGAAGCAGGGAATGGAGAGGCTGGGAAGGCGCGTGGTGAGCGCCCGGCCCCAGGAATCGGCGCAGGCCGATTCGCCGACGACGCTCCAGTCGAAGCGCTTGTAGCCGCTCCACTGAAGGCCGTTGATGAAGTACATCATGGCGCCCGGCGAGGCGTAGAAGAGGGCGATGTCGGGAGGGTCGAGCTTGCCAGTGGCCAAAGGTCCGACGGCGAGCGCCTCGTAGCGGCCATCTGGAACGCAGTGCATGGCTGCCTGATGCGCGGCGGCGTCCTCGCCGGTGGAGAACCAGGCGCCGGCCATGTGACCCCCGGAGCGCCAAGCCTCGGTCTTGGCGGCGCCGAGGCCCACTACCGCGCGGCACTGGTCGCCGACGAGATCCTCGGTGGTGACGCCCACGGTCCAGCCGAGCCGCGCCGCCTGGCCAACGATCTGGTCGAGGGTGTGCACCGACTTGGGCCGGCGGATCCGCTCGATCGCCTCCATGTCTGCGCGTCGCTCGAAGAGCTTCATGGCGAAGGCAATGGAGCGCAGCTTCAGCCGTTGCTCCAGCTGGGCGACCAAGTCGGGCCAGTCGAAGGTCATGGGCGTTCTCCGTCGAGCGCGTCGATCTAACGGCTCTGTCGCCGCCAAGAGCAAGTCCGCCGGCGTTGGCGCCGCCCCGTTGGCCGGCTCGTCGACCCGCTCACGCGGACGCGCCGTGAAGCGCGCCGTGGCCGAAGAGATTGCCCTCATGCTCTTCGTCGTAGGCCGGCGCGGGCGGACCGGCGCCGTTGATCACCTCGAGGCGGATATCGCGCATGACTTGGTGGCGTCCCTTCAAGAGCCAGTGGACGCTGTTATCATCCTATCGGGCGTGAAGTCTAAGTCACGAAGGCTTGGCTGCGCCGAACTCAGTCAGTTGAATATGCGTGGCTATTGGTTAGCTTGGCAGCCGGCGAAGCAGATTCGTCGGGATCGTCGGAGGCGCCGTGCGACGTTTGGTTCTGATCGGCGCGTTGCTGCTGCTAGGCGGCTGCAACATGGTCATGACGACCACGCCGCTGTTCACCAAGGCCGACGAGGGCGGCTCGCCGGGTCTGCGGCCGGGTGTGTGGGCGGGGGACGGCAGCGGCCCGTGCGCCTTCGACGAAAAGACGTCGGTGGTCGATTGGCCGAGTTGTGCGAACGGAGCGATCATCGGCGAGGGCGTGGTGCGCTCCTGGCAGGACAAGCCGGGCGGAGGGACCCAGACGAGCAGCGACTACATTCTCGTCAACGGCGATCCTCGCATCCTGCAGGTTCATGCGGTCGAGCTGGCGCCCGGATCCGGTCTATCGGTGTCGGCCTATCTGTATGCCGGCCTGCGCCCGACCAAGGTCGACGATCATGGTCGGATCACGGCCTACTCCGCCTGGCTGGTGATGTGCGGGCCGCCGCCGCCGCCCACGGCGGCCGACGGCGGGAAGATCAGCTACGGCACGCACGATCCGCTGCCCGAAATGGTCATGGACAAAGGTGGCGACGACTGTACGACGAGTTCCACCTTGGCGCTCCGCAACGCTGCGGCGGCGAGCGTGAAATTTGGCGCTGATCTTGGCACGTCGCGCTGGGTCAGGGACGGCGATCGCTAGCCGGTAGAGGGCGACGCTAGCCTTTCAAGAACTCTCGCGCCGCGGCGAGGAATCCTTCGGGCTCGTCCAGCGGCACGGCGTGACCCGAATTGGCGACCAGGGCGAGCCGCGCATCCGGAATGGTCTCGATCATCCGCTCGGCGACTTCGCTCGAGAGAATGTCGGAAAGTCCGCCGCGAATGAGGAGCGTGGGTACGTTCATGTTCGCGCATGAGCGCCAGGCGGCCTCCGGGTCCCGCGGGCGAAGAGTGTTCGGCGAGCGCAAGGCGCGGTCGAACCGATAGGTCCAGCTGCCGTCGCTTGTGCGCATCAGGCTATAGTCGACACGATGGCGATGATGGGCTTCGGGGGGCAGTGAATTCAGGGCCCGCGCCGCCGCGAACGCCTCGTCGCGGCTGAGGAAGATGTCGTTGGCCCTGGCGCCGGCCCGGATGCGGGTGGCGCCCGAGGCGACGATCTCCGGGCCGATATCGACAATGACGCAGGCCGCCAGTTCTTTCGGCCGCCTCCCCGCGTATTCCATGGCCACCATGCCGCCCATCGAGAGGCCGAGCAAGGTGAAGCGCCGCAAGTCTAACGCAACAACAAGAGCCTGAAGGTCGTCGGCCATGTCGTCCACGCCGTACCGATCGGGAGGCGCCCAGCCGGTCTCGCCGTGGCCGCGCTGATCGAGCGTCAGCACTCGATAGCGATCGGTCATCGCCTCGGCGAAGGCGTCCCAGGAGCGCGCATGGCCGGTGTAGCCGTGGAGCAGAACCAGGTCCGGCGCCTCGGCGCGCTTGGACGGCCAGTCGCGATAATGGAAGCGCAGGCCGCGCATCTCGATCAGTTCGTCCGCTACCGGGGCGGCGCTGTGGATCATCGCTGACTCCTCATCGACATGTCTCTCCGGTAAGCTGGGAAATCGTGAGAAAACAATGGCGTCCCGTAGAGGACTCGAACCTCTGACCCCCGGTTTAGGAAACCGGTGCTCTATCCTGCTGAGCTAACGGGACGGGGCGCCCTTCTCATACGGCGCGCGCCCGACGGCGCAAGACGTTTTCAGCCTGGTGACCGGGGGATAAGTTGCGGGCCGTCGCTGCGTTGGGGGGGGTTGACGTCGTTGGCATCGGAAGGGCGCAGCCTCACTGGCCACCAGTGGTCCGCCGTCGTGGCCAGCTTCCTCGGCTGGACGCTGGATGCGTTCGACTTCTTCCTTATGGTGTTCATGTTCAGCGCCATCGCCCAGGAGTTCCACGCCAAAGTAGCCGCGGTGGCCATCGCTAGCACCCTCACACTAGCGGCGCGGCCGTTCGGAGCGCTGGTGTTCGGCATGCTGGCCGACCGGTTCGGCCGCCGGACGGTGCTGATGGTCGACATCCTCCTCTACTCGGCCCTGGAGTTCGCCTCGGCCTTCGCGCCCACGCTCGCCGTGCTTTTCCTGCTGCGCGCCGCTTTCGGCTTCGCCATGGGCGGGGAGTGGGGCGTGGGGGCGGCGCTGGCGATGGAGTCGATACCGCCCAAGGCCCGCGGCTTCATCTCCGGGCTGCTGCAGGAAGGATACGCCGCAGGCTATTTGTTGGCTTCGGTGGTGTTCTTCCTGCTCTTCGACCGCATCGGCTGGCGCGGCATGTTCATGGTCGGGCTGGTTCCCGCCCTCCTAGTCGTGCTGTTGCGCCTGGGCGTTCAGGAATCGCCGGTCTTCCAGGCTCGTCCGCCCCCGACCGTCAAGCGCAGCCCGCTGTTCCTGCTAGTCATCGGTCTTGGGGCCCTGGCGGTCGCTCTGGCGCCTGCGCTGGCGGGCGCCAAAGACAGCGCGAGCATGCTGCGCTGGGTCTATTTCGTCGACGGGCCGATCGCCTTCCTGGGCCTCTGGGCGTTCCGTGAGCATTGGAAGATGGCGCTCTACGTCGTCGCGCTGATGACGGCGTTCAACTTCTTCAGCCACGGCACGCAGGATCTTTTCCCGACGTTCCTGCAGAAGGAGCACAGGTTGGACACCCACACGGTGGGAGTCCTGGCCGTGATCATGAACCTTGGGGCGATAATCGGCGGGATCACCTTCGGCGCCTGGTCCGAGCGGATCGGGCGGCGGCGGGCCATGGCCATCGCGGCGCTGGCGTCGCTCGCCATCCTGCCGATCTGGGCTTTCTCGCACACGGTCGCGATGCTGGCGGCCGGCGCCTTCGCGATGCAGTTCATGGTCCAGGGCGCTTGGGGGGTAATCCCGGCCCATCTCAACGAGCTATCGCCGGCGGACGCGCGTGGCGCTTTTCCCGGCTACGCCTACCAACTCGGCAACCTGCTAGCCTCTGGAAACGCGGTCTGGCAGGCGCAGATCGCCGAGGCCCGCGGCGACGACTACAGCCTCGCCTTGGCCCTTGTCGCCGGCATCGTCGCCGTGGCGATCGCCGCCCTCACGATGTTGGGTCCGGAGCGGCGGGACGTGGACTTCGCGGCCGAGACGTAGACGGTTTACGAGCTTGGTCAGGCCGCCTTGCGCAGGGACTTGTGCAGGAGGGTGATGGCGTCGTCACGGTCGATCCGCTCGATCGCGGCGACTTCGCGCGCCATCCGGTCGAGAGCCGATTCGTAGAGCTGGCGCTCCGAATAGGACTGCTCTGGCTGGGTTTCGGATCGATGCAGGTCGCGCACGACTTCGGCGATCGAGACAAGGTCGCCGGAATTGATCTTGGCCTCGTACTCCTGGGCGCGACGGCTCCACATCGTTCGCTTGACCCGGGCGCGGCCCTTGAGGGTCGTGAGCGCCTGAGAGACGACATTGCCTTCGGCCAATGCGCGCAACCCGGCCCCCCGCGCCTTCCTGGTGGGCACGCGCAGAGTCATTTTCTCATGGTCGAAAGTGACCACGTAGAGCTCCAGGGCCATTCCGGCGACCTGTTGGTTCTCGACGGCGACCACTACTCCGACACCGTGCGCCGGGTAGACGACGTGATCTCCGATGGAGAATTCCAGCTCGGCCTGAGTGTCCATGCTTTTCAACTTCCCTTTCTTTTGAGCCGACGAACCCGGCTCGAATGGTTCCAAAGACCGGCGACGACGAACCCGTCTCCGCCTGGGGGCGGAAGATGCCGTCTGGGCTTTTCAAGAGGGGCCTGGGAGAGGCCCTCCGCCTGTTACCTTACCCCCGAATGCGACTTCTTCGGGGTGGCGGACGACTCCGAATCTTGTGGAAACCGTGACTACGAGACGGACTCTATCACAAAATGAACGATCTTGAAAGGTTGAGAGGCGGTCGAGAGGCGGCGTCGGCGGATCGGACCGGCCGCCCGGCCTTCAGGAGCCTTTTCCCGGCTTGTCGCTGAAGTGCTGCTCGAACTTGTCCGTCTCGCGCTCCCACTGCTCGGCGTCGGCGGGAGGCGTGCCCTTCACGGTAATGTTCGGCCAGACGCGCGCATAGTCGGTGTTGACGCGCAGCCATTTGCCGTCGGGGTCGTCCTCCGTGTCGGGCTTGATCGCGTCCACCGGACACTCAGGCTCGCAGACGCCGCAGTCGATGCATTCGTCGGGGCTGATGACGAGAAAGTTCTCTCCCTCATAGAAGCAATCCACCGGACAGACCTCGACGCAGTCCATGTACTTGCACTTTATGCAGGCGTCGGTGACGATGTAGGTCATTCTTCGGAACTCGAGGCGCGTCCGTGGCGCCCAAACGCAAAGGCGGGGGCTGTTCT
>Ga0302325_10005929_pt1 | contig 27648 bp, 21 predicted proteins | sample Palsa_T0_2_FD_201948 | JGI IMG/M metagenome (GOLD analysis project Ga0302325, IMG submission 201948) | Peat permafrost microbial communities from Stordalen Mire near Abisko, Sweden - Palsa_T0_2 | ecosystem: Environmental > Terrestrial > Soil > Palsa > Peat permafrost | place: Sweden: Abisko... | reverse complement strand
GCGCCCGGCGTCCACCGGTCCGGGACCACACCCCGAGCGGACGGCCGAGACCCTGGAACTGGCCGAAGGGTTTCGCAACCAGGCCCTGCTCATACCCACCGATCCCGGCCTACCCGCTGCGGATGAACATCCCGCCGGAGGGAAGGGCCAGCGGACCTCGGAAACGGCATCTGGATCGAACAGCCGGACGCGCGATTGGCGGAGCGGCTCATGCTCGACTGCGAGTTTCGCGGAGAACACTGGGCTCCAGCGCTCCAGTACGGGGTTGCCCAGCACTCGTCCGCGAGGTCGACTCAACGGACCCGAGGCACCGGCATCTCTACGCCTGGGGTGAGGATCAAGGGCTCTACACGACGCTCGCCCTTTCGCGCCTCATCAGACCGCACGGGGCCGCTTGCGACTACGCCGTCCGCCGCATCGTGGACACGGCCGGTTCCGAGCAGCTGGTTCCGCACGATGCCGGCGAGGCCCGGGTTGCGTTCCGTATCGACACCTGCTCACGCGGGTGGCTTGACGCCGACGAGGCGCAGCAACTGCGGCGCTTCTCGCGGCTTATGACCCGGAGCGGCTCTCGAGAAGAGTCAGTCGGGCGTTATGGCTGTGCGAGCTGATGGTCCGTGAGCGCTATCTGGAGGACACGCTACCGCTGATCGTGGCCCTTGAAGCGCTCCTTAAGGTCGGCAGAGAGCGGCTAACGGCTCAGTTCGCGCAGCGTACGGCGTCCCTTGCCGGCGAACTCGGATTCTGCTTGAGGAGGAGCAGGCCGTCGCCGCGTACGACGACCGGTCGGGCATCGTTCACGGGGCTCAGATCGACCTGTCGCAGCCGACCGAGTACGACCGCTTTGTAGCTACGGCAGATGCGCTCCAGCAGACGCTCCGGGCCGCGATCAGGAAGGCCATTGAAGAGCCCGGCTTCGGTGCGGCATTCGCTGTTGACGACGACGCTCGGTGGCCCTTGCGGCCGCGTCCCGCAGGCTGATCTCGGGCGAAGACGTCGCGCACCCGCGGAGAACTCACCGCCGTGTGGCCCCGGCGACATGCTTCGGCCAGCTGGGACCGGCGGTCGTACCGTTTGCGCGGTCGCATCCGTCTTCTCGCTGGCTCGAAGCTGACGATCGCCTTAGACGAAGCGATCGCGCGACCTGCCGGCGACAGGCGATCCCCTTGCCGCGGAAGCGGCCGCGGGTCCTCGGCCTCGCGGGCGGGCGCTGGGGCGAGAGAGGACGCGTTGACAGGCGCTGATACCGGACGACTGCTTGACCACCGTCACGCTCGCCGAGGAGGGACGTGTGATATCCACCGGCATGCCCAAGCCAGTCGAGCTGGCGCTGCTCGTCCGCGAGTGCGAGGACGAGGTCCGCGCACCGTTCCCGCTGCACTGGCCGCGCGCGCCGCCGCCGTCCCGATCACCACTCCGGCCCGCCGTCGACGACGGAGATCCAGCCTGCAGACACGGGCGGGAGTGGCGGCGCGCAGCGTGCGCACGTTGCCAAGGTAACCGGTCCGAGGCCCCGTCATTCGCTGTACCGCCGATCCCGGCGTCACCCTCGCGGACTACCCGCACCGCGTCAAGATCCCCCGCGCGGCTGATGACAGCGCCGTGGCCGTCCAGGAGTCTTCTCGTCATGAGCACCTGGAACATGTCGACCGTCATTGCCGCTGCGCCCGATGAGGTCATCGACCTTCTCACCGACCCGGCCGCCGCGTCGCAGTGGTCTCCCGTTCCGTTTGAGGTGGAGAATCTGGAGGGCACGCGGCTGTCGGCCGGCGAGCGGGCTCGACTGACGGGCTCCCTTGCCGGGCTGCGGGTCGCCTTCGACCTCGAGGTCCACGCCGCCGATGGCGAACGCCTGTCGCTCTCCGCCCGCGGTCCGATCGGGATGGACGTGCTCTACGAGCTGAGCGCCGAGGGCGACGGCGCTCGCGTCGACGCCTCCGTCACGGTCTATCCCGGCCGCGGCGTCACCGGGCATGTGCTCGCCCGCGCCACCGACGCGCTGCTCGCCGGAGGCGCCCTGCGCGCCGCCGTCACCCGGATCGCCGCTCAGGCCGTCCCCGCCGAGCCCTGCCTGAACTAACTGGACGCCACCGAAGGAAACCAACGCCTCGCGCCCTCGGGCTGGCGATCGTCGGCTACGGCATGTTCGCCGGCGGCCTTTAGACGAGCGGCGCGGCTGCTGTTGCTCGTCCCCGGCTGCTTCGCGCTGCTCTCGCTGCGCTTGGCGCGGCCGCTAGCTTCGCTGCTCGACCGGCCGGGCGCGGTTTCGCCGGCGTCGGCGGAGACCTCGCGGATGCCGGCGGTGGGTGCAGCAGGCCCCACCGCCCGGGTTCCCTTCGATCGAGATCTAGAGGCCATGGATGGCCGGGATTCATCGGCGCTGGGCGCTCATGGACCGCGTGCACGATCTCGGTGTTGTCGATCCCGCGTAGATACACGGAGGTGATCGCGAGGTCGGCGTGCCCAAGCTGGCGCTGGATGACCAGCAGCGGCACTCCCTCACGTGACATCTCCACCGCGTGAGCGTGCCGCAGCTGGTGTGGCGCGAAACGACGGCGCACGCCGGCTCGAGCGGCGGCGTGGTGCAGCTGTGTGCGGACGCCGGCAGGCGCCCACGGACGGCCACGTGTCGGGCCTCGCAGCACGCAGAACAGCGCGCCGACCGGCAGCGTTGCCCGGACCTTTAGCCATGGGCTCAGCTGTTCCCAAGCCCAGCGATCCATGCCGACCTCGCGACGCTTGCCTCCCTTGCCGCGGCGAACCAGAATTGCGCCGCGGTTCGGATCGAGGTCGCTCTCGTTGAGCGCCAGCGCCTCGCTGATCCGCAGGCCGGCACGCCACAACACCACGATCAGGCCACGGAGGCGGACCGCGTCCACATCAGCTCCGGCGGCGTGCATCACAGCAATGATCTCCTCAACCGTCGGCGGGTCAGCCGGGTAGCGCACTCCCTTGTTGCGCGGCGGACGGCCCCGATGAAAATCGGACAGCGCTGCCGGTGGGCGACGCCGCCCGCATGTATCCAGCAGCGCGCTGGATGGCATAGGTCCTCCCTCAGACGATGGTTGACGCGCCGATCGTCACGCCGCGATGACCCTGACGCGGCCGCGCTAGTGCTGTTCGCGCCAAGCGCGCCGGCGCTGCGCCAACTCCACGCTCTCGTGCCTATGCAAACGCCGGCGCGCGGTTAGCGAACGACAGTGCCGCAGGGGCGACAACGGGGAAGCGGCCGCAGGCGGCCATGAGAGTGGGCGATCCGTCCGCTCGGGCAGCCGGGTCGGGGTCGGCGTGGGCTTCCGCTCGACCGGAGCGCTTGCAACGACCCAGCAAGCAGTTGTTCCCTGCTCGTGGCGAGATGCGAGACGGACGTCGTCTACGTGCCGACACCTGCATTGGTGTCGAGGCGTGTGCGCGGAGCCCGTGCGGTCGGTGTGACTCCCTCTGTCCGCAAGCGGTCGCGCAGCTCCCCTTTCCGGCCGCCAGTTTCGCTGCCGGTGCGCACTGAAAAGCGAAAGCCCGGCCTTCGTGAGCATCGCGGGTCGACCGAAGGCCCCCGCAAGATTGGGACACGGGCGCCACCCGCCTTACGTCTATCTCCCTGGGCATGACGTCTATCTCGGTGTGCATGGAATGCAGAAGCAGCGACCAACCCGTTGAGGACCGGTGCGCCGGTGAGGCCGGTCGACCTTTCCTTTGGTCGATGCCAGGGCCGAGAGATGGAATGGCTTGTCGGGATGAGGGTCGCCGCCAGAACCCACGTGGGCTCGGCGGCGACCCGCTCCCGAGGGGGCTAGCCCTGGACGTTGCCGGCGAGGCCGTCCAGTGTGCTGGCTTGCGCGGCGGTCAGCCATCCCTGGGTCTGCAGTACCGCCACGCCCTGCTTGTATAGGGAAACCAGTTTTGCGAGCTGCGCCGGCGAGAGGTGCGGGGTGATCTGTCCCAGCGCGGCGCTCTCCAGGTTGGCCAGCGCCTCGATCACCTTTTGCTGAATTGGTGATAGCGCCTGAAACTTCGTCGAGCTCTCGACGTATTGCAGCGTCAGCTTCGCCAGGTTCGACGGCGTGTCAGCGATGACCGTCTCGGTCAATGCCGGCGAGCTTGAGGACCCCTGGTAGTGGCTGTCGCCGCTATAGACGGCGGTGATCTGATCAGCGCCGACGGGCAGGCTCGATGTCTGGCAGCTCGCGGTGCCACTAGTGACGTTCACTGCGCCGCACCCGGCGATCACGCTGGGCCCGTTGTCAAACGCGACCGTGCCGCCATCCGGCGCGGGCGTGACCGTCGCGGTCAACGTCACCGCCTGGGTGGCCAGCGCCGAGTTCAGCGACGCTACAAGCGAGGACGAGGTCGGCTGCTTGGCCACCGCGAAGGACTGCTGCGCCTGGCCCGCGTTGTAATTGACGTTGCCGGCCTGGTTGGCGTCGAGCACGCACGTTCCCACACCGGTAAACGACACCTTCCCCGAGTTGCTGATCGAGCATACCCCGGCGCCGCTGGAGGAATCGATCGAGAACACCACCGGGTTGCCCGAAGCCCCGCCGGTCGCCGCCGGCGTGTAGCTGCCGCCAAACGTCGCCGGGCTCGGCGGACTCGAGGTGAACGTGATCGTCTGCGAAGCCTTCGCGACGACGGTGAACGGCTCACAGGCGCTCGTCGAACCCAAGTGCGTGGAATCGCCGGAGTAGCTGGCCTGGTAGCTATAGCTGCCCGCAGCAAGCCCGGCGGTGGGGCTGGAGTCCGGGATGCTGCCATCACTGTTGAGCCCCACCGCCTGGGTGCTCTGAGCCGGCGAGGTGCAGGTGGCGTTGGTGTAATCGCTGTAGGTCACCGTCCCAGTCGGCGTCCCGGCGGCGGCCGTGGTGCTCAGCGTCGCCGTGTCGTACGCCTGGGCGCCGGTCGTCTCGGTCCCCGTCCACCCGACGTTAGTGGCCGCATCGGCGACCGCGGTCGCGATCCCGGTCACCGCCGGACCGCGCACCAGCGTGTCCGCCGGCGGAGGGCCACACGGCGTCACGCAGATATCCAGCCGGTTAGACCGGATCGAGCCCGACAAAACCGCCTTGACCCGCTCCCAGCCCGGCGTCGACCACGACAACGTCGCGTCGCCCGACGGGTCGGTCGTCACGGCCGACGGGTCGCTTGTTTCCACGGTCTCGTAATCGTTTACGGGACTGGTGCTCACCGGAGCCACCTCTGCGCCGCTGATATCGACGCCTGACGAGCCATCGGTGACGTGCACGGTGATCGCCTGCCCCGGCGCGACCGTCGTCGACGAGGCGGTCAATTTCAGGAAGTAGGTCGCGTTAAACGCGTTGTAGGCCCACAGGACGTCGTCACCTGGGCTGACCTCTACCTGGCAGCCGCTGACCGGCGTGAACTGGAAATTGTCAAGCAGGCCCCAGAACTCTGTGGCGGTCTGGGCGTCGGGGCCTATGCTGGTGATAGAGAAGTCGTCAAACTGCGAGTTAAACGTTCCGTCGAAGGACGTGCCGACGGTCGACAGACCGTCGGCCAGGGCGGTGGTCGCCGTACCGCCGGGCGATGGGTTGGCGCCGTCGTTGGTTCCGTCGCACTGGTGTGTACCGCCCGAAGCCGTGGTGACCGGATGGCCGTACGTCGCCACAGGCCCCTCGAACAGGGTCTGCGACGCGCCCTCGACGCGAAGATTCACCGTAACCGGGTCCGCGGTCGCTGCTGACGGAAGCGCCACGGCTCCGATCACCACCACCGCAGCCGCCCAGGATCGAACAGTCATGCCACAGCCACCCCTCTTCCTACCGTTCACCTGCCGTTCACCGACCACAGCTCGCGCGCGAGCGCTGGGACCCTATCACCTCTCGTCCCAACCAACCTGCATTTCGCTGAACATGGCGGGTAAGCCCGCTCCCCAGGGCGAGGCAGAAGTGAACCCCTTCGATTCCGCCTCGGATGATCAGGACAGCACGCTCTCGACCGCCATTAACGCCTGTTCCGCCAGGTGAAGGACCAACGCCGGCGGGTCGAGACCGCGCTACCGGCTGTCATCGGGCAGCGAGGCCTACGCCTACACCACTGCGACACCCCGAGGCCCAAGGAGGCAACTGACCAGCGGGCACCAGCTCACCATCCACCCCGACCGCGACGACGCCACCCACGCCCGACGCTGTTCGACTCCCCGCCCGCTCCCGCCGACAACCTGACGCGCCGGGCCGACCGAGCGGCGAACCGTCGCCATTGCAATGGTGCGAAGCGTCCAGACAACCACACCGGGACGATCGCGTTCGTTGGTACGAAGGCGATCCTCACGGCTCGGCGACCCCAACGACTGCGATGCAAGATAAGCGATCGCCCTGGACATCATCGGCGCCCCGCTTTCCCTTTCCCATGAAAGCGGCGACCAGACCACCGTGGCTCCTACAGGCGTCAAGGGACAGGATGCCGGCCCATCCCACGCTTGATCGAGGAAGCCGCCGCAGGCCTGCTTTTCCTCTCCGAGGACCACGCCTGATGACGACGCGCGCCCTGCAACGCGCGGAAGCCGAGACTTAGCTGACCGTGGTGCTTGCAGACTTCTTGCGAGCACCCCGGTCGAAGCAGGAGCCAGCGCCCAGCGCGAGTCGGCACTTGAAAGGGACGAGATCCGGCAGCTCGTGCCGCTCGGCGCTCACTTCCGGAATCACGAATTTTCAGCAGTCTCAGCCAATCCCGCGGAGCGGGTCGGTGCATAGGCAGCCCAGCAACGCCAAGGGTGAATGCGGTCACCGAGGAGGGTCATCCTCCGGGCTCGCCACCCGGGGCTGTTCGGGCGGCGCTCCGGCGATCGCTTTCACTTGCCGGCTCGAGCAAGACTCACGAGCGCTTCGAGCGACGAAGGGATCACGCGCGTCGGCACCAGCTCACGATCCCCTTGCCGCGAATCCGCTCGCTGGCTCAGCGGACTCGCCCGCTGAGCCCCTCGACGGCGACGGGTCATGGGGGTCGAGCGTCATCTGAGCGGCGGGCCATCACCTCCGCTCGAGGGCGGAGAGCTGGGTCGCTGCTCCTCCACGCGTCGAGCAGCACTCTCGCGAGACCTCAGCGAGAGTTCCGGTGCGGCGACCGAGCAGAAGCCACGGCTGAACGTCGCTGAGTTCCGCTTCGACCCGATCGCTGACTAGCTGCGGACCTGCTGACGCAGTCGGCGTTGTCCCCGGCAAGCGACATCACCGGATGCACGTCGTTGCGGAAGTAGATGAGGAATCCGTGTGGGCCCGCGGCGTCGATGAAGTCGATCATCTCCGACCATGGGACTCGGCGCGACACGAGATCCGACACCGCCGCGTGCGGGTAGTCCGGCACTGCGGCCTCGTAGCGCGCCTGAAACTTCCGCACGCCCGGTATCGGAAGCGTAAGGCGAGTCACCTCGTATCGGACCAGTTCCGGAGCTAGCACCATTTGTTTGTGAGTGCGGCTCGGCGGAATAACTGGGTGGTTGCGCTCACGGTGCCGGGGCGGCCAATTCGCTCAGCATGAGGGCAAGGTCCAACTCCGCGTCGAGCGTCTGGAACCCGCGCTTGAGTGCGGCCACGACCAGCCTCTGGGCGTCAGGGGTCCCCGCCATGACCACAGGTTACGCCGATCCCGGGACAGATTGGGGACATGCTCCCCGGTCGCTACTGTCGCCGCGGTCCCGAAATGGTCGATTTGCGGGGACTTCGCAGAGCCGACGCCCGGAATCGAACCGGGGACCCCTTCATTACGAGTGAAGTGCTCTACCAGCTGAGCTACGTCGGCGGGGCGGTCCAAGGCTAGCGCCCCACGCGCGAAATCGAGCTCAGAACGGGCCGTCGGGCTGGGCTGGGGCGCCGGTCCGTTCGCGCCAGTCCTCGACCAGGATCGCCCAGCGCTCGTGGTCGCGCCAGTGGCCGCCGATCTTCAGGTAGCGCGGGGAGAAGCCTTCGCGTCTGAAGCCGGCGCCACGGGCCAACGCGAGCGAGTTTGCGTTGCCGGGCTGGATGTTGGCCTCGATCCGGTGCAGCTCGAGCGTCGTGAACGAGTGATGGAGCACCAGCTCGAGCCCCTCACGCATGTAGCCGTGGCCGGCGAACGGCTGGCCGGCGGCGTAGCCGAGGTAGGCGCTCTGGAGGCGGCGACGGACGATCTGGGAGAGGTTGAAGAAGCCGACGATCGCGCCATCCTCGGCGCGGCAGAGGAGCATCGCGGCGAAGTCGGGGCGCCGCGCGTCGGCGAGGTAGGCGGCGAACCGCTCGTCATCGGTCGGCGCCGTCGCCCATGGGCTGTGGAACTCGCGGCTGGCGAGCATCAGCGCGGTGAACTCGTCCACGTCAGAGCCCGTCGGCGCGCGGATGTAGACACGCTCGCCCGACGCATACGCAGCACCGACCCGCTCGGTCGCCGTCACCTCGCAAGCACCTTCTCGAGCCGGTAGGCGAGCGCCTCGCAGGCGAGCTCCTCTGAGACGTTGAGCTCGAACCGGCGCCGGGTCTCCTCCACCAGTTCGATCGCGGCGAAGGCCTGCGCGGGCGCGACGTCGGGGTGCTCACGCAGGTCGCCGAGACGGTCGACGTTGCGCACCAGCGAGTCGGCGCCCCAGGCCAGCGCCGCGAGGTCTGAGAACCACAGCGACACGAGCTGGAGGCCGAGGTCGAGCGCGCCGGTCTGCACCCGGCGCTTGACGCGGCGGATCCGGTCGCTCCACTCGTTCTCGACGCGGCGGCGCTCCTTGCGTGAGGTCAGCTCGAGCTCGGCCCGCTCACGCTCCTGCAGCGCGACCCCGGCCAGCTCGCCCCTGGCCCGAGCCGCCTTGAGCAGCTCGACCCACGGACGGCGTGTCGCCATCTCGCCCGTCACCGCGGCCTGGGCGTAACGCTGGGCGGCCTCGCGCAGCGCGCGGCCATCCTCGCCCGCCAGCTCCCGAGCACGCTCTGAGTCCTGCAGCGCGAGTCGCACGCACGCCAGCGCCAGCGACTCGTCGACCCCCGCTGTGACCAACGCGGCGGCCGCATCGGACTCGTCAGGCGCTTCGAAGCGAACCGCCTGGCAGCGTGAGCGGATCGTCGGCAGCACCTCGCCGAGGCGATCGGTCAACAGGATCAGGTGCACGAAGGGCGGCGGCTCCTCGAGCGTCTTGAGCATCCGGTTGGCGGCCTCGTCGCAGAGCTCATCGGCACGCTCGATCACGAACACGCGGCGCGAGGACTCAAACGGCGTCCGCGACGCGGCGAGGATCACCGGCCCATCGATGTCGGAGACGAGGATCTCGTGCGCGCCGCTCGGCGTCACCCAGGTCAGGTCCGGATGCACGCCGCCGATCGCACGCGCGCTCGCGTTGCCGGGATCCGGCGCCCCCTCGCTCAGCAGCGCGGCCGCCAGCTCCCGCGCGACCGCCCGCTTGCCTGAGCCACCCGGCCCGTGGAACAGGTACGCGTGCGAGGGATGCGCCGGCGAGGCGAGCGCGGGCGCCAGCACGGCCCGGGCATGGGGATGGCGATCGAGCTCCACTGCCACGCGTCGATCGTAGCCCTCCAATAACGTGGCCACCCACCCGGATGGCACGAGGCAGGCTGATCACGATCGAGGGCATCGACGGTGCCGGCAAGTCGACGCTCGCGCACGGGCTGCTGGCGGCGCTGCGCGCGCGTGACATCGACGCCGTCGTGATGCGAGAGCCCGGTGGGGTGCCGACCGCCGAGCGGATCCGGTCGCTGGTCAAGGACCCCGGGGTGAGTATCGGCGCACGCGCCGAGGCGCTGCTCTACGCCGCCGCACGGGCGCAACTGGTCCAGGAACGGCTCGCCCCGGCGCTGGCGGCCGGCACGACGGTGCTGCTCGACCGATTCGTGGACTCCTCGCTGGTCTACCAGGGGGTCGGCCGCTGGCTGGGGATCGACGCTGTCCGGGCGATCAACGAGTTCGCCACCGACGGTCTGACCCCTGACCGCACGCTGCTGCTGACCCTGGACCCTGAGCTCGGCCGGGTCCGCTCCCGCGGGCGCGGTGCGGTTCCTGACCGGCTCGAACGCGAGGACGACGTGTTCTTCGAGCGCATCGCCGCGGCATACGGGCGGCTGGCGGAGTCAGAGCCGGGTCGGATTCGGGCGATCGATGCCGGCCAACCCACCGAGGCCGTGCTGGCGCAGGCGCTGTATCAGCTGGCGGATCTGCTTTGAACTGCCAGAATTGCGGGCATCGTGAGCAGCGCGTGGCTATCCGCCGGTATCCAGGAGTTCGAGCAGGTGACGTTGGGTAACGGCACCGAGCTGTTCCGCATCCGCGCCCGGGCGCGTCGCGGTGAAGACCCCGAGCCGCGTCCGGTGCTCGTCACCCGACACCAGGATGGAAGCGCCCACACCTACGAGCCCCTGTCCTCCGGCGGCGATCGCCGCGGGCTGCTGCGCCTCGCGTACACCGTCCCGACTGAGCTCGTCGGGCCGGCGACGGCATTCGCGTTGGACCTGCCCGACGGACACCGGATCACGCTGCCGACGCCGGCGCCGGGGGTGAGCCGGGCCGAGCCCGGGAACGGCCAGCAGCGGCATGACTCCGGCCAGCCCGCTACGGATGCCGGGATCAAGCCCTCCGCCGAGACCCGTGAGCGCACGACCGAATCGACAACGCAGCTCGAGCGGGAACTGGCCGAACTGCGCTCCACAAATGAGGAGCTGCGGCGCCGCGTCGCCGACGTCACCGCCGAGCATGCCGCGAGCGCAGCGACCGCGAGCATCGTCGACGAGGAGCTCGGGTCGCTGCGCGGCGCGCACGAACCGGCCGGCGAGGAGCTCCGGTCCACCCGGGACGCGCTCGCCAAGGCGCTCGGCGAGCTCGACGCCGCGCTTGGTTCGGTCCGGTCCGCGCAGGCAGAACGCGACCAAGCCGTGCAGCGCGCACGATCCGCGCAGGTGCAAAGCGACCAAGCCGTCGAACACGTCCGCGAAGCGCAGGCCGAACGCGACGACGCGTTGGCGGCCGGCGAGGTTGCGCGCCGTGAGCGTGACGAGGCGCTGGTGGCCGGCGAGGTTGCGCGCGGTGAGCGCGACGAGGCGCTGGCGGAGGCCACGACGGCGCGCGCCCAACGTGACCAGACGCTCGGCGCGACCCGGGAGGCGCGTGAGGAGCACGACCGGCTGACGGGGCGGCTGCGCCAGTATCAGGCGCGGATCGAGCTGCTGCGGGCCGACGCGAAGCGGGCTTTACCCGGCGCGGACCCGCGTCTGCGCCAGCTCGAGTCAGAGCGTGAGCAGCTGACCACCCATGTGCGAGCCCTCGCCGAGCTGCTATCCGTCGACGTTGAGGCGGACGCCGCGCCGGACCCGGCCGGCGTGGTCGCCAACGGCGCCGCGGACGGGCTTGCGACGCTTCGAGCGCGTGCCGTCAGGGACGCCAACGAGCAGGCCGAGCACGAGCTGGGACGGTTGCGGGCCACCACCCCGCGCTGATCTCCGGCGACCGTCGGCGGCGGCGGTCGACCCACCTGAACACCGGTGTTCGCGCAGTAAAATCAGTGGTGCGAAAGCATCATCCGGAAATAGCGAGTCGCGGCCATCTTTCCGTCCGGACCGTCCGCAAGCATTCCCACCCCACTCGACCACAGGCGGCGTCGAGAGCGGGCACACGAAGCGGCGGAAAACGAGAGGAGCAGTACCCCACATGGCGAACGCACCCCAAACCCGGCTCACATCAAGCGCACAAGCGGGTGAGGGCCTGTCGATTCGCCGGTACTTCACCGATGGCCGAACCCACCCGTTCGACGCGATCGAGTGGGAGGTCCGTGACGCACGGATCGGCCACGGCGACCGGATCTCCTTCGAGCAGCGCGATGTCGAGTTCCCGATGAGCTGGTCGCAGAACGCGACCAACATCGTCGCCCAGAAGTACTTCCGCGGACAGCTCGGGTCGCCGATGCGCGAGCGCTCGGTCAAGCAGATGATCGGTCGCGTCGCCGGGACGATCGCTGGCTGGGGCGCCGAGCGCGGCTACTTCGCAGCCGACGAGGACGCGGCGACCTTCGAGCAGGAGCTGACGCACATCCTGCTGCACCAGATGGCGGCGTTCAACTCGCCGGTCTGGTTCAACGTCGGGTTCGAGGAGAGCCCGCAGTGCAGCGCCTGCTTCATCCTCTCTGTCGAGGACAACATGGAGTCGATCCTCGACTGGAACACCAAGGAGGGCAAGATCTTCCGCGGCGGCTCGGGATCGGGGATCAACCTGTCGAAGATCCGCGGCTCCAACGAGCCGCTGACCAAGGGCGGCACCGCCTCGGGTCCGGTCAGCTTCATGCGCGGCGCCGACGCGTGGGCGGGCACGATCAAGTCAGGCGGCAAGACGCGGCGCGCGGCGAAGATGGTCGTGCTCGACGTCGATCACCCCGACATCCGTGACTTCATCTGGTGCAAGGCCAAGGAGGAGGACAAGGCCGCCGCGCTGCGTGACGCCGGCTTCGACATGTCGATCGACGGCGACGGCTTCTACTCGATCCAGTACCAGAACGCCAACAACTCGGTCCGGGTCTCGGATGAGTTCATGCGCGCGGTCGAGAACGACGATAACTGGCATCTGACCTCGCGGGTCACCGGCGAGCCGACCGGCGAGCCGATCCAGGCCCGTCAGTTGATGAAGGAGATCGCCGAGGCCGCGTGGCGCTGCGCCGATCCGGGCATCCAGTTCGACACGACCATCAATGAGTGGCACACATCCCCGGAGTCCGGTCGGATCAACGCGTCGAACCCGTGCAGCGAGTACATGCACGTCGACGACTCGGCCTGCAACCTGGCGTCGCTGAACCTGATGAAGTTCCGCCGCCCGGACGGCACATTCGACGTCGAGTCGTTCGAACACGCGGTCGACATCGTGTTCCTCGCGCAGGAGATCATCGTCTCCCCCTCCAGCTACCCGACCGAGGGAATCGGCGACAACGCTCGCGCGTTCCGCCAGCTCGGGATGGGTTACGCCAACCTCGGCGCGTACCTGATGGCCGACGGGATGCCGTACGACTCCGACACGGGCCGCGGGACCGCGGCCGCGATCACGGCGCTGATGACCGGCCGTGGGTACCTGGGCTCGGCGCGAATCGCGGCGGCGATGGGCGCCTACGACCACTACGAGGAGAATCGTGAGCCGCACAACGCGGTGATGCGCAAGCACCGTGACGCGTCGTACGCGATCCTGCGTGAGGACTGCCGCGACGCCGGGCTGCTGGCCGCCGCGCGCGACACGTGGGACGAGGCGGTCCGGGCCGGCGAGCGCCACGGCTACCGCAACGCCCAGGCGACGGTGATGGCGCCGACGGGCACGATCTCGTTCCTGATGGACTGCGACACCACAGGGGTGGAGCCGGACTTCTCGCTGGTCAAGTACAAGGAACTGGTCGGCGGCGGTCAGATGACGATCGTCAACAGGACGGTCCCGGAGGCGCTGCGGAAGCTCGGCTACGGCGACGAGCACATCGAGCAGATCGTCGCCTACATCAACGAGCACGGCACGATCGTCGGCGCGCCCGGGCTGGAGGCCGAGGACCTGCCCGTCTTCGACGTCGCCGTCGGCGAACGTGCGATCTCATATCTCGGCCACATCAAGATGATGGGCGCGATCCAGCCGTTTTTGTCCGGCGCGATCTCGAAGACCGTCAACATGCCGCAGACGGCGACGGTGCAGGACATCGCCGATGCGTACCTGCAGGCGTGGCGGATGGGCGTCAAGGCACTGGCGATCTACCGTGACGGCTCCAAGACCGCGCAGGCGCTGCGCACCGACGCGCAGACCGACAAGCCCGCGACGGTCGACGTTCAGGCCGAGGTCGACAAGGCGGTCGCCGACGCGCTGGCCAAGGTCGGGCCCAAGCGCCGGCGGATGCCGCGGGAGCGCCAGTCGATCACTCATAAGTTCTCGATCGGCGGCCACGAGGGATACATCACGGCCGGCATGTACGAGGACGGCTCGATCGGCGAGATCTTTCTGACCGACATCGGCAAGGAGGGGTCGACGCTGCGCGGGATGATGAACTCGTTCGCGACCGCGATCTCGATCTCGCTGCAGTACGGGGTGCCGCTGGAGACGCTCGTGCGCAAGTTCAGCTACATGCGCTTCGAGCCCGAGGGCATGACCTCCAACCCGGAGATCCCCTTCTCGAAGTCGATGCCCGACTACATCATGCGCTGGCTGGCGTCACGATTCCTCGACGTCGACCTGCAGGAGGAGTTCGGGATCCTCACCAAGGAGGTCCGCGCGCGCAAGGCCGCGCAGGATGCCGCCAGCTCGCAGCTGGGCGACAGCGCCGGACCCGCGTCCCCCGCCGCTGCGCCCGGCGGCGGTAACGGACATGGTCACGGCCGCCCGGCGGCCGGTGGCAGCGGCCAGGGCATCCCGGCCGCCGAGGCGCTGACCGACGTGCCGCCGGTGCGGCCGGTGGCGCGCCACGGCTTGGACCTCGGGCCGGCGTGCCAGCAATGCGGGGGCATGATGCAGCGCACCGGCAGCTGCTACACGTGCGGCAGCTGTGGCTTCAACACCGGCTGCGGTTGATCTCAGGCCACCAGCGCGCCCGCCCGCGGGGTGGGCGCGCACCCGCCGACCGTCGCTGACGCGAACCCTGGCCTGAGCCCGACCCCGACCCCGAGCCCGACCCCGAGCCCGACCCCGAGCCCGACCCCAGCCCGAGCCGAGCCGGACGCCCGAGCCCGAGCCCAGGCCCGGCAGGGCTTTCACGCCATGCGGAGAACAAGCGAGCGTGCGCTCGCGCGGGAGGAAGACGGGGATCGTTGTCGCGGCGCTGGTCGCCGTGGCGACGATCGCGGTGTATCTGGCGGTCTCGCTGGCGACCGGCTCGGGATCTGATCAGTCGACGGCCGCTGCCGTCGGCATCGGGGCGCACCGGGTGCGAGCGCATCGCGTCCCCGGACACGGCCCGCGAGCACGCCGGGCGCCGCCGCCCGGCGACCGCCGGGCTCCACCGCAGCCGGTCACGCTCGAGTGGGTCGGGGACATGGCGATGAGCTCGACGCTCGGCTTGCCGCCGGGCGGCGTATATCACGCGGTCTCGCCGCTGGCGCCGACGTTGCACGACGCCGACATCACGCTCGGCAACCTCGAGGGCACGTTGTCGGTCGGCGGCGAGTCCAAGTGCGGCGACGGGTCGGACGACGGCACCTGCTTTGCATTCCAGGCGCCGCCGAGCACGGCGTATTCGCTGCGCCGGCTCGGCTTCCGGCTCGTCAACCAGGCCAACAACCATGCCCAGGACTTCGGGCCCAGCGGTCACGCGCAGACGATCGCGGCGCTGCGCCGGGCCGGGCTCGCCTGGACGGGCGACCCGGGTCAGATCACGTACCTGACCACGCACGGGGTGCGGGTCGCGTTCCTCGGCTTCGCGCCGTACGACTACACCTCGAACCTGCTCGACATCCCGACCGCGGACGCGATGGTCCGCACGGCCGCCCGGCACGCGGCGATCGTCGTCGTGATCATCCACGCCGGAGCCGAGGGCGCAGACCAGCTGCACACGCCGCAGGGGACGCAGTACTTCCTCGGCGAGAACCGCGGCGACGCGCGGCTGTTCGCCCACTCGGTGATCCGTGCCGGCGCCTCGATCGTGCTCGGCTCCGGGCCGCATGTGATCCGCGGCGTGCAGCGCTATCGCGGTCATCTGATCGCGTACTCGCTGGGCAACTTCATTGGTTACCGCACGCTCGCGGGCGGGGGTGTGCTGAACGACAGCGGGATCATCCGAGTGTCATTGAACCCTGCCAACGGCACGGTCCTGGCGGCGCGGTGGATCCCCGTGACGCTCGACAGCGGCATCCCCCGGCTGGCCGCCGGGGACGGCGACGCGCCGCTCGTGGCGAGCCTCTCGCTCCAGGACTTCCCCAACAGCCATTTCGTGATCAAGCCCGACGGGGTGTTCGCGCCGACCAGCGGCCGCGGCGCGGCCGGGGCAACCGTCGACGGCGCCCCCGGCTGAGCGACGCCGCCGCGCTCCCACGGCTGACGCTCTCAGTCACCTACCTCCACGCGCGGCAGGTCGGTGTGCGCGACCGTCTAGCGTTGCCCGCGATGCCGCGTGAGACCGAGTCGGAGCCGGAGCTCGGCACCCCGGAGCCCGAAGCCGGCACGCTGCCGAGCGGCAGGATCGCGCGGACCGCGCGCGTCGGCGGCCTGGTGGCCGGACAGAGCCTGCGCTGGGCAGGGGTGCGTACCGCCAACCGGGTCCGCTCATCCGACGGTGCCGCCGCCGCGAACGCGCGCCGGACTGCGGCGACCGTGGACGAGATCGTCGACCAGCTCGGGCGGATGCGCGGCGCGGCGATGAAAGTCGGCCAGATGCTGTCGATGGTCGAGTTCGACGGCCTCGACGAGGACGAGCGCGATCGGCTACAGGCGAGGCTCGCCGAGCTGCGAGACGACGTCGCGCCCGTCTCGTTCGCCAAGCTCGAGAAGCTGATCACGAGTGAGCTGGGCGGCCCGCTCAGCACGTTCTTCGACGGCTTCGACGAGCGGGCGTTCGCGGCCGCTTCGATCGGCCAGGTGCACCGGGCGACCACGATCGACGGCGACGACGTGGTCGTCAAGGTCCAGTACCCCGGCGTCGCCGAGGCGGTCGAGACCGACCTGCGCAACGCGACGTTCCTGCTGCCACTGGTCAAGCGGCTGGCGCCGGGGCTCGACGGCCGGGCGCTGATGAGCGAGCTGCGCGATCGGATCGGCGAGGAGCTCGACTACGAGCTCGAGGCCCAGAACCAGCGCCGGATCGAACGGATGCTCCGCGGGCACCCGTTCATGCGCGTGCCGCGCGTCTGGACCGCGCTCAGCACCCGGCGGGTGCTCGTCTCCGAGTACCTGGAGGGCGAGCGCTTCGAGGCCGTCCGCAGCGCCGACGAGGCGACCCGGGACCGCTACGGCGAGATCGTCTTCCGGTTCTTCTTCGGGCTGCTGTACCGCGACCGGATCGCACTCGGCGATCCGCATCCTGGCAACTACCTGCTGCTGGCCGACGGTTCGCTCGGCTTCCTGGACTTCGGGTTGCTGCGGACCGTCGACGAGCGCCACCTCGCCAGCGAGCGGGCGATCGCGCGCGCGGTCGCCGCCAAGGACGCGCCTGCGCTCAAGCGGGCGTTGGTCGGTGCCGGCTACCTGCCGGAGGACCGGGCCGACGCAATCGACGACGAGTTCGCGCTGCGGCTGATGCACAGCGCGACGCGTTGGTACGCGGTGCCGGGCGACCATCGCTTCTCCCCCGGCGACCGTAGGGAGCGCGAGCGCGCCCACAGGCGCGAGCGCGAGACGCCCAGCGAGGCGGAGCGCACCGCCGCCAAAGCCCAGGTCAACCAGTTCACGGTCCCGGCGGAGTCGGTGCTGATCAGGCGGATGCACGGCGTCGTCGCGGCGGTGCTCGATGCGCTGCGGGCGGGCGCTGACTGGGGCGCGATCGCCGCCGAGTACCTGCACGACGAGCCTCCCGCGACCCCACTCGGGGAGGCCGAGGCGGCCTGGCTGGGCTCGGTCGCCCGCCGTTGAGCCGCTCGGCCGGCGTCGACGGCCGCCGCCCGCCGTTGAGTCCGTCAGCCGGCTTGACGGCGCGGCCGTGGGATATTTCTCACACCCGTCGTTGGTTATGTCCCACGCCCGGCGGCGGGGGCTGCGCGGCGGCGGGGGCTGCGCGGCGGCGGGGGCTGCGCGGCGGCGGGGGCTGCGGCGCGGCGGCGGCGGGGCGGCGGCTACGCGGCGGCGGCGGGGCGGCGGCTACGCGGCGGCGGGGGCTGCGGGGCGGCGGCTACGCGGCGGCGGGGGCTGCGCGGCGGCGGCTACGCGGCGGCGGGGGCTGCGCGGCGGCGGCTACGCGGCGGCGGCCCGAGCCTGAGCGCGGGCCTCACTCCGAGTCCGAGCTGGCCCTGCGCGGCGCACCACGACCCGCGGCCAGCAGCCCAGCCAGCACCAGCGCGACCCCGACGAGCTGCAACGGACTCGGGGATTCGCCGAAGATCAGCGCCGCGAGCCCGACCGAGCCGAGCGGTTGCAGCGTCAGCAGCACCGAGGTCAGCGCCGCCGGCAGCCGAGGCAGCGACGAGCTGATCAGCAGCCAGCCGAGCACTTGCGAGCTCAGCGCCAGCAGCGCCAGCCAGCCCGCGCTCGGCCAGCTCGGCACCAGGTGCGCGTCGCCGATCACCAGGCCGGCCGGGATGCAGACGATCGCCGAGACGAGCGTCGCGTCGAACAGCGGTCCGGCGGGCCGGCGCAGATCCGAGCCGCCGCGGCGCAGCAACAGCAGGAAACCGACGTACGCGACCCCGGCACCGAGCCCGAGCAGCGTGCCCGCGCCCGGGTCACGGCCGTAGGCACTGTGCTCCAGCGCCCCGGAGATCAGCACGACGCCGACGCCGGAGACCGGCAGCGCCCATACGACGCTGCGAGCCGGGCGCTCGGAAAGCAGCGCCCAGGCCACCAGCGGCACGAGGACCACCTGGATGTTTGCCAGCACCGTCGCCAGGCCCGCGCCGACGTCGGCGATCGAGCGGTTCCACAACATGATGTCGACCGCGAAGAACACGCCCGACAGCAGCCCGGCGCGGCGCTCGCGCCAGCTGCGCGGGCCGTGGAGCCGGTTCTCACGGACCACCAGCAGCCCGAGCACGGGCAGCGCGTACACGCAGCGAAAGATCGCGGCGTCCGACGGCGACGCATGGCTGAGCCGCACGAGAATGCTCGAGAAGGCGATCGTGATCGCGCCCATGACCGCGAACGCGCGGGCGCGGTCGGTCTCGCTGCGACGCGGCGACTGCGCCAGAACGGCCATGCAGATCGGTCTAGCACGGTCCGCGGGGCCGGCCCGGCCAGCGCCGAGCGCGTTCGCCTGCCGCACTGGCAGCATGGGCGGCGTGGCCGTCGAACCGAACTCGGGCATGCCATCGACTCCGCAGGCTGACCGAGAGCTGGTCCGCGCGGTGTGCGAGCGGGTCCTTGAGCAGAACTGGCGCGAGGGCACGATGCCCACCGGCACTCCGTTCGCCTACACGTGTCCGAGCCCGGGTCACTACCCGTGGCAGTGGTACTGGGACTCGTGCTTCACCGCGATCGCGTGGCGGCACTTCGACCGCGAGCGCTCACGTCGCGAGCTGGAGTCGCTGCTCGCCGCCCAGCGGCCCGACGGCTTCATCGGGCACACGATCTTCTGGGACCGGCCGCTGACCGGCGGTCGTCGGTTCACCTACAACGTCGTCTCACGCGATGCGGCGATGACGTCGTCGATCCAGCCGCCGATGCTCGCGTGGGCGTGGAGTCAGGCCGTCGGCGATCCGGCGCTCGATCCGCGGATCGCCCGCCACCTCGACTGGCTGGCGGAGCACCGTGATCTGGACGGCGACGGGCTGCTGTGGATCGTCCAGCCCGACGAGTCCGGGCTGGACGCCTCGCCACAGTTCGACCCGATCTGGCGCCACCGCGCTCACGGCCTGCCCGGGTTCGTCCGGCTCGTCGCGCGCAACCGGCGGCTGGGATACGAGCTGGGTGCGATCGACCGTGCCGGCGGGCCGGTGTGCTGTGAGGTGACGACCAACGTCCTGTACAACCTGTCGCGCTTGTCGCTCGGCCGGCCGTCGCTGACGCAGGCCCTGATCGACCGCTGCTACGACGAACGGCGTGGCCTGTTCATGCCACACGCGCGGCCCGCGCCGCGCGGCGCGACGGCGGTGACGATCGCGGCGCTGACGCCGCTGGCGTTGCCCGACCTGCCCGATGAGATCGGCCGCCGGCTGATCGAGGAGCATCTGCTGCAGTCGAGGCGGTTCTGGTCGCCGGTGCCGCCCGCCTCGGTGTCGCTGGAGGATCCGAGCTTCAGTGTGCGCGACAGGGGCTATCTGCACCAGCTGCGCTATTGGCGCGGCCCGACCTGGTTCAACGCGGCGTGGCTGTGCTGGATCGGTCTCGAGCGGCTCAGCTACAGGCAGCAGGCGGCCGAGCTGGGCCGCCGGCTGGCGGCCACGGTCCTGCGCTCGGGTCTGCGCGAGTACTACAACCCGTACACCGGAACCGGCATGGGCGCGGTCGACTTCGGCTGGTCGGCGCTGATTCTTCAGATGGCCTGAGCGGCGGGACTAACCTGACCCTTCATGGACACGACCGAGCCCCAGGGCAACCTGACCGACGAGCAGTGGAAGGCGAAGCTCACGCCCGAGCAGTACGAGGTGCTGCGCAACCACGCAACCGAGTACCCGTTCACGGGCGAGTACGTCGACATGAAGGACGACGGGATCTATCGGTGCGCCGGGTGCGGCGCCGAGCTGTTCTCGTCGGACACGAAGTTCGACTCCGGCACCGGCTGGCCGAGCTTCTACGAACCCGCCGTCGCCGAGAACGTCGAGCTGCACGAGGACCGCAGCGACGGGATGGCGCGTACAGAGGTGCGCTGCAAGCACTGCGGCGGCCATCTCGGCCACGTGTTCGACGACGGCCCGACTCCGACCGGGCAGCGCTTCTGCATCAACTCGTGCGCGCTGGACCTGGACAAGGCCTCCGGCTGACGATCAGTCCACGTCCGCGGCGCCGCTGTCCGCGGGCGCGGCGGAGCGGCTGACGATCATTCCAGGTCCGCGGCGCCGCTGTCCGCGGGCGCGGCGGAGCGGCTGACGATCATTCCAGGTCCGCGGCGCCGCTGTCCGCGGGCGCGGCGGCGGGGTCCGAGTCCTCCGCCTCACTCTCGCCGAGGGCCGTACCGCCACGACGACGTTCGCGAACCACGCGCCACGCCACGAACGCGACGACCAGCACCGCCAGCCCGACCGCCGCGTACACCCCGTACGTGGTGATCGCGTCCGCGGCCTCCTTGCCGGCGTAGAACCCGACGAGCCCGTACGCGGTCGCCCAGCTGATCCCGCCGAGCGCGTTGTAGATGAAGAACGTGCGGAAGGGCATGTGCTCGATCCCGGCCAGCCATGCGACCGCAAAGCGCACCAGCGCGATCCAGCGCCCGATGAACACGGCCTTGGGCCCGTGCTTGGCGAAGAACCGGTCGCCGGCGTCGATCACTTCGGTTCGGCGCGCCTGCAGCGGCCCGGGCGCGGTCAACACGCGCCGCCCGAGCTTGCGACCGAGCAGGTACCCGAGGTTGTCGCCGGCGATCGCCGACGCTGCCGCGATCACGATGACGAGCCAGATCTGCAGCTTGTGCTGGCTGGCGAGGACCGCCGCGAGGATCAGCGCGGTCTCGCCCGGTGACGGCACCCCCATCGACTCCAACCCGATGATCGCCGGGAGCGCGTAGCCGAGGCCGCCGGAGACGGAGATGATCGCGCCGAGCAGGAGCATGCGCGCCCGCCGTCAGCGCCTGAGCGACTCGCGGCGGTCGTCGCGCGCGGTCGCGGCCGATGCGATCCGGACGGCGGTGCTCATCGGCTCGGTGGCCGGCGCATCACGGCCAGCAGCGAGAGTCCGAGTCCGAGTCCGCGGCCGCCGGCCAGCCAGCCGGCCTCCATCCGCAGCGGACGCTCGAGCAGGTCGTTCAGCCAGCCCGGCGGGATGCTCATGTCGTCAGCGGCGCCGTTCCGTGCCGGGAACCGCCGCCGAGCGAGCCGTACCGCGGCGGCCGGAGCGAGCAGCACGCTGTTGAACGAGGTCACGCGGGTGACCATCCACCCTGCGCCTGCCGCAGCGTGGCGCAGCATCGTCCGCGAGTATCGGCGGTAGTGGTGGTTGGCCTCGTCGTGGACGGACCACAGCGCCGGGTAGGCGGGGACGGTCACGAGCAGCCAGCCGCCCGGACGGCAGACGCGCAGCAGCTCGGCCAGCGTCGCCCGATCGTCGGGGGTGTGCTCGATCACGTCCAGCGAAGTGATCAGGTCGAACGTGCGGTCCGGCCAAGGCAACTGCTCCAGGCGTCCGACCGCCACCTCACCGTGACCTCGAGAGCGCGCCAGCTCGGCCGCCCCCTCGTCGAGCTCGATCCCGCGGACCGTCCCGTAGTCCTGGAGCTCCTGCATCGTGCGGCCCGAGCCGCAGCCGGCGTCGAGCACCTGTGCATCCGGCGGCAACGCCAATGCGTCCAGCTCGGCGCGGATCACCGCACGTCGCCCGCGATACCACCAGTGGCGCTCGTCGATCTCGAGCGTCGTCCGCATCAGGTCTTTGTCCACGGCCGGCATGCTGCCAGCTGAACGCGGCCGACGCGGGCACGGGGCCGCTACCCCCCCGGTGTCCGGACCGCCCGCTCGACCTGATCGCGGTCGTCCGCCTGCGCCACCGGCAGCGTCAGCGTGAAGGTCGCGCCGAGCGCCCCCGCGGGTTCGAGCGCGAGATCACCGTCCATCCGCCGCGCCAGCTCGCGACCGATCGCGAGGCCCAGCCCGAAGCCGGCCTGGCCACTGGTTTCCCGCCCGCGCTTGAAGCGCTGGAAGATCGCCTCGCGTTCCTCCTCACGTACGCCCTCGCCCTCGTCGCAGACGCTCAACGTGACGGTTCTGCCCTGTCTGAGCCGCACCCGGATCTCAGACCCACGGGGGCTGACGCGGATCGCGTTATCGACCAGGATCCGCAGGATCCGCGCGATCGATCCGGGATCGCCGAGCGCCCAGATCGAGTCGCTGCGAAGCTCCAGCACGGTCCGGATCCCTCGTTCGTCGGCCCCGAGCTCGAACTCGGCCAGCACCGCTCGGCTGATCTCGCCGAGCTCGACCGGCTCGGAGCGCAGCTTCACCTGCGCGTCCATCCGCGAGAGGTCGAGCAGGTCGGCGGCCAGTCGCCCGAGGCGGCGCGACTGCGCCCGCGCGCGGGCCACGAGCTCGCGCGCGTCGGTGATGTCGGGGTCGTTGTATTCGAGGTCGTCATGCAGCAGCTCGAGCATCCCGTCAAGCGACGTCAGCGGTGTGCGGAGCTCGTGCGACGCCGTCGCGACGAACGCGCGTCGCGCCTCCTCCTGCTGGCGCAGGCGCTCCTGCATCGCGGCCAGCGAGCGGGCCAGGTCGCCGACCTCGTCACGGGCGCGATCGACCGGCACGACTGAACCGGGTCCGCCCTGCTCGACCTGGATCGCGGTTCGCCGCAGCCGTCGCAGCCTCGCCACAAGGCGGCCCGACAGTCCGATCCCCAGCAACAGCGTGAGCACCAGCCCTGCGGCGGCGGCCTCCAGGAACGCCCGCGTGATCAGGCGGACGACCGCGGGGATCTCGGTGATCGACTTGCGCACGACGATCACGTAATGGAACAGGCGGCTGGGAGGCGGCGCCGGGTGCGGAGACGGCTGCAGCCCGTGGCCGCTGGCGCCGGACGGCAGTCGAGGACCGGGTGACCGGTGCGGGGGCGGGATGATGAACTCCCGGACCTTGAACGGGATCACGGCGCTGGCGTACTCGGTGCCGCCGATCGAGATGATGCCGAATTGACGTTTCTGCGTCCGGAACGAGTACCCGACATCGTCGTATGCGTCTTTGGGAACGTGGTCGCCGGCGAGCCGGGTCGCCCCCTGGCCGTCGACGCCACCGCCACCGAGCACCGCCACGATCGCACCGCCGGTCTGCAGCTGCAGCCCGTTCATCGCCTTGTTCACCGCGTGCAACGAGCGCGTATCGCTCTTGGTCGGGCCCTCGATCGTGCCCATCGGCAGTCGCGCGAACCGCTTGGCGGTGTTGATCCCGATCGCGTTGTGCAACGCATGCTCGTCGGTGTGACGCAGGCTCTTCTCCAGCGGTCCCAGCAGCAGCACCGCGGCGATCACCAGCGTCGCGACGGTCGTGATCAGCACGACCGCGACGATCCGCCCCCGCAGCCCGATGGCGCCGCGGGCGCGCCGTGCGAGGGCCGGAACCGACACCCGCTACCCCACCTCTCAGTTTCCTCGCAGCCGGTACCCGGCGCCGCGGACGGTGAGGATGTAACGCGGCTTCTCGGGCTCGGGCTCGAGCTTCTCGCGAAGGTGGCGAATGTGAACGTCGATCGCGCGGGGATCGCGGTAGGCGCTGTCGCCCCAGATCGCGCGCAGCAGCTCCTGGCGGTTGAGCAACCTGCCCGGCTCGGCCATCAGCGCGTCGAGCAGCTCGAACTCCGAGAACGTCAGCTTCACGGGCTCTGAGTCGACGGTGACCTCACGCTGCGCGCGGTCGAGCCCGATCGGCCCGACGACCAGCAGGTCGTCGCCCGCGGTGCGGGTACCCGCGCGGCGCAGCACCGCCCGGATCCGACTGCGCAGCTCGGCTAATCCGAACGGCTTGGTCACGTAGTCGTCGGCGCCGGCCTCGAGGCCCAGCACCGCATCGGCCTCGGAGTCCAGCGCGGTCAGCATGATGATCGGCACCATGTTGCGCCGGCCGCGCAGCGCCCGGCAGACCTCGTAGCCGTCGGGTCCGGGGCCGAGCGCGACATCGAGCAGGATGATGTCAACGCTGTCGGCACCGGCACGCTCGATCGCCGCGGCGCCGTCGGCGACCGCGATCACCCGGTGCCCCTCGCGTGAGAACGATCGCGTCAGCATCTCGCGCAGATCGGCCTCGTCGTCGACGACGAGGATGCTCAGCGCGACCTCGGCCTGCCGTGCCGCCGACCGCGGCGGGCGCGCGCCGTCGGCGCTCAACGGCCGGCCGTCCAGTCCTGTCCGCACGGCACCTAGACGACCTCCAGCTCGCGCGGGGCGGCGACGCGCGGCGCACGCGGCGGGTCGACCGAAGCGGAGCTGCGCACCGGCCGGCCGATGTCGGCCCACGCCCACAGCGCGAGCAACCAGATCGTCGTCGCCATCCCGACGTGCAGCCAGACCATCCCGGCCGGCAGCTTCAGCTCGTATTGGACCGCGCCGAGCAGCCCCTGTCCGGCGAGCACGACGCCGAGAATCGTCAGCGGGTCGAACACGTCGACCGAGCCGCGCTTACGGATCTTGACCACCCAGGTGGCGATCAGGAGGATGCCGAACAGCACGCCGATGGTCGCGTGCTGGTTGACGGCCCACTCGAGCGTCTTGGGGCCCTTGAACGTGAGCCGCTTGACGTGCTGGCCCGTGACTCCGCCCGAGTGCGGCCCGGCTCCGGTGGCGACCGTTCCCGCGAAGATCGTCAGTCCTCCGAGCGCCACCGTGACCCGGGTCATCCACACGACCAGCGCCCCGTTGCGCCGCGGCCGTGAGCCGCCCTCGTAGCCGGCACGCCAGACGAGCGCGACCGCCGCGATCAGGATCACCATCGACAGACTGAAGTGCGCCATCACGAACCCGGGCGCGAGGTGGTACCGAACCGTGTAGCCGCCGAGCACGGCCTGGGCGACGACGCCGAGCGGCAACAGCCAGGCGAGGATCGCGAGGTCGCGTCGAAACGGACGGCGCGTGAGCGAGAAGATCGCGCCCAACGCGACGCCGAGACCCACCAGCGTCGACGCCACGCGGTTTGAGAACTCGATCAGCGCGTGGGTCTGGTCAGGCGGGTAGACCTTGCCGTAGCAACGGGGCCAGGTCGGGCAGCCCAGGCCCGAGTCGGTCAGCCGCACAGCCGCGCCGGTCAGCACGATCACCGCCAGCAGGATCATCGCCGCCCACGCGATGTAGACGTACTGCCGTGGCGTGACCTCGAGGCGCTCGCGCAGCGGCATGCCGCGCCGCATGCGCCTGCGCAGCTCGTATCTCAGAGCCTCACGCATCGACGTAGGTGAACGGGAGCGAGTCGCGGCGCTGCGCCAGCGTCGGCGCGTCGTGGTCACGCGCCGAGCCGACCAGCCGCTCGGCATCCGGCCAGTCGATCGCCACGTCCGGATCGGCGTAGGAGAAGCCGCTCTCGGCCTCGGGGTCGTAGTAGGTGGACACCTTGTAGGTCACGTCGGCCAGCTCAGAGAGCACGCAGAACCCGTGCGCGAACCCGTCGGGCACGTACAGCTGGTGGTGCTCTGCGTCGTCGAGCCGGAACGCCTCCCACTCGCCGAACTGCGGCGAGCCGCGCCGGATGTCGACGACCACGTCAAGGATCGCGCCGCGCACGCAGCGGACCAGCTTCGCCTGCCCGGGCTGGAAGTGCATGCCGCGCACGATCCCCTTACGCGAGCGCGAGTGGTTGTCCTGGACGAAGTCATCCTCGACGCCCAGCTCGGCAAGCGCCGAGCGGCGGTAGAACTCCAGGAAGAACCCGCGCTCGTCGCCATGGACCGTAGGGGCCAGGAACAGCGGCCCGGAGAGCTTGGTTTCGAGCGTGCGCATACGTGCGGCGTCATTTTGACGATACCGGGCCGTAGGGCGGGCGTACCCCGCCTTCCGCGCATGCCGGGGGCGACGGACGCGGCCGTCTACGCTACGCCGCGATGACCCCTGACCGGCTCGGGCGGCCGGACGCCGGCTCCCTGCTGAGCGTCTATCCCGACCTCGATCCCGCGTTCGTCCCCGTCTACGAGATAGCGGTCGAGCTCACGATGACGTCCCCGGAGCGGATGTACGCGCTGTGGCAGGCGACGCGTCACGTCATCGCCGCCGGCGTGCCCGGGGCGATCGTCGAATGCGGCGCGTGGCGCGGCGGCAGCGCGATCGTCGCCGCCGACGCCGCGCGGTCGGACCCGGAGCGGGAGCTGTGGTTGTACGACACGTTCGAGGGGATGCCCGAGCCGGGCGAGCACGACGTCGATTTCATGGGTGTCGCCGCCAAGCCCCAGCTGGAGCGTGGCGACGACCTGATCGTCGCCCGCGCGGGGCTGGACGAGGTCCGCGCGAACCTGCGCCGGAGCGGCCTACCCGAGTCCAGGCTCCACTACGTGCAAGGACGGGTGCAGGAGACGATCCCGGCGATGGCACCGGAGCGCATCGCGCTCCTCCGCCTCGACACAGACTGGGAGGACTCGACCCGACACGAGCTCGAGCACCTGTGGCCGCGCCTCTCACGCGGCGGCGTGCTGATCGTCGACGATTACGGGCACTGGCAGGGCGCACGGCGCGCGGTCGATTGTTACTTCGCCGCTCGTGGCGACGCGCCGTTGCTGCAGCGGATCGATTACACCGGGCGGATCGCGGTCCGCGACCGGACCTAACCGCAGGACGGCGCAGCGCGGGCGTGTCTAAGCTCACTCGTCGCACGCAGATGAGCGAGACCGCGGACGGATACGACGCCCGAGCATTTCAGGAGATCGTTCGTTACGAGCCTTCCTCCTGGTGGTTCCGCTCCCGTAACCGCCTGATCGAGCGCGCCATCCGCGAACACTTCTCGGGCGCGCGCTTCGTCCTCGAGGTCGGTTGCGGCACCGGTTTCACGATGTATGCCCTGCGCGGAGCGCTCCCGGAGGCGACGCTCACCGGCACCGAACTGTTCGAGGAGGGGCTCGAAATCGCACGAGCCCGTTGGCCGGACGTGACGCTGCGCCAGGCCGATGGCCGCGCGCTTCCGTTCACCGAGGAGTTCGACTTGGTCGGCGCATTCGATGTCCTGGAGCACATCGACGACGACGCGGCCGCCGTGCGGGAGGCGTACCGCGTCCTGCGTCCGGGCGGCGGGCTCCTCGTCACCGTCCCACAGCACCAATGGCTCTGGAGCGACGCCGACACGTACGCTCAGCACCAGCGTCGCTATGCGCGCGACGCCCTCACCACCGTCGTGAGAGACGCAGGCTTCGAAGTCGTCCGCGTGACCTCATTCGTGACCCTGCTGCTGCCTGCTATGGCCCTTGCGCGAGCCGTTCGCCGTCAGCGCGACCGGAGCCACGAGCCGTTCGATCCGTGGGCTGAGTTCAAGATCCCACGGA